>Ga0210405_10003977_pt1 | contig 14108 bp, 14 predicted proteins | sample IncBWH11MmetaG_FD_155492 | JGI IMG/M metagenome (GOLD analysis project Ga0210405, IMG submission 155492) | Forest soil microbial communities from Barre Woods Harvard Forest LTER site, Petersham, Massachusetts, United States - Inc-BW-H-11-M | ecosystem: Environmental > Terrestrial > Soil >... | reverse complement strand
ATGAACCGAATCGGAAATCCCGGAAGGCTTGCTAGGCGGTTGCGACAACGGTTTCATAAATCCCTCACGCCGAACGCGATCCATTATAACTGCGGTAGCAAGTCTTCTTGTGGCGAGGCCTTCGCCAAGTGGTGAAAATTAGCGCTCAGTTAGGACACCACCGAGTTTTCGGGGTAAGTGGCGTAACATCTCGCGATTTCACTCATTGACTCGCAGGTACGAGAAATTTTAGAAAAACTCGCCATCAACTCGCCATCAAAACTAGGCCATTTTGGAGCTATTTTCGGGGCTGTGGAATGCGGAAAAGCAAGACAAGCAAAGGGTTTTAGGTTGTTGACCTCAGAATTGACGGTGGAGGTCAGTGGGCTCCCTCCGCTTTCTCAGACTACGGGAGGTGGATGGCCCATCGGTTCGTACATCACATTGCGGTGATTCAAGGACGTGATCTTCGGATTGCCTCCCAAGAAATAGCAATCTGATGCCAGAAATGCCCGCCTACTGTGGGAACGAATCTGGGAACGGAACTCGTTTCTGACCGCTCTAAACGTGCTCAACCGTTCCCGAGATGCCTGCTAACGCCTTGATTTTCCGTGTATCGGTAGAGTGTCAAGGTAGCGTGCTGCGCTGGAAGGAGCGTCTCCGAACCTTTTGGGCGCTCCAATTGTGGGGTCCACGCTATGGCTCTTGAAATGCCAAGCCAAGATGTTCAAAGCCAGGTCATAGCGGGATTTTCTACCTGCCGTTTTACCTGCCGTTCCCACTGCGCTACACCAAAAAGACCGTGAAACATGCCATCTGCTGCGTTCTAAGTCGTTAGAGTTACGTTGTCGTGCGGATTCGATTCCCGTCTCCCACCCCAGAATTTAAAGCACTTAACTTGCTTTGAAACCTGCTGAAACCCGCCCAACAGCGTCCGATGCTTTTCGCATGTCAGCCTTGAGCGCGGTCCCATAGTGATTCATTGTTGTGCGGATGTCCGCGTGCCTCATCATTTTCTGTTGCACACCTACGGGCGTTCCCATGGCGTCAAGCCAAGTCGGGTATGCATTGCGGAATGCATGAGAGCTGATGTCCGATACCGGCGGCTTTGCCAGCAATGGACAGATTCTCCCAGATCCACGAGTAGCTCACAGGTTGCCTACCAACTTCCACGGTGAAGCGAAGATCCAGTCATCAGGCCGGGTAAATTCCGAAACCTGTTTCCATACTCTAAGGACCGCGATCACTCCATCAGCAAGTGGCATGGTGCGAGCCGAGTCCTCCGTCTTCACATCGTCCACGTCCTGCTTCACTACTCCACGGACCAGAGTCACAGTCTTTGCAAGCCAATCAACATCCTTCCATTGCAAGCCACGTGTCTCCGAGATTCGTAGTCCTGAGTTGAGCGTGACGATCACCATAGTCTGTAGCTCGGGCTTTGATTCAAGAGCCTTCAGCAGAGCCTGGAATTGCTCGCCTGTTAGATCCTTCATCGGAACCCGTTTCTTCTCACCTTATCTGTTTCCTGATCGTAATGGTTACGGGCTACCTGCCGCCATCGCCCCAAGAAAAGCTCGAACAAGTATTGGACTGGTTCTTTTTCAAACGGAATCGGATACTTAATGCGTCGAAGTGCGATGTCGCGGTCATCGGCGAAGAGGTAAATGGGCGTTATAACGACAGTTGAATGGGTGTGACTAAGTGTCGGCGTCGGCTCCCGCGAATGAGGGGAACGCGAGACTATTCCGGATTCGAGCGAGCGAGGGGCCGCGCGGTAGCCGTGATTCTGCAATGCGTCAAACGCGTGCTGGCTCTTGACGCTCCCCCGTGCTTGACGGCAGAGGAAGACCACAGAAAAAGCCCTTAGATGGGACTCGATTGGTCGGCTGGAACTCAAAATCTCGCACTTTGACCAAGCGGAGGCCGAGAAGAAAGGGGTTAGGGTGACAATTTTCTATCCCAAAATTTCGCTTGATTTCTGGAATCTCGAGTTTTTCAACAGCCACGCGATATGCTGCCACCACCCCGCGAGGCGGGTCCAAACGGAACGGAGGCGACGCAGTCGGCGCCTCCATTCTGAGGGGAAAAGAGCGAGCCGTTAGTTTTCGCCGCCGGCACCAGCGATGCCTTTGTTCACCAGGAGCTTGACGTCGGCCCTGCGATTTTCAGTTCGCCCGGAAGCAGTCTCGTTGGAGGCGACGGGGTTGCTCTCACCCATTGCGCCGGGCGCGACAATGCGACCAACTGGAATGCTACAGTCCTGAAGCAGATAGGCGACCACTGCTTGAGCGCGTTGCTTGCTCAGCACTTGATTGCTGGAAGCGGTGCCTACCGAGTCGGCAAAAGCCGCCACCTGGATCACGTAGCCCTTTTGGTAGGTGAGGGCTTGCTTTGCTAAATCCGCAAGTGCTTGTTTGTCCTCCGCCGAAATGCTGTACTGCCCGGTGTTAAAGTACACGGTATGTTCGCCCTTCACGACAAAGTCACCCAACTCCGAAAAGCGTTTCTTGGTGTCTTGCGCAACAGTGTCAATACTCGCCTGGTTGGCTGCGATCTCTTGCTTAGCCGCTGCGATGGCTGCCTCGTTGGCCGCCTGGTTCGCCGCAATTTCTGCATCGGTCGCCGCCTTATTGGCTTTGTAGGTCTGCATGTTCTGGGCTTGTTGTTGCGCGGTGGGGTTCAAACCGGCCTGGATCACTTTGGCCAGGCTGAGATCATCTCGATCGAAGGTTATGGTTTCCGCCGTCACATTGGTCTGATCACCCGTTCCCTCGTACTTTAGCTTGAGTCCGGGGATCAGGACGTCTAGACCGACTTGCTTTTTCCGGGCGCCCAGCCCTACCGGGTGTTGCACTTTCGTATCGGACGTGACAGTTATGGTTATGGTTGCATCCTCGTCATTCTCCAAGGTCAGAGTGTTTCCCGAACGCAGGGTGATCACTCCTTTGCCTTTCACCTTATCGGAGGCAAGGGCCGATCCCAAGCTCAAGAGACACACTGCTAAAAGACTCACCGAAATACCAATTCTTCTACTAGTCATAAATCCTCCCTCCACTTTCATGTGTTCAGCGCGAGCTATCAGACGCTTGCTGCTGCTCAGCAGAGACTTTATCGAGGGAGGCAGGTGCGCGGAACTGGCAAAAGTAACAGGGGGGAACAACATTCCGGAGGAAGCTGAAATTGGATGGATTGTCAGTTGTGAGAGTTGCAATCCCTGCTACCTCGCCCCGACAGGCCCCACCAAATGCGCCAGCACTCTGTGGCGAGCTAAGCTGGCGAACTGGGTAGTTCTGACGGTGGAAGAGGAGTTCGAGCCTGTGTTTCACTTTCGTCAGTGTCGCTACAACGATCGTCCCCAGAACTCCGCTGCCCACAAGTTAGCCGTCGCTGACAAGCACATGGATCGGTCCCCTTGTCGCGCAACATCATACGGTCTTTACATTCACTGCAGATGTCAGAGGGAGTTGACGGTCATCGTAACGGTGATTTTGTGATCCGCGGACGGTGCTAGTTCAATGGCATTTTCCAGAATATTGCTGCCTTCGACGCAAACCATGTGCTGCCATTCGTCATCGCCCAGGTCGGATAATGCTCGCGCTCCCTCGGCCCACGGATTCCAGATCACGGTGGAGTCTGAATTCTGCTTGGTAACCTGGATGGAACGATTGAGGACAGGATCGATCAGCTGCAGCGGGTTCCGGGTATTCATATAGGCATTGTCGGTCGAAGAACTGATGACCACGTCGCCATTCTGCTTTTTCCTCTTGTTTGAGTCGGTGTTGTCCAGAAAGGAGACGCCATCCAAACCGCGGATGCGAACCTTGCGGATGTCTCCGACTCGGTAATATGTATGCAAAGCCTCTTCAAAGCGGAACGGCTTGGCGCCGGTGTTGCTTACTGTGAGCTCGAGTCTCAGTGCACTCCCAAAAGTCACACGATGGAGCAGCCGGAAGTCGGCAGGCCACCATTGTCGAGTGTCGGGGTCGCTTTGGGTGTACATGCTGACGGTGATGCCGTTGGCATTTTGCTCGATGGATTCCAGCGTCCATGTTTTTGTGCGAACGAAACCATGGGCCTGCGCGTGGGAATCGTCGGCTTTCGCTCGAAACCAGGGAAAGCAGATCGGTATGCCGCCGCGAATGGCTTTCCCTTCTTCCCAATGAGCTTGGCGACTCAGGAAAATGGCCTCTTCGGCGCTGGCTGGCTTCCATGACGTGACTTGAGCGCCGTGGAAGTGCATCTCTCCGTTGCACTGTGGCACGGTTATGCGCACCTTGGGGATGCCGGCTTCATCTGCCAAAACCTGCGCACGGCCCGTGATTCCTAAGCCGGCATTGAGCTCCTCGAGTGTGAGTTCGCTCGTCGCCATACGCTACGACATTCAGGGGCTAGGACTTCGTCACCTCCAAGCGGAGTGTACGGGTGATCGCTGAACGGCGCAACTGGGACTTTTCGTAGTTGCGAGTGCCCGGGCGGCTGGCTGGTTCGAGGTCAATTTTAACTTGAATCTCCGTCCGTGGATTCTTATCTTTACTTGCCGCTTCGTATGGCTTGGTTTTTGGCCTCCTAGTTTTGCTAGTGGTGCAAGTTCCCGGCATCAAATATAAATTCGGCCTGAATTCTTGAGTCAGCCGGGCACAACTATTTTTACCCATGGTGTGATTTGAGGAAGACATGGACGCTACAGGAAACCCGAAGCGCATTCTCATCCTCGGCGGTGGTTTTGCCGGCGCGTATACCGCGGTTTACCTGCAGAAGGCGCTGTCCGGAGCGCCGGACGTTGAAGTGATGCTGGTGTCGCAGGAGAATTTTGTCCTCTTTACGCCGATGCTCCACGAGGTTGCTGGAAGCGACGCTGCGGCCACGGATGTGGTTCAACCCCTGCGAAAAATGCTCCGGCACACAAACGTGTTGATCGGAGATATCGAATCCATTGACCTCGAAAAGAAGCAGGTACGAGTCCGGCAGAGCGATTTGGTGCACCATCGCGACCTGACCTACGATCACCTCGTTCTGGCGTTGGGGTCGGTGTCGAATTTCTACCACACACCTGGGATCGAAGAGCACGCACTGACCATGAAGACGCTGGGCGATGCGCTGGCAGTGCGAAATCGGGCCATTGATGCGCTGGAGTTGGCGGACGGTGAACCGGATGAAGCGCTGCGCAAGGCCATGATGACAGTAGTTGTAGTGGGCGCCGGTTTCGCCGGGGTTGAGACCGTGGGAGCGGTGAACGATTTAATGCGGGAGGCGTTGAAGTTTTATAACAACTTGAACGAGGAGATGCTGCGAATTGTCCTGGTCGACGCCGGCAAAATGATCCTTCCTGAGTTGGGCGAGAGCCTCGGCCGCTATTCGGAAACCCAGCTTGGACGGCGCGGCGTTGAAATTCATCTGAACACCGCAGTCAAAGGCTACGACGGAAAGGAAGTGGTCCTCGGAGACGGTACCAGAATCGCCAGCAATCTCATTATTTGGACTGCGGGCATCACGTCGGTTCCGATCCTGGCGAATCTTCCGTGCGCCAAAGAGCGCGGTCATGTCGTCGCTGATGAATATCTTCAGGTGCAAAACTGGCCGGGGGTTTGGGCGTTAGGGGATTGTGCGCAAGTGCCCGATTTGACGAACCCGGGCAAGTTCTGTCCACCGACGGCGCAACACGCTACGCGGCAAGCGCCCGTGGTGGCTCATAATATTGTGGCGGCAATGCGTGGAAAGCCGCTGAAGCCGTTCAAGTTCAAGACCCTGGGCTTGCTTGCCACCATCGGACGACGCACCGGCGTGGCCGAGATTATGGGCTTCCATTTCTCGGGAATTATTGCATGGGCGATGTGGCGCGCCATCTACCTGGCCAAGCTTCCGGGTTTGCAAAAGAAAGTTCGCGTGTTACTCGACTGGACGCTCGATCTGTTTTTCTCGAAGGACATCGTGCAATTACGGGCACTGCCGTTGCCGAACTTGTCTGGCATCAAAGGTAGTCCGGCTGTCCTCGTAAATGAAAAAACGTCTCCAGTAGGCGAGCGCAGAGAGAAGATCGCGTGATATTCGACTCATAAATCAACGGCTGATGCGGGACTCAAACTAGAGTCGCGAAAAGAAGCACTGGCTGCAGACCATGTACGGTCAATGGGCACTCAAAATCATTGTTGTTCTCTGCTGGCTGGGGACAAGCTCGTTTGCTGGAGCTGCTGACCCGCCGCTGAGCCCTACGAATATTTTTGCGCCAGCTTCCACGCCGGCGAACACAATTTTCGGCCTGTCTGTTTTTGTGCTAGCCGTTACTGCAACAATATTTGTCGTGGTCTTCAGCCTGCTGATGTATGCCGTCGTGCGATTCAGGAAGAGGACGGACGATGACGGGCGGGAGCCTCCCCAAGTTTACGGCAGCAATCAAGTGGAGCTGGCGTGGACCGTTATTCCGGTGCTCATCGTAGTGGCGCTGTTCATGGCGACGGCGCGAGTGATCGGCAGTGTCCAAAGAGCCGCCCGTCCAAGTAACGCAATTGAAGTGATCGCCATCGGTCATCAGTTTTGGTGGGAGTATCGTTATCCGGCGCTGCATGTCGTGACTGCGAATGAACTGCACGTTCCGGTCAGCGACCCGGCGCATCCTACTCCGACTTTCATCAGATTGCTTTCAGCGGATACGGATCACAGCTTCTGGGTTCCGCGTCTGAATGGCAAAACGGACTTGATTCCTAACCATCCGAACAACATGTGGATTGATCCGCATGAGACCGGACTTTACCTGGGGCAGTGCGCCCAATATTGCGGCACGCAGCACGCCAAGATGCTGCTGCGAGTTTATGTTCAGACGCAAGATGAGTTTGATCGTTGGATTCAGGAGCAAAGTCAGCCCGCGCACATGAGCGATGCGGCTTCCGAAGGGCAGCACATTTTTGAGACGACCGCCTGCATCAACTGCCATGCAGTCGCGGGTACAGTGGCGGATGGGCGGTTTGGCCCGGATCTCTCGCACCTGATGAGCCGGGATACGATTGCTGCGGGAGCGGCACCGAATACGCCGGAGAATCTTCGGCTCTGGATTCGAAATCCTGACTCCATCAAACCAGGATCGCGAATGCCGGCGATGGAGTTGAGCGATCGAGAACTGGATGCCGTGACTGCCTACTTGACGACGCTTCGCTAAACCGGTTGAGGAGAAAAACGTTCGATGTCAACTGATTCAATCGCTTTGCCCGGGGGTTACGAGGCTTCTCGGCCGCTCGTTGATCGGCTTCACGAGTGGGTGACCACGGTTGATCACAAGCGGCTGGGGATTCTCTACATCCTTTTTGCTTTGTTCTTTCTCGTGGTTGGCGGGATTGAAGCGACGATCATGCGCATCCAGCTCATCCGGCCGCAGAACGATTTCGTCTCGCCTGAAGTGTTTAACCGGATGTTCACCATGCATGGGACCACGATGATTTTCTTCGTCGCCATGCCGCTCGTATTCGGATTTGCGAATTATCTAGTCCCGCTCATGATTGGCGCGCGAGACATGGCATTTCCGCGTCTCAACGCGTTTAGTTTTTGGCTGTCGGCATTCGGAGGCATCCTTCTCTACTTCAGCCTGGTAGGAGCGAATGGCCTGTACGGGGCGGGGAACGCTCCGGATGTGGGATGGTTTGCCTACGCTCCCTTGACAGCACAGACGTTCTCTCGGGGGCATAGCACGGATTTCTGGACCCTGGCGGTTTTGGTTTCCGGCTTTGGAAGTATTGGCACGGCGATCAATATTTTGACTACGATCTTGTGCCTGCGCTGTCCTGGCATGAAGCTGGGGAAAATGCCGCTGCTCGCCTGGCTCAACTTGGTGATGGCCGGCCTAGTGCTGCTTGCCATCGGTCCGCTGACTGCGGCACAGATCATGCTAAGTCTTGACCGTTACCTCGGTGCACATTTCTTTGACACGCAGGCCGGGGGCTCGGCCGTAATCTGGATGCACTTCTTTTGGATCTTCGGTCATCCCGAAGTGTACATTCTCGTGATTCCGGCGTTCGCCGTCGTTTCTGAAATCGTTCCGGTATTTTCCCGTAAGGCGATGTTTGGGTATCCGATCATGGTGGCCGCGACCGTGGCCATTGGTTTCTTGAGCATGGCAGTTTGGGCTCATCACATGTTCACCGTCGGGATGAGCTCGAACGCAAATACATTCTTTGTGCTTTCGACGATGGCTATTGGAGTTCCCACAGGGATCAAGATATTTAACTGGCTGGCAACCATGTGGGGTGGAAAGATTCACTTCCAAACTCCGATGCTGTTCTGTATTGCGTTTCTGTTTCAATTCCTGATTGCTGGCCTTACCGGGATCATGTTGAGTGCCGCACCCTTCGATTGGCAACTCGGCAATTCCTATTTTGTGGTTGCGCACTTCCATTACGTGATCGTGGGTGGAATTCTGTTCGCGCTTTTCGGCGCGTTCTTCTACTGGTTCCCCAAGATGACGGGAAGGATGTACGACGAAACCCTGGGCCAGCTGCACTTCTGGCTGTTTGTTATCGGATTTCACCTGACGTTTGACTTCATGCATGTTCCCGGATTGTTGGGCATGCCACGAAGAATTTATACCTACGAGCCCGGCCGAGGTTGGGACACCTGGAATCTGATCGTGACGATCGGGGTGTTTTTTCAGGGGCTGGGTATTTTGATATTCGTTGGCAACATGCTGTGGTCCCGTTTCAAGGGCAAAGCTTCCGGCAGCGATCCCTGGGATGCGTGGACGCTGGAATGGACCACCAGTTCACCGCCGCCGGCCTATAACTTCGCGACCATTCCGACGGTGAAGAGCCGGCGCCCCCTGTGGGACCTCAAGCATCCGGAAGATCCTGACTGGAAGTACGAGTAGCCGAGGAAATGCAATGAGCGCGAACGTAGTGACGACGCCGCAGAGAGAACGCAGTTGGGAACTGCCGTCGCGCGGACACGTGGCGATGTTTGCTCTGATCGTTGCGGAGTCCGCGATTTTCGTCATCTTCGTCGTCGCTTACCTTTTCTATCTGGGCAAGAGTCTGACCGGACCCACGCCCCGGGAGGTTCTCGAAGCGCCGATCTTTTACAGCATCTGTTTGCTTTCCAGCAGTATCACGATTCACCTTGCGGTGAAGGCGCTCCGTGCTGGGAACGTCGGAAGTTTCAGAGCCTGGTGGTTTGGGACGATCGTGCTGGGCGCCGCTTTTCTTTACGGGACCGCGCACGAATGGCACCGGCTTATTTATAGAGATGGACTGACGATCAGCACGAACCTGTTCGGGACAACCTACTATTCCCTGGTTGGCCTGCACGGGTTTCACGTGATTGTGGGGCTTATTTGTCTCTCCACCGTAATGGCGTTCGCGTTGCTTGGGGATGTTCAGCAACCGCACACCTATCGGGTCGACGTATTGTCTCTCTACTGGCATTTCGTGGATGTGGTATGGATCGTGGTTTTCACGGTCGTTTACATCATTGGACGGTGAGGAAAGGGTCCGAGAATGGTTTCGCAGCCGGTGAACACGCGAGTGCCGAGCAACATCGAGTTGCCAGCGCCGACGGCGTGGCCGATTGTCGCGGCTTTTGGCGTGGCCTTATTATTCGCCGGACTGGTGACGACGGCAACAGTTAGCATTTTGGGTGCAATCTTGACGGTCATCGGATGGGTCGGATGGTTTTGTGATGTACTTCCTCACGAGAAGCACGAATCCGTTCCAGTTTCAGCGGAAGTGATACCCATAGTTACGACGCGCCCCGAAGTCGCACGAGTAGATTTGATCACTCAAGAGCCACACCGCGCACGCCTGCCTCTTGAAATCTATCCAATTTCCGCCGGAGTGAAGGGCGGCCTGGCGGGAAGTATTGTGATGGCGGTTCTCGCGGTAGTTTATGGAATCGTTGCGTACCACAGCATCTGGTATCCCATCAATATTTTGGCCACTGGATTTTTCCCTTCGCTGGAAACAACCGAGCAGATTTCGGCCTTTCACTTCGATGCTTTCATCATCGCATCTATCGTCCATTTGATTACGTCGTTGCTGGTCGGGCTCCTTTACGGCGCAATGCTTCCGATGTTTCCGCGCCGTCCAATTTTGTTAGGAGGCGTGATCGCTCCGATTTTATGGACCGGGCTGCTGCACAGCGCGCTCCAGTTGCTGAATCCCGCGCTCAGCGACAGGATTAACTGGGCGTGGTTCGTGGTTACTCAAATGGGATTCGGCATCGTGGCCGGCATCGTCGTCTCAAAGCAAGAGCGGGTGCGGACCTGGCAGCACCTGCCTTTCGCGATTCGCGCCGGCATGGAGGCGCCGGGAGCGATGGACGAGAAAAACGAAGAGGGTCGGCGGCCATGAGGGGTCGAGCTAGCTTTTTTACTGTCGCACTGTTCGCCCTGGTGGCCTGCGTTGGCTGTAACAGTGCGCCCGGCCGGCCTGGACCGGACTCTGAGGTAATCCCGCCTGACCAGATCATGGAGTTCAATGTTCTCTATGCGAGCAACTGCTCGGGATGTCACGGTGCGAACGGCAAAGGAGGAGCTGCGGTTTCTCTAAGCGATCCTGTTTTTCTCGCCATCGCGGACGATACCGTGATTCGCCGCGTTGCCACCAACGGCGTGCCCGGCACCTCCATGCCTGCCTTCGCGCGGAGTGCAGGTGGCATGCTTGCCGACAAGCAAATCGACGCCATCGTCAGCGGAATCCGCTCTTGGGCAAAGCCCGATACTTTGCGCGGCGTCAGCCCTCCTCCTTATGCAGCGCAGGCTGCTGGCGATCCGCATCGCGGCGCCGATGTGTATGCAACCTATTGCTCAGCCTGCCATGGTCCTGACGGTAAAGGAGGCGAGAAAGCCAGTTCGATCGTAAGCGGGTCATACCTCGCTTTAGTGAGTGATCAGGACCTGCGGACGAATGTGATTGTCGGACGGCCAGAGTTGGGTGCTCCGGACTGGCGCGGTGATGTGCCCGGTCGGCCGATGTCAACGCAAGAAATCTCTGACGTTGTCGCTTGGCTGGCGGCACAGCGGCCACAGTTCCCGGGCCAACCATATCCGAAAACGTCGACGGACCGCGCCGCTGGAGGGCTTCCATGACTGAAACCGACGGAGTATCACGACGCGCGATGCTGGTGAAACTCGGATTGTTCCTGAATGGCATTGTCGGCGTAATTCTGGCAATACCGATTGTGCGCTACATCCTTTCCCCCGTGGCCCACGCACGGAAGATCGGCTACGAGTCGTGGCTGTCTCTGGGCGATCTGGAACAATTCCCCGCGGGCCAGACCCGGCTGGCAACATATCGAAATCCAGTGGTGAATCCCTGGGATGGAGAAACCGCGGATATCGCCTGCTGGGTCCGAAATGTCGATGGGCAGAATTTCCAGGTCTTTGCCATCAATTGCGCCCACCTTGGGTGCCCGGTTCGCTGGTTCCCGCAATCGAAGCTCTTCATGTGTCCGTGCCACGGCGGGGTTTACTATCAAGATGGTTCACATGCTTCGGGGCCTCCGCCTCGCGGACTCTTCACATACCACTACAAGGTTGAGGAAGGAAAGCTTTTCATCAAAGCAGGCGAAATGCCCACCACCGGGAGTCCAACCGCGAGTGTGCCGGGCGCGAGGCGGACATGCGCTTGATCAAGGAAGTGTGGGGGTGGCTTGATCAACGGCTTCAGCTTGGCGCGGAGATTCGCGAAACCGCCGAGCATCGCGTGCCGCGCGAGACTGCAAGTTGGTTTTACGTTTTCGGCAGCGCTGCGCTGACCTGCTTCATGCTTCAGATCGTCACCGGGATTCTCCTGGCCCTCATTTATGTGCCTTCCGCCGGAGAGGCCTGGAACAGCCTGCAGATTCTCAATCACGGTATTTCGCTGGGTTGGTTCATTCGAGGATTGCATGGCTGGGGCTCGAACTTCATGGTGGCGATCGTCCTGATCCATATGGTGCAGGTGTTCCTTTTCGGAGCGTACAAGTTCCCGCGAGAGTTGACCTGGATGATCGGTGTATTCCTGTTGCTGATGACGCTGGCCATGGCTTTTACCGGCCAGGTATTGCGATTCGACCAGGACGCCTATTGGGGGTTGGGAATTGGAGCATCGATTGCGAGCCGAGTGCCGGTGATTGGGCCCTGGGCTGTGAATCTCATGCTGGGGGGCCCGATTATTGCGGGTGCGACACTTTCCCGGTTTTTCGCGGTGCACGTTTTTGTTGTTCCAGGGCTGCTGATCGCATTGATCGGCGTTCACCTGCTCATGGTATTGAAACTGGGAGTGAATGAGTGGCCCATGCCTGGACGAATCGTGCGGCGCGCCACCTACCTGCAGGAATATCACGAGTTGACGCATAAAGAAGGGGTTCCATTCGTGCCGTACGCAGTTTGGAAGGACGTCTTCTTTTCAGGCTTCATTCTTCTTTCGATTGCCGCCTGCGCCGTTTTTCTTGGACCATTCGGTCCGAGCGGCCAGCCCGATCCGACGATCATTCAGACAGCTCCGCGTCCGGATTTCTTTTTCCTTTGGCTTTATGCAGTCTTGTCTTACCTGCCGCCATCAGCAGAAACTCCGATACTCATGATTGGGCCCGCCATCGGGATCGTTGCGCTATTGCTGCTTCCGTTTATTGCCGGCGAAGGTGAGAAGAGCTGGAAGCGCCGGCCCATTGCCGTTCTCACGATTCTGTTGGTTGCGGTGATGCTGGGCAGTTTGACGCAGTTGGGCCTGCATACGCCCTGGAGTCCAATGATGGACGCATGGAGCAGCGTGCCGATCCCGGCCGAATATTTGCAAGGACGCACTGCTCTCGAGCGCCGGGGCGCTCTGGTTTTCCAGGCCAAGCAATGTCGCAATTGCCATTCGCTCGATGACATGGGCGGTAAGCGTGGGCCGGCGCTCGACCGCGTCGCACTTCGCCTCACGCAGGACCAACTGATTCGTCAAGTGATCCAGGGTGGCGGAAACATGCCAGCTTACGGAAAAAATTTGAACCCGGCTGAGACCACGGCACTAGTGGCGTTTCTCGAGACTTTGCATCCGGCGGGACAACCTCCAGCCGGTAACGCTGCCCGAGCTGTGCTCGGAGCCAGCGTTGCGGGATCACCCTCAACAGGCCCCTGAAGTTAACTATGTTTCCCGCGATCCAAACCGTATTGCAATCGTGGGTTCTCCCTGTGCCGGTTACAGTTTTTCTGGTCATCACGGCGCTCGTCTACCTACGAGGTTGGTATCGCCTGCATGGCCTTCTTCCGAACGTGATATCAGTTTGGCGATTGGCTGCATTCATGAGTGGGCAGTTCGCCCTTTGGATAGCTGTGGGATCTCCCCTCGCAGCTTTTGATGATGAACTGCTTTCGATCCACATGATTCAGCACATCCTTCTGATGGCAGTCGCTCCTCCTTTAATTTTGTTGGGAGCGCCAGCCTTGCCACTTCTGCACGGTCTGCCGCAGATGTTCGTTCGGTCTGGCTTGGGTCTGGTTCTACGCTGGCCGCCTGTGCAATGGGTGGGGCACACACTGACCCACCCTGTATTCTGCTGGCTCGCTGCCACCCTCGCCTTGATTGGCTGGCACACTCCGACTGCTTTTGAATTTGCGCTGCGTTCGGATTTTCGGCATGAGATCGAGCACGCATGCTTCTTCGCGACCTCGATTCTGTTCTGGTGGCCCGTGATCCAGCCGTGGCCGAGCGTGGCGAGGTGGCCACGATGGTCGATTCCGCTCTACCTTTTTATTGGAATGATGGCGAACGATGCGCTTTCGGCGTTTCTCGCCTTCTGCGATCGGGTTCTGTACCCCTCGTATGCATCGGCTTCCCCGCTCTTCGCAATTTCTCCGCTTGACGACCAGGCGCTTGCTGGCGCTTTGATGTGGGTCTTTGGGAGCTTCGTGTATCTCATCCCGGCGGTTGCCATCACGCTTCAGATGCTCTCGCCTCAAGGCTCATATCGCCCCAATTCTTACGATCGTAGCCCGGAATCACCTACAGCCGCTTGATGATGACGGCCGTCAGGTCATCCTGCTGTTTGGTTCCGTTGGAGAATTTCGTGACGGCGCCGTAGAGTTGCGCGATAATCTCTGGCGGCGCAAGTTGTCGTGAGGCGCGAATTACTTCTTCCATCCGCTCAACACCAAATTGTTCGCCTTGATCGTTTTCCCATTCGAAGAA
>Ga0210405_10003976_pt1 | contig 14110 bp, 15 predicted proteins | sample IncBWH11MmetaG_FD_155492 | JGI IMG/M metagenome (GOLD analysis project Ga0210405, IMG submission 155492) | Forest soil microbial communities from Barre Woods Harvard Forest LTER site, Petersham, Massachusetts, United States - Inc-BW-H-11-M | ecosystem: Environmental > Terrestrial > Soil >... | reverse complement strand
GGTGGTCGGCTTTGCGGCGCGCGCCGGCTATCTCGTGCTCGATTCCGCGCTGACGAAATCGCTGGCGAAGTTTGTCGTTTGCGGCGCCGTACTGGCGGCTGCGCTCTGGTTCACCGCGAAATTCGCGGCGGTGTATCTTGCGCCAATGAGCACGTTTCGCGAAGAGACCGCGTTGCTGCTGCTGACCTTGGTCGGCGCCGTCGTTTATGCGTTTTCGATCGTGCTGCTATTCGGCCGGGGTTGGCTGCGGACGCTGGTGCGAACCTAAAGAGATTTGCGCTGTTTCGCGATCCGCTGCAATATGGCGGCAATAACCAGCAGACGGAGATACGATGGCTCCCATCAAATTCGGCGTCGGTCAAAGCGTGCTTCGCAAGGAAGACGACGCGCTCATCCGCGGCAAGGGCCATTACACCGACGATTTTGCACCACAGCCGGCGCTCCACGCGCTGGTGCTGCGCTCGCCGCACGCGCACGCGAAGTTCACCATCGACGCCTCCCGCGCCCGCGGCTTGCCCGGGGTCGCCACGATCCTCACGGCGGAGGACGTCGGCGATCTCGGCGACCTGCCGTGCCTGTTCAATCTCGAGGTCGATCCGTTCACCGGGCCGCCCTATCCGATCCTTGCAAGGGACGAGGTGCGCCATGTCGGAGACGCCGTCGCCTTTGTCGTCGCCGAGAGCGTCGATTCCGCGCGCGATGCGATCGAGGCGATTAAGGTCGACTGGACGCCGTTGCCGGCCGTGGTCGGGGTCGTCAACGCGGTGAAGAACGGCGCGCCGCAGGTCTGGCCCCAGCATGCCGGCAACGTGCTGTTCGATGTGTCGCTCGGCGACAGGAAGGCGACCGAGGCCGCGTTCGCGAAGGCGCATGCGGTCGCCGAAATATCGATCGTCAATCCGCGCGTCGTCACCAATTTCATGGAAACGCGCGCTGTGGTTTGCGAATATGATGCCAGGCGCGATCGTCTGACGCTGACGATCGGCAGCCAGGGCAGCCATCGCTTGCGCGAAATTATCGGCGGCATGGTGCTGAAGCTGCCGCCCGAGAAGATGCGCGTGATCTGTCCGGATGTCGGCGGCGGGTTCGGCACCAAGCTGTTTCCCTATCGCGAATATGCGCTGGCCGCGGTCGCCGCACGCAAGCTGCGCAAGACCGTGAAGTGGACCGCCGACCGCGCCGATCATTTCGTCGGCGATGCGCAGGGGCGCGACAATGTCACCACGGCGCGGATGGCGCTTGCGGAGGACGGCAGGTTCCTCGGCATGGACGTCGATCTGCTCGGCGACATGGGCGGATATCTATCGACCTTCGGGCCCTACATTCCGCATGGCGGCGCCGGCATGTTGCCCGGCCTTTACGACATCCAGGCCTTCCATTGCCGCGTCCGCACGGTCTTTACCAACACCGTGCCGGTCGATGCCTATCGCGGCGCGGGGCGGCCCGAGGCGGCTTACGTTCTGGAGCGGCTGGTCGATGCGTCCGCGCGCAAACTTGGGCTGACGCCGGATGCGATCCGGCGCAAGAATTTTATCGCGCCGCGGGCGATGCCGTACAGGACGGCAACAGGCAAGATCTACGATTCCGGCGACTTTGCCGCGCATATGAAGCGCGCGATGGAGATCGCCAACTGGAAGGAATTTCCAAAGCGCGCCAAGGCCGCGAAGAAGCAGGCTCTCGTGCGCGGCATCGGCCTTGCGACCTATGTCGAGGTTTGCGGCACCATGGGCGAGGAGACCGCCAGGGTGCAGCTCGATCCCAATGGCGACGTCACGGTCCTGATCGGCACGCAGTCGACCGGGCAGGGGCACCAGACCGCCTATGCGCAGCTCGTCGCCGAGCAGTTCGGGCTGCCGCCGGAGCGCGTCCACGTCCTGCAGGGCGACACCGACCGGATCGCGACCGGCCTCGGCACCGGCGGATCGTCTGCGATTCCGACCGGCGGCGTCAGTGTCGAACGCGCAACCCGCGAGCTCGGCAGGAATTTGCGCGAGATCGCGGCCGAAGCGCTGGAAACGAGCCCCGGCGATCTCGAGATCAATGAGGGAACGATACGGGTCGCGGGCACCGACCGCTCGATCAGCTTTGCCGATCTCGCCAAGCGGCCGGGCGTCGATCCTTCGAAGCTCAACGCGAGCGCGACATTCACCGCCGCGGACGGCACCTTTCCGAACGGCACTCACCTCGCCGAAGTCGAGATCGATCCTGCCACCGGCATCATCAAGGTCGTCAACTACGTCATCGTCGACGATTTCGGGGTGACGCTCAATCCGCTGCTGCTCGCCGGCCAGGTGCACGGCGGCGCCATGCAGGGGATCGGCCAGGCCTTGATGGAGCAGGCGGTCTACGATCCGAAGGACGGCCAGCTCGTTACCGGAACGTTCATGGATTATGCGCTGCCGCGGGCGGCCGACGGCCCGTCCTTCGTGTTCGAGACGCATAACATCCCCTGCAAGACCAATCCGCTCGGCGTCAAGGGCGCGGGCGAGGCCGGAGCGATCGGCTCCTGTCCGGCGGTCGTCAATGCGATCATCGAAGGGCTGTGGCGCGAGTACAGGATCGATCACATCGACATGCCGGCCACGCCCGAGCGGGTCTGGATCGCGATCCGCGAGCACCAGCGCCGGCACAGCCTGTGATATTCAAGTCCGTGATACCTGTGATATTCAAGTCCGTGATATCTGGCGAACGCCCGTCACATATAATTCAGAACAAGGAGATCAGGCTCATGATGCGAACGGTAATAGTGGTGGGAACGTTGGTGCTCGGCATAGCCGCGGTGGCAGCGCAGCAGGATCAGGTCAAGCAGACCCAGGCCATGATGAAGGGCAACGGAAAGAACGCGGGCGCTCTGGCGGCGATGGTCAAGGGTGAAAAACCCTATGATCAAGCCACCGTCAATGCCGCGATGGCCCAGTTCGAGGACACCATCAAGAAGTTTCCAACCCTTTTTCCCGACAGCATCAAGGGATTGAAGCCGGAGGGGGATTATTTCGCATCTCCAAAAGTCTGGGAAGACAGGACCGGCTTCAACGAGCACATCGCAAGCTTCGCCAAGGCCGTGGCGGACGCCAAGGGCAAGATCACGGATCTGGACTCGCTGAAGGCCACCTTGCCCGTCATCGGCAAGCAATGCGGCGGTTGTCACGAGACCTACCGTGTGAAGAACAGTTAGATCCGGGCTGATCAGAGAAAAAAGGCGGACCTCCGATTGGGTCCGCCTTTTTGTTTGCTCTTCGTTGTTCGTTCTCGCCGGCGGTTTACTTCTTCACCTGTCCGCGGATTTCGCCGCCCGGATTGGCCGCGGTGTGGACGTTGATGTAGTACTTGCCGGCCAGGAGATCGGCAGCCTGGGCGTCCGTCAGGACGGCGCTGCCTTCGGCGGGACTTGAAGTGGCGCCGGGGATCGCCACCGCAACGCCGGCATTCTTGCCTGCTTCGGCCGGGCCGTGGAAATGCGCGGCGGTCGCGGGACCGGTCAGCCCTGAATAGGTCAGCTTCCAGCTCAGCTTCTTGCTCGCGGCATCGTAGTCGACATCGGCGGCGCCCTTGCCGGGGCTGGTATTGGGGGGTACTTCGGAAGCGCTGTCCAGCACGACCGTCATCTTCTCGGCGAAGGCGGGTCCAGCCAAGGCGAAGGCGGTACCCAGCGCAAGCGTTGCAAACATGATTCTGGTATTCGACATGGCTTTCTCCCTATGGGTATCAATTTGACGGTGGCAATTTCAAAACAGCCGGTTTCCGATCTTATTCCCGCAAAAGGCCCTGGTGGCCGGAAATTTTCAGGCAACGCATGGCTCAAGCGACTGGCATACTAGCCGTGAGGTGGAATGGATTAGTGACGGACGGGTGAATGCTGCGACGAATTTTCCGACGAATTTTCCCTGCGCTCGTTGTCGCCGCGATCATTGGCTTTGCGATCTTCTGGTGGCTGACGGCGCCCCCAGCCATATCGGCGGTTGTCACCGCGCCGGCCTACACGCCGAACCTTTCGAACGGCCTCACCACATTCAATGCCGGAGGGTGCTCTTCGTGCCATGCCGTGCCGAACCAACCCGACCGCTTGCGGCTCGGCGGCGGCCTCGCAATACCCTCACCGTTCGGAACGTTTTACGCGCCGAATATCTCTTCCGATCCGGTCGATGGGATCGGGCGATGGACCGAGGCCGAATTCGTCAACGCGGTGACCAAAGGGGTGTCTCCCGACGGAGCGCATTACTTTCCCGCCTTTCCCTATCCCTCCTACCAGCATGCCAAGGTCGAAGACATTCGCGACCTGTTCGCGTATCTGAAAACGCTTGCCCCGGTACCGGGCAAGGTGCGCGATCATGACGTGCCGTTTCCGTTCAATATCCGGCGCAATGTCGGGATCTGGAAATGGCTGTTTGTGGATGGCAAACCATTGACGCCGGACCCCACGCGTTCAGCGTCGTGGAATCGCGGCGCGTATCTTGTCAATGGCCTCGGCCACTGCGCCGAGTGTCACTCCCCGCGAAATTTCCTCGGCGGCATCATCGCCGCGCAGCGCTTTGCGGGCGGCCCCAATCCGGAAGGCGAGGGCTGGGTGCCCAACATCACGCAGAAGGGACTGGGCGATTGGAGCGTCACGGATTTCGCCTATTTCCTTCAGACCGGGCAAATGCCCGATGGCGACTCTGCCGGCGGCTCGATGGCGCGCGTGATCAAGAACACCTCGCAACTGTCCGACGAAGATCGCGCGGCGATCGCGGAATATCTCAAATCGCTGCCGCCGGTCGAAGGACCGCCGCGGCCAAAGACCGCAGCGAAGGGTAGCGGCAAGTCGTAGGGCCGTCCGTCCCGATCGATGGGCCGCGGCTGGCCGAGGCTATCGCTCCGCTGACCCAATAGGGGGTGGGAGGTTCCCGAATGTGTCATATCTGCCGCACAGGACCCAATTCCGCGAACGTGTCCCATCTGCCGCACTGTCGACGTATTCCGACGTTCATGCTCGCGGCGTGTCTGAGGGGAACTCAGCAAGCTACCGCCTTTGTTCTTCTAACCACCAACAGGAGAAGTGCCGTGATGAAAGTCTTGATTATAGCGGGTGCAACGCTTGCCGTGGTGACCGCCGCTGGCGCTGCCGACCTCCCGCGCCGACAGCCCGTCTATCAGGAGGCTCCGGTCGGCAAGATGCCGATTGGCAAGTCTCCAATCGGGAAGGGCCCGCTCGGCAAGGGGCCCGTCGTGACGCGGGGCTACTGATACGCGGTGTTGAGTCAGGTCTCGCTGAATCCGACCTTTATCGTCGACCATCGAGGGGCGAAGCGTGGCAAATAGGCCGAAGCGATTGGGGCTATGCCTGCTTGCGGGATTCACGTTCGCTGTTTTGCTCCAGGGCAAAATTCAATTGGCTGCTGCACATGAGGTCGACACACGCACCGGCGACGCGAATGCGCTTGTTTCCAGTGAGGGGCCCATTGAATCGAAACTGGCGCCACAGCCGGCTCGAAAGACCGGGCCGCGATCGGCCAAGGGCCCGTACTACGTTGATTTCAGGGCCAGAACGGCGGCGAGCTGGGGGCACGCTTTCGTCTGGTTCGGGAAGACAAGCGAGCGAGCAGTTGAAGTCGCGGGGCTTACCCCTGCGGGAGACACAGTGCCTTATGTGCTTGGCCATTTGACATGGGTGCCGTCCGAGACCGGGGCAAGCTATGGCGATCTTGATCCAGAATACTTGACCGCCAGTTACCGGGTCTACTTGAGTGAGCCGGACGCAAAAAGGGTTTTCGCGTACATCAAGAAACTACAGGCGAGTTCACCGGTCTGGAACGCCGAAATATCCAATTGCACTTCGTTTATCGGCAGCATCGCAGATTTCATGGGACTGAAAGTTCCTTTGCGCTGGCAGCGACCCGAGGACTACGTCAACAGTCTCAAGGCGATGAATGGCGGGCGCCAGATAGTTCACCTGTCGTCTGAACAATAGCTGGCGTTCGTTCCGGCCGCGGATCGCTCGGCCTCGATGGCCGGCGAAGCGGTGCCGTTGCAGATACGACACGCCTCCGGTCGAGCCGACCGTCCGTTACTTCATTCGATTACCTCGTCGGCGGCGACGAGCAGGGATTGCGGGACCTTGATTCCCAATGCCGTCGCGGTCTTGACGTTGACGACCAGATCGAACCTGGTCGGCACCTGCACCGGAAGTTCGGCTGGCCTGGCTCCTTTGAGAATGCGCGCGAGGTAGATTCCTCCTTGCCTGAAGACGTCGGCGAAGCGCGTTCCGTAGCTTATCAAACCACCCGCCATCGCGAATTCGCGGCGATCGTAGACGGTGGGCAGTGCAAAGCGTTGGGTCAAGCCAACAATGCGCTGACGATGATCGCCGAAAAATACGCCGGTAGCGACGACCAGCCCGGCCACCCGCTCATCGGCGAAAGTCTTCAACGCCTGCTCGATATCGTCTTCGCTGCTGGCACCCAGAATCTTCACTTGCTGGCCCACTTGCCTTGCGGCATTCGCGATGTTGCCGGCCTCGGCCTCAGAACTCGGATTGCCGCGATTGGCGAGAATGCCGATGACTCCGGAGCGAGAAACGAGCTCACGCAGCAATTCGAGCTTTTTCGGTCCCAGCTCGGCCGAATACAGGGTAAGGCCTGTAAGGTTGGCCTCAGGCTTGTTGATGCTCGACACAAGTCCCGACCTGACGGGGTCATCGCCGTTCACGAATACGATGGGTATCGTCGACGTTGCCTGCTGCGCTGCGCGGGCTGCTGCGCTGCCGCCTTCGGCCAGGATCGCAACTACCTTTCGCTCCGCCAGATCCGCGGCAAGAGCGGGAAGCTGCTCATAGCGACCCTCGGCCGAGCGATACTCGATGGCGATATTGCGGCCTTCGACAAAGTCGGATTCCTTCAAGCCCTGAAGCACGGCCTCAATATAGGTTTTGTTGAGTGCGCCACCGGTGAGATAGCCAATCACCGGTATGTCCGGCTGCGCCGCGCGCGTCGCCAATGGCCACATGCTCAGGCCGCCGACAACGGTGATGAACTCGCGCCGCCTCATCCCTTTTAGCCGCCGCCGAAAGCCTTGAAGGTGATGATGGTGTGGGTGTCCTGGATGCCCGGAATGGTCTGCACCTTCTCGTTGACGAAGTGACCGATGTCGGTGTCGTGATCGACGTAGAACTTCACCAGCAAATCGTAATGGCCCGCGGTGGAATAGATCTCGGAGGCGATCTCGGCCTCGGCGAGCGCGTTGGCGACGGTGTAGGATTGGCCGAGCTTGCATTTGATCTGAATGAAAAAAGGAACCATCGCTGTCGTCTCCACGGCCACTTCCGGCCAGGTGGCATCCGGTCGGCCGGAAAATGCTCTTAGCAAATTACCCGCGCGCATCCTATTGAATACGCGCGGCATTGCCGGTTCAATATAGCGTCCCGGAACTTGCTGGCAACAACACGCCGCGCTAGGAGAGGACATGCGCATGACGCGACAGCCTGGACGCCGGCGATGACGATACCGATCGCGCTCACCATCGCCGGCTCGGATTCCTCTGGTGGCGCCGGCATCCAGGCGGACCTCAAGACGTTTGCGGCGCTCGGCGTCTACGGCGCTTCCGTCATAACCGCCCTGACCGCGCAGAACACGCGCAGCGTCAGCGGGATTCATCCGGTGCCGGCCGCATTCGTGACCGCGCAGATCGATGCGGTTTTCGGCGATCTCGACGTCAAGGCGGTCAAGATCGGGATGGTGGCGCAGCTTGCGACCATCGAGGCGATCGCGGCTGCCCTGGAGCGATGGTCGCAGGCGCCTGTCGTGCTCGATCCCGTGCTGGTCGCAACCTCAGGCGACCGGCTGCTCACCATCGACGCCGTTGCAGGCCTGCGCACAAAACTCATTCCGCGCGCCATGCTGATCACCCCGAATCTGCCGGAGGCGGCAGCCCTGCTGGACGAGCCGGTCGCATCCGGGCAAGCCGCGATCGAACGCCAGGGCAAGCGGCTCCTGGCCATGGGCTGCCGGGCGGTGTTGATCAAGGGCGGCCACGGGCAGGGGACCGAGAGCATCGACTATCTCGTCAGCGCCAGCGGCACCATCGCGCTGCCGGCGCCGCGAATCTCGACCGACAATACCCACGGTACCGGATGCTCGCTCTCATCCGCGATCGCCGCGGGCCTTGCCAGGGGCGAGACGCTGGAAGCCGCCGTCCGCAATGCCAAGACCTGGATCAGTGAGGCGATCGCGGCGGCCGATCGCCTCGATGTCGGGCACGGTCACGGCCCGATCCATCATTTTCACCGGTTTTACTAGCGCGCCTTCGAGCGAAGCATGCCTCGGACTTGATCCAGGGGTTGAACCGGCGGGCGCCGGGAAAAACACGTCAAAACAAAAGATTGAGGCCTTCGGCTCTGATTCAACCAGAACCGGTCAGGCGCCATGACGCTTCTCATTTCTGGCGCGGCTTTGCGAATTCCTTCGGATGGCCATCAAGGCGTCGTAGCGGATGGACAAGCGCTCGGGTGACGCCAGCGTCATGGCTTGCGGCGGCTTGAGCGGACGACGTGAAATTTGGCGAGAGCGTTGCTCAGGGAGAATGAAAATGACGACAATCAAGACAAAAGATGGGATCGAAATCTACTACAAGGACTGGGGCAAGGGTCAGCCCATCGTGTTCAGCCATGGTTGGCCGCTGTCGGCCGATGACTGGGACACGCAGATGCTGTTCTTCCTCAATTTCGGCTATCGCGTCATCGCCCATGACCGCCGTGGCCACGGCCGATCCAGCCAGACCGGCGAGGGCCATGACATGGATCATTATGCCGACGACCTCGCGGCCTTGACCGCGCATCTCGATTTGCAGAACGCCATTCACGTCGGCCATTCCACCGGTGGCGGCGAGGTGGTGCGCTATCTGGGACGGCACGGCGTGAGCCGCGTGGCGAAGGCGGCCATCATGAGCGCGGTGCCACCGCTGATGGTGAAGACGCCGGCCAATCCTGGCGGTCTGCCCAAGGATGTCTTTGACGGACTTCAGGCGCAGCTCGCTGCCAATCGCTCGCAATTTTATCGCGATCTCGCGGCCGGTCCGTTCTATGGCTACAACCGCCCGGGCGCCAAACCCTCGGAGGCGGTCATCCAGAATTGGTGGCGCCAGGGCATGATGGGCGGCGCCAAGGCGCATTACGACGGCATCGTCGCCTTCTCGCAGACCGATTTCACCGACGACCTCAAGAAGATCACCGTGCCCGTCCTGGTGATGCACGGCGACGACGATCAAATCGTTCCCTATGCCGACTCCGGGCCATTATCCGCCAAGCTTTTGAAGAACGGGACGCTGAAGACCTACAAGGGCTTTCCGCACGGCATGCCGACCACGGAAGCGGCCACGATCAATGCCGATCTGCTCGCGTTCCTCAAGGGATAAGGCCGGCGAATTGATCTGACGTGCCGGCGGCGGCCGGAAAGGCGCTGACCTGCGCTCGACCTTCAACGAGGACATAGAAGCCCGACGCGCGACGATGTCCGGACGACACACGTCGGGCCTGACCAAAGCCGTCGGATCAACATCCCCAAGCATGGCCGAAATCGAGCGTGAGGCTGATTCGTGGCAAAAGTTCACAGTCATTGCCCGAGATCATGGTGCTGCCGCGCTGCCCTGGCCCGGCGGACCGTGCGGGCGGCTGCCGAATTTCACGTTTGTTTGACCACCCGGAACGCCTTTTCCGAGGGGCGGTTTGCCTCCGACAGCAAGGGAGAGATCCTTCAGTGGAAGGGACCCGTCGAGACCGGGCGGCGAAGACCCGTCGCTCCACCCCGCCGCGCCGAATTAGATTACGTTCTCGAAAGTCTCTTCGCGCTGTGAATGCGGCCAGTTCTCAAACAGATGAGGACACTCTTGAAACTCACAACAACGCCGCCATCGCGGAATATAATCGCTTGGCGGCGTTGTTTATTCCAATCTGGGCCCTGAAATCCCCAGCATGGATATGTCAGCACGAGGCGGGTCAAGGTTCAACGGTCCGTGCGCCCGTAAGACTACGGCGTGCACCGGCGCGTGCCGGACGAAGCGCTGAAGATCGCCGCACGCGTGTGTCGGCACGGCGACACCGGAGGACTACTTTTCTTCCTCCATGGTGACTGCGACGGCTCCGATCGCTGAGAGGCGGACCTTGTTGCCCTCGACATCCGCGACGAAGCCGCGATCAATGAAGTGGTGATGACCCTTGTGGCTTCCCTCGCCGCTGTCTTTCCTGGTCAACTTGATCCGATTGCCCTCGATCTTATCGACCGTGCCGACGTGGACGCCGTCCGCCCCGATGACTTCCATGTGTTCCTTGATCTCGGCCATTGCGAATTCCTCCGGGCGCTGTCGTCATTTCGACGCAACGCGTGACAAATGGCGAGGTTCCATGCCGGAACAAATTGGCCATCGCGTGTCGCTCAGACATATTAGGAAACATACTTTCCAAAGTTTAACCCCGGCTGGCACGGGCCTTTGCTAGTTTGACTTGCCCGCGCGTCTTCGGCCCCCAACTTGCGGGTGGGCGGCCCCGGTCTACTAGACTGCCGGGGCCGTTTCTTTGGGCGTCGCCACATCAGTGACGTGTGGGTTCGTCGCCATTGCCGGCTCTACTCCCGGACGATGCGGCCCCGGTCACGCACGAGTGCGGCATATCGGTCGATTTGGCCAGCAAGTCTTGACCAGCTGGAAGAGATATTTCTGAGAACCTCGGCCTCAGCCGGGCTCTTTGCTGATTTCATCAATCGAATACATTCTGCCGATTGATCACGGCAGTATTTTGCACTGACCATGGGGTTCTCGTTTCGGATTCAGGCCCAACATCTGGAAGTAGGTTTGGCTCTTCGCTGTCATTTATCGCTCCCAGCAGCTGAAGAAATTGATCGACAGGGTCGCTTGGCGACATGCGCGCCTTTGATGTCCGAAGCTTCGATCCACGCGGACGACGTATTTGAAGACGTCATTTGAAATAGCGCCTGTTTGATCGAAACAAAGCCGTCAAGCGGGTGGGATCGCCTGACGGCTTCGCCCGTGGGACCGGGCTTTCGGGGGAAATGACCCGGCGAGGTTATGATGGCAGTTTGGTAAGACGCCGCAACGAAAGTCGCTTGTTAAGCTGAATGTCGGCGTTGCAGGTTAATTCTGGAACCAAACCAAACAGGAAGACCGCCCGAGGGGCGGTCTTCTGCGGCGCTCATCGATGCTGAAAATCAGGCCACGCGAACGGCCAAGCCGCGCGACGAGGCGGGGTCGTCGGCGTGATCATGATGCAGAGATGATCTTCGGATTCGTCGCCGTCACTTGACCACCGGCGTTGTCGGTACCAGGGTCCTTCAGCGTGGGGAATATGCTCTCGTATATCGCGCGAGCCTCTCTGATGAGACGCGCCCGTTCAAGTTCAGACTTTGAGACAAATCGTGCGACTTCTTCCATGGAACTCTAATGCCCAGCGCTCAGACGGTGAGCGAGTTTGATCAGAACCGTGGCCGCCCAAATGGGCCCATGCTGATTGACAATCGGCGGAAGCGCCTCGCCGATGAGAGCAAGGGCCAAAGTCTCACTTGGAATGCCATCGGCCTCAGCGCACCTCACGGCGTTTCGCACATGCGCCCTTGCTTCGTCGAAGCGAGGCGCTGTTTGCTGTCCGCCGACCTGGCCGGGACCTGAAGGCGTCGCTTGCGCCGGAGAAGGCTTCATTGTATCACCTCAATTAAGGAAATGTTATAACATACATTACTTTAGGCAATCAAAACCAGAGATTGAAGCCGAACAAGTCGCGCTAGCTTCAGTAGCGGCGAACAAGGGCGTGGACTCATTAGCGCGCAGCCAAATTGGGATCGATGCGAGTTCGCCAGATAGTCGGCTGCGAGCTTGTCATATCGGGTCGCGACACGCCGACATTGCGTGATCTTGTTGAAGAACCGTTCGATCAGGTTCCGCGCGCGATACAGATACGGGGCTAAAGCAGATCGGGTCGCCAACGGACAAAGCGCAGGTTTCGCGGGCTTTCACGTTCCAGAAAAATTGCTTACGCTCTGCTTAAGGGCTTGCAGGGCAGAGACAGCATGGCGCGTAACATTCTGATTTTGGGAGCCTCGTATGGCTCATTGCTGGCGACAAAGCTGCTGATGGCGGGTCACAACGTGACGCTGGTTTGCCGGAAGAAAACTGCGGACCTCATCAATCGCGATGGCACCGAAGTTCGCATCAAGCTGCGTGACGAAGCAATGCACCGGGCGATCTTCTCGCGCGACCTGCCTGGGACATTGGACGCGACCTCGCCCCAGGACATCGACCTTTCCCGTTATGATCTGGTTGCTCTTGCCATGCAGGAACCGCAATACACCAACCATACGATCCGGGTTCTGATGATCAAAATCGCCGAGGCGAATCTGCCTTGTCTTTCGATCATGAACATGCCGCCACTAGCGTATCTCAAGCGGATTCCGGGGCTGGCGGACATGGACCTCGAAGAGGCTTATACCAATGCCCAGGTATGGGAACGGTTCAAGCCGGGACTAATGTCGCTCTGCTCGCCTGACCCGCAGGCCTTCCGCCCGCCGGAAGAGGCGGCGAATGTTCTGCATGTCGGGCTGCCGACGAACTTCAAGGCATCAACATTTGCAGATGAGGCCCATAACCTGCTGCTTCGGGAGCTGGAAGCGGACATCGACGCGGTGAAGCTGGATGGCCAGGACGTGCCGGTAAAACTCAAAGTGTTCGATTCGCTGTTTGTCCCTCTCGCCAAATGGTCGATGCTATTGACCGGGAATTACCGCTGCATCACGCCGCAGGATCCGCAGTCGATCCGCGACGCGGTGCACGATGACCTGAAGCTCTCACAGACGATCTATGACCATGTCGATGCCATCGCTCGGCGTCTGGGGGCTGACCCGAAGGATCAGGTGCCTTTCCAGAAATACGCCAAAGCGGCGGAAAGCCTTCTCAAGCCCTCGTCGGCGGCTCGCGCGGTGGCCAGTGGAGCGCCCTTCATTGAGCGGGTCGACCTGCTGGTGAAGTTGATTTCGTATCAGCTTGGCATGCCCAATGCCGAGATCGACCGCACGGTCCAGGTCGTGGATCAAAAACTGAACGAGAGGATCGTGGCGGGCGGATCCGGCTCGCCGTGACGTGCTCCATCGCAGTCCGAGAATGGCGCACCCGGCCTGCTGCCACTTCCGACAGTGAACCTTGCGGATCCCGATCTTGAATCTGATGGACGAGGACAACCCGATCGACGAGATTTCGCGGATCGAAGCGCGGCTCGAGGAGCTTGCCGAGGTCTCCGAGCGATGCCGAAAGATTATACTGGTTTCCAAGTTGGCAATCGCCGGCGGCGTCAGTTTGCTGCTCGTCATGGTGCTCGGCCTGTTCGGATCCAATCAGGTCGTCGCCATCGGATCGATTGCCGTGGTGCTGGGCGGAATCGTGTCGTTCGGATCGAACGTCAGTACGTTGCGACAGACGACGGCCGCCATGAGCGCCGCCGAGGTGCTCCGTTCGGATCTGATCAGCAGGCTCGACCTTCGAGTGATTGGTGACAGGACCATGAAACGCAATTGACGTGATATGTCGGTTTTTGGAAGTAAAGCAGACGTCGTCAGGTCGCCGGCCGAAGGGCACAGAATTTCGAACGAGTTGCTATTTTCATGGACAAGATCTTCAAAGGGGCTAAACCCGCGGACCTGCCGGTTGAGCAACCAACCAGATTTGAACTGGTGATCAATCGAAGGACCGCAGAGGCGATCGGTGTCCAAATTCCAGACAAGCTCTGGGCGACCACGGACGAGGTGATCGAATAAGCGAAGGCGCCAGCGAAGCTGGTGGGATCTAGCTGGAGCTGTTATGCTGCCCTAACCGTCTAAGCCGAGGAACTGTTCGGCATGAACGAGAGTATCCACGGAGAAGGGACCGCTTCTGAGCTGCAAGATCGGGTGACCGAACTCATCGAGCAACAGACGGCCATCTCGGAAGTGCTGCGCGCCATTGCGAGCTCGCCGCACAACCTGCAGCCCATCTTCGACGCCATCCTCGACAGCGCCACACGTCTCTGTCGAGCAGACATGGGCAACTTACGTCTCTCCGAAGAAGGCGGCCTTCGTCTCGTGGCGGTGCGAGGGGACCCCCTTTT
>Ga0210405_10003974_pt1 | contig 14117 bp, 9 predicted proteins | sample IncBWH11MmetaG_FD_155492 | JGI IMG/M metagenome (GOLD analysis project Ga0210405, IMG submission 155492) | Forest soil microbial communities from Barre Woods Harvard Forest LTER site, Petersham, Massachusetts, United States - Inc-BW-H-11-M | ecosystem: Environmental > Terrestrial > Soil >... | reverse complement strand
CGTGGAGACGGTGTCCGGACGGCGGGTGTGCCACGGCGACTCGCCGATTCGAAGAATCATTTTGCCTTCGGGAAGCAGCGAGACCGTTAGCGGTGGAGGTTTGTAAATCATCCGCTTCGAGAGACTGGCCGCCGCTGACTTCCACCAGAAGCCGCCGAGCGTCAGAATGCCGGCGACGACAAAAAACGCGATCGCCATCACAAGCCGCGCGCCGCGCTTCTGAACAAGTCCGGTCTGGACGCCTGGCTCAAGCTGCCCTTCCCGTCTTGCAGCGCCGACGATCGAAACAATCGCCGCGACCAATAGAGTCATGAGGCCAAGGAGTATCGCGCCGAGTCGTTTTTCCATAGGCAAGGTGTTGCGCGCCGCGGCTGGAACAGGAACGGCAATCGTCCCGGAACCTTTATCTCCTTCCGCTTCGATCCGCACTTCCCACGAACCGGACGCCATCAGCCAGAGCTTGCCGGAAAAGAATTGCGGGTCGCCTTTCGACGGCGTCAATACGTCAGGAGGCGGCGGATATTTCGAAGCCTCGCCCACGATGTACACCGGCACAATCTTGATCCTCTGCACGCCCGGGATGCTGCTGCGGATTTGAATTTCCGCGACGCCGGGAATCATCTGCGGCGTGAGAATAGTTACGACGAGCCGGTACGGCCCAGCGTCGCCCTGGAAGTACACGTCAGGGCTTCCCACGTGTGCTAGACACGATCCGGTGATGAGGAGCGAAAGGAGCAGTGCTGCAGTGCGATTTATTTTCACGGGCGGTTAGCGACGAATCCGCAAAAGCCAGCTTCCGAAAGCGAGGCCCACGCGAGTTGAAAGAAATGCGGCGATCCACGCAGCTCCCATCCCCATATAGAAAATGGAGCGCGATGAATCGAGCCGGAACTGATACGCGAGCTGGTGCATCGAGATCGGTTCCTGGTAAGGAAAATTAGTCATGCCGAAGATCCCGTTTCGCGCCAGCGGGGAAACCAGGAAGCTACCGAAAGGCCATTGAACGGCAATCAGCACAGCGAGAAATGTGGTGCCGGCAACGAACGCTTGAAACCACGCGCCGCGCCTCGCGAAGCGATTCAGTACCACGTCAACGGCGAATGCCGGCACGATCAGCAGAAGCGGGAATTCCATGGGCACCATGTGCGTCACATTGGTGTAGACGGGGCCGAGTTTGGGATGCGCCGGAAACATGGGAAAAGTCCACAAAAACGTGAGCATGACCACTGTGTAGACTGATGCGACGATAGTCGCACCCCACTTGTGCCCCGAGCCTCGCGCGTAAGCAATCAGCACGGTGGGCGTTCCGATTGAAATGGCGCGATAAAAAATCGCGCTGTGCATCAAGTTCGCATCGGCGAACTCAGACTTCAGCATCGAATGCAGGAACAAGCCGAGGCCGGCCAGATAGAGAAACAGCAACGTGACCTTTGGTTTCAGCGCGCCGGTGGCACGATTTTTCTGAGCGACAATCAGAACGAGGACGCCGATCTGAACCGCGAGGATGCCCAGCCCCAGCACGACGTGTGGCGGACTGAGGATTTCCACATCGAGGCCAAAGGAATTGTGCCACCAGTTATCGAACGGCGCGGAAGCGAGCATCGTGACTCCACCCCAAGCTGTTAGGAATGCGCCGAGGGGTCCTCGGAATCTCCAAACGCTGACGGAGGCATCGCGAGCCGACTGATCGTGGCCAAAAGTGGTGGAGAAAATTAGATACGTGCAAGTAAACGCCGCTAAAATGCCACCAAAATGTATGGCGAGGTGAGCGGGCGTCCAGAAAGTGTCTCGACCTATGGTCATGTGCCAGGAAATGTCCCAGTAGAGGCCATACGCGATGGACGAAACCGCGACCAAGCCGGACCACACGAACCATGGAATCGTCGCCGTGGTCGCGGACGCGGTGCGCAGCTGCGCCACTCCATCGCGCATAATCTCAATTGGAACAGTAGCCTGCGCCGTCAACGATTAACGCCTCCCTCAGGGAGAATAACACGAAGCACGAGCCGGTCGTTCCAGAACTAGCGCGCGTCGAGTTGAGCTACGCGCTGTAATTTTTCCCGGTTGACGTACCAGCAGGGGCTGAAGCCGAGGTGCGGAAACAGCGAGCGGACACAGGTCTGCATAACGGGCGGATCAAAGCTGTACTCAAATTTTCCACTTTTGTTGGGAATCTCCCAGTAATGCCGGACTTGAATTGCTCCCCAGGCTGCGCCTGGATCGGCGCCGTTCAAGCGGTGACGAAGCCAGATGTAGTCGCCGACGTACAGCGCGCACAGCAGTGCGCCGGCGCTCAACAATATGCGTTTTGCAAAAACTTCCACGCAGCTCACGCGAAAATGTTACCAGAGTCTATCCGACGGAGTTGAATTCAAAACGAGTGGCGGATCCGGAGTGGCGGAGACCAAATGGAGTGGGGTGGCTGATTTGTACGCTGAGAATCCTTCGTGCCCGCCGAGGCCGGCATTCAGGACGGTATATGTTCGATGGCGCAGGTAGGTTTGGGCGCGGCGATTCCGCGGAGCAAGTGATTGTCAAGCGGCGCTCGGCAATGAGAGTATTGCGACGGACGGCGGGTACGCTGCGACCTGAAGCGGCTGAAAAGGGCGCAGCCTCCAATTCGAGGGCGGCGAACCTCAACGTGACAAAAAAAAACAAGGGCGGAGTGCCTGCCGGTTCGGCAGCGTTGAGCGGGCACGTCGCCATTCACAGTCGCGTGGAGGAAATCGGACCCTGCGTGGACGCGCTAGTCGACCTGGGAAAGAGATCGGGCTGCGTCTCCGGGGACAATCAGAACGACGTGGAGGTTTCACTTTTTGAAAGTTTGGCGAATGCGGTACTCCACGGCAATCGGCAGGACCCCTCCAAGCAGGTCCACGTCGATTACAATTTCCATCCGGACAAGGAGATTTCGTTCGTGATCAAAGACGAGGGGCCGGGCTTCGATCCCTCGCAAGTGGCCGACCCAACGGCAGGTGAAAACATCGAGGCGGAACACGGCCGCGGAATTCTGCTCATGAAGACGTTCATGGACGAAGTTCGATACGAAAACGGCGGCAAAGAAGTGCACTTGCGCAAGAAACTTCCCCCCGCACCGGCTGGCCCACCTTAGCATTCCGGAGCGCGTGATTCGTCAACTGCAGGTTAAATGGATTCAGCCCGCTAGACGCTATTTTGTTATAAGAATAGTTCTTGACTGCGATGCGCCTGAGTGCGAAACTCCGCACCCATCGGCATCATAGCTTACAGTTAGTCGCAGCCCAATCCCAGTCCCTACTGCTGCAACGAATTGAAGGAAACGAAATGGTCGGCCAGACGGAAGGTGCGATCGTGACGTACAACCGAAGCCTCGCGAGCGCTGCTTGCTATCGCAAGAGAGTTTCCATGTTTTCACGACGACAATGCAATTCGGTACACGTTGGGTCGGCCGACCGCAAACTACCGTGACGATGGCGCTTGCAACAGAATCGAGCCAGAGCGGTTAGTTTCTTGCTTGGTAATATGGGCAGGAACGCACAGATGGATAGTACGTATTGGAAAAAGTCTAAAAGGCAGGGTTCATTCAAATTCCAGTTCCGCAGCCCGAGATGAATGTCGGACGACACCCAGCATTGTCCTTCTCGGTTGAGGGGAGTCAGTATGCTAAATGACGCGGCGCAAGGAGAGCATTTGCAGAAGATCCTGCAAAGGGCGGAGTCCGGGTCTCCGTGCACCATGCGCGAACTCGCACGTGAATTCGACTTGAGCCCTTCACGTCTCCAGCACTTGTTTAAAGAGCGGACGGGCGCTCGCCTAGGCCATTGGTTAACCGAGAGAAGGCTGCAGCGAGCCGCTCATCTACTGACGACCAGCAGGATGAGCGTGAAGGAAGTTGCGTATGCAGTTGGATACAGACACTCCTCAAGCTTCGTTCGTGCCTTCGAGCGGCACTTTCGCCAGGCGCCCGGGCGATTCCAACAGGAAATGCTAACCAAAAGACGTTTCGGCTAATCGGTTTCGCTTGAACCTTCGGCGCGGCAAAGGGTACAAGCTCTCCAGCGATTGCTGTCCCAGATTCCCTATCCATACGCTCTTCCCTTCCACCAAAGGAGGGGTGTGTCTCGCCGAAGTGCTGCGAGAAATAGGAAATGTTACGGCAGATTCCGGATTCTGGGAGGTGATCCTGAAAGTGGTGAACAATCGCGAATCATTATTAGAATGGCTCTAAAGGCCTCATTTTTAGATTGACAACGAGATTCAGCGAATGTTAAAAGCCGTGCCAATTTTATTAGTCAAATGCGGATAGACGAGCCTTTGGGTTTCTCTGGCGCATCGCAGTGGATGATTTCGTTTTTCATTTGGGACTTATGCGGATCTTTGTGCCATCGGTAACCAGCCCACGGAACACGAGGATCACGAAAAGTTGAAAGTGGAACATCAGGGAGGATCTTGATGAAAACAGTCAGGCTGGTGTGTGTCTTTACGTTCGTGGCGGCGCTGTTCGTCGTACCAGGAACTGCATTTGCCCAGAGTGACCCTGGCGTTCGCGGCGGAGCAATCAATGGGCAGCCGGGAGCGACCACGACAAGCCCGCTGCCGTTGGCTTCCGTTGCGGCCAACAGTCCCCCAGGAAGCTTGGAGTTCTTCCAGAACGGCCTTGGCCGCTTTCAGGATACCGAAGTTGTTTCGGGAGGGGCCAACAATGGTCTCGGACCTCGATTTAACCTCAACAGCTGCTCTGGCTGTCATTCGCAACCGTCCGTTGGTGGAACAGGACCCAGCGCGAATGTATACCCGAACATCGGTCCGAACCTCGAGGCGGAAGTAATTGCTAACGGAGTCGTGAACGGCAATTTCAACACCATCCCTTCGTTCATTACACCCACCGGCCCGACCCGCGAAGTCCGGTTCCCGTTCTTCTTCAACTCCAACGGCAGCGTGAATACCAATTCTCCGAATGGCGGAGTGGAGACCCTGTACACGGTTTCCGGCCGCTCAGACGCTGGCAATTGCAACATTCCGCAGCCCAGCTTCGCTTTTGCTCAGCAACAGAACGACATAATCTTCCGCATTCCCACGCCCACCTTTGGCGCAGGTTTGCTCGAGAACCTTGACGACTCAACCCTGCTCGCCCTTCAGGCCGCCAATGCCAACAACGGCTTGGGGATCAGCGGTGCGTTTAACCACAACGGCAACGATGGCACCATCAGCCGCTTCGGCTGGAAGGCACAGAATAAGTCGCTTGAGACTTTCGCAGGTGAGGCCTACAACGTGGAAATGGGCATCAGCAACGAACTCTTCCCGCAGGATCGTCCGCTCCCGGGCGAGGACATGACCACTGGCCTTCCCGCCAGTTGTCTGAACCTTACCGGAACTGGCTATCCGGAAGACACCACGAACTTCTCGCCGACCGTCAGCAGCTCCGACCAGTTCGCTGTGAATGCTTCGATCCCCAGCGATGTGGTCGCGTTTGCAATGTTCATGAGGCTGCTGGCACCTCCCGCTCCGTCCACCACCTCACCCGGTGGGGCGTCTTCGATTTCGAACGGACGCCAACTCTTCAGCGCCATCGGCTGCGCCAACTGCCACACACCAGCCATCAACTCCACGCAGAATTCCAACTTCACGTCGTCGTTGGCCAATCAGACCGTGAACCCGTTCTCCGATATTGAGGTCCATCACATGGGTTCCGGCTTGGCGGACAACGTCTCACAGGGCGGTGCCGGCGGAGATCAGTTCCGCAGCGCTCCCCTATGGGGCTTGGGCCAGCGGATCTTCCTCTTGCACGACGGTCGCACGACCGACCTGCTTAGAGCCATCGAGGCGCATCAGAGCAATGGTTCCGAAGCCACGCAGGTTGAAGAAAACTTTGATTCGCTTTCGCCTACGCAGAAACAGAACCTGCTGAACTTCCTGCGGTCTCTGTAGCTGTTGCTCTATAACCTACGGGCGAGACACAAACGTGTCTCGCCCGTACCAATGCATTCAGTGTGCTATCTCACGCGCTGGCCCTGACCAAGAAGTACTCAAGAGCTGACCAACATCTAACTAGGAACTGTTTCTCAATCGAAATGTTGGCCGCGATCTAGATCCCGCCGCCACGAATTGCAGACCCAATACCCGCTTCCTTCAGTTTCCTACTGGCGTCTTTGTCGGCGACGCTGCCGGTGGTTTGCTCCGCGGCGACTGTCCGAACATGATCCCGGTCTCTACTTCCACCGCCTGTCCGTTTCGCACGTAGGGTTTGAACGTCCATTGAAGCAAAGCGTCTGTGATGGCCTTGCTTTGCTCGGGAAAGGCGCTGATGAAGTGGATGTGCTTCACCTTGCCGTTCGAATCGATGATGATCCTCACCGGGATGGGATTGAACCTCCGCTCGGTAAGCACCGCGTCGACGCGGTTCGTCACATTTTCCTCTGTGGCGTAATCCTTGATACAGACGGGAGCTCCTCCGCCACCCGTTCCTGCCGCGGGATCGGCTTCAGCCGGCAATTGGATCTTGTCCATATTGCGAATGAGGCTTTCGAGGAGAGAGGTGTCGCGGCTGGTCATAATGAATTCCACTGCATGGCATCGGATTTCAGTCCCCAGAATGTACCAATGCAGGTCCGCCACCGGCGCCACATAATCGAAACGCAGGAAGGAGTGATTGGCTATTCGCACCTCTGTTGGTTGCCGCTCGACTTGATAGTCATCCTTCAACTTATCCCGCGTGTATTTGATCAATTCCGCCGCGTTGGAGGCGGGCGCAAGCGCGAAGAACATGTCTTGAGCGGTAACCAATATCGAACCTTTATTCCGTCCTTTGAATGTCGCCGCGGGCTTGATTTGAGCCAAAACGTAATAGCCGGAGTCGGATGGTGGAGGGCCCTTAAATTCCTCGTGCCAATCGGACGGCAGTGGAAAAGAAAGTCCAAAGTACGGGTTATTGTAGGTGGCCTCGGTGATGCTCCCGCCTTCCGGCAGCGGAGTCACCGAATCACTGGCGCTCGACCACGCGCCTTTCACTAGAATGACGCCAGACGGGACCTTCCCCGGCTCCGGACTCTGTGCATGAGGCGGAACGGGACCCGGCCCAGGTCCCGGCAACGGTTCTTGAGCCTGGGCAAATATCACCGGAGAAAAACAAAGAAGCAACGCGACACTCAGCCTTTTCGAAATCAAGTCACGCCTCCTTCCTTGCAACCGACACATCTTATTATAGGTATTGGTGAGCAGGACACCATTTCGCAGCGCATCCTCTACATTTGCTTTCGCGTTGAAACGGGGTGAGTGCCTCAATCTGGCGTGCTTCGGCATGTTCCTAGGGACGGTATGTCAGGTGGTGAATCCGCCGCGTTTCATGCCTCGTTGCGCCTCAGGGTTTTTCATGAATGTTTCCCAGACAAATCCGGATCGCGTGTTCTCCGCCATCAGCATGGTGATTCCCGTGTCGATTCCGATAACGTCGCTGCCGTACCAGTTTGTCAGCGGATTGAATGCGTCTACGAATCCATAACGGTTCCACGCGCGAGCTCCATAGCGGTCTCGAATCGTGCGGAGGACGCGAATCGCTTCCTGTGGAAGGAATGGCAGCGACCCGGCCGCGGCGCAGGGAACCACGGTTCCATCGATCGGGCCCGTTGCAGGAGGCCCTCCCCACACCACATAGCCTTTCGGAGAATCCGAGGCCGTGATGCCCCAAAGGTCTTCGCTGTAGTCGGGGAACTGCGAAGCCAGGTCCAAACAGAAGCGCCGATGGACTCCGGTGGCGATGATCGAGTTCTTGAAATAGTCGGCATATTGGTCATGCTTGTCGCGAAAATCAAACCAAGCTTGGGAATACTGATGAACGAAGAGAGGAGCGAACGAACCGATATAGCGGATGCCGTCGTATTCGAATGTCGACCGTTTCCAAGCGCCCCAGGTGTCAGCCGGCAACGGATGAGTGGTCGATCCTAGTCCCAACAAGTACATCATCATCATCTCGCTGTAATCGTCCCAGCGGTACTTAAGGAAGCCCGATTCCGGCAACCACCCATGCGACAGCAGGCGCGTGTCTTCGGAAAGCCACGTCCAGTCCACGCGGTCAAAAATCAAGCGCCCGAGTTCGCGGATCTCCGAATGCTGGAAATGCTGGCGGCACGTTAGAATTCCGCAAAGCAGAATGGCGGTATCGATCGACGACACTTCCGAATCCCATAACCTTTCACCGCTATCCACGTTGGCCCAGTGGTAAAAGAATCCCCTGTGGTTCGGCATTTTTTTCCACAGAAAGCGCAATGAATTTAGGACTCGGCCTTCCGCCTCAGGGCGCGAAACATACTTGCGTTTTTCGCCGATGCAAAGGGCTGTGAGCCCGAAGCCAAGCGCTGCGATGCTTCCGCGCGAACTTTTGTCTGGATTGACAACATTGCACCGATCCCTCACGACACCAGTGTCGGGGTTAGCTTGCTCCCAGAAGTATCGGAAGTTTCGGCTCTCGAGGTCCTCAAGGAGTGCATCATCTTCCGGCGAGAGTGGTAATTGACCTGCCAGCGGCGTGAATGCAGCAGCTCTTTGCCTGGATGGACCTATGAGGCGCTGAAGAACGGAACTGGCTAGAGGAATGCAGAGACCCGCACGTGCGACCTGTCGCAGCAACTCGCGGCGTGTGAGCTCCCACTTGCTATTCTCATTCATCTAGAAAATTATAGCCGTTCTGAAATGACGAAGACCCTTCACCGTGCGTTGGGTGTTTCTTGTCGCTAATACGTCATCTCTGCTCGCTAAGTGGCCAGCGTGATAGCGCGGCGCTGCATTTTGTTAACGTCGGTAAACGGGAGATGAGTTGATGACTGGCGAAGACGCATCCAGCGGGGTCGCAATCGCCGACGTAGAAGTCGGCGTCGAACCGGCGTGGCGGTCCATCCTGTCAAAAGCGATTGCCCCGGAGCTCGAGGCCCAACTGGGAAAGCTGCGCGCATTCTAGCTTTGGTGATTCACGCACAGCTTATGCTGTGAAATTCCACCCTGGATCGGTGGATGTTCTCTCGGACTTGACCAGATCAGAAGACGAACCTGCCTTGCAATTCCATGGTGCGACCGACCAACCCACCGTTGTTGAAGTCCGCCAATCCGAAATTCGGGTTCGCTACCGGGCGGGACCCGCAGCAGGAACTAATGACAGTGGAATCGCTTCCAAACGTAAAAGGCGCAAGATTGAGCTTGTTAAACGCGTTGTAAAGATTCATGCGCAACTGAATCTTGGCGCCCTCTCCAACGAACTTCATTGCTGGGAGCCCGAAGGTCTTCTGGATACTCATGTCAATCGCGCTGTAGCGGGGTCCGCGGAAGCTGTTGCGGCCGATCGCGGGAAACCTAGGGGGACCGGGTATGGTCTGAACCCCGAAGGTGCCGTCGGGATTGGCCATCGTGGCCAAAGGATTGGGGAAGTTAGGCGCCACGGGAGGCTGGCCCGGCACGGGCAAAAAGGCATCGGAGGAGTGGTCGCTGCCGACGCCACCATTGAATCCGATCGGACGAATCGGAGAGAAACAGTTCGAAGCTCCGAGAACTATGCATAAATTGCTGGCAACCGGAGTCCACGGGAATCCGGAATGGAAAGTAAAGATAGGGCTGAATTGCCAGCCACCTACGACTTTACCGAGGAAATCGTTGCGTCCTCGAAAGATAGGCAGGTCCCAAATTGCATACGCGCGAACATATTGCGTGGCATCGTAGTCGGAAGGTCCACGCTCGGTCGCGAGATCAGTAGGGAATGTTTGGTTCGTTGTGAACCCGGGCCCCTCAGCGGACACGTCGTCCATGGATTTGCTGTAGGTGTAAGAGAAGTTGAAAAGGACTCCGTGAGCGAACCGGTGTTCCACTTGCGTAATAAGCGCGTTGAAGCTGCCAGTTGTGTCGGGCGTGAAGGTGAATACATCGCCGAGTTGCCTGTTAGATTGTGGAAAGAAGAGAACCAGATCTTTGATCCGAAGCAAGTCGTGGCTGCTGCTCCCTGAGTAACCCACCGTGGCTACCCAGTTAGCAGGCAAAGCGTATTGGACTTGCAACGAGTAGAGGTACACATACGGAGTGGGCATTTTGGCTGCGTCTGCGAAAACATTGGGCGGACTTTGACCCGCGAGGATGGTCGGTAGATTGGTCGCCGGGTTCAAGGGGGTGATTAGCACTGGGTTCGCCGGATAACTAATTGGCGAATTACTGGCTCCCAGTTCGTAGAGGATCTGGCCGTCTTTGAACGGCGTGCCGAACTCTCCCGGCGCCGTCCCGCAGCAGATGCTATAGTTTGCGACCAACGGCGGATTGTCACGGGTATTGAAAAATGAGTCGTCGTCAAAACGGTCGAACAAGATACCAAAACCGCCGCGCACCACAGCTTTGCTATTGAATTCCTGCGGACTCCAGGCGAAGCCAATTCGCGGACCGAAATTTCGCCAGGTAGTGCCCCACATGTGCTTGGGATTTACTGCGACGGCGTCAAAAAGCCCGGTGACTGGGTCTGGTCCGGGAAGGATGTTTTCGAGGTGGCCCTTTGCTTCGGTTGGAGGTCCAAAGTATTCCCAGCGCAGGCCGAGATTGACGGTGAGATTTGGCCGGAGCTTCCAGTCGTCCTGAATGAACAAACCAAGATCGGTGGACCGGAAATAGAGCGGCTTGGTTGTCGGAGCGCCGCCGGTGAGCGGATTGACGCCAATCGCTTCGAAAATCGGCGTTCCGTTGGCGAAATTCCACGGCCCCTGGAAAACGTAGTCCGGCCGGGCGTTGCCGTTCAAGTTGCTATTGTCCTGGTAGCGATCGCCATCAATACCGAACTTCAGCGCGTGGGTGCCGTGAACCTTCGAGACCATGTCTCGGAACGCAAAGGTGTTCTCGCCAAAGACGCCCGGGGTCGCGTCGCCCTGTGGAGCGCCAAAGCGAATCCGCTGCCCATTCGGAAGAGGCAATCCTTGAATCTCGGTACGCGGAATGGCCCAGTTCACCGCGGCATTCGAAGTGATCTCATTGAACGCAAAGCGGGTGAAGTTGAAGCGCGCTTCATTTATCAAGCTAGGCGAAATCGCTGAAACCCACGAAAGGAAGCCGGATGGACTGAGCCGATGGTCGAGGATATCCGCCATAGGACGACCCTGCGCCTGATCGTCAGAGCCGAGATGATTGAAATACGTTAGAAACGTGCTTGCGGAGAACGTGTTTCTTCCGCGCAAATAGTCGCCGCGGATGTTGTATTGATTCCCGCTTTGGGTGGTCGGCAGAAACAGCTGCGCGAATTCCAGGTCCGGAATCCCGTCCAGACCCCCGCCTGCAAACTGCGCCGGGCCAGGTGTAAAACTGGGATTGTAGGTTCCAAAGGACGCGAAGGGAGAACCTATGTCGATTCCCCCATTCACTACAGCGCACGGCTGGTTGGCATTAATCCAAAGTGTGCAGTCGATTGGCAGCAACTGATTAATTCGGGGAGCGACGCCTGCCGCCGACAATGTTGCGGCCACCGGTGTATTGGCGCGCGCGGCGATCAGCGTTTGATCGAACTGGGGTGTTTCGATGAACTGATTCTCAAAAGTAACGTTGCGGTCCCGCAGACCTTCATAGTTGAAGAAGAAAAACAGCTTGTTCTTGATGATCGGGCCGCCGATGGTTGCGCCAAACTGGCGAAAGGCGTCGTCGTTGCGGACCGTTGGTGCAAGCGTGTCGTTATTGATATCGAATCCGTTATATTTGTTGAATGCATTGAATCCCGGATTTTCGTACTGAAAGAATCCCGCGCCGTGAAAATCGTTGGTTCCTCCCTTCGTCACCACCTTCACGTGCACGCCGGAGTTGCGCCCGTCGGAAGCGTCGTAGTCGCTGGACACAACGGTGATTTCCTGCACAGAGTCGGCGCTGGGCGTGATGATCGCGGCGCCTCCGAAGCCCAAGCTGTCCGCGCTGACTCCGTCGACGGTATAGTGATTCGACGTGACGCGCTGGCCATTGGCGCTGAGGGGTTGCTGGTTCTCGGTCTGAAAGATGGATACATCGGAGCCACCCGTTCCCGTTGAGTTCCGGATGGTACCGGGGCCGTTCGGGAAGCCTGCCGAACTTCCGCTCGCAAGGCGGGCGCCATCGCCGAAAACGCCAGGGGCGAGGCGCAGAAGCTCATAAGGATCGCGGCCAAACTTCGGAAGGTCCTGCACTTCCCGGTTTGTCAGCGTGCTCTCAATTGTCGGGTTTTCGGTAGAAAGCGCGGGCTCCGTCTCCGCGTTTACGGTTACAGACTCCGTTACTTGGCCGATGTGTAGCGTGACGTCCTGTCCGCCGACATGCTCAGCGGATACCACAATGTTTTTAATAATGGCCTTCTCGAAGCGCGTAGCCTCGACTGTCAGAGTGTACCGGCCCGGGGCAAGCTCGCTGACACGGTAGAATCCCTCGGACGAAGTCACGGTGGTCTTCGTGATGCCGGTTGATTGCTCGACCATGGTGACATTGGCGGCAGCAACCGCCGCGCCCGTTTGGTCTCGGACGGTGCCTTCTACGGCGGCGTTGAATTGCGCGTTGGCCGAGGACGAAAACAAAAGCGTCAGCAAAAGCGGGAGGACAAACGCAATCACGTGATTTCTGCGCACCATCGTAGATCTCCTATGCGCGACTGAGCGGCGCATGGTCCCGAGCGCTGCGCTTTTATCCGAATTGCATTGCGTTCGAAGGCCGGAATAGAGGCCGGAACAACGATTCGGCAGGCTCCCCCGGAACCGAATGCCCATACCGCTGCAATTCAAGCCCAGCGAAACGCTCGTCTGCCTCTGGACATGCAACCGCTCCGCCTTGCGAAATCGATTACAGAAAACTGTGGAACTTCTGACCTTGCATAGCACTACGTCCTTCGCAGTGTCAAGGAATTTATTGATTGAATCCAAATTCTGGATGCATCGCTTTCGCGTTATTCGACGCCCAGGGTTCCTTTGACGAACGCCGGAAGTCGCCGACGCCAATGTAATCGCGGCAGTCATCCGCCGGACCGACGTATGTGACGATGCTGTGCCTTGCCAAAAAGCGGAGGCTAGGTCAATTCGTTGCCCATGATGAAAAGAGGCTTGTTTTCGAAGCTGGCGAATTTCGGGCGCAGGCGCTCGGTATTGTAGTGCGCGTCGATGTTGACGACCTTGTTTGCGGTGGCGATGGTTTCGATCGGGATATCGCCATAGCGGCCGTTTCTGAGAACCACAAGGCGACCGTGGACGCCGCGCAAGAGAAGATCGAGAGCAATATTGCCGTAGGCCATGGGAACGATGGAATCGATGACATCGGGATCACCGCAGCGGGCGAGATAGCCGAGCTTCTGGTTTACAACTTCGATTGTCTTGCCGTTGTTGAATTTAGCAGAGAGTTCCTTCACGCGTTCAGAGACGAGATCACCGATGCCGCCGAGCTTTTTGTGGCCGTAGGCGTCGGTGGAATCGCTTTCGAAAATCATCTCGCCGCCTTCGAACATGGCTCCTTCGGAAACGAGAACGATCGAGTAGCGGCTGGGATTCTTGCGGCGGTCGGCGACGAGAAGCTCGGTCAAGCGCTCAATATTGAATTTGTATTCAGGGATGACGCAACGATCCGCGGCTCCCGCCAGGGTCGGGAGCATGGCAGTGTAACCAGCGTAACGGCCGAAAACTTCGATGACCATGAAACGCTCGTGAGAGGCGGCGGAGGTGCGGAGACTATTGACGAGCTGGAGTGTGCGTGTGACGCAGGTGCTGAATCCGATGCAATAGTCGGTGCCGGGGACATCATTGTCCATGGTTTTCGGGATAGCGACTACCTTGAAACCTTCGCGATGCAGGCGGAGACCGTAGCTAAGAGTGTCATCGCCTCCGATGGGGATGAGCGTGTCGATACCGAGCCAGGCCAGATTTTTGAGGACTTCGGTAGTGAGGTCGTTTTTGTCGGCAGCGAATTTGTCCTTGAGGTGCGCGGGGACGCCGGACTTGCTGACGCGGCCGGGATTCGTGCGGGAAGAATGCAGGAAAGTGCCGCCGGTGCGGCCGGCGCGATCTACGACTTCTTCGTCGATGATGAAAAAATTGTCGGAGTTGTCGTAGTCCTTTTCGCGGATCATGTCGACGAGGCCGGCCCAGCCGTGACGGATGCCGATGACCTGATAGCCTTCGCGAATGGCGCGA
>Ga0210405_10003971_pt1 | contig 14121 bp, 15 predicted proteins | sample IncBWH11MmetaG_FD_155492 | JGI IMG/M metagenome (GOLD analysis project Ga0210405, IMG submission 155492) | Forest soil microbial communities from Barre Woods Harvard Forest LTER site, Petersham, Massachusetts, United States - Inc-BW-H-11-M | ecosystem: Environmental > Terrestrial > Soil >... | reverse complement strand
CCCATTCGCTGTTGAGAATGGTGCCCATGGGAACGTGCAGCGCGGCTTCGCCGGAATAGCCGTACATGGTCTTGCCGACGTTGTTGGTCGGATCGCTGTCGTTGTTGGCGCGCAGGTTCGCCGGGTCGCCGAAGGTCACGTAGACGCCTTCGCCGCGCAGTTCGACCCAGGTCTGCGGGATACGGTAGCGGAACTCGGCGTCGTAAATGCCCATGCTTGTCTTGCCGAGCAGGTTGCCGAGATCGTCGTGGGCGCCGCGCGGCTCGATATTGGGCGAATAATAGCCGCTGACGCTCCCGGCGAGGCCCGCAATCGCCGGCGGGGTGAAGTCGAGCTTGCCGGAAACCGCAAGGCTGTTAGTGAGCTGCTGGAAGTCGCCAAGCGGCGGGTTGGAGAAGGCGAGCGCGGTCATACCGTCGACGCCGGGAAAGTAGGGTATTGGAAACGGCGGGACTGTCCTCGCGTCGGTGCGATTGCCGAATGAATCGCCGAAATCCTCGTTGGAGACGCTGAGCATGATCTGGTATTTCAAGCCATCAACGATCGTTCCGTAGATGCTCGACGCCGGCACCTTCCAGGTTGACGGAATGAGGCCGTTGTAAAGCTCGGGCCGAAAGACGCTGTAGAACTGCGTCGGTTCGTGGTGCTGATTGATGTAACCGATCGGCACGAGATCGACGCCGGGTGCGCGCCAGTTGAACGCATCGGCAATCTTGAAATCGACCCAGACCTGTTCGATTTCCGCGGTGCCATGCAGCTTGTCGTCGTTGTCGAAGCCGGCGCCGGCGTGCTCGAACTCGATTTCGGCGTTGAAGATAATGTTGTCGGTAATGGCATAGGTCGGCAGCAGCACGAAACGGCGGGCGTCGAACGAATTCTGCCATTGGCCGCCGGCGGCCGGATTCTGCACCGAGCCGAAGAAGACTTCGCCATAGGCGCCGATAGCGAGGTCGGGCACCGGCGAAGCCGCCACGCCCAGGATCGGCTTGTCGCTGACCTTGTCGGTAGACTTGTCGGCAGATTTTGCGGGTTTGTCGGGTTTCACAGCAGCCGGGTCGGGCGCGGCGGCGGTCCGATTGTCGGTTTTGCTCGGAGCATCCTTCGACACATCCTTCGACGCATCCTTGGCCTTGATCGAGCCGGTGGCATCGGCAAGCGGTTGCGATCCATTGGGCCGCGCCGTCGCACCTTTTTGCTTGAGCTGACTTTCGAGCGATTGGACGCGCTGCTCCATGGCTTCAAGTTTCTTCAACAGCGCCTGGTTCGTCAGTTCGCTGGAGGTCGCAGGGGGCGGCGAAGCTCCGTCATCGACAGCGAAGGCAGCGTCACAACTGGTGCCGAGGATTGCAGCCGCCGCAATCAGCATCGCAATGGTGCTGGGTTCGTAAAAAAGTGGCCGTTGCTGCCGCACGCGGTTGGTTTTCGCCCTCACGACACGTCCCCCATTACCTGCTTCGGCGCAAACAAACGTTACCGAGGGAACAGTAGTAAAAGTGGTAAGTAATTCTTGCAAGGCAAAACGATATACTTTAATTAGAATGACTATCATCTGTATTTAGAACGGTTCTATTTGTATATTTGAATTGGAATACTTCAAATCTGTGGTCACCGAATTATCGAACATGCCGCTCGAGGTGCTGCAGCATCCCAAGGCAGCGCCGGCCGAAACCGTAGTTTTGGATGCCTTGCGCGCCGAGCGGCTACGGTTCGCCGGAGAAATTTTGCGGCACGCGCGAATGCGCAACCTTGGCGCGCCGTGTCGTCTCCGGCGTGTTGCGGCTGCGGCCGACGAAGCGCGGCACGCCGGCGGTGATCACGGCGCCGACGCCCATGAGGTCGCCGTTCTTCAAGGCCGACAGCGCATCGTTCTGCGAGCCGCCGAGGCAGGCGTCGACCAGGACCACGTCGGCATCGCGGCCGGCAGCGATAACGCCGCTGTTCAGCCGGTAGACCTTGGCGTTATTGCCGGTCGCCATCGCCACTGCGATTTCCGGCGCAACATGCGCCAGCGAAGCGAGATGGCTCATGGTGTAGAGCATGCCGAGCGGCATCACGCCTGAGCCGGTCGGCGTGTCGGTCGCGATTAAAAGCCGCTGCTCCTGGCCGGCGTCTCTCAGCAACTTTGCGACCAGCAAGGCGGTGCGCAGATTGCCCGCGGTGCAGACCTGCATCGCCAGATTGCTTTCGTTGACCAGACGCGGGAAATCGGCGTCGGGCATGGCGATCGGGCCGCCGTTGACGTGATACGACACGTCCGGCTGCATCTTGAGCACGTGATCGGCCCAAATCCCGGTCGAGCCCGGGATCGACGAGCCGCCGGTGTGCACCATGGTCACAAAACCGTGGCGCTTCGCCATCGCCACGTAAGGCGCGTAGTCGTAGGGCGTGGCGAAGGCGCCGAAGCCGGCTTTCGCCAGCCACACGCCCTGACCGGCAAGCTCGGCGAAATCGGCGTCAACGAGACCCGGCTCGAGGATGACCGAGCCGGCATGAACCCGCATGCCGCCCGGGCGATAATGCTCGAACGATTTTCGCGCCGCGATCGCCAGCGCCTTGACGCCGGCGGGATCGCGCGGCCGGCCGGGCACGTGCACCTCCGACGCGCTGATGCAGGTGGTGACGCCGCCGTGGATATAGCTTTCGAGAAAGCCGACGGTTTTTTGCCGCGGCGTGTAATCGCCGAATGTGATGTGGACGTGGGAATCGATCAGCCCGGGCATGGCCATCATGCCGCCGGCATCGATGGCGACCTCGCAATCGGCAACGTCGCCGCCGGTGCCGACCGCAACGATCTTGCCATCGTCGAGGATGATGGTATCGCCGGCCGCGATGGGCGCGGCGATATCGCCGGAGAGAATTTTCGCGATATTGCAGATCGCTACTTTCATGGCGTCTGCTTCGCGGCTTTGCGCGCGGCGACGTCTTCGTGGGTGAGACCGCCGACGCGGGCATTGAGCCGGCCGCGGTTCGCCAGACAAAAGATCACCGCGACCTCATCAGGCAGCGGCGCATCGGGCAGCACCAGCGTCATGCCGTCGTAATGGGAGCGGACATAGACGTCGTCCTTGTGGTTCATCGGAATATCGATCGCCGTGCCTGGGCCGCCTTTCTTGGTAAACGATGAGATCCACGCCTCGCCGCCGCCGAGCAGATCGCGGATCGGATTGGCGAACGCCGTGGTCAGAAGCGCGTTAGCGTGTTCCTGTTCGCCGTTGAGGCCGACGACGCCACCTTTGCCATAGCTCTGCACGTCGTGGCCGCCCATCGCCGATAGCGCGAGCGCGCCCAATTCCTTGCCGAGCGCGACGCTGCCCTCGAACATCGGCTTGAGATCTTCGACGTAACGGCCGGCGAAAGGATTCTCCACCACCGCGACGGCGGCGACTTTGCGCAACGGCAGGTTGGAGACGCGACCGGCTTCCTCGCGACGGTCCTCGACCACGACGAAGGTGCGGCGGATTTTGATGTGCATGGGCGGCGGCGTCCTTTGCGGAGAATTTTGATACTCGCTACTGTCGGATTATCTGTCAAACCGCGCGATACTATGAACGACATTCGACGTGTGCTGGTGGTCGGGGGCGGCGTCGGCGGCTTGACGGCCGCGACAGCTTTCGCGCGGCGCGGCGTCGAAGTCGCGCTCATCGAGCGCCGGCCGGCTTTCGATGTTCCGGGCGTGGGCTTGGGCCAGCCGGCCAACGCGCTGCGGGTCTACGATGCGCTCGGTCTCCTGCCGGAAATCCTGGCGTCGGGTTTCGCTTACGACCGGATGTCCATATTCGGTCCTCACCGCGAACTGATCGTCGAGCATAAATTCTTGCTCGGCGACGAGAAAGTCCCGGCCTTCTGCGCGCTGTCGCGTTTGCGCTTGCACGAGATCCTGCTGGCGGCCGCCGAGCGTGCCGGCGTCGCGGTGCGCACCGGCGTTACGGTCAGCGAAATTAGGGACGAAAAAGACCGCGTGACGGTGACGTTTTCCGACGGTCGCACCGACTCCTTTGACCTCTTGGCAGGCTTCGACGGCATACGCTCGACGACGCGACAGCATTTGTTCGGGACGGCATTTTTGCCGCGGCCGTCGGGCCACGGCGCGTGGCGCGTGCAAGTACCGCGGCCGCAATACGTGCGCGGCATGGAATTTCTGCAAGGTATTGGCAGCAAGACCGGCGCCATGCCGCTCAGCGATAATCTGATGTACGTCTTCCACATCCGCCCCGAGGCGCCCGACGCGGTTTTCAAGCGCGAGGATTGTGCGGATTTGTTCAAAGCGCGGCTCGCCCAATATGGCGGCTACGTCGCCGCAGTCGCCGCTTCGCTCGACGCGAATTCCGACATCGTGTTCAGCCCGATCGAGCCGATCCTGGTGCCGTGGCCGTGGTTCCGCGGCCGCGTCGTCATCGGCGGCGATGCCGCGCACACTTCGCCGCCGCATCTCACCCAAGGCGCGGCCATGGCCGCGGAGGACGGCTTCGTGCTGGCCCGCGAAATGCTTACTGGCGATGGCCCGGTCGAAGCGCGGCTAATGCGCTATTCTCAAGCGCGCTACGCGCGAAGCGCCTTCGTCTATGCGTTCTCGTACCAATGGATGCTCGACGAGCAATCGGTGCGCACGGCTGCCGATCTTGCCGCGGCGCGAACGGAGCTGGCGATGAACGCGTCGACGCGCATCGCCGCCAGCGACCGCATCCTCGACAGCCGCGTCATCTAGTTTTTCAGTGCTGCAGGATCTTCGACAGGAACAGTTGCGCCCGATCGCTGCGCGGCTTGCCGAAAAAGTCGGCGGTCGGCGCGTCCTCGACGATCTCGCCCTTGTCCATGAACACGACGCGGTGGGCGACCTTGCGGGCAAAGCCCATTTCGTGCGTCACCACGATCATGGTCATGCCGTCCTTGGCGAGCGCCACCATGACGTCAAGCACTTCTTGAATCATTTCCGGATCGAGCGCCGAAGTCGGCTCGTCGAACAGCATGGCGATCGGGTCCATGGCGAGCGCGCGGGCGATGGCGACGCGCTGTTGCTGGCCGCCGGAAAGCTGGCCGGGAAACTTGTCGGCATGCACGCGCAAGCCGACGCGGTCGAGCAGGCGCACGGCAGTGTCGGCGGCTTTCTCGGCGTCGCGGTGCAGCACTTTGATCTGCGGCAGCGTCAGATTGCGCATGACGGAGAGGTGCGGGAACAGCTCGAAATGCTGAAATACCATGCCGATCCTGGCTCGCAATTTGGGCAGATCGGTTTTCGGATCGCCGACCGAGATGCCGTCGACGACGATGCGGCCTTTCTGGAACGGCTCCAGCCCGTTGACGCATTTGATCAGCGTCGATTTGCCCGAGCCGGAAGGTCCGCAGACCACGACGACCTCGCCCTTGGCAACCTCGGCCGAGCAGTCCTTGAGCACCTGCGTCGGCCCGTACCACTTGCTGATGGTGTCGATCTGGATCACGGCGTTCAGCGGATAATGGCGATGCGGCGTTGCAGATGCGCCACCGTGCGCGAGGCGGCGAGCGAGATGACGAAATAGACGACGGCGGCGAAGGTGTACATCTCGACCAGCCGGCCGTCGCGCTCCGCCACCTTGGAAGCGGCGCCGAGGAAGTCGGTGACCGAGATCACGTAGACCAGCGACGTATCCTGGAACAGGATGATGGTCTGCGTCAGCAGCACCGGCACCATGTTGCGGAACGCCTGCGGCAGCACGATGTAGCCCATCGTGGTCGGGTAGGTCATGCCGAGCGCCTGCGCGGCGGCCATTTGGCCGCGCGGGATCGACTGAATGCCTGCGCGCATGATCTCGCAGAAGAACGCGGCCTCGAACAGCGTAAACGTCACCAGGCAGGATGCGAAAGCGCCGACTTGGAGCGGCTGCGCGGAGCGGGTGACCCACTGACCGATATAGGGCACCAGGAAATAGAACCAGAAAATCATCAGCACGAATGGCACCGAGCGCATCAGGTTGACGTAAGCCGCGGCCGGTAGCTCCAGTACCGCGGTGCCCGAGAGCCGCATCAACGCCAACAGCGTGCCGATCACGATGCCGCCCAGCGTCGCCAGCGCGGTCAGCAACAGCGTGAACGTCATGCCCTGGTAGAACAGGTAGGGCAGCGAGCGCCAGATCACGTCGAAGTCGTAATTGGCAAACATCAGCTCAGTGTCCTGGGTTCAGTGTCCTGCAGCGGGCGTCTTGAAACCGAGATAGCCCGGCACCGCGACGCGGCGCTCGACGATGCGCATGGCGAAGGTAACGACGATATTGATGACGATGTAGATGATCGTCGCGGCGGTGAATGCCTCGAACACCTGGAACGAGAATTCCTGCATGGCGCGGGCCCGGGCGGTCAATTCCATCAGCCCGATGGTCAGCGCCACCGCGCTGTTCTTGATGGTGTTGAGCAGTTCCGAGGTCAGCGGCGGCATGATGATGCGATAGGTCATCGGCATCAGCACATAGACGTAGGTCTGCGGCAGCGTCAGCCCAAGCGCAAGCCCGGCCTGGCGCTGGCCGCGCGGCAGGCTCAAAATCCCGGCGCGTACCTGCTCGGCGACGCGCGCCGACATGTAGAGCCCGAGCGCCACCACCGCGGTGTAAAAGGAGGCGTTCGGCAGTTGCTTGAGCCAGGTGCCGAACGCGCGCGGCACGATCTCCGGCATCACGAAGTACCACAGGAACATCTGCACCAGGAGTGGAACGTTGCGGAACAGCTCGACATAGACGTTGCCGAACCGCATCGCGGCGGCAAACGGCATGGTGCGCAGCGCGCCGACCAGCGATCCCAATGTCAGCGCGATGATCCAGGCGCAGGCGGCAGTCGCCAGCGTCCAGCCGGTGCCGAGCAGCAGCGTCTGGAAATAGGTGTGGACGCCGTCGGGAGAAAGCTCCCAGAAGATCGCCCAGTTCCAGTGGTAGTTCACGCCCTAGCGTCCGCGCCGGACGGCGCTCACTGGGCGTACCACGCGGGGTCGCCGCTATCGGTCGGAGTGGCGATGACCTTCTTGAACGGCGCGCTCATCGGCACGTTGAGATTGACGCCCTTGGGCGGTATCGGCTTGAGGAACCACTTGTCGTAGATGGCATTGATCGCGCCGCTCTTGTAGGTGCTCGTCATTGCCGCATCGACCACGGTCTTGAACGGCGCATCGTCGCGGCGCAGCATGATGCCGTAGGGCTCCACCGACAGCGCATCGGCGGATATCACGTAGTCGCCCGGCGTTTTCGAGGTGGCGACGAGACTGTAGAGCAGAATGTCGTCCATCACGAAGGCCGCGGCGCGATCGGTCTCCACCATCAGAAATGCCTCGGCATGATCCTTGGCGGCGATGATGTTGAGGTCGAGGTGCTTTTGCGCGCCGATCTCGGTGATCTGCTTGATGTTGGTGGTGCCGGAGGTCGAGACGATGGTCTTGCCTTTGAGATCGTCGACCGTCTTGAGATTGGCCGATTTCTTCGACACGAAGCGGTTCGCCGTGACGAAATGGGTGATGGTGAAAGCGACCTGCTTTTCGCGATCGAGATTGTTGGTCGTCGAGCCGCATTCGAGGTCGACGGTGCCGTTGGCGATCAGCGGGATACGGGTGGCGGAGGTGACCGGATTGAGCTTCACCTCGAGCTTATCCAGCTTCAGTTCCGATTTCACCGCGTCCACGATCTTGTAACAGAGGTCCATCGCGTAGCCGATGACCTTCTGATTGTCATCGTAATAGGAAAACGGCACGGACGACTCGCGATGACCGAGCGTTATCGTGCCGGTGTCCTTGATCTTGGCAAGCGTGCCGGTGAGTTGTTGCGCTGACGCCGGCACGGTGAGGACGCTCACCGCCGCGATCGCGGACGCCATGATTGTGAGACGCATTGTTTGCCCCGCTGTCGGCCGGAGACTGATCGTCCCCGGTGTCTGCATCATAGCGGCTTTCGCAGGCGCCCAAAAGTGCGGCAACGGGGGATTGCCACCTATCTGGGTGGCAGGCGACGCGTCGCCGGTCACACGTGCTGGCCGCCGTTGATGTGGATCTCGGCGCCGTTGACGTAGGACGCGGTCTCCGTGCACAGCACGTAGATGATCTTGGCCACCTCGTCGGGCGTGCCGAGGCGATGCATCGGGATGTTCTCGACGATTTTTTCCGTCCCCGGCGACAGCATCGCCGTGTCGATCTCTCCCGGCGCGATGGCGTTGACGCGGACGCCGAGTGCACCGAAATCGGCGGCCATTTCGCGCGTCAGCGCCGCGAGTGCCGCTTTCGACGTCGAATAGGCCGTACCCGCAAACGGGTGCACGCGCGAGCCGGCAATGGACGTGACGTTGACGACGGAACCTTTCGCCGCCCCGAGCTCGTCGAGCAGGCCGCGCGCCAGCATGATCGGCGCGAAAAAATTCACTTGGAAAATGTGATGCCAGTCGTCGCGCGAGGTTTCCAGCGAACCGAGCCGTTTGCCGCCGGCTGCCTTCGGCGAGATCGCGGCGTTGTTGACCAGCGCATGCAGTTCGCCATTGAGGCGCCGTTTGGTTTCAGCGATCGCCGCCGCGGTGTTTTCGGGATCGGCCAGATCGACCTGAATGTGGTCCTCTGGACCCGCTTCCCACGGACAATTTTCCGGAAACGGATGCCGCGAGCAGGTGATGACGCGCCAGCCGGCCGCCGAGAAGCGTTTCACGGTGGCATGGCCAATGCCGCGGCTTGCCCCGGTGAGGAGCAGCGTGCGGCGCGGCTGATTGCTCGTGGTCATAGTCGCCATTTTACGCTCATGGATAGAGCCGCGTCTTGGTCCACGGCGCGTTTAATTCCGCGCGCGTAAACATGATGCGATCGTGCAGGCGGAACGGCCGCTCGTGCCAGAACTCGATCTCGGTCGGCATGACGCGGTAACCCGACCAGAACGGCGGCCGCGGCACCGTGCCGATGGCGAATTTGGCGGTGCTGAGCGCGATCGCCTTCTCGAATGCCATGCGGCTTTCCAGCGCCGAGGATTGCTTTGAGGCCCAGGCGCCGATCTGCGCCATGCGCGAGCGGGTGGCGAAATAGGCGTCGGCTTCTTCCTTCGATACCGGCGCGACAGTGCCGCGGGCGCGCACCTGGCGCTGCAGCGTCTTCCAATAAAACGTCAGCGCCGCCTTGGGCGCGGCGGCAAGCTCGTGGCCCTTGGCGCTGTCGACGTTGGTGTAGAACACGAAGCCGCGCGCATCAAAACCCTTCAACAACACCATCCGCGCATTGGGCTGGCCGCTGGCATCGACGGTGGCGAGCGCCATGGCGTCGGGATTGACCGGCTCGGCGCGCTTGGCCTCGGCAAACCAAGCCGCAAACAGCCGCACCGGCTCGTCGGCCTGGGTGAAGTCACCGCCTGTTAACCATGTCGGGTGTTCTATCGGCGCCGTATCGGACATTCCGTGGGGTACCTGGGTGCTCGCGTGGGGCGATCGGGAAGCGAGCCGCCGGCCTCAATATAGTGGAGCCGGGGCGTGGCGCCTATGTCGGCGGTTGCGTTTTGCGGTCGCCGTCGTGCTCTGTGGGCTCGCCACCGGCGGCTGCACCTATCAACTGCATTCGCTGCTCTCCAAGGACGACGGCGATGGCGACCAGACCGGCTCCATCAGCCGGCCCGGTGAAGCCGCCGGGCGCGTCGCCGATGCCGCGGCGCCCTCGGAGGCCGATCTCGCCTATGCGCGTGCCGCCGCATCGGACGTCTTGGCGCGCAGCGGCAAGGACGCGAGCGTGCCGTGGCAGAACCCGAACACCGGGGCCGGCGGCAATATCACGCCGCTTGCCACGTCCTATAGCGAAGGCGGGGTGCCGTGCCGCGATTTCCTGGCGAGCTACGCCCACGGCGGCTCGGAGGATTGGCTGCAAGGCGCCGCCTGCCGTACCAGCCAGGGCAATTGGGAAGTCAAAAGCCTAAAGCCCCTCAAGCGCTCCTGATGGGGCTATCATCGCCCCTTAAGCCGCGCCGATTCGGCGTTGCATTGCGAGACGGCCGCTTTCATCCCACATTAGACAGTCGGTGGGCGGCGGGGCCGGCCCGGAAAACGAGCGGAGTTCCTTGGGGATGCGTGATCCCTATGAGGTTTTGGGGGTCGATCGCAAGGCGAGCGCGACCGACATCAAGAGCGCCTATCGGCGCCAGGCAAAAAAGCTGCATCCCGACGCCAACAAGAACGATCCGAAGGCGGCGACGCGCTTTGCCGAGCTCAACGCCGCGCATGAGCTCCTCGAAGACGAGGACAAGCGCAAGGCGTTCGACCGCGGCGAGATCGATGCCGAAGGCAAGCCCCGCTTCCAGGGTTTTGGCGGCGGCGCTAATCCGGGTGCTGGTTTCGGCGGCGACGGCAATTTCGAAAGCTTCAGCTTTGGTCCGGAAGGCTTTACCCGCACCGCCCGGCGCGGGCGCGGCGGCGCTAAAGCCGGCGGCGGCGGGTTCGGCGGCGGTTTCGAAGATATTTTGCGGGAAGCTTTTGGCGGCGGCGCTCGCAGTGGCCGCGCCAACTTTGAGCCGGAGGATTTCGGCGTCGGCGCCGACGTTCAGGCCGAAATGTCGGTTTCGCTGACGGACGCGGCCAACGGTTCCACTCAGCGGCTGCACTTGCCGAACGGCAAGGACGTCGACGTCAAGATTCCGGTCGGCATCATGAACGGCCAGCACATCCGGCTCAAAGGCCAGGGCATGGCCGGGCAGGCCGGCCCGGGCGACCTGCTCATCACCGTGTCGCTTGCGCCGCATCCGATTTTTACGCTCGACGGCACCGACGTGCGGCTCGACTTGCCGATCACACTCTATGAAGCGGCGCTGGGCGCCAAGGTGCGGGTGCCGACGCTCGACAAGCCGGTCGAGATCACGGTGCCGGCATGGACCTCGAGCGGACGCACCTTCCGCCTCAAGGGCAAAGGCTTTCCGGCCAAAGCCGGCCGCGGCGACTTGCTCGCCACCATCCGCATCGTGCTTCCTGAGAAGCGTGACGCCGAGCTCGATGAACTGATGAAGACGTGGCAGCGCGACAAGCCCTACGATCCGCGCAAGGACATATAACGCGGCGTCTCACCCGCCTTGCGGCGGCGAACGGGCGTCGATCTGATCGTAAGCCGCCTGCGCGATGTCATGGAGCTTGTCGCGTTCCGCTGGGCCGCTGAGCACATAAGCGACGTTTTGATCGACCCAGTAATAGGCGGCGTTCTGGTTGCCGGTGGTGTAGCGCAGCGCCATCTCGCGATCGCTGGTGCGGCCGCAATAGAGCGTGAAGCGCTCGCCCGACGGCCCCTCATACATGAAGAACGCCGTCGCTCCGTTCGGTCCGGGCAACAGCCGGCCGCCGACGAGTTTTAGTCCCATGCGCTCGAGCTCGGGCGCGCGCAGCGGCGAGCCGAGTCGCTTCGATAGCCATTCGACGAGGTGCGGGCGCTGATCGCCGGGAACTTCGACCGGATGGCGGACTTCGACCACGTAGAGCCGATAGGCTTCGAGCGCGTCGGCGGTGAAGCGATCGAGATCGGACGGCGAGGCGGCCTCGGCGCCGCGTGCGAACCAGCCGGCGGCGCCGCCGGCGATGAAAGCCACGAATACGGCGGCAATCGCGGCCGCCATCCAGCTGCGGCGGCTGCGCGTCAGCCGCTCGACCTGGAGCCGCTTCGGCGGCACTTCGCTGGCGACGCCGCCGTAGCGCTTGCGAATGATCTCGGCCTGGGCGCGCCAGGCGGCGACGCGGGCTGCATCATCGGCGTGGGTGGCAAGCCAGGCCTCGACCGCGCCGCGGCGGTCGGCCGGCAGCTCGCCGTCGACATAGGCGTGCAATTCGTCTTCGCTGATCATTTGGTCTGTCATCGTTCGCTCTCTTATTTCACGCGGCGCAGCGCCGGGCGCTCGCCGTCGAGATAGGCCTTGATCTGCATACGGGCGCGGGCGAGCCGCGACATGACTGTTCCGATCGGCACGCCTTGCACTTCGGCAACCTCGCGATAGGTGAGCCCCTCAAGCACGACGAGAAGCAGCGCCGCGCGTTGATCCTCGGCGAGGTCGTCCAGCGCGCGCGCGATATCGCGGCTGCCGGTGTCCGGACCGGTCATCGCCGCGTCGCTGTCCTTGATCGGGGTCAAGATCGGGCGGCGCGACAACGAACGCAGCCGGTTGCGATTGAGATTGGTCAGGATCGTGTAAAGCCATGCCCGCACGTCTCCATCGTGAAACAGATGCTCGGAACGCAACGCCCGCACCAACGTGTCCTGGACGATATCGTCGGCGGTTTCGCTGTCGCGGGTCAGCGCCCGCGCATAGCGCCGCAGCGCCGGAATCGCGGCCTCGACCCGCTGGCGAAACTCACTCAAAGACTGGCTCCGTGCCCGATGCCGGAAACTTCAATCAAACCAACACCAATGCCTGCACTGTATTCCGCCCGCGCCAATGCGCCTCAGCCGGCCGCGCGCTTGCTGGCGCCTACGGGCCTATGCCATAGGAAGTCGGGTGGGGGAAGCCGCAACTGAGGTCAGGAAATGCCGGACAACTCGGGCCTCATGCGCGGTAAACGCGGCTTGGTCATGGGGGTCGCCAATCACCGCTCGCTCGGCTGGGGCATCGCCAAGGCGTGCCGGGGCCATGGCGCGGAACTCGCCTTCACCTATCAGGGCGAGGCGCTGAAGAAGCGCGTCGAGCCGCTGGCCCAGGAGGTCGGCGGCATCGTGGTCGGCGATTGCGACGTCACCGAGCCCGCCACCATCGATGCGGCCTTCGCCAAGCTGCAAGCGGCCTGGGGCGGCATCGATTTCCTGGTCCACGCCATCGCGTTCTCCGACAAGGATCAGCTCGACGGCCGCTACGTCGACACCACGGCCGACAATTTCACCAAGACCATGCTGATCAGCTGCTACTCGTTCACTGCGATCGCGCAGCGCGCCGAGAAGATGATGCCGAACGGTGGCGCCATGCTGACGCTGACCTATTACGGCTCCGAGAAATGGATGCCGCATTACAACGTGATGGGCGTCGCCAAATCCGCGCTGGAAGCGTCCGTGCGCTATCTCGCCGCCGACCTTGGCGTGAAGAACATCCGCGTCAACGCCATCTCGTCGGGGCCGATCAAGACGCTCGCCGCCTCCGGCATCGGCGACTTCCGCTATATCCTGAAATGGAACGAGTACAACGCGCCGCTCCGCCGCAGCGTCACCATCGAGGAGGTCGGCGAGGCCGGCGCTTACCTTCTGTCCGACATGTCGCGCGGTGTCACCGGCGAGGTGCACCACGTCGACGCCGGCTATCACATCGTCGGCATGAAGCATCCCGACGCGCCGGATATCGAGGTCGGTCCAAAGGAGAACAGAGGACAGACGACGGACGACAGATAACGCGGATATTCTGTCCTCTGTCGTCCGTTGTCCGGTTTGTAATCATGCCGGTCCTCTATTTCATCCGCCACGGCGAAACCGACTTCAACGTCGCGCAGCGTTTGCAGGGCCGTTCCGAGACCAAATTGAACGCCCGGGGCCGGTCGCAGAGCAGCGAACTTGCCGGCGTATTGCGCGATTTGCTCGAGCGCGACCGGCATCAGCCGCCCGACGACGCCTATGTGTCGAGCCCGTTGTTGCGGGCGCGAGAAACAATGGAGCTTCTGCGTTCAGGACTCGGCCTCGATCCGAAGGCCTATGCGATCGACGCCCGGCTTGCGGAAATCTCCTACGGCGAGTGGGAGGGTTTTACGTTAAAGGAAATCCAAGCGCGCGACCCAGGCGTGCTGCAACGGCGCGAGCGCGACAAGTGGGATTTTCGGCCGCCCGGCGGCGAATCCTACCGCGAAGTCGCCGAGCGTGTCGCCGCATGGTACGCGACCGTGTCGCGCGACACCGTCTTGGCTGCGCATGGCGGTGTGGCGCGCGCGCTGATGGCGAATTTTCATATTCTGCCCGAAGAGGAAGCGACGCATGCCGACATTCTGCAGGGCGTCGTGTACGTGTTCGACGGCGGCACGTTGGCTCGGTACAGCTAGAACAACAAAAGCGGCCGAACCCCGGTTCCGGCCGCGAATCTCCCCCCGCAAAAATGGAAACGGCCGGACTTGGGTCCAGCCGTTCCTCGAAGCACCGTGTCGGCGCCTCGCGAAAACCGAAGATGACGGCGCTGCCCCAATACGAGGCCCGCGCTCGCGTCATTTACTTCG
>Ga0210405_10003970_pt1 | contig 14123 bp, 11 predicted proteins | sample IncBWH11MmetaG_FD_155492 | JGI IMG/M metagenome (GOLD analysis project Ga0210405, IMG submission 155492) | Forest soil microbial communities from Barre Woods Harvard Forest LTER site, Petersham, Massachusetts, United States - Inc-BW-H-11-M | ecosystem: Environmental > Terrestrial > Soil >... | reverse complement strand
CCAGCGGCGCGGGCGTCAGCGTAATCTTCTCACCCTTGGAATCGAGGCCGACGTTCTTGATGTCTGCACCGGCCGCGATCAACTTTGGATCCTGAAAAAGATTGTCCGGGGTTCGATTCTCCTGGAAGATGACCACCACGTGCTGAATCTTTTGCGGTGGCGGTGGTGGTGGCGTAGTCGAACTTCCGCCACCACCCCCACAGCCGTTGAGGCTGACCAGGAGCCCCGCGCAACATCCCAGTAAAACCCAGAGCAACAATATCTTGGCTCGCGTCATGTCGTTCTCTCCAACCGAGTCGCCTATCTTAAGATGTTAGATGATAGTTTGTATGAACCCGGTTTCCGTCGCTTCCACTCGATGCCCTCCCATATCCGGGAAACCCAAAGGGTAACAAATCCGAACGAGCCATGGCATCGGGCAGGCAAAAGGAAACACCCCAGACCGAGCTGGGGCGTTTCTTGTGCTTCCTTCTTTCTTCCTGTTTACTGATGATGGGCGTTGTGCTTGTCCTTGTGAATCTGCTTGGACAATTGTTGCTGTTGGGCTCTGACCTGTTGACGTTCGGCTGTGGTCATAGTGCCACCGTTGGCGTTGCGATCCTTTTGAACCTCTTGAGCGATCCCGTGTTCCTTGTTTTCCAGGTTGCTGGCTTCGCCTGCGGTCAACTGGCCGCTCTGCACTCCCTGTGCGATGCGGTCCTGCTGATTCTCTCGTCGTTTCCCGTATCCAGTCGTCGGGTTAGTGTTCTGCACGTTCGCGTTTTGCTTGTCCTGGGTAATCTGCTTTGATACTTGGTTCTGTTGTTGCTGCAGGGTGGCGCGATCGGCCTTGGTAAGGCCGCCATTGTCCATGGCCTTCATATCCCGCTCTTCCTGGTTTACTTGCGATTCCTTCTTTTCCAGAGTCGCGGCTTCGCCCGAAGTCAGTGAACCGTTGCCGATGCCGTTGGCAATGCGATCCTGCTGCTTTTCTTTGCGTTCCTGAACCTCTTTTCCAGTCTCAGGCCCACTCTGAGTTGGCGTGCTCGCTGGAGCAGTGGCTGAAGCAGGAGTACTGGCGGTGGCTGGAGTACTGGCAGTGGCTGGAGTGCTGGCTCCATTCTGTGCCCCGGCGGGTAACAAGAACGCAGCTAAGGCCGCGCTCAATAAGCTCATTCTTGTGTGGTTCGTCATAGTTTATCCGTCTCTCCTTTTTTTCTTCGATCTGGTCACTGATCTTTATAGACTCTGCGGCTAGTAGGATTAAAAACCCGGACTTTAGACGATAGTTGCGTGGCGAGGGTTATCTTGACACAAAAGGTCAGCTAACTGGTTGATTACTAAAGGACATGGGCCTAGTTGTCAATTCAATCAGATTACCCTGTGCGGATCTTGCTGCAAGGATTTCCACCCTTTCTCAACTGGTGTTAGTCATCATCCTCCATGTCTTTCGCGCTTAGCGCCGGGGCTGCAGGACATTTTCGCGGCTTGAGTATTAAGGGCGGCAGCGGAGCCTGTCCAAAGTCGAAAGCATCCATCAGATCGTTCGCCTCTTCGTCGCGTTGCGTCAAAGTAGGAAGACCGAATGTCCGCTCCGCGAACTTAAGCACGCTGGCAAATTCGTACTGCGTGTGAATGATCCCCGGTTTCGCATACGGAGAGATGATGATCAGCGGGACCCGGATACCCAGCCCGAAGTAGTCAACGTTCGGTGGCGGCACGTGGTCATAGTAACCTCCCCAATCATCCCACGCCAGGAAGATTGCGGTGGTTGACCAGTAGGGTGACTTCATGATGGCGTTAATGATGCTGATCGACCAGTTTTCTCCGGGGCACAGGCCCGACGGGGCATGTTCAGATTCAGCAAACCTTGGCATCACCCAGGTGAAATTCTCCAATTTGCCGGCTGCGACGTCGGAGGCGAACTGTTCCGGAGGGCTGACGTTGGTCGCCCATTCATCTCCGTAACGTATATGCGGGATTGAGTCGAAAATTGACCAAAGATATCCGCTCGAGTGCTCCTCGCCCGCATAGTAGTGCCAGGTGAAATCCTTGGCATCCAGCAAGTCGGACAGGGTCATGGAGTCAATGCAGGGAAACGTGCCTACGATTCGACCTTCCACATATCGTTTCGCCTTGGTTCCGGGAGGCGCGTCACAACCCCACGAGACCCCTGCCCCTGGCGAGGGCGGATTGCTGATGAACTGGTTCGAGGTAGCCGCAGCCAGGTAAAGATGGTTGCCAAACGACGCCCCCTCGAGGGAGCTAAACATGTTATCGGCCAGCTCAAATGTTGAGGCGTAAATCCAGTAGTTGGGAAGGTCTGCTTGCTTGTACTGGACGTAAGGTTGATAGGGACTTTTCTTGTCGGCCCGACAAAAGCCGTTCATGGCTCCGCTGTTAATCGCTATGTGTGCCGCACCCCATTCGTGGGTAACATTGGGAGGCGGGATTTGCGGTTTGGTGAGTCGAACCATCTTACTCCCGCATAGCCCCTGAGTAGCACCATTCGCTAGCGGGAAAGTGCCGAACAGGTTGTCGAAAGAATGATTCTCCTTCACGATGAATACGACGTGCGTGATGGGATTTTGGGCAAAACTTGCCACGCTGATAACGGCAAAAGCCATGGCGAGGAATTTGCGGATCCAACTCATTGCGGATACTCACTAGTGCAGACTGGAAAGATATCGGTGTCTCCCCTTGACAGAGAAAACGGCAACCAGTATAGAGCCACTCGCCGGTTCGCGCTATGGTGAAAAGATTTTCACCCGATCGGGAAACCCAAACAAAGGGCGGGCCTGAGAAAGCGTTCGTCAGCCTAGATTAAGCGTCCGGCGGACGCGAACCTGGGCTGCCGGGCATTCCAAATTGGGAAGGTTACTGTCTAGTAACTGGGTACCCCCCCCTCCCCCCTTTGTTATGCAAAATCTTGAAAACAAAAGAGTAATTTTGCGACCATGTGCTAGATCTTTGAGTTTAAAGGAGTTATACGCAAAATCTAGAGAACATGGGACTTACGGATGGGGTCTTGGCTGGCCGCGTTCCGTTTTGGAACTGGGGTCGAGCCGTTGCCAGGGGTCAGATTGTCAAAGAACTGCATTATCCAGCAGATAATGTTGGTGTATATAGGTTATCTGATTGTGTAGGGGTGGTCAATGAGAATGGCTCATTGGCGGCTGCCCCAGCTTTACGATTTCTTGTAAAGGCGGGGACTCACGCTTGCCTGCGTCGAGATTTTGACCCTGGCCTTACCCCGCTGATTGATTGGCAAGGCGCCATCTTCCCCGACCCTCGGGCCTGGAAAGAAAATTTGGGACCACCGTCTCCGCCGCCCCCATCTTTACAAAAAACGTAAAGGGGGCCAGCCTCCATCGCGTTCATTTTACTCCCAGCCTCGCGAGTGTTTGTGAGTGCTGATTCGGAAAAGCGGGAAATGCGCGAGTAGAGCGCGGTTGTGAGGGCGCGAGCGTATATTTTTCGCATGGACAGATGGACGCCACCAAGTGAACAGCGCCGAAGATGGACCAAGTTTTATTGGATTCTTTTAGTCTTGTGTCTACTTGGGATAGTTGTGATGTTCCTCGAATCCAAGGGGTGGATATGAAACTTGCCGCGCGCATTTCCCGCTTTTCCGAATCAGCACTCAGAAACACTCGTGGAGCTCTCTGAATTAGGTTCCCAAGACTACTTAAAAAGGAGCATTGCCTACCTGGTCCGGCGGGTGTACAAGTGCGCCAATCGAAAGCATCACATTTTCCAACCTCGTCGCAAGGGCTGGCCCAACCTTGGAGGGGTTGGGCCGTTTTTGCAAGCCGCCTGCCCCTCACTTTTAAGGCTGGGCACAAAGTGTTCTCCGCACACTGGACACTCGATACGCTCAAAGTCGATGCGCCGCCCAAAATAATGTCGCCGGGGCCCTGACTACGACCTGTCCCGGACTTACGGCATCGTCAATCGTGAGCAATCAAAACAAACGCACATGCCGAAATGTGTCAGTATGGTTTCCCCCACAAGGTTAGAGTGTTGATTCCTCAGGTTGAAAATCAGTGAAAAGGGGTATAGTGCGGGGCTTGGGGGAGAGGCTGGGCCCCGATTCCTCCTCGGTTCGAGGAAGGGCGGGGAGGTTTGCCGGGCCCAGCCTACACACAGTCCCTCGCGAGTGTTTCTGAGTGGTGATTCGGAAAAGGGAAAAATGCGCGAGTAGCGCCGCGAATTATACGCCGTTAGGGCAGTGTTGTTCCGAAATCGTAAAACTGCGGCAGGTGTTGAAAAAGGAAGTGGATGCGCAGTGGTAATGTGGATCTGTGAATTGACTGCCCGAAGGGTGTTTCATGAAAGGGCGGGGCGCGTATAAGCCCTCCCAGCTCCCCCGAACCAAGGAGAAGCCTCGGCCCCGCCTCCCCCTCGAACTTACCGCCGAAAGTCCCGCACGAGTCCGTGCTGTCAATTCTGCAGGATCACGGCAAAGAGCGCATCACGAGATGCAGTATTTTTTCCCTCCCCCATACGGATTACGGTGGCGTAATACTTTCGGGTTAGGATATCCCGCTGGCCTAAACCTTTGAGGATGGGGGTCTCGGGCAATGGGGGAACTTACCAAAGCGAAAACCCCATGACACGCTCGCGGAAAGGTGCCGGCTTCGCTCGATGCGCTATGCCCGAAATGTGGAAAGGTGATTACGCCTGCCGAGGTGCGGCGCGTGGACTCTGAGCGTATCGAGTGTCCGCTGTGCGGAGAGCGATTTGTGCCCAGCCCGACGATGAGAGCAGGTTAGTGCTCAAGTGTTCAGCCACAAGCCGGGGGGAACTAGGTTACCCGCCATGCACAATAAATGTTGCAAATCACGAAAAGAGGGGTATAGTGCGGGGTTTAAGGGGAAGGCTGGGCCCGATTCTTCCGCGGCTCAGGGGAGGAAGGGCAAGGGGGGGTATCGAGCCCAGCCTACGCACCAATTGCTGGCAAAAACGGCCCAACCCGGCCAGGATTGGGCCAGCTTCTTTGCGTTGGTTGGCTGTATTTCGGGTGGCACAGTTGTATACCCGCCGGACCACGTAAGCAATGCTCCTTTTTAAGTAGTGCTTCGCGAGTATTGGCTCACGACTGTTTTTGAGTGTCGACGCCGAAAAGTGGAGAACGCGCGCCTCGAGCCCGGCTGTGGGGCTCCGCGGGAAATCGCTTCCCCTTTCCCCGACAAACCCGGGGACAGGAAGCTGTGAAAAAATCGATTTTCGGGAGGAGACGAATTCGTATGCCGAAAAACTTTTGCGATTAAACGCTCTACAGGCGATCTTTGGCGTCTGGGTATACATTTTCGATCAGCCAAAAAGGTCTAAGAAATCGGCAGAATCAATTTTTTCACAGCTTCCAGACCGGACGTTTCCTGCCTTCCTCAGAGCTAAGCAACACAATCTACACTTTGGGGGCTGGCCCAGCCTTTCGCCGATCCAACGAGGATGAGGGTGCCCCATCCTTTTCCGCGTTCTGTGCGGAAAGGGTGGGTGGCGAGACTCTCAGCTCCGAAGGTCCATGCCAGCCTTATTGGGTGTTGAGCAGGAGGGCGACTTTGCCGTACTTCTGGATGGGGATAGCGAGGTCGGGAGCGCCGTCATGGTTGAAATCCGCCGGCGGCTGTGGAGTAGCCGCCGTTAGAGTGGATGGCTTCCTTAATCTCGATGCCCGGCGAGGGTGAGTTATTGATTCTCGACCCAGATGGGTTTGGCGCCGATCGGCACCTGTCCCCCCGTGATGCTGGTTTTGCTGCCATTCAGAGAGAGATAGTTGGTGTATTCGGAGCCAACGCCGTATTTGATGGTGCCGCAGACGCCCTTATGGCAGGTTTGAGAAGTATCCCAGATGGCCTCGGCCAGGTAGCCTCCGGGACGGTTGAAATTGCAGGTCCAGGTGGTCCCTGACACTGCGCACTGGCCGTTCATGGTTGCGCCCACCATCCATTTGTACACTTGCTCGTAAGCGATGCCGGATTTGTGCAGGGTTCCGGGGTAGTTGCGATGGTGCGGGTCAGAATTCTGGGTCCAGAGCGTGCCGCTTATCTGGTTGTTGTACATGTACCAAAAGACCCGCTGAATAGCAGCGGACTGGTGCAGCAGCAAAAGTTGCGCGAGGAAGGCAGACTGCAGGTCGGGATCGGTGAAACCGGTTGCTGAAGTATATCCCCAACTCACTTCCGTATCCCACAGAGGTTTGCCGGACTGCCCGTACGTTGCCATCACCGATCGGACGTTGCCGATCAACTTCAATTCGTCGGAGGCTTTGGGATACACCCCGCAGACCGCTTTATAAATATATCCGTGGTAGGTGATGACATCTGCATACTGGGCACCGCCAGCGGCGAAGTAGAGCGCCTGCCAAGGACCGTAAATGGGCGGGGTCAACATCACCGCCTGGGGATCAAAGCTGAGAATGACGCTGCGAGCATCCTTAGCCATGCGCACTAACTGGGCCACGGTACCATTCCAGTAATATGCGTTGTGGGGTTCATTCCAGATTTCCCAGTATTTGATACGGCCCGCCGAATGTGTGGCAATGGCAGCGACCCAGTTCTTCCATATCTGGTCGGGCCCGGTGCCGTCGGCATTCAAATCTTTCGGAGGATCACATTCGCCAGACCCCCAACCCGGAGGACCGCAGGTCGGATCATTAGGATTGGAGGAGGCCCATTGCGGGGTCTCTGCCAAGGTGTACATAACGTCGCCGACGTGAAACTTCTGGGCATCACCGAGCCATTCATCCAGCAGAGTCCAGTCGTAGACCCCATCCGCGGTGTTGATTTCCGCCCAAGCCACGCCTGCGTCCCAAAGCCTCATGCTTCCGATGGGCACGACGGGCCAGGGGTTCGACCACCATTGCGGCGGCTGGAGCGCAACCCCCGAATTGGCGTGCATGCCGAAATAGTCGGCGGGCACCTGGGCCGCGGCGGGTGCGACCATCTCGATGAGAAAAAAAATCGACGTCAGCAGGGCGGCGGCATAACTAAAATTTCGCGGCAACGTTCTTGACACTGTGGACTCCTCGCCAAGCTCAGGCAAACTGTGGTGGAGGTACCGTCAGAGTCTAAGCGTGGCGATTCAGGGCTAACAGGTCTCGGAAGGGCATGAGAGATGATGATCTTTGTACACAGGTTGGTGGTGACCGCAGATGTTACTCTTGCTGACTGAGTGTTCGGCAGAGATATATTCTGGCAACAACAATCTGCAATTTTGATTAGCGCCCGAAAGGAGAGATAACATGACGAAGGCAATCTATGCTGTAACCGTGCAATTGCTTCTTTGGGCGGCAACTCCGGGTGGACAGCAGCGGACTGACTGGATCAGTACGTTGACGGACCCGGACATACAGTATCGCTCGCAAATCTTCGATGCGTCGAAGGTATGCTACGTCGAATTCCGAGACCAACAGCAGGCGAGTGGACCAACCACGTTCGATGTAGCTGTGGATTACACGTCGGCCGAATCAAATCCTGACAAACAGCCGGCCATAAAGACTGATAGTGAGCACATCACGACGACAGCTACGCAGACGGGCAGTTCACGGATCGCGAACTGCTCGGGAATCGTTGCCGCTCGTGCCGGCTTTGTCCGACGCCACTGAGAGCTAGTTATCGTGCATCCAGGGCAGGTGTTCGGCGAAGCTCTTCCCGCCGCAGGATAGACAGTCAGGTTGATCCCAAAGACTTCACAAAAAATGGCAGCAGGGGAAAGGTTGGAGCAGTTCGACAAAGTAGCAACCACGGTTATGCCCAGCACTGGGAGTCAAACGAGTGCGATCCCGGCCGCGTCGTGAAGAGAGTGTCTGCCCATCAGACACTCAGCAAAACAAATTCGAGATTGGTGAGGGAATTTACCTGGGAATGTCGCCTTTATAAGTGAGCGGGAAAATAAACGGCCGGACGGCCAATTCCGATCAGATACCCATAATAAAAAAAGAGGAGAAAAAATGAAATTAAAATCACTTGCGCTTGGCTTAGGTTTTGCGGTTCTGGCGTGTGTGTCCATGTTCGCCCAGACATCCTACAACTTTAGGACCATCAACTATCCCAAGGACACCTTTACCCAACTCCTGGGGATCAATCTAAAGGGCGAAATCGCTGGCTACCACAATGTGAACGATAACAAAGGGTTTACCTATGAGCTTTCGACCAAGAAATTCAAGAACGAAAATTTTCCCGGCTCCACGGCGACCCAGGTGATCGGCATCGATTTCGCGGGTGGGACGTGCGGTTTCTATGTCGACCAAGCGAACGTCACTCATGGTTTCCTGGATGACAACGGCATTTTCAAGAAAGTCGATTTTCCGGGAACGTCCTTCAATCAACTTCTCGGCCGCAACGACAAGTCGCAGGCAGCTGGCTACTATAGCCAAACCGCAAACGGAAGTGGACCTTTCGTCCCCTACGTTTACGACATCAACGGCGGTGTTTTTGAGGTAATCACCATTCCGGGGTCAGTGAGCGCGCAGGCGACGGACATCAACTTCGCGCAACAGGTTACCGGCTTCTTCATCGACTCCAACCAGGTGAACCATGGCTGGTTGCTGAATGCAGGAACGTTGATTCAGCTGGATTATCCAAACTCGATCTTCACCCAGGCGACGGGTGAAAACAACCAGGGGCAGGTAGTGGGAACTTACCAGGATTCGTCCGGTGCCTCGCACGGCTTCGTGTACAACATCCGGACCGCACAATACACTTCGGTCGACGATCCCCACGGAATCGGCGTGACCTTGGTCAACGGCATCAACGACAACGGTGACCTCGTCGGCTTCATCATGCCAAGCAGCACTTTGGCATCGGGATTCGTCGCCACCCCGAAGAAGTAATACTCAAAGAGGATGCTTCAATTTTAGCGGTGCTCCTGAGAATAAAAATAGCGCCTTGGAAGCTTGCAAACCAGCAAGCTCCAAGGCGCCGGTTCTTTGTATCCTAAATCTTTATTTGCCATGAGCGTCACATCCCCCAAAGGTGTTCGTCCTGAAGCCTGTTTGGGAGGTTGGGAAAACAAGAGAGTTGGGCTTTCAGTTTATGATAAGACCAATGCTCGTGGTGCGACTTCACCCGCTACATCCTTGAATGCGCGGGCCTGGACGCAAAATTATCGCCGGTAAAGTCTTCCGAGTTTGCGAGCTCCGTCCGCCGCCCCCGAATTCGGTACTCTCAAAAGCCAAGCTTCGTTAGGCGGGTGTTTCCATTCCATCCTGGAAGGACGCTTTACCCAGATATATCGAGGAACGGTCGAGGAAGAACCCGCAGTCTGCAACCCCGGTTAGTGTTTCCTGACGTGGCGCGCATTCAGACAGTGCAGGGCCGGGCAGGGAAGCCGTTGCTTTAGGGATTGGTGTCCAACAACCGACCGCATCTCTCGTCCTGAGGGAAAATTTTTTCCCTGTGAAGAGGTTTTCAATGGTGCTATCCGTTTCTGAGCACCGACGCATTGCGGTAACATCCATTAAGGTTACTATCGTGCTAGAGAAACTTTCTAGAGCCCATGTTCTCTAACAGCTCAGGTGTGAGCTAAATGCTTTCGCTGGCGCGAATTCCGAGCTCCAGCGGCGCAGGGAATGGAACCTTCGGAGTTAACACATCCATGATTGGCAGTGGCACCGCGATTGCCCCATAATGTTGCCCGAATGGGAAAGTCGTGGAGGGGTTTCTGTTTACATTATTGCCGTTGCCGCAGTCACGCTGGAAATCGTTCGTGACTGGGTGGAGCGTGCAGGCTCTCTCGCTGGCAGGTCTTCTCTTTGTTAGCATCCGATTCCGCCAAGATCTGATACCACCCGCAGACTATCGAGTGACCAATCTCGTGTCCCAGGAACCGCTGGTTCTGCACGAGCAGCAGCCCGTAATCCCACCCGCGTTGACGCGGTCTAAGCCGATACCTGAAAGCAACCCCTCACCGGACAGCACGCCGGCCGTGGCGGCACTTGTAGTCACGCCGCAGATACGCGCCATACCTGAGCGCAAGCCGGCGGAGCCTGATCGCCCTGCGCCAGAGCTGAAACTCGACAGTAAGATGCCCGTGATTCCCGCTGCACCGACGGCGAAGATGGTGGCAGTCGGGACTTTTTCCGCCAACGCTCCGGTTACGGCAACGCCCATTAAAACCGCCGCGGCAGTGCAGACCGGCGGCTTCGGCGACCCTAACGGCATTCCTGCGTCAGGGCATAGAGAGGTCGCCAATATCCGCGCCAAGGGAACGTTCGATTTAGCCAGTGGATCGGGCCCCGGCAATGGGACGGGAGGCACGAACCCGAGCGTGGTGATGAGTTCCGGATTCGGCAACGGGGCCATCGACACTCTCAACAGCGCTAGCGTCCATCCGAAAACCGAATCGCACCCGCCGGGCAACGGAGCCAACACTCCCGTCGAAATCACCTTCGAGCCTAAACCCGATTACACGGATGAAGGGCGGAAGCAGAAGATCAACGGAGAAGTTCGCCTGGAAGTGTTGTTTAGATCCGACGGGCGAGTCCACGTGATACGAGTGCTGCAAGGGTTGGGGTACGGGCTGGATGAACAGGCGGTAAAGGCCGCCGAGCAAATCAAGTTCAAGCCGGCGTTGCATGAGGGCCAGCCCGTTGATTCGACGGCTCTGGTCCACATCATTTTCGAACTTATTTCGTGAGGAGCGTTATGCGCATTTTCAGAACAATTGTCTTTTTGCTGCTTGTATCCGCGACGGCAGGTGTTGCGTCCGAAACCCCGAAGCCTTCGCCGGCTCTCTCCTTCGACCAAACCGTCGACCGGGTAGTAGCGCGCGAACGCGGGTTTGTCGTGACCATGAAGCAGTTGCACCCTCTGACTGAAACTTATATCCAGAACCTTCATGAAGACAACGACCATAACGTCGAGCCGGTAAGTGATCAGTATTTCCTGGGGCGGCTTGACTTGAATGACGGTATCCGTGATTCAGTCTTCCAGAAGCAGCACGCGGGATTTCTGCATCACGCTTTGAATCCCTTCTCTGCTGCCCTGGAGTACAAGTTCTTGCCGCAGGGCTTCGCGCAGATGGTGGTGCTCGATGCAGACTTCCAGAAGAGTAATTATCGTTTCACATTTGTGCGGCGCGAGTTTCTTGGCGAAGCGCGCTGCATTGTTATCGATGTCCAACCTGGCAAAAAAGCGAAAGAAGGGTTGTTTACCGGAAGAATCTGGGTCGAAGACCGCGATTTCAATATCGTCCGCTTTAACGGGACCTATTCGGGCCATCCAGACACCCATTACCTGCACTTCGACAGCTGGCGCTTCAATCTGCAGGCCGATGTGTGGCTGCCTTCTTACATCTACGTCGAAGAATCAGGCACAAAACCCAACAGCGCACTATTCCACGATTTGTATCTCAAGGCACAGACGCGTTTGTGGGCTTACGATCCGGAACTCCTGAATCATGAGGAAGAGTTCACCCAAATTAAAGTTGACAACTCGGTGGACGATCGTCCAGTTGCCAAAGACAATAGTCCCGTCGAAGCCCAGCGTATGTGGGAACGGATGGCAGAAGACAATGCGGTAGAACATCTGCAGAAGATCGGCCTGCTTGCGCCTACGGGCGATGTAGACAACATCCTGCAGACAGTGGTCAACAACCTTATCGTCACCAACAAGCTTCAAATCGAGCCTGATGTGCGCTGCCGTGTGCTGTTGACGCTGCCTCTGGAGTCTTTCACGATCGGGCACACGATTGTAGTCAGCCGGGGTCTGCTGGATGTTCTGCCGGATGAGGCCTCTTTGGCGATGGTCCTGGCTCACGAACTCGGCCATCTTGTGTTGGGTCATCATATCGATACCCAGCTGGCCTTCAACGACGGCTTCTTCTTTGCCGATAAGGATACCTTCCAACGTCTGCATTTCGAGTTGGATGCCGCGGCCGAGGGAGCTGCCGACAATAAGGCTATGGAGTTGCTAGAGAACTCACCGTACAAAGACAAACTAAGCAACGCAGGCCTGTTCCTCAAGGCACTACACGATCGTGCGCCCTTGCTGACCAACTTGATCAGACCGCGGTTGGGCGACGCCATGGCGAATGGAAACACCACCCGAATGGCCGCACTTTTCTCGGCCGCGCCAGCTTTGCAGAAACAACGCCTCGATCAGGTTGCCGCGCTTCCAATCGGTAGCCGGGTTAAGTTGGATCCGTGGAGCAATCAACTAACGATGATGAATGCGAAGCCAGTTGCGCTTGTGTCCCCGAGGGAGAAGATGCCGTTCGAGGTGACTCCATTTTTCCCCTTTCTAACCTACAGCCAGGCTGACAGAAAACTTGTAGCCCGGGGTGCGGTAGGTCCCTAAACCAGTTGTCGGGCAAGGTGGGTTGTCCATCGGCCGTTGGAATCAATGCCCGCTCCTAAACTCGTACTGCCGATCAGAGAGGACTTAATGAAAAACGCAATGAGGACCATCGGGAAGGTTTGTTTTTTCGGGTTCGTGATGGTAGCGCCCGCTCTGGGGCAAAGTCGGCTGCAATCGGAGCCGTCACCTGCGGTCACCGGGCCAACCTACAATGTGGGCGTCGGCTATACCTACGTCTCGATGCCGATGCCCGGGGCCGGGCGGGCGAATTTCAACGGCTTGGATTTTAGCGGAAACATCGGTCTAAGCCCGCGCTGGGGGGCGATGCTGGACTCCAGTTACCTTTATACGCCCGAGGTCCTCGGTACCGGGCACCAAGGTTATATGGTGAACCTTCACACCGGTCCAGTGTTCTATCCGGTTGCGCACGGAAATACCCGCGTGTTCGTTCGCGCCCTGGTCGGTATGGCTCTAGTCGACGGCGCAGTACCAATAACGAAATCCGAGGACTTTCATGGCTGGCAGTTAGGGCCGTCCTACGCGTTTGGGGGAGGAGTCGAGCGGCCGGTTTCGGGCCAATTAGTCCTCCGCGTGATCGGAGATTACCTGCGCTCAGACTTTTATGATTCTGCCGGCGCCGTGCAGCCCCAGAACAATCTTCGGTTGACCGTGAGCTTCGTCTTTCGCCTGAAAGAGCGGGCACACAGATCCACGCAACTACGGTGATGGCACTGGGTGCTAACCCAGGCATTCTGTTTCCATCCCGCAGTCATCCGGGTAAAGGCGCAGAATTATTCAAATGGTATTGGTTTATGCCAAATGCGAATGGATTAATTTCACGAAGCAATTGACCTGTCATCCTGGCGGATTGCTTTGACTTCAACCAGACTCCATTGACGTTTCAAACAATCCAGGCACCCCTGGATGCCAAGCATTTCCTGGACGATAAAACTCCGCCCACAGATCCTGACGACGATTGATCTCCATCGCGGCTTCACTCCCTGCCTTCCCGGCATGGACGTCCGTGACGAGGCGATGGTAAGCTTTCGGTCTGGTTCCTCGCATACAGGGCGAACCTGATATCTCGAAGAGGTAGATTCTGCCGGCCCCGACCGGATAACACCCGATGCCGTCCGTTCCTACTAGTACGCCCGAAGTCGCAGGTGGCGCGCGAGGCGTTGCGCAAGTGGTAGCTGCACCACTCACTCGTGCCGCAATCTTCCTGGTCGTAATTTTAAACTCGGGGCCCGAAAATCGTGCGACCGTTCGCTCGTTCTGTGGAGACATCGCCGCACTGTTGCGCGCCGTGGGCTTTCGCGACCTTGAAGGGGAGCTTTCCTGCGTCGTGGGATTTGGGTCCGACGCATGGGACCAGCTCTTTGGGCCGCCGCGGCCGGCGAAGCTGCATCCGTTTCGGGAGATTCGTGCCGGGGCGCGCCATGCAGTGTCCACGCCGGGCGACTTGCTGTTTCACATTCGCGCGAAGCGCATGGATTTATGCTTCGAGCTTGCGACGCAAATCATGGCGCGTATCGGCAGTGCTGTTTCGCCGGTAGACGAGGTGCAAGGATTCCGTTACTTCGACGACCGCGATCTCATCGGCTTTGTCGATGGAACTGAAAATCCGAGGGGAGATGCGGCGATCGACGCCGTGCTCGTCGGCGAGGAGGACGCCGCGTTCGCCGGCGGCAGTTACGTCATCGTGCAGAAATATCTTCATGATCTTGCCGCGTGGAATGCGCTGTCGACGGAGGCGCAGGAACGCATTATCGGCCGCACCAAACTGTCTGACATCGAATTGGACGATTCCATCAAGCCAACCTCAGCGCACAATGCGCTCAC
>Ga0210405_10003969_pt1 | contig 14127 bp, 13 predicted proteins | sample IncBWH11MmetaG_FD_155492 | JGI IMG/M metagenome (GOLD analysis project Ga0210405, IMG submission 155492) | Forest soil microbial communities from Barre Woods Harvard Forest LTER site, Petersham, Massachusetts, United States - Inc-BW-H-11-M | ecosystem: Environmental > Terrestrial > Soil >... | reverse complement strand
CGTTGGCAACGGATACGACTTTGTAATCGCTGCTTTGGCCCGCGGCGTTGCCCGCCCCAGTCAACAGCAATCCCAACGAAATCACGAATGCGGCTGTTCTGAACATCCCCACACCAGCTTTGGGGTAATGGTATGGCGACACTCAAGGAGGTACAAGTAACGAACGTAATCGGTCGTTGATAAAGGCTGGCGTGGTCTTCGGATGGTGATCTGGTTCGATGGCTGATGAAAAATCGCGATTACACTTACTGACCGTTGTGAGTGCTATGCCTGTTTACGCCAACTATCAGTTGAGAGTGAACGAACCAGACAGAAACTATTATCGTCTTTCGCTATTGGAAGGTTCGCTGACTCTACTTTTCGATTCCTTCAAATTGGAGGATGTCGGGGCTTGACATTTTTCCAGAACGTGAGGAAGATCCTTGTAAGCGGCGAGTCTCCCGGACGGCGGCGGCTTCGGCGTCCGCGCCTTGCGAGTTCTCGCCCCAAACTTTCGCACGGACAAGACTGCTCAGCTGGCGGTTTTTCCATTTACCGAAAGATTATTGCTTGAGGGTGCCGACCGTCCACCGTCGGTTCCCGCCAGCCGGCCGGTTCGGCGCATGGTTGCGCAGTCAAATCCGTAGGTTGCCCCGCAAACGAGACAGACCTGATAGTCCTGGCCTCGGGCTCCAGTATGTGGCCACGAAAATTGATGGCGGCAAAACATCGCGGAGAGTCGCGTTAACAATGGTGGAGTCATGCTGTTCTGTTCCCTTGCAATGATGAGGTGATCTTGACGTACCACGTAGGATGTGGCCAGTTATTCGCCTGACGCATATTGAGTCTCCTGGCTTTTGGATGCGCCGTCCGTTCGAAATTGCCTGCCAAGAGTGTTTGCCAAGGAACTCAAATCCTTGGCAAGTGCCTGCCGCCACCGTCCCACGGAATCCTGCGCTAACTCCTCCATGGTTTGTCCGAAGGAGAGCAACGTTCCCGTAACGTGGGCCTTCAGCAACTGGGAGATGGAGCCTTCGATCCCTTTCTGGACGCTCTTCAAATGTTCACAGGCATCGTCGAGTTGCTTGCCGAGTTCCTGGGAATTGCGTGTTCCCAGCTCTTTGAGAACCACGTCTAAAGCCCTTTCCAATTGCGTACGCGCGCCTGAAATGATGTCACTACCCATTTGCACCAAGCGGCTGTCCAGATCTGACTCGAGCTGGCGTGCTGATTCCTCCAGCTTGGCCATGCGAGTGGCAAGATCTGTGTTTTGTGCCTGCAAGCGCGACGATTCTGACCCTACCGCTGCCTGGACTTTCTGCATTTCCCGGCGGTACATATCATGCTCTTCGCTCAGGCGCTGCTGCAGAGCTCGTAGGAACTCCTCGCTGCGCCGTTCCAGCCGGATTCCCGCTTCCAACACTTGCTTCTGAAACCGCTCCGCTCCGGAAACGAGATGGTTCTGCACAGCATCAGTGATTTCTTCTGAGAACCCCTGAGCCCGTTGCTCAACCGCCTGCAGGTCCTGTCCGACTTGCTCGCGAAACTCGTTGTGGGCCTCAGTGATCTTCTTCCCGATGGCTTCCTTGGCCGCCTCAAGGACTTGTTCCGACTGCTGGCGTGTCTGGCGCAGAACTTGCACGCCCAGATCCTCGCGCAGCCGTACCAAAAGTTTTTCTTCTACCTCCGGGGGAATGTGCGAGAGCGATATCTCAAATTGGCTACGCCTCGGTGATCCTTGCGCCAGCTTTTCGCGGAGTTCTTTAATTTCCGCTTGCAACGGCTCAACGAATTCGGCAATTACAGCCCGAAAGCGAGCGTACTCGGGCAGCCGCTTTCCCCGCGGCGGTTGCTCCGCGCGCGCCGATACTTCGGACAGTTGTGACCAATCGTCAGGCCAAGTTTCGAGCCGCCAGAAGTTCTCTGGCTGATCCAGCCTCGCGCCCAGCTTCCAGCCCGGTTGATCGGAGTCCATCGGTTGGCAGTCGACGATATGGCCCATCGTCCAGCGGCCGTCTTTGCTTTGGAATTGCACCGGAACGCCAGCGTCCAGCTTCATCGAAGAACGCATCGCGCAGCCGTGGGCGCTGACGACTAACGTCTCACATACTTCGGAGAAGCCGGAATCCGGCTCCAGGCTGGTGACAAGAATCGGGAGGGCGATCGGTAGCCTCGAACTGCGGCGTAAGTCAGGCAGGTTTGGCGCGTGCATGGTGGTCCCTTCTGGCGAAGTGTGCGCGCTCCTCGTGTCCGTGGCGTGGGCTCGAGTTCTCTAGTAAGGTAACGCTAGATCGGCTACAAAGCTTGGCACGATGGTGTCTTTTCGTCTGTGCGATTGGACACTGCCCCCTCCGTGATCGTGACACGTTCCTTTCAGTCGGAGAGTTGTACCGGCAACGCAGGATTTCCCAATGAACGCACTGTGGCATTGATACTGGCTTGCCCGCCACTTGAGGCAATAAGCCCTGGAGTTGGAATTATCTCACAAGGGTTGTTGGCGTAATATCGCGCTGGGCAGATTGGCGTTAAATTGCGATTATACTCATTGAGCCCTCGCCTTCACTTCTACCGTCACTGTAGTAAAACTCTAGTAGTTCTATGTTCAGAACCGATCAGATTGGATCAGAACGAAGCAAATCGGTAGTGCCTCAGTTCAAACTGAGGCTAACTACCAGCAAATCGAGTTGCTGGCAAGTGGTTGACGAATCATGTAGAGTAGAGAATTTTCATAACGGTTCAGAACTCACCCGTGAACTCAAAATCCGCCGGCTTCGTCCCTCACAAAGTCAAAATGGCGCGGCGGCTTCCCCATGAGGCGTCGTCTAGTGTCCAGAAATCCTGACTTGGGATCAGGGCGTCTAGGCACTGGTTCCAGTTGGGTATTAGGCAATCCCAAAATTGTTCCGGCCCAGAAGTCGGCTGGGGGGAAGTTTCACCATATAGGTAACGAGAAAACGCCCTACTCGGAACTAATCCCGGCAGTCGAACCGACTCCCGGGCTCTCCGAGGAATGAGATTAAATGCACCGATCAATCCAAACTGCAGGTCAAATAAGGGTCATATAAAAGCGAATCGCCTGTATTAGAGCGTCCTCGTGGGTTGTCACCTGCGCCGCTAAAGTGTTGAATTTGCGAAGAACCACGAGGCTGTTAACCGGAGGGTTGTAGGTTCGAGTCCTACCTGAGGAGCCAATCTTTTTCTATCACTTACCATCGATCCCCGAATGGCGCTCCAAGTACCACTGTAGCGAGAACTGTAGCGGGTTGACTGCTGCACGCGAAACCGTACTGCGCGTCTGGCTTCGTCCTGAGAATTTCTTCGCCCCGAGATTGAAGTTTATCGCTCGACGAGTGGCTTGTTAATGATGACGTTGGAACGACGATACAATAACCGTTGGCGAGTCAAACAAATGGCACTTTCCAAATCACAGGCTTACATCGCGTCGAATCCGCAATTTTCGCTCAAGACGGCAGCTTGGCCGAAACTCCAAGAAGGCCAGATGGAGATCGTCTATAAGTGCCTTCAGCCGTTCGGATCGGTGCATTCTCTTGAGGAACTGGTGCGCGATTGCATTAGCCGCAATTACAAATCAACGTTCAAAGATCCGAATACGGACATCCACAAGTCCATCTTGTACCACCTGAATCTTTTGCAGGAGTCCGGCTCGGTTCAGGAGGTCTCGTGATCGGGATCTCCGAGCTGCGTGGCCCCGAACTAATTGCCGCCGAGGTTAAAGCTTATCGCTCGACGGGTGGCAGTTTCTATTAGGGTCCCATCTGCCCAACCGAAAAATATAAAAATTTGAACCCTCCCCCTTCATCGCAAGGGGTGTGCCCCCCTTTTTTGGGGTGGGAGTCCCAAATATTTTGTAGAAAAAAATTAGGAGAGCGGGAACCGATGGTGCCACAGGGTGAATGTATCAGGTCCGCCAGAGCAAGCGAGGAGAAAAGATCTCCGCAGTGTTGCAGCTTGAAATCCATAGGACTATGAATTCAGTTCGGCCTGTGGGAAACTGGGGTCATGACAAGGCGTAATTTGAGGATAGTTCGTCGGGTTAACGACGCGCCGTCCATCGGGATATGCGAATCCTGTAACGCCCAATTCGTCGTGCCATCCTATCTAATCGGCAATAAAGATGAGGCTAGTGCAAATCTTCACGGTCAATTTGACAAACATAAGTGCAAGCCATTGGACGCCAGCCAGAACGCTGCGCCGAATCGGGAGAGAAGCTACTGAAAAGGGCTAGTCTTCTAATCCGCCCCAAGCAGTTCAGCAATCGTCAACATGTGATCAGCTAATCCCACTTCCGTACCGCTGATTCCCCCAGAGGTCAATCTCGATAAAGAGGCCAAGGGAACGGATGCCCTTCGGGGCATCGCAATTCCGAGAATATCCAAGTCGCCTTTTCTTTTTCGAGTTTCTGCGGCGGTGGTACTGGAACTCAGCATTGCGTGTACTACTAACTGAGCTGAACAACCTACCCAGCCGCATGCGATGGGCACTTCAAATATACGCATGGGAGCTAGGGGGTTATATGGGCCAACTCCCGACGTAGTTGAGCGTGACTGCAAATAGCCAGTGTCGAATCTGTAGACCCGTTTACATCTCATACATGCAACAACTATCGAACCTTCAACCGACGCATACGGTTGTGGATTCGTATCTGGTATCGCAAGCTTGGAGGGCTGGATGGCGGTCATCTCGCCGCATGGACAAAATGCAAAATCAACAAGGAAAGTGTTCATCGTGTTGTTGGCGGGAAGGAGATGATTGCGAAAATGACGGTTAAGAAAATCAAAACATCCAGCGCGATCAGCATGAGCCTTGATAGGAACGGGTGCTGGCTACCCTCCTTTTCCCATTGACTGCGGAATGCACTCCACCGATTCATGCAAATCGCCTTTTACGGCCACCGGGGAAAAACGGCCCAAGGGGTCAAGGCTTGGGCCTAAAATGGACTTCATTCCGTTTGAACGATCTGTGAGTTGAATCCCATTCTACTCCGGAGGCGGCTATGGATGAACCCAAAAAGGAAGTCTTTCTAGACGCGAGCCAAGGATTGGTCCTGATGGGTCGAGGTGTAATTGGTGATCGTTCTGACAACGGGCAGAGTCCTGAAATTGCCAATCCTTCGGTATTACCTTCGGTCTCCAAGTTCCCGTTTCGCTTCCCCAGATTGCATGGACTATTTTGGGAGCTTTGCAGTTTTCTCCATCGCATTCAGCTTGTATGGCAAGGAGGTGGCACTCGCCCGCTTGAAATAGGCTCGGTTTACCAGCGACAAGATAACCAAACATCTTATCGGGTAAATATGCAGACACAAGCCCGCATTCTGGACATGCAACGATTATTCGCAGACGTTCCGTGGTGTTCTGGAGAGGATTGCCAATTTTTTCTACTAGGCTGGAATGCGGGATCGGGATGGAATGATGGCTTGGACAATCCAAATAACAGTGTTGATAGACAGTACTCATCGCGGTCTCCTTTGCTGGGGAAGCGCATTGAAGGCGCGACAATTCTACGCCGCGCCTAGCAGTTCAGCAATCGACCAAATGTGGTCCGTTAGCCCGCTTCCCTCGCAGGAGTGACCCGCAGGGTCGTGTGAACGCGGCAGAAATTCTAAGTACACCCATCTGGAGGGTCTTCAATTCCACTCGGTGACATCCATTCCTCGCATAAAACGGGGTTAGGCCCAAGGTCTGAGGGCCAACTGCAAGTTTGACTCCCGAGCGGAGCGGACGGATAATGGCGTGCCTTCAGAGGAGGCCTTATGAAACGTTCCTCCCGGCTCCGCAATACAGCCAACCTTTCCGAGTCAATCCATCAGCAGCTCAACATGTACGCACTAGCGGCTTGTGCAGCAGGAGTGGGCCTATTAGCAATCTCACAACCAGCCGAAGGCAAGATCGTCTACACACCCAGCAATGTGAAGCTCCTCGGCCGAACCCTCCTCGACCTCAACCACGACGGGATCGCAGATTTTAAGATCACGAACACTTACTTTGTCAGGCACTATAACTGCAGGAAGGATCTGCGGATTTCTTATGTTGCCATCAGTAATCGGACACTCGACCAGAGCAATGGCGTAGAAACGAAATCCAACTGGGCCCGAGCTTTGCCTAAGGGCGCAAAGATCGGGGGAAGTCAGAAGTTCGTCGATGTCGCCGGAATGGCATCTCGGACGACGGGATCCATGGAGTCCAAGTTTTCTCAATGCGTGTTTGTCTCGAACGATAGGGGTAACTGGGTTGACGTCGAGCGCAGGTATTTGGGACTCAAGTTCCTCATACACGGGAGGACCCACTATGGATGGGCTCGGCTGAACGTTCACTTACTTTCGGAAGGACGTATAGCCGCCACACTCACCGGCTACGCCTATGAAACCATCCCCGGCAAACCGATCATCGCCGGTGCGACTAAGGGGCCAGACGACGCCGAACCAGCCGCATCCGTTAACATACCCACTCCCGAACTTCGCACACTAGGCGCACTGGCCATGGGAGCGCCCGGACTGTCGATCTGGCGGCGGAAGGAAACGGTAGGCGGAATGTGGTAAAGGTGGCAAATCACAAGTCCAGTGGCTAATCTTGATTCATGGACGGAGGCATCCAAGAACGGGTTGATGTGCTGAGGCAAGAGATAGCCGAGATCCAAAGACTAAATCTTGCGTACTTGCAAACGCCGAGACCGAACTTCGGTGAAATAGCCGATCATGCGAGGCGCGAACAGAGATTGAGGGAAATCATGGTCGAATTAAACTCCATGACTGACTGGAAGAAATCCTGACGTAGCCCATCCGGGCGCAACTAATTCCGCCTGAGGTCTAGGCGTCTGTCGTCCGACCCGCTCACTCGACATTTTCTGTTTTCTACGGGAACCTCACCCTAGTCGCGTGGAAATGCAGAAGTAGGCTGCCCCTCGCGGGATGCTCTGACGATTTCCTACTCCTCGCACAAAACGGGGTTCGATGCAAATAGTTTCATGTTGACGGGCACACTGAACAAGGGCAGACTTACGGTGCGTGGAGGGGATACAAACGTGAGTGTGATGGCTAAATCGACCCTATGGGTGTTGTTGTGTCTGATTTTGGCGTCTCTGGCAACGGCCCAAACCTACACTGTCACCGATTTGGGCGTATTGCGCGGAGACACCGCGAGTGCAAGCATCGGAATCAATGCTTCCGGGCAGATCGTCGGGTGCTCCGATACCTCGACAACCTACTATCCCTGCTCGGGACTTAACCCCGGGCACGCATTTTTGTGGAAAAGCAAGACAGGCATGAAAGATTTGGGTGCGCTGCACGGTGACGATACCAGTGGAGGTGTCGGCATCAACGACTCCGATGAGGTCGTGGGCTTTTCTAAGAATTCGCAGAATGTGTACCATGCCTTCCTGTGGACCAGGAAGACAGGCATGAATGCTCTCCGAAAACTCCCCGGTGGTACCACTAATTCTGCGTCATCTATTAATGCCACTGGGCTTATTGTCGGCGCATCTGATTTTCGGGGTAGCAACGGCAATCAGCACGCGGTCCTTTGGACGCCCGATGGGAAGATACAAGACCTGGGAACTTTGCCAGGAGCTCCCTCTGCCCAAGCAGGCGGAATTAATTCACATAGTGAGGTATGTGGAAATTCCTCGTCCTCGGGTGAACTTGCTGGTTTCACATGGACCAAAGCACACGGGATGAAAGCTCTCCGGGGCTTCAGTGGAGGTGGGACGGTGGCGTTTTCAATCAACGACTCCGGCATCGTCGTGGGTAACGCCCTGACTTCTTCTTCCCGGCATCCCGTGCTTTGGAACCGCGCGGGGCAGATTCGGGACCTGGGCACGCTCGCCGGTGGATTCGGCACGGCGTTCGGACTGAACGATCTGAATCAAGTGGTTGGGTATTCAACTACGGCGTCGAATGATCCTCACGCTTTCATTTGGTCAGCGAGGAACGGGATACAAGACCTTAACGATCTGATCCCTGCCAACTCGGGTTGGGTACTGATTTGGGCCTCCGCGATCAATAAGGCAGGGCAAATCACCGGCTGGGGGACAATCAAGGGCGAGAACCATGCTTACCTTTTGACCCCTTAAGGTTTACGCCACAAGTGTGAGGCGCCAGGTGCGCCATTTTCCGTTTTTCCACGCGAACCGGGGCTCTCGTATTCCGCAATTCCACGAAAAACGCCAGATCTAGATAGGAAGGAACTAACTATCTCTAGTTATTTTCATGGAAAATCAGAAAACCTCGCTCTAGGCGCGTGGAAATGTGGAATTGGAATCTCAGGGGAAACATGTTTTTCCCGTACCTGTGGAAGGCGGTCAAGCTACAATGATTGTGATCTCCCAACACCGATGACGAGCTTTGGTAAGGCACTTGCGTTTGTAGCCTTTCTAATCGTAAATGGGCAACGGGTAGCAACATCTTTTTCAACTGCCGCCCCTCCTGCCCAGGTTTCGCATTACGAGCGACCCACCAAATCGACTGACCCATTTAAGGAACGTGTAATCGTCTTCGTTCACGGCATTTTTGGAGACGCTGCTGGCACATGGAGAGCTTCATCAGGTGTGTACTGGCCAGCCTTGCTCATTGGAGACGACGTTTTCAACAGCTACGACATTTACGTTGCAGACTATGAATCACCGTACTTTGGCAACACCATGACAGTCGATGAGGTAGTCAACAGCCTTAATAGTCGCCTCATTGCCGATGGGGTTTTCTCCAAGCATCACGAGGTCGTATTCGTTTGTCATAGCCTCGGAGGGATTATTATCCAACGGCTTCTGCTTACGTACCGCGAATACGCAAAGCAGGTGCCATTCATCTATTTCTTCGCTACACCTGAGACCGGAAGCCAAATGGCGAAATTGGGCAGCGTATTTAGTGCTGACCCGCTATTGCAAGCCATGTTCCCCGGAGAGAACGCCTACCTACTTAATTTGGAAAATGAGTGGAAAGCTGCCCACCTCAAAATCCGTCGCTACTGTGCTTACGAGAAAAAACCGTACCATGGCATCCTCATTGTTGACCGATTGAGCGGTACACGGAACTGCGACGAGCCTCCGATGCCGATCAATGAAGATCATGTTGGAATCGTGAAACCAGGCGATAGGAATCACCAGTCATACATAGCTCTACAGAATGCGGTCCGGGAGAACGTGGCAATTCGGAGACCGACGACAACTCCGTCTACATCAGCAGGGAACAACTCGGGCAAGACTAGCCAAACAACTTCGCATCCGAATGATAATTCCCAATCGCAGATTGCGCAGGAACTAGCAGAGATACGGAAGGAACTCACCACCCCACAGGGAAACAAACCGTGCCACGTCGAAAACGGCCAGTTGGTAGGTTGCACTGACTCTGACATTATTGATTGGGGTAAGCCGCTTCTTCAGCGGTTGGAAGAGGCTATTCAGAGCAATGAGAAATCCGTGATTGAGAGGCATAAACGATATCAAAGCCAGGATGATCTCATGGCACGAGGCGAGAAGTTGGATGAAAACATTCGCCTAAATCGGTACTTGGAGAAGGACTGTGGAAACTTTGTGATTTACAGAGCAGCCGTAGTCAGCAGATTACGGGGAGGAGATTCAGAGCCCCATCCTGAGCTCAAATATTTGTCAGACAAGATTACGAGAGAAGGCGGATTATCCCACCAATTCTCCGAGTTCAATGAGGCACAGTCGATATCCGAGGATTTGCGTGACCTTAGCAATCGTCTGTCACGACAGATACCGCAAGTCGGCAAGCACGAAGATTGGCTCACAGATACGCAGAAAGAGAAAATAACCTCTGTCCTTAAAGAGAGGTCGCATGTCAAAGGATCGGTTCGGATTGTGCGAATTGGTACGCCAGTGCCTAAGTATGCCGATCAAATCTTCGAGGCGATCAAGGCTGCGGATTGGCAGGTAGATACGTTTGATATATCAGCAGCTTCAACGCAGCAAGAACCGGCATCCCCGTTCCTGGTCGGCCCGAATCTAAATGCGCCAAGTTTTCAGGCGGTTTCCGCTGCACTTGCAAATGCCGATATCGCGGCTTCTATCTACCCTAATCACGACAGCATGAACCCGATTTCAGCAGGCATACCGGATGTGACAATCGTTATACGAGCTAAGCAGCCCTGAGTCTCCCTGTATTTCGAGGTTGCAGTGAATGAGTTTCAGCATCGTGTCGCGGGACATATAGAGCAGAATTTTTATGGGCTCGTGATCTGCCACACAGTGCCGTAGTTTGTGGAAAGGCCACCCACCTTGGTGGCACCGTAGAGGCTACCAGAGGAGTCTAGACTGACGCCCCCATATGGCAGATAGCCGTCGGTGCCATTGGTGTCGAAGTCGTGCAGGTCGGTGTAGGCGAAGCTGCCGCTGGCCAATTTAAAAACAGTGCCAGCACCGTAAGCGCCACCCCCGTAGGCAACCCCATAGACATTGCCGGAGGAATCGATGGCCGCATCACCAGCCCAATCACATGGAGGAGCTCCATTGGTGCCGTTGAACTGGAGTATCACATCTATTCTGTACGTCTTGCCGGCAGGCATCAACTGATATACCGTGCCGTAGTTATATTGACCACAGCCACCTGTTGCGCCAACGAGGTTGCTCGACGAATCGAAAAGAACCCCGGACGATGGGGCGCACCCATCGATCCCTCCGTAGAAGGTATGAATGATCGTCTCCTGATAGCTCTTTCTCGTCTTGGTCGGCGGCGACAATCTAAAGACGGCACCCTCCTGATAACTGCCACCCCTCGACGTCGTGCCATAAATATTGTCCTTGCTATCAAGCGTAACCCCGGCTTCGGGATACCAGCCATCAACGCCATTGTTCTTGAAACTGTGCAGTACCTTCTTCGTCCAGGTGTCGCTCCTATGCATGAGCTGGAAGACGGTGCCGCAACCGGCGTAACAGTTGCCGCCAGCGCCTTGGTCCGTCGTGCCATAGAGGTTCCCTTTTGCATCCATGACCAGGCTGCCAACCGGAGTGGCTCCGTCCGGACCGCCCCGAAACGTGTGAATCACGCTCTCCATATAGGTGCCGCCTGACTTCGCTAATTCATAAATGACCCCCGCATTGTACGCGCCGCAACCAGCCGCGACGCCGTAGAGGTTTCCTGATGGATCCATCAGCAAGCCGCCGTAGGAATAGCAACCGTCTGTCGTGCCCCCGGCAAAGCTGTGAAGCGTAGTGTTGGTATAGCTCCCGCCACCGTTGTTCACCAATTCGTAGACTACGCCATAGTTGCTGGCGCCACCGAGTCCCGTTGTACCAAAGACATTTCCCGAGTTGTCGATAATGGGAGATGCAGCCGGTTGACTGCCGTCCGTACCGTTGAAGCTGGTGAGAACCGAATAGCTTTGGGCCCAGACGCCCGTTACCAGCAAGAGCAGGAACGCACTCCCCGCCGCCATTCTGCGCACTAAAGTTGTTTTCTGTTCCATATAGGGAAGACCAGCGATCAGAGCGGCAAGAATGAACAGTGGACGAACTGATTTCATAGCGTGTTTCCTATAGGACTCGGAATTTCTTGTTGCTAGTTAGCTTGCCCTTGGGTGTCGTCACCGTAACAAAGCCATTGGTCGCCCCACTGGGGACCTTGGCCGTCAGATAGGTGCTGGAAACTACCGTGAATGTTGCGGGGGTTCCGTTGAAGGAAATATCTGTCGCACCTTTGAACCCTTGCCCCAGAATCTCGATCGTCTTCCCGACCTTGCCGGAGGTGGACACCAGACTCACGAACGGTTTCAGGCCCAGGTTCAACCTGTAGAACGTCCCGCTGCTGGCGGTGCCGCCGTTCGCGGTATCTCCGTACAGAATCCCGCTTGTATGCTGCACAGGAGTGACACACGGATTTGCACCGTGGCTACCGTCAAAGCTGTGTAAGACCGAAAAGGCGCCTGAGGGCGTAATGCTGAAGACAGTCCCATAATCATTAGTGAAGAAATCCCCAGTAGCTGCCCCGTAGAACTTACCGTCCGTCCCCTGCATCAAACCTGCTAGGGGGTCCCCCCCGTCCGAACTTCCGTTGAAGTTATAGAGGACAGTGAGATCGCCCTTGGCGGTAGTCTTGTAAATCGTTCCCCATTCGAAGCTGCCCCATGTCGAAGCTGTGCCATAGAAATTTCCATCGTTCGCCTGAATTACGGGAGAATAAGGGTTCGCTCCGTTGCCAGCGCCATCGAATGAGGCAATGACCGCGAGATTGCCCGACGATTTCACTGTGAACAACACTCCGTCATTAACGCTTCCCCCAAGTTCAGCTGTTCCGTAGAAACTGCCGTCGATCCCTTGAACTAAAGGAGCAATTGGACTGGATCCGTCGCCTGAACTGAATGCATGGAGAGTCGTGAACTTGCCGGAAGGTGTGAGCTTATAAACCGTGCCCCAACCCGCTCCCCCAAATCCGGCCGTCCCATAAAAGTTTCCGTCCGAGCCTTCGATGGGCGGTGCATAGGGTTGAAATCCATCGCTCCCTCCGGTGAAGCTGTAAAGGACGGTCAACTGCCCTGTTGGAGTTATTTTGAAAACTGTGCCGTTGCCGGTCGCCCCACCGTACCAAGTAGTTCCATAGAAGTTTCCGTCTGTGCCAAGCGTCAGACCTCCTAATGGAGCCTGTCCGTGAGGTCCATCGAAGTTGTAAAGCACTGTCAATTTTCCACTTGGGGTTATCTTGAATACGGCACCATATCCGTGTGCCCCCCCGTTTGACGCGGTGCTGTACAGATTTCCGTCACGACCCTGCGCAATGGCGCCAGTTTCGCCGGGATTCAGGGGATCGCCGCTATTGGTGCCGAAGTTATAAAGCACAGAAAAGGTCTGAGCCTGAGCCGGTTGCCACATGAAACCCAGGCCGATTATCACCAGGGCTAGCTGACTGGGAAGTCGCATTTTCATTCGAACCCTCTTCGCCGCGCGGAGTCTGGCAGTAAAGGCCAGCCATTTTCGCCTTGAAGTGATTGTTGGTCAAGCTGAAAGAGTTTGCGGCCAGGACTAATCCCCGTCGCTCGCATCCGAGGGCAATGTGCTCCGACTAGGTGCGAACCCCGTTTTGTGGCGAGGAGGAAATTCGGGCACTTGGCGGAACCTCAAGGGAGAAGATGTGACCCAAGCTTGAATGCCAGCAAAACCTGGGTTACGTCCCCGTGCCTCCCACCCCCGCCTGCTGCGGACTGGGAGTGGCGTCGTCGGAAACCTGTAAGTCGGCGGCGCGGGCACCCGTCTGAGTCGGGGTGAAGGTTACCCGGATGGTGCAATGCCCTCCCGCCGCTAAGCTGCTGGGACAATCGTTGGTCTGAGAAAAATCTCCGGGATTCGCACCCCCGAGGACGATCGACGAAATATTCAGCGCAACTGTCCCCTGATTGCTGAAGGTGAAGACCGCGGGACGGCTGTGTGTCCCCACCTTCTGGTTTCCGAAATTCACCCCAATCGGTTTGAAGGTCAGTATGGTGCCCACACCCGAGAGAGAAACTTTCTGCGGGCTGCCGGAAGCGTTGTCGGCAACCGACAACGTGCCGTTCGCTTGGCCCTTCTGAGTGGGGTAGAAGGTTACTTGAATTTGGCAGCTTTGTCCGACGGGCAGGGTCGAGGGGCAGTTGTTGGTCTGGCTGAATGGTCGCGAAGTTCCGATGCTGTTTATCGTGACACCCGCGGAGCCAGTGTTGGTAAGGGTTGCGGTTTGAGGTGCGCTCGCGGTTTTGACCAATTGAGTAGCGAAAGTAAGACTGGATGGTGTCAGAGACACACTCACCGCGGCCACGCCTAGACCTGACAAGGCGACAGACTGCGGACTGGGAGTCCCTCTATAGGCAATATAGGCAATGTTCAACTCGGCCTGCCGGTTGCCGGCGGCGGTCGGCGTAAACGTTACCTGGATTTGGCAGCCACCTCCCACGGGAACGCTAGTGGGGCAATTGTTCGTTTGGCTAAAATCGTTGGGGTTGGTACCACCGATTTGAATGCTGGTGAGGTTCAAAGGAGTTGAACCAGCATTGTAGAGATTGGCTGTCTGAGGCGAACTGCTCGTGCCTACCACCTGCTGGCCGTAAGTGAGCGTACCCGGGTACAAACCGGCAGGTACCTGCACAAATCCGCTGATACCACCGCTTGGGGCGCTACCAACCACAGCCAGATGACCATCTGAATTGAAGTCTG
>Ga0210405_10003967_pt1 | contig 14133 bp, 13 predicted proteins | sample IncBWH11MmetaG_FD_155492 | JGI IMG/M metagenome (GOLD analysis project Ga0210405, IMG submission 155492) | Forest soil microbial communities from Barre Woods Harvard Forest LTER site, Petersham, Massachusetts, United States - Inc-BW-H-11-M | ecosystem: Environmental > Terrestrial > Soil >... | reverse complement strand
AGAGTTGCGCTCTGCATGATTTTTTCAGATTCGGGCGTGCGGTTGGGGTGACTCAGCAGAGATACATGGGATGCCTCTGGCGTTCGGTCCGCAGTCAAATATCGCCGGAGCAAATCGCCAGGATCACCGTCGGCTTTGAGCCGACCCTCTCGTAACCAAAGGCACCGGCTGCACAGGGCTTCGATCGATGCGGCGTTGTGGCTGACAAATAAGACTGTTCGTCCGCCTCCGGCCACATCACGCATTTTACCCATGCATTTTTTTTGAAAGGCTGCATCTCCTACAGCCAGGACCTCATCCACTAACAGGATCTCCGGATCCAAATGAGCCGCAACTGAGAACGCAAGCTTCGTGTACATTCCGCTTGAGTAATGCTTGACAGGAGTATCAAGAAAGCGTTCAATCTCGGCAAATTCAACAATCTGATCAAACTGACGCTCAATCTCTCGTTTTCTCATTCCCAGGATCGCGCCGTTCATGAAGATGTTCTCGCGCCCTGTAAGCTCTGGATGAAATCCAGTTCCAACCTCCAAGAGACTACCGACCCGACCGTAGAGTTCTACTTTTCCAGCGGTCGGCTCCGTAATTCGCGAGAGGACTTTGAGAAGGGTGGACTTGCCGGCGCCGTTGCGGCCAATGATACCTACTACTTCACCAGGCTCTATGTCAAAGTTTATATCCTGCAATGCCCAAAAGCTCTCGAAGGGTTTTTTGCGGCGGCCCCCTACGACACGCACTGGCCATCGGACCAAGTCGACAATTTCTTCCCGTAGGGTCGCGTATGCGGCGCGGTTGTGGCTGATGCGGTATTGCTTCGTTAAGTTTTTAACGCGGAGTATCGCCTTCATTCACTTCACCATGATTTCGATCTGATATAGACTGCTTGCGAAGTATCGTTGTGCAACCAGTTCGGTAAAATCAGAGGGAAAAGGCCACTAACCGAACAACCGAATAGGTTGCTCACGCAAGACTTCATTCAAATGATATCTGCGAAGGCCTTTTCCACTCGACGGAAGTAATAAGCGCCAGAAAACAAAAGCACAAGCGTCGTAACTGTAGCAATGCCCAGTGAGGCCCAATTGAAAAATCCTCCCAGGAGCGCCGTTCTGAAACTCTCCACGACCGACGCCATTGGATTAAGCATGAGCGCGAAACGCCACTTCGGAGGGACGAGACTTGACGGATAGATGATTGGCGTCACGAACATCCCGAGTTGAACCAGAAACGGGAGAGCGTATCGGACGTCACGGTACTTCACATTTAGGGCAGAGAAGAACGAGCCAATAGCCAAAGCTAACAACATGGTGAGGAGAAGTAGAAAAGGCAGTACTAGTATGTTAGTTGATATGGATATCTTGGAGTATGAAAGGACCACAAGCATCAAGACAAGCGTTACGGCGAAATCCACTAAGCCCGCTAACACCGCGGACCCCGGCATGATCATGCGCGGAAAATATACCTTACTTATTAAGCTAGAGTTTCCGACAAGAGAGTTACTGCTATTTACAACCGAGTTGGAAAAAAAGGTCCACGGTAGAATTCCCGCCAATACAAATACGGCATAGGGATGACCGTCAGATGGGATCCGCGCCGCTCTGCCGAAAAACAAGGTGAAGATGATCATTGTTAACAATGGCTGCAGGAGAGCCCAGGAAACCCCTAAGGCGGTCTGCTTATATCGTATCTTGATGTCGCGTAAACTTAAAAAATAGAGGAGTTCTCGATATGTCCAGAGAGCACGAAAATCGATTGCTACCCACCCGCTGCTCGGGCTAATGACACAACAAGGTTTATCGGATGATATAGACATTTCGGTTTAGCCCTGAGTTCTTGTGCCCGAGAAACGGTATTCTACGGGCTTATAAGATACGTGGTTGGAAAGTGTCGCTCGTAACCAAGCAACCTAATGTCGCCAGTAAGTATCAGGAGCACCTTCCAGATGTTCGCCAATGGATACGCTTTCAACAAGCGAGACGATCTGCTCTGCCATGTGACGCCACGTATGCCGACGCAGTTCGTCGGCCAGCGGTAAGAAGAGCGTTTGCCAGTGACTCCTGTTCGCGCGCCAAGCGAGGATGCGGGTTACGAGATCCGGAACATCTTCCACATCTTGAAGCAGCATGGGAAAGAGGCGGACTGGATACCGCTCTGCAATTCCTGCGGAAGCCGAAACGATTGCCGGCACACCGTGGCAGATCGCTTCATGAACATTCAGGCCATAAGCTTCGTAGCGTACGGGACTGATGAGCAAGTCGGCTGCTTTTAGAACATCAGGCACCTGCGTGGTGAATCCTAGGAACCGTACCCGGTGGCTCAATCCTGCCCTCCCACACTCATACATCCACCGTCGAACGCCGCTACCCCCGCCGGCTACGACCAGAAACCCATCCCAATCATCTCGAGCGCACAATGCCCGCCACGCCGACCATAAGACATCAAATCCTTTATTGTTGTCATGGCTTAGTGCCCCTACAAAGGCAATTAGGGGGGCGTCGCCTCGAACTTCAAACCGGCGTCGCACTTGAATACGTTCAGCATCCGAGGGTGGACACCACGATGGGTCGGTTCCCAAGTAAATGACGTGCACGCGCTTCGCTGGTATCGCGAGATGTTCTATCAGGTCTAACCGCGTCCTCTCTGAATTCGCTACAACCAGATGTGCCATGCGTAAGGCGCGCAGCTCCCTCTTCTTCGCGATCCCCTTGCTTATACGGTTTTTAACCTTGAACCAAGATGGAGCTCCAGAGTCTACACAATGCCAAGCGTGATGCACACTATGAACCCAGTTTACGCCCGCCCACCGACAGTTACCACCATTCACAACCACTGTCGCGAGTGGGGACTGCTTTGTCACACTTCGTGCCACGCTGCGAGCACGAATGTCGAGCAGCGGCTCACCTAGAAACGTCGAGCCTCCTGGCCGAGGGACATTGTGAAGTGTTATTAGTGGATGCCTTGACAAGTCGGAGTCAATGCTGTGGCAGACAATATGAACGAGGCGATTAGTTTCGGTCAGATATTGGGCCAAGGCCATATTGGCTTTATCCATGCCACCATGTCTATGGAATCCTCCAGCTACCAACACCCATGGATATTTGTCACGCATGTGCATTCTGCACGACAGGCCTTTATCAAGAATATGATCAGTTCACTTACCCAAGTCAGGTGGTGCTCCAAAGCGACCCAGTATGAAGTCATGCATCCCAGCCAAACGGGCCCGTGCGGAAAAGGGGAAGCCATCTTTCGGAGGGGCAATCCACATCAGTAGCGTCTTCGGTGCCATTAGTAACAGGCGTAAGATCGCGGCCCACCATCCCGCGTAGGAGCGTATAATCAGCAATGAGTTTCGCGTAAAAAGGTAGCTCCGGGTCGTGCTTGCGGTCCAGGTGCCGGGGTTCAGTACGACCGAACCCCACACAATCGCAACTTTCCAGTGATGACGGCGAGCTCGCAGGCCAATCTCGTGCTCATCGCCGTACGCGAAATACCGTTCATCAAATAGTCCAATCTCTTCGAGACATTGCCGACGAAATAGCAAGAGTGTCCCATTTGGTAGGTCTACTGATTCCACGGTACCGCTGGTGCGCCGCCGGACGGGCATGATACGTACATATCGGAGATGAGAGAATCGCGGAACCACTGATTCTCCATATTCCGGACAGACGATACCCAAAGAAGAATCAGCTTGCATACTTGCGACTAACATTGGCAAGCTTCCCGATGCTGGCAGCGCGTCGTGGGCACTAATGAAGCACAACTCGCCGCCCTCCGTCTGTAGCCACTTACGCAAGACCACGTTGAAGGCGCCTCCCCAACCCCGGTTTTCTGTCATCTGGATGAGCTTGACGTCCGAGGGCAGCGTCTGGGTTAAGGCCTGAATAGCAGCCGGCTCAGAAGCATTGTCGATGACCCGGATATCCAGAGGCAGTTGTTGCACCCGGAATGCATTTACTGTACGGAGACACTCTTCGGGCCGGTTCCAGTGAAGAATGAATACGGGTGTAGTTGAACTTGACAACTGGTACCCTAACGCGTATCAGAGATACTCACGCCGGTAGAATGTGTAATCGTACTGATTCTTATGCACGAGCACGTATCCGTGCTGGTATAGTCTCCACAAAAGTGCGGCCGTATTTGATCTCGAGGGCATGCCCTCCAGAAAATGATGGAATTCGACACAGATTTGCTTGGGAAGCACGTTGTCCGCAAGACATGACTCCAAGACTTCATATTCAAATCCTTCGATATCTATTTTGAGAAGATCTATCTCAGTGTGACGGTTAGCCCTCATCTCATCCAAAACACTGGTGCAAGGAAACTGTATTTCTGCGCTGGTTACTGTCTCCTTGCGCCAATGCGCGAGACCGCTGTTGCAATCATCCATTCGCGCAAAACTCATCGGCTTAGTAGAGCCCGCAAGGCCCAGCGGTTTGAAGCAGAGTTTGTCTTGGTGCCGAGTGACTGCCGATAACGTTTCCAAAGCCATAGGCGATGGATCAAACAGATGTACTGCCACGCCAAATTGGTCGATCAGTTCGAGCTCGAAGCTGATATCCTCCCCCACTCCACCACTGTAGATGATCGATCCGGCGTGGAGATTCCTCTTGAGAATTGTCCACGGGCAACGCCCGCCCAAGACTCCTTTGTCTTTACAGTCCCGACAGAAACTATTGTCGAACGTCCGTCTCAGCGCGGACCGCAGCGCGCGGGGCACCGCAGTCTTATATATCATTCCAAACATAATACTCGGCGAGCCAAGAAGCCGCGTCCTCAGCGACATAAGCAGCGCCAGCGGACTGGATCAATCTTACCCTTCTTGCTGATGTTTCAAAAAGGTCCGACGGTTCGGGCCCCGGAATGACCACAGCCCACCCAACGGCAAGCAAGAACAGAAACGTAGTAGGAATAGCCGTCAACATCCCTATCCCAATCGCTGCCATTACAAAGGATAATGTATACCAATACCAGATCATACGTCGGCTCGTCCGCCAAGGATGCGGGACAAATGGAGTTCGACGAAAGACGCACCAAACAATAAAGCCCGTCCACAGCCCTAGCCCGATTATGCCTTGCTCGGCAAGAATACGCGCGTATTCGCTTTCGATATTGATCGGCCTTTGTATCCGATCTTGAAGGAAGAATGGCATGCTGGTGCCTCCACCACCCAACCCATTTCCCATTGGATATTCGAACAATATCTCGAAGAAGCTCCGATTCACGCTTCCGGCAACACGTTCAACAACCATATCTGAGTCGCTGAGGCTCTTAAATCGCTGAAACCGCTCATTGGTGAGTGCTAGTGCGCAGAGAGCAACAATAACAACAGACAACAGTTTCCTCTTGCGGGCCCCGAGGGCACTACCGAATATAGCAATCGTGACAAAATACAACGCGATGACGAAGTACGTTCTCGTGGATGCCAGCAGGACTCCACATAATGCGGCTACCATACCGGCAAGGAGCAACGGCGTTTGGAAGCGCTTCCGATCTGGCTGAATCCACGCACCGAACAGAAAAGGAATCGTGGCCACCATCGTGCCTGCATATGCATGCGCCGAGGAGAACAAAGAGGGGATACGGTAGTTTCCTCCGGCCACATCGCCACTAGCATAGATAATGCTCGTTACCGCACTTCTCGGAAAGAACGGTTCAATCCCGCGGAAATACTCTGCAACACCAAATCCAAGGGCCAAGATATTCAACAGCGCCAGTCCGAATGCAAATCGGCGCCAATCTGCGTGCCTAACACTACCGCTAATAAGCAGTATTGGTAGGAAGAAGATGTTTCCCCGTAGGCCGACAAGCGAAACCATCAGCGGTTGAAATGGTAGGAAGCAAAGCAGACATGGCCAGCAGATTAATATCGCAGTCCAAAGGCGCAAGGCCCCTTTCTTGTCATCGCCCGCGCTGTCAAAAAACCGCGCACCAAAAGCGAGATAGAGCCCGGTCAGGCTCGCGTCAAAAATGAAATGCGATGCAGGGGATTGAATATTTGCCCGGAGTATTCCATACAAATAACCGGCAGCGGTCACTGCTAACAAGCCTGCAGCAAGCGTGCGCCGCGCCGATAAATAAGTTGCGACGAATGCAATTATACAAAGCAGAATTGCTAACACGGAGAGTTACCCGGATCTCGCGATCGGCTAAGCATGAGATCGTTCGCTAGAGAGAAACGCCGGGAGCGAGACACAACATGTGGGGCCAGCTATCTAAGGAATCCGCTGCCGTATACGAGGACAGATAATCGTTCGAGCGGGAATAACGGGAATAAGCAGCTCTTCTGCTGGCATGCAGCGAGTGATCAACTTTCCAAATCCGATAGTTGGCTTCCCTGAACAATTCCAGCGGAGTAACCGGATCATGACCTCGCTCCCTGAGCGCTTCTGGATGCAGCTCTAGTAAAATGCGACGGTACCGGCGAGAACGTAAACCGTCCTTCATTCCTTCTAAAGCTAGCTTTTCGGCCCCTTCAATATCGATCTTGATCAAATCGACCTGGGTGACCCCCATAGCGTCCATGAGTTCGTCGATCGGACGAGCTTCAGCCTGAAATAGGGGCCCCGCCGCCGACGAGCCTTGCTGAAGCAAGTGAGAAATACCCCAATTGTGCCCATCATCTCGATAGCCGGCTAGTGTCAACTGACCTGAGATTGCTGCGGCCGCAACTGGGACAGCGGAAGCCTGAGTGAACCCATTGATTCTCGTGTTTTCTTGCAGCAGGGCAAAAAGACGCGGATCGGGCTCAAGCGAAATTACCCTTCCGTTCGGCCCGACGTTGCCGGCTGCGATCAACGTAAAGTATCCCCAGTTAGCGCCTACATCTACGAATGTCATTCCAGGACGCAGCATATTCCTGACGAGCAGGCTTTCTTGCGGTTCGTACTTGCCTGTAAAGAAAACCTCCGAGCTGATGCAATCGCGCAGATCACATACGAAGGACCACCCGCCCAGTGCCGATGGCAAGGTGGCTCGAAAGCACGAATCGTAAGATTTCTGGGCGTATGGAAGCAACCGATAGCGCCCTGCCGGCAGCTGACGAATGACTTGCGCGATGATGCGCAACCACAAGGGGGCCGCATCACGCCGCGGGTTCGGTCCGTTCATGAAATCACCGATGCGGAGATGCTGCGGAATATCAGAGCAGCCAGCGTCCGCTGTAATTGACTGATTCTGGCAGCCGGGTCACACAGGTCAGTTGCGCGATTCGGTCCGCACTGGCCCATACCTCGCCGTAGCTCTGGAGCGCTGATGAGCTGCCGCAGGCAAGCCGCGAGCGCTTGCGGATCTCCGGAGGGTACTAAACGCCCTTCTCTTTCGGTAACAATTTCGGCGCCGCCGCCTATATCCGTGGTTACTACCGGGAGGCCCGCACGTAGCGCCTCAACAAAAACAATGCCAAAAGGTTCGGGAGCTTCATTAGGTTGGCAGAAAATGTCGGATGCTGCTAAGACGTCGGAAACGTCTGTGCGCTGTCCGAGGAATTGAACCCGATCAGCCACGCCGAGTTGGGCTGCTTGCCGTTTAAGACAATTCATATACTCCAGTTCCGCTTGCCGTTGAGCCCCCCCGACTATCCAGCAGTTCCAGTTGGGGAGATCTTTCAGGTGAGCGAGCGCTCGCAGATGAAGGGAATGTCCCTTCCACTCTTCCATCCGGCTTACTTGAACGATGACGACTGTGTCCTTCGATAGGCCAAGCCGCTGGCGCAAGGATAGCGCGTCCGTGACGCGTACCATCGGTAACCCAACCGGATAATAGATGACCTGATTTGGGATGTCGCCAAACAAAAGAGGCAAGGAACGGGCTGTGAACCGGCTGTTACTTATGGCTAAATCAGGGCGCGTGCGAGATGCCCAGCGTTCCAGCCAACCATGGCCACACGCGGGGCCATGCTGCCAGAACACGAGTGGCTTGCCCGCCGCTTTCACCTCAGGTCCGAAAACAGCGTGATTCCAGGGCATGTGGCAGACTACAGCGTCAAAGTTTGAACGACGTAGGATATGGCGCAATCTCCGCCGAGCTTGGCACACAGTCCAGAAACGACTCGTCCATGTTCCGCCCAACGAATATACCGGAACATCTGAGGCGACGAGTTCCTCGCTGAACCGGCCTCGAAAGCAAAAGGCAAACGAAGACTGCATTTCAGCGCTATCACCGGCCTGCTGCGCGAGCGTGACCAAGAATGTTTCGACGCCGCCGTACATGTTTCCCGCGTTGATGTGCAGGATCTTCATGATTTGAAGGAAGGAAGCAAGACTGGCGAGTTGCAAACTTCGGCGTGGCATTCTCGATAAAGACGGGTTACTTCGTAAGCCAGGCGGCTACCGTGAAAAGAAATGACGGCCGCTGCTCGCGCAGCATTACCAAGCCGAGCTCGTAAACTCGGATCATTTACCAACCGCGCCATTTGCGCGGCTAACACGGTCACGTCGCCCGGAGGATGCCCAAGCCCTGTGCGCTCTTCTTCGAATAGCTCGGCGGCCCCTCCTGCCTTACTTACAATTATCGATCTGCCACAGGCCATAGCCTCGACGATTACCATCCCGAATGGTTCTGGTTTTGTGCTCGCGTGTACGACAATATCTAAAGAACGCATTGCTGCTTCGGTATTCTCTACAAAACCCGTGAAACCCACCTTATCGGCCAGTCCCAGTCGCTCGGCTTCTTGCTGCAGTTCCATAAGAGACCACTGGCTGTCAGTTTGGTAAATCGGTCCCCCGATAACATATCCTCGGACGAGCGTATCCGAAGCCAAGCGTGCAAGCGCCTGCAAAAAAACTTTGTGCCCTTTCCATCTTGCGAAAGTAGCCACCAAACCCACCCGAACGGTGCCGGGTGCCGCTGGGCAAAGTCCGGTCATCGCATCTAAATCCAGCTTCTTTTTTAGTGGTGAAAATCGCTCCAAGTCAACGGCATTATATATCGGTGCGATGCGGAGCCCCGCGAACAAACTCCTGACATCAGCCGCTACACTCCTTGAGTTGACGATTGCAACCGTACATGTCTTGTGAAATACATGTAGCAAGCGACTCATGAGCGGCCGCGTGCTTAGATAATCGTGAATGTGCCAGATTAAGGTCGCTTCTTTGGGGCGGGTCCAGGCTCCTAACAAGTGCATCTTAAATCCGTTGGTGTGAACAATATGTGGTCGTATGGACCGGACAACACGAGTCAAGCGTCTGGAGTAGAGAGCCGTACTACAGGCTGCCTTCAGGAGCAGCCCGACTGATGCCAGAAGACTCTGGCCGGTGTCACCCACCCGCGCGAGTGACGGTGGAAAAGGCAGCACCACGACCTTAATACCGAGCTCTTGTGCGCGGTTCCGCAAGGGTCCGTCTTCGCCCAGCACGAGCCAAAGATCCCACTCGGGTTCAGCAACGCGAACACTTGCTAGCAGCTCGCGAAGACTGGTCTCGGCGCCGCCCAAACGGCCGCACGGGTTAAGATAGAGGATTCGCACTCGCCGGCCTTATCTACTTTTCAGTAGCAAAACGATCGACCAATTTCGGAAAAACCAACTGGCTAAAGTCCAGCGAGATGGCCAGTTCGCTCCCGTTGTCAGCGCCGCGTAACGAAGTGACCAACCGGACGAGGCTGACATCGGCCCGCTTATACTCAATCAGATCGGGCAGTAAACGGAGCTTCGCCTCAAACTCATCAGCCCAGACGTTCCGGTTATTCTGGTACCAATACAAAACCAATATTTGCTGTCCCGATTTTTCCAACAGGTACTCATTCACCGGAATGGGATTCTGGCGTTCAGCAACACGCACAGACGCGATCTTTGACGACCGCACCAACCAGCCATTGCCGGGCAAGCAGATGCGAGGCGAGTGAGGACCATAACTGTTTTGAAGAGATTTGAAGTACGCTACAAAGAGGTTAATGGACGTGCCGGTCGTATGATCCACATAGTCTCTGAGAATGTAGTCATCCGGTTTCAGATATAAAGCCACGTCTCGGTCGAGTGATTGTTCACCCGTGGCCTTCCAATTTCCCAGCTCGGATGGGATGTCATGTAGTCCCGGAATAGGAATGGTCTTCTCGTCGATGCTGACCATCTTGGAGGCGGTTGTTTGCACGATCAAAATGATGCAAATCGCTAAGAAAAAGCCGTTACCTGTAGAACGAAGCAGGTTCACAATTTTAGACATGCTGAGACCGCCAGACTCTTTGCGTATACTTCATCAAAAGATGCAGCACCACACAGCCGATTCCCGCAATAACTACACTCACGTATCCGAAGGCTTCGTGGGCAGCTCCTTGGACCAGCTGGCGATTGTACTGACTGGCAATGCCGGTCGCGACAATTCTGCCTGCGTTGCCAAGGATGGCAACGGGAATCGCCATAACGAGAATCAGCGTGCGCATGACGTTCCCTCTTACAAAGAAGTAGTTGTACAGCACGCACATGAAAAGTATGGAGAATAGCGAGCGAATACCACTACAGGCCTCCTCTACCGACAACCGCATTCCCACTAGCTCGAGAATGTTACCCTCGCGCATAACGGAAAATCCCAGGGCTTCCAGACAAAACTCGCCCATGCGGCTCGCAAGCAACTGCAGATCCAAGGTAAGGCGCTCGAAGATGAATGTGGGAGGAGCGATCATCAACATCAACGTGGCGAGAGGATATGTTAATTCCCGGACCATTCGCCAGCCGCATTGCGCGGCAATCGCTCCTACGAGCGAAACCAGGAACGCCGTCCGGGTGACGAATACCCATTGAGCCGCGGTTCCCAAAATGGCTTGGAGCGCTCCCCAAGCGAGTAAAGCTAAACCCCAACGAGACGGCTGCACTGGCACTTGAGCCAGCTTCTTCCGCTTTATCCAAACCATGTAGGCCGCGGCGGGAAAAACCAGAATCCCGTGCTCCATGTAGGTGTACTCGTCGAACCAGCTTCCGTACATGGACACCAGAATCGGCCAAAAAGCAATTAGGAGTAAGGCCGCGATGACTAGCGTTCGGATATTCGCCATTACAGGGGATACGGGCGGCCCTCCAACAGCGGCCCGTTGCGCCATCTCAAGCTCGATTCGGCTGGCCATAATCGTAGTAATATTGACGCTTGTGATTGGCACTCAGATCGTAATCGGTCAGAACAGTTCCAAGCAGCGATAAACCATCTTCCTGGATTCGCCGGTAGGCTTCGACTGCTGCCTCCCGGCTGGTAACACCGCAACGCAACACTAAAATCAGGGCGTCTGTCAAAGGCGCCATGATCCTCGTATCCGCCACGTGCAAAATCGGAGGTGCGTCGACCAAAATCATGTCGTATCGCGGCATCAAGATCTCGAAAATCGACCGCAATCTCGGAGAGTAAAGAGCTTTGGAAACATTGTCCTGCGTGGGACGATTCGGTAACACGGAAAGGCCCGCAAATCCGCTCGGTAGCCCAAACCGTTCAGGAGGATACTGATCAAGTGCTGTGGTTTCGGAAATCAAATCGATCAAACTGAACTCATTGGAAAGGCTAAACTTGTGGTGCAGATGTGGCCGCCGGAAATCAGCGTCAACCAGCAACACCTTCGCGCCGGTCTCTGCTAGCGCGATCCCCAAATTCTGAATCACCGTTGTTTTGCCTTCGGCAGGTCCCGCACTGGTGATCAGAATCGTCTTCTGTTTTCTTCCAGCCTGATTTCTCAATATTGACGCCAGTGTGCCGCGAAACGACTCGGCAACGAAGGCCGGACCTTCTTGCCAGCTCAGCAAGGCCGCGGTTGCGCCCTCTACGGACCCTTCGATCGACATGCCCTTTCCATTACGGAACGCGCGACTAATTCCTCCATTTCCGTTGATCCGCAGGTTAGGGATGACTCCGAGAGCTGGTGTGTTCAATAGCCTGCGGCTCATAGCCGGCGATTGGATGCTGTGATCCATTCGCTCCCTAAGGAAAACAAATCCAGCGGCTAACGCGAGAGCAAGCACGGCCCCAAAAGATATGTTCAACACTGGCCGAGGGTTGTAAGCGGCGTCTGGGGGAATGGCCGGCTCAACTATCCGAATTGGATTTATTGGCACGGAACTGCTCAAACCGGCTTGGTTGGCTTGCATGAGTAATGATTGATACATCTGCCGTAGGGTATCTACTTCCCGGCGCAGTGCGGTATATTGAGCTACCTTGCCCGCCTCGGCCCCAACACGCTGCGATTGCCCGTTGTAGGCGGCTGCTAACAGCTTTTCTTGTCGTAAGGATGCTTCATAATCGTTCTTGATTCGATTCACGACGCTGTTGATTTCGTTCTGGTATGTCTTTTCCAAGAAAGCGAGCTGCGCTCCGACCTTTTGTATCTTCTCGTGCTTGGCTGTGTAAACGGTTTCAAGCGCCGCCCTGTCACGTTTTAGCCCACTTATTTGAGTTTGATACCCTTTTAAGACTGTATCATCCAAGATTTCGCCTAGTGTTTCCGGCGGATTTTTCAAGGTGAGCTCGTATCTGGTCTGTTTCGCGATTCGCTCCGACTGAATCTTCGCCAGCTCCGCTTTTAGTGTAGCCAGCTTGGTGTCGTCCAGCGTGTTCTCCTGCCCCGCAAAAATGTTGCCAGAGGCTTGTACGAAGTCCCGCAGGTGTTCTTCGGATTCTTGCACTTTCGACTTCGTGTCTTCGATCTGGGCGTTCAACCATTCGCTCGTCTTTTGGGAGCTCTGCATGCGCGAACGAGAAGTATCCTCCCCAAATTCCGCGGCCATCGCATTCAGGAACTGAGCAGCCACGTCCGGACTGGTTGATTCACAACTCAGTTCGATCAGTCTGGTCCTGGCGACCGGACGCGCGTCGAAGGTCCGGACAGCTACAGTCAAGCCTCGCCTGGCATTTTCCAAAGGATCCTGTGTTGCTGGGTGAAGGCGCTGGCGCAGCCGAGAGAAGAAATCACTTCCGGTTGGCGCTAACGGTACCGATTCCGATTGCATTCGATCTGCGCCCCGCTTCAAGAAGCTGCCGCCGCGCAAAATGTTGATTTGCGTCTGAATATTTATTTCATTCGAATCGGCGCTGCCCCCTCCGCTGAGCAGCCCCTCTCTAAGTAAGCCTTCGTTGTCCCTCACTTCGATCAGCAGGCGGCTTTTGTACATGGGAGAGCTCAATACGACCGACACCACACCGGCGCCCGCGCCCAGAACCATTAGAAAAAGCAGCACCCACCAATATTGCGCCGTGAGCTTCCGAACATTAATTGACTCGGGAACTGACGTGGGTTCGGCTTGGTCGATGCCATACATGGAAGCGATTCCCGGCCGAGTCGCCAGACTCTCGCCATAAGGCACCAGTTGGTAATTTTTTTCTCCCATACCGCCGTGAGGCATGTCCATGGGATTATTGCTCTCTCCGATCATCGGAGGACTGTACCTGTCCAGAGCAGCCGTCGCTGGCTACTACGTCAACAATTCCCGCCTCGCGCTCTCGCGTGGCGGTCAATAATCGCAATTGCTCCGTCACGGCCATGATTAACTGCTCCAGGCGATGCATCTTCTCGGCGACCTCCTCACCGTTCCGATGCCGATCGCCGTCCGCGATAAGCCGTTGAACGGCGCTTCGGGCGAGATCGGAGACGCTTCGCGCACCCTCCTGCTCGCAAACGCTCACGAACTGACGGAACTCGTCTTCTGATATGCGAAAGTACACAAGACGCTCTCTAGGCTTTAGAACGGCCACAGCATCCCTCCTGTGTTCAAGGCTGCCAATTTTGTGTTAAGGATTGGATCCTGGATTCGGGAATAGACAAGCTACCGCCCTTTAAGTCCCATGTCTCGTGTTCCAGATGGCGACAGCTACACGCACCGCCGGGCTGGCCCAGACGCCTTCAATTGACAAATGTCAGTGCGTATTCGGAGTATGCCGAATTCTTATGACAACTGTCAATGAACTTAAGATCTATTTGGTACTCGTAAGTACTAGTACTGGCAATCTCCATGAGAAATAGGGACACTAACGGTATGCGGACCCGAGATACGATGATTCTGTTTCTTGCTGTGGCTGCTGCGGCAGGTCAGCCGCAGCGTAAATCGACGCCGCCGACTCCTACCCCTACTGTTTCCCCCAACCTTCTCAACTGTGTAAAAGGTCTGCCCAATTGTGATATATCGCTGCTAAGCCCCGACCAACTTAAACAGGTTTCAGTAGCATCGAGGAA
>Ga0210405_10003964_pt1 | contig 14139 bp, 11 predicted proteins | sample IncBWH11MmetaG_FD_155492 | JGI IMG/M metagenome (GOLD analysis project Ga0210405, IMG submission 155492) | Forest soil microbial communities from Barre Woods Harvard Forest LTER site, Petersham, Massachusetts, United States - Inc-BW-H-11-M | ecosystem: Environmental > Terrestrial > Soil >... | reverse complement strand
GCATCAAATAGAGGTCGGTCATGTCCTCGACGTGGAGGTTGGGGCGCAACTGCTCGCCGCCGAACACGGTGATGCGGCCGTTATTGATGGCGTGGTTGGTGAGGATATTGACGGTGAGATCAAGCCGCAGCCGCGGCGCGTATCCGCACACCGTCGCCGGCCGCAGCGTCACCGCGACGAAGCCGGGCTCACGCTCCTCCTCCAAGACGTCCTCGCACATGGCTTTGTACTTGGAATAGTCGGTGAGCGGCTTGAGCGGCAGATCCTCGGTGACGTTGGGCTCGTCCTTGATGCCGTAGACCGAGGATGAGGACGCATAGATGAAGCGCTTGACCCCGGCATCCTTGCTCGCTTTCACCAGCGGCCGGAAGCAATCGAAATTGATCGATCTGCCGAGTTCCGGATTGAGGTCGAAGGACGGATCGTTGGAAATGCAGGCGAGATGGATCACGGCGTCGCAGCCGGCAACCGCGTTACGCACATCTGCCGGATTGCGCAGGTCGCCTTTGATTTGGATAAGCTTCGCACCGTCGTTGAGGCCAGCAAAAACCTCGCCGTAGATAAACAGATCGAGGACGGCGACCTCATAGCCGGCGTTGAGCAGTTTGGGCACGAGGTTCGAACCGACGTAACCAGCCCCGCCGGTTACGAGGACACGCTTGAACCGATTAACCATCACGCTTTCCGATTTCCCTGTAATTATGCGGCCGGCGCCTTAGCGGTCTTTGTCAAGCCGGTGCCCCAGCTTGTTCCCCAACCCATGTCGATGTCGAGAACGGCATGGCACAGCGCCAGATGCGCGACCTCGACGAAACCGTACTCCTTGTCCTGTCCGCGGACATAAAAGTTCACATCACCGGTGCGCCGCAACGTGTTGTTTTCACCAAACCCGGAATAGGTCACGACCTTGCAGCCCCGCGCACGCGCTTCTTTCACCGCGCCGAGAATGTTCGGCGACATGCCGGAGCTCGAAATCGCGATCAGCAGGTCGCCCGGCCGGGCGTGGAACTCGAGCTGCTTGGCGAACACGTTCTCGTAGCCGAGGTCGTTGCCGAGGCAGGTGAGCGCGGACGGATCGTTGAAGGCGAGCGCCCGAAGCCCGCCGTTCTTGGAAAAATCGATGGCGAGGTGGCTGGCGATGCCCGCACTGCCGCCGTTGCCGATGAAAATGATCTTGTTGCCGGCATTGTGCGCCTCGTGCGCGGCCTTGCGCACCCACTCGCAACCCGATTCCAGCGTCAGCTTTTTCGACGCCTGATCGGTCACTTCGGCGGCGCGCATGGCGTTAGCCAAAGAGCCGATCCAACGATCCAGCAATTCCCGCATGTCTTCAGGCTCCGATATTATTTGAGTAGGCCGGTAATGCCCTTGATCAGGGCCGCCTTCTCGATTGAGCGCCGATGGCCGACGATCTCGACCTTCAACGCGCCGACGACATTGCCAATGAAGCCGACACGGTTCATTGGCGCGCCTGCCGCAACCAGCGGCGCCGTCACCGCAAGGAATGCGTCGCCGGCGCCGACCGTATCCACCACGTTTTTGGCGAAAGCAGGGATGGTGTGGGTGATGCCGCCGGCCTCAAAGGTGACGCAACCGTGCTTGCCCTGGGTGACAATGATCTTCGAGCAGTCGATGTGGTTTTCGGCAAGCCGGCGCGCAATGTCGCCAACATTGGCGATGCGATCGCTGACCGCAAGCCGCGCCTCCGGCGCATCGATGCAGACGTAGTCGGCGCGACCATATTTGGTGATCAGGTTATAGCCGAGATTGGCGCTGTTGCTTTGCGTGTTTACGGCGAGGAACCGCGCCTTCGAGGTCAGGGCCTCGATCGACGACGGCGCGATCAAGCCGTGGCCGAAATCGGCGACAATGACGACGTCGTAGTCCGCCGCCCGGCCGATGATCGCGCGATCGACCTCGCCCTGCACGTCCGGCGTCAGCGGCTCGTCGTTCATGAAGTAGACCTCGAACAGCTTGCGCATATACGAGGGATCGACGAAACGGCGTTTCAGCGTCGTCGGCGCGCCGACCCGCGTAAAAGCCCGCAAGCCGACATTCGGCTTGAGACTCTGCCGGATCAGGTCGTCGTGCGTATCCGAATCGCCGATGCAGGTGATGATGTCCACCTGATTGCAGAACGACGCCACGTGATTGGCGGCGGCGAACACGCCACCGGCGAACAGTTCGCGATCCTGATAGCGGGTCGCGATCATGTTCTCCTTGGGCGTCTTGTGCATCGGCAAGACGTATTGGTACTCGTCAATGATGGCGTCGCCGACGATGAGGACGCGGTAGTCGGCGACGCGCTCGATCAGCTCGCAGAGCTGGTCGAGGCCGCCGTCCTGGCGCAGCGTATCGAGATGCTCGCGGATATGCGGCTCGAAGACGTTGAGGTGGCGGTTGATCAGTTCGCTCGACGAGAACGACACCTCGTCGGTGAAATGGATGCGCCCGCCATAGGTCTCGACCGCATCGCGCTCGAGCGAAATCTTGCCGGTGATGTCGCCCTGCGGGTTCTGATAGTCCTGGCCCTTGATGTAGATCGAGGGCCGAATGCGCTCGATGGCGCTCACCGCGTCGGCGGCATCGTTGATGGCGACCCAATCGACATATTCGAGCGTGGCCAACATCTCGGCGCGTAATTCGGCGTTGAACACCGGGCGGCCGGGACCCTTGTTGACGAAACGGTCGGCGGTGACGGTGACGATCAGCACGTCGCCGAGCTTGCGGGCGGCTTCGAGATGGCGCACGTGGCCGAGATGCAGGAGATCGAACGTGCCGTGGGCCTGGACCACGGTCTGGCCGGCGCGCCGGGCCTGCTCGCAGGCCGCCGCGACCTCGACCAAGGTCCGCACCTTGTCGCGCGGGCTTGGCGAGCGGCCGACCGGCGGCTGGGGGATCAGTTTTGCGACGCTTGAGTCCATTCTCGTCCTCTTACGTCACTGGCTCGGCGTCGAGAAAGCGGAACCAGTCGCTGGTCGCTTCCGCAATGCGTGACGCCGTCCAGACCGGCGCGTCGCGCCAATAGTCGATGTTCGCCAGCATCACCTTCACGCCGTCGGCAAAGCCTACCCTGGGTTGCCATCCCAGGTCGCGCTGTATCTTGGCAATGTCGGCCCAGGTGCAATCCGGTTCTCCGGGGCGTTTGGGGATGCGCACGGTCGGCGGCGACCCCAAAAGCCTCACCAGCTCGTTGACGCTGACAGGCCGCCCACTCCCAACATTGTAGATTTCGCCGATTTTGTCACTCTCGGCGACCGTGATCAACGCATCGACCACATCGGCCACGAAGGTAAAGTCCCGGGTCTGCTCGCCGTCGCCAACCACGGTCAGCGGCTGACCGGCCAGGAGCTGAGCCAGGAAAACACCGAACACCGCACCATAGGTCCCGCTGGTGCGCGCCCGCGGCCCGTAAACATTGAAGAAACGCACCGACACCGCCGGCAGCCGGTAGACCTGGGCCCAATGCATGACCAGCTGCTCACCCAAGTACTTGGATAAGGCATAGGGGTAGCGCGGATCGGCTGCGGCCGTTTCGGCGGTCGGATATTGCGCCGGGATGCCGTAGCAGGACGACGAGGCGACATAGACCAGGCGCTTGACGCCGTGGCGGCGGGCCGCCTCCAACACGCAAAAGGTTCCGTCCACGTTGGAGCGGAAGTAAGCCTCCGGCTCCTGAATCGAGGGCACGATGTCGGCGCGGGCCGCAAGATGGAACACCCGCTCGACGCCGGCGGTAGCTGCGGCCACCGCGGCGGCATCGGCAACATCGCCTTCGATGATCGAAAGGCTAGAATTCCCGTTATGATGCTTGAGGTTAGCGCGGCGGCCGACGACAAAAGAGTCGAACGCGCGCACCGCGCGGCCTTGCGCCAGCAAGCGGTCGACGAGGTGGCTGCCGATAAAACCGGCGCCGCCCGTCACCAAGTCGATTCCTGTCTGCGGTGCCACCACCCCTCCTCTGTCGAGCGCGAGCTTATGCGTTCAAAAGCCACTAATTTCAAGCACAGATGGTCGGCGGCTAAGAGCCGGGTTCCAAAAGGGTTTTACGGCGTGTTTTCCGGAACATGCCGGACACGTGTCAGGGCACGTGGCGACTGGAACGACCGGCATCACGCCCCCTTCGGAGGCCGTCGTGCCCGGCGGGCTAATTGGCGTTCGTCTCCGGACCGGACGCCACCGATTGAACCACAGGCACCGCCGTGGCCTGCTATCGCCACATGAGCCCCCTCCAATCCGGCAAACATCCGCACGGTGACGAACCGCAACAGCAATTCGACCATTACGTGGACGATGAGGACAACCGAAAACAGGTGATCGCCACCAGCACAAATAGCACCAAGGCCCTGGTGTAAGGCGAGTTATAGGACTCGGCAGAATGAATTTCGTGACGGATCGGGAGGACAACCGATCTGCAACCTCGCAAGGCGGAGCGGCGGACGCAGAAGCGCCAGAGGCTGCAGGAGCAGGAGCGGCAGCGGTGGCAGTGATTGCCGCGGCCTACGGTTCATGATCGGCCGCCAATATTTTCTCGGCATAGAATTTGCCGATCACATCCATGCCTTTGTCCGATAAGTGTGGTGGATCGATGAAAAACGGCATACGGTCCTCGCGCGCGTCAGGAAATAATATCCCGATGTTGTAATACTCGACGTGTCTGCCTAGAGCGGCTTGCACATCGACTAATTGTTCCAACTTAACCGCGCCGTTTCCGAAGATATAGGTGAAAGTCGGCTGCGCGGTCTGCTGTGTGCACTGTTCATTCTCATGATACGTAAGATACTCTTCAAGCGCCACCGTGCGCTTCTCAATTGCAGCTTTTCGTTCTGGCGAGCCGACAGGATATTGATAGATATCGACAAAGTCGCCAGTGAACTGATTGACCATTGGCTGCGTGGACAAAATGTAACTCGCCCGCGGAAATAGGTTGAGCATGCCCCGTTCCGCTTCCATGTAGAAGGCTAACATTTGCCGGGCATCTCCCATTTTGGTCGGGATTATCTGGCGCCGAACGGACATGGTCTCATTGCTCGACTGATCGAAGATCTGGTCGTCGGGAACGTACTGCTTGCCCGTGATGATCCGATAGGCCGCAATGTGTCTAATGATCTCATTTTCCAGCCAGCCCCGATAGAAGACCGGATGTGATGTCGACATCAGGTAACCGTCGATGTACGAGCGCATCGTGGCGAAATACATGGGATTGCCGATGCCTTGAGAGTAGCCGCAACCCACGCCTGCGTCGTTGAACCCATCCATCGAAACGAGCCAGTCGGGATCGAATTGCGGACCCCAAAGCTGCAATCCGATGAACTGTTGGATGGTGATCCAGCTTCCCATCGCCAAATTTATGACCGTGTAATGCTTACTTGTTTGCGCTCTGTTGAGATAGTATTCCATCCGCCCAGCCACCGTGCGGTCGGTCGCAGTTGCGCCTACGCCCCAGGCCGCCGAGCCGCCGGTGAACAACACAACCTTCTCGTTTGCCGCCTTTTTGTACGGATTGGTCAGGCTGAACTCGTGACGATCATTGAAACCTAATGAATTTGTTCGCACCGCGGACGGATAATTTTCGTTCGTGAATGTATTATAAAATCTTTTGTAGTCACCCGGCGCGGTCGTGATCATCACGTAGGGCTGGAAAGTCTGCCAAAGACCATTGAGCAGTTTGTCCTGCTTTTCATGTCCCCAGTGCCGGAAATAAAACTCTATGCAGCCCAGCAAAAGCAAAAGAACGATCAAGTTGACCGCGACAACCCTGATTGTGTCCGAATACTTCTTCATTGGCCGAAGTGGAAATCCCCCGAACGAGCCGACACCCATCAGAACAGCGTATAGATCAGCGGCGCGACCACGCTGCCCTTCGAGAAGACCAATAGGCCGCCGACGGCCACCATGATGAGGAGGACGGGCACCAGCCAATACTTTTTGCGCGCGGCGATGAATCTGACGAATTCACGGATAAACGCCATGAAACTTGCCCCTTGCTGCAGCGTCAATCGGGATCGAACGCGTTGCGATAATCGAGAATGAGATCCGGATTTTGGCGATCCTTATACAGAATGCAATTTCCGACCACCAGCATCTCGATCTCGGTTCCCATGAGGCAGCGGAAGGCATCCTCGGGCGAGCAGGCGATCGGCTCGCCGCGCACGTTGAAGCTCGTATTGACGAGCACCGGGCAGCCAGTTTTCGCCTTAAACGCGCTGATCAAGGCGTGGAACCGCGGATTGGTCTCGAGATGAACTGTCTGCACGCGTGCCGAATAATCGACGTGCGTGACTGCAGGGATCTCGGAGCGGATGATCTTGAGCTTGTCCAAGCCATCCGGATGGCACGCGCCGTTGTGCTCCACGCGGCGGCGTTGTCCAACATCGGCGACCAGCAGCATGTAGGGAGACGGCCGGTCGAGCTCGAACCAGTCCGAGACATCCTCTGCCAACACCGCTGGCGCGAAGGGGCGGAAGCTCTCCCGATACTTGACCTTCAGATTGAGCGTCCGCTGCATTTCGCGGTTGCGCGGGTCGGCGAGAATGGAGCGGTTGCCGAGCGCGCGTGGTCCGAACTCCATGCGGCCCTGGAACCAGCCGACGGCGCGGCCGTCGGCCAGCGCCTGTGCCGTCCGCTCGAATAGCATAGGTTCGTCATCCACGACCTCAAATCGGGCGCCTTCGGCGGTGAGGCGCTGGCGGATGTCATCCTCATCATACGATGGCCCGAGATATGCTCCCGACATTCCGTCGCCGGCTTTGGGCTTACGCGCGCCTTTCGTTTGATAGTGATATGCCACCAGCGCAGCGCCCAGCGCGCCGCCGGCATCGCCCGCGGCCGGCTGCACCCAGATTTGATTGAATTTGCCGTCGCGCAGGATTTTGCCGTTGACGACACAATTGAGCGCCACACCACCAGCCAGGCAGAGATTGCACTGCGGATATTCCGCCGCCAGGCCGCGGGTGAGAAGCAGCATCGCCTCCTCGAGAACGACCTGCGCGGAGGCCGCGATGTCCATGTGCGTTTGCGTCAGCGGTTCCTGCTCATCGCGCGGCGGCATCCCAAACAGCCGGTCGAATTTGCCGTTGGTCATCGTCAGACCGGTGCAATAGTTGAAATACGACATGTCCAGCCGGAAGGATCCATCGGATTTCAGATCGATGAGATTGTCGCGGATGACGTCGCGGTAGCGCGGCTCGCCATAGGGCGCCAGCCCCATCAGCTTGTACTCGCCGGAATTGACGCGAAAGCCGATGTAGGAGGTGAACGCCGAATAGAACAGGCCGAGGCTGTGTGGGAAATGGATCTCCTTGAGGATATCGATCCGATTGCCACGGCCGAGTCCCGCGGTGGTCGTGGACCATTCGCCGACACCGTCAACGGTCAGCACCAGCGCCTCTTCGAACGGCGAGGGAAAGAAGGCACTGGCCGCATGCGCATGGTGGTGCTCGGTGAACAGCAGGCGCGCCGCATCGAATTCCGGGTCGATCTTGCGCAATTCCCCAAGCAGCATGCTCTTCTGGAACAGCTTTTCGCTAAGCCAGAGCGGCATGGCTTTCACGAACGACGCAAAACCGCGCGGCGCGAAAGCAAGATAGGTTTCCAACAGCCGCTCGAACTTGAGGAACGGCTTGTCGTAAAACACCACGTTGTCGATATCATGCAACTTAGCGCCGGCCGTTTCCAGACAATAGCCGATGGCCTGATGCGGGAAGCCTTCGTCGAACTTCTTGCGCGAGAAGCGTTCCTCATGGGCCGCAGCGATGACGTCGCCGTCGCTGACGAGGGCGGCGGCGCTATCGTGGTAATATGCGGAGATTCCAAGAACGCGCATTATCTCGGTCAGACTCGTTTGCGTCCGATCATAATGTAAAGCCCGGCGTCGATGCCACTGCTCGCCCTGCTCGGATTCCGGTCAGAATTGGTCTGCGAGCGATTTGAGCTCGGGGCCCGGCGGACTTCTTTTGATCCAATATGACGCTTCCGCGGGCTTCAGCTTGAGCGAAAGCAGGTCCTTGCCGAACAGGCGGATCAGAACGCCGGTGACGACGATTGCGAGCACATACATTAGCGCCAGAATAATCGGACTGACGACGATACTCATCAGATGCCCAAGTTTCAGCCACAGCCACCGCAATGGCGCCAATGTGCGCGGCATAAGCATTGCAACTGCGACAAAAACCAATCCGATGATCAGCCAGCCGAGAAAATCGGGCCGGTCCTTCCAATAGTGCAGGCCCGCGACCAGAAGAAGGACACCGCCAATGAGCAGCCCAAAGGATCTATTGCTGTCGCGCATAGGACACCTGCCGGCCCATACCTGTCCTAACACAGGGCAACGGCATGTCAATTCCTCACCCAGCGCCGCCGTAAGCCTCGATTTCACAATCGTCGGGCACGTCGTTGTCTGCGCTGATACACGATGCTAACTAACCCGATGAAGGACTCGTTGGCACCTACGCTGCGCCCTCTAATGGAGAGTGACATGACATATCGCTGGCGCGTTGGCTGCCTCGTCGCGGGCATACTCGTCGTGAACGTTGCCACGGCCATGGCACAAACGCCGATGCAAGTGCCGCACACCTACGAGTGCGCCGCCAATGCGCATTGCTCGGTTTCCTGCCAAATCGACGGTGACAAACAAATGCAGACCGGCGCCCCGAAGACATTCACCATCACGCCGATTGCACCGAACAACTATGTCGTGGATCTCGTCGAGCAGAATGGCCACGTTCAAACTCTTTATCTTGCCGGTGGGAAAATCGTGTGCAATCTCGACGGGCTAACAAAAAAGGGCGCCGAGTAGCACGGCCTCGAGAGAGGGATCGCCCGGCTGCCGGTACAGAGCACAGACGGCGCCCTCAAAGCGCGCAGTGTAATTTTGTTCGGCCAAGCCATTCTTGGAGGCCTCATCTTGTGACAGATCGGCGGGATAACTGGCCGCAACTCTTGCGAACAGTGCTTCACGACTGTCATAAAGCGTACAGAATGTAATAGGATTAGGACTAATGCACACTGGGCGTTTGAGCTAGAGCGATTCTCGCCCTTCGTCCGAAAGGCCATCGCATTGCGGAGAAGACCGTGAAGACGATTACGGTGGTAACGCCCTGCTTCAACGAAGAGCTCAACATCCGCGAATGCTACGAGGCCGTGCGAGACCTTTTCAACGGCGAGCTTTCCGGCTATCGGCGCGAACACATTTTCTGCGACAACGCCTCTACCGATCGGACCCTCCCGATCCTGCGGGAGATTGCGGGCGCGGATCCATCGGTCAAAATCATCGTCAACCGCCGCAACTTCGGACCGCTGAAGAATACCTATAACGGGGTGATGGCAAGTTCTGGAGATGCCGTCCTCATGTTTCTGCCGGCCGATCTTCAAGACCCGCCGGAACTGCTGCCGCATTTCGTTAAGCATTGGGAGGACGGTTACGAGATAGTCTACGGCATTCGCACAACGCGGGAGGAAGGCCGGCTGATGCGCACGATGCGAAACCTCTACTATCGCGTCCTAATTCGTTTCTCCGAGATTAAGATTCCTCCGGGCGTTGGCGACTTCCAGCTGGTCGACAGGCGCGTCGTCGAGGCAATGCGGGAAGTCAGAGACGGCTATCCGTTCGTACGGATGATGACATTCGAATGCGGGGGGCGGGCGATCGGGGTGCCTTACACCTGGCGCGCGCGCAAAAGAGGGCTTTCCAAAAACCGCTTCTCAGCGCTGGTCGATCAAGCGATCAATGGACTGGTCTCATTCACGTCGGCGCCGCTGCGGTTCGGACTGATTATCGGCTTTGTCCTTTCGGTGCTGAGCATCGCTTATGCCATTTTCAACCTGATGTTGGGATTGATTCTGTACCGCAGGATTGCCGAGCCGGGCATTGTAACGCTCATCGTCGCGTTGTTTTTTTTCGGCGGCGTGCAGCTTCTCTTCATGGGCATGATCGGAGAATACGTTCTGGCCATACACGGCCAAGTGCGCGCGAAGCCCGTCGTGTTTGAGCGCGAGCGAATTAACTTCGAGGCATCGCAGACGCCCGCTCAGCGAACGTCGCCTACGGGGCCGTCCGACCCGGCAATGCCGTCGAGATAATCAGTGACGACCTCAAGCGACGTGCGTTTCGGATCGTAACCAAGAGACGCGGCATCGCGATTGAACGATGCATAAATCTGCGTTGCACCGGTTCGGCTTTCCACCACGTCGTCGCGATATTCGATCTCCACGCCGAAACGCTCGTGTGCAATGCGCAGAATATCCCGTTTGCTGGCCGGCTCCTTGGTATAGACGTCGAGCGGCATGTTACGGGCCCCGGCTGCCACCCAGCATTTGATCAACGATGCGACTTCGGCCCTGCCCGCATAGTCGCGCACCATGTCCGCGACCAAAGTCCTGAATGGAACGCGTAAGATGACGCTGCGGGCCAACTCACATAGAAAAAACCGGCCGTCACGCGGGAGAGCCGTATCGGCATAACCGAACACGCGTAGATCGAGAATCGATCGATCGCCGAGTGCGCGATGACGCGCCTCGGCAGTGCGCTTGGACGTGACATATGCTGAGACGGCGCCGTCGCGCCCGCCGCGATCCGGTTCGGTGAAGCTTGAAGCATGGACTGCACCGCTCGACAAAAAGACGTAGCACGTGCGGGCATCCATCGTGTCCAGCACTCGGCGATCCCACTGGGCAGTTATCGCCAGGATTTCGTCGCCAAGCGCGGCCACGCGGCCCGGATCGCCGGCGCCGATCGCGTTGATCACGAGATCGAAGTCCGCCCCCGCGAACTCGTCGAGCGGACGAATGCCGACGGTGGAACCCAACCGTACGTTGGCGAGGCGCTGCGGATGCCGGGCAAACAGCACGAGACCGCCGGCATCGGCGGCAAGCTCGCGGGCAAGACTAAGCCCCAGCGTTCCTGTCGCGCCCAGGATCGCTATCATCGAGTACCTTGAGAAATTCAGCGGACCGCGGATAGTCGACGAAACGATTGCCTCTCGAATATTCAGTCGCCGAAAGATATGGGTATTGGTCGTTGATGGGACGGCCCATTTCGAGCTTTGGCTCGATCAGCGTGTGCTCGCTGAGCAAGACGTCGAGGAGTATTGGCCCGTTGCCCTGAAATAAATCCGGCGTGATTTGCTCGACACTCTCGACGCGGGCGTAACCTATGCCATACGCCGCGGCGAGGTGGCCAAAGTCGGGTAGGCTGAAGCCGTCGCGCGAGGCAGTATAGCGGCTATTGCAATAGCTATCCTGGAACTGCTTAATGATGCCGTAACTCGCATTGTTCATGACGACCATGGCAACGGGCAAATTGTGGTGCTTGATCGTTTGCAGTTCGTGGATGTTGAGGTGGAAGCCGCCGTCTCCGGAAACAGCGATCACCTGGCGTTGCGGTGCGACGACCTTGGCTCCGATGGCCGCGGGCAACGCGTATCCCATCGGTGAGTTGCCGCCGGCCGTAAACAACGTGTGGCGTTTCACCTTGAAGACCTGATGAAGCCAACAGACTGTAGCCCCGGTGTCGCCGACAACGATGGCATCCTCGGCGATCAGCTCGTTGATGCGGCGGATGACGTCGTACGGCGATAGCGCGTTGAGCCGAAGCGCCGACGTGCTTTGCTCCTTGCCGAAATAGCGATCCTTCATCTCGACGACGTAACTGCGCCATGCCTCGTCGATCTTCGGTGGCCTAACATTTTCGAGCACATGCGGCAGATCGCGAAAATCCAGGTGACTGGTGAAGTACCCGTCGCTGCGATACTTTCGCAGCTCTTCCACGTCCACGTCGACGACATGGACCTTGGCCCCGGTCGCAAAACTTCGTGGATTGCCGGAGCGTTGGCGGTTATCGAGGCGACTGCCAAGAACGATCACCACATCGGCATTCTGCAACGCGAAATTCGCGCCACGATTGCCGTAAACGCCGATCTGACCGAGGAAATTCGGATGCGCGTTGTCGAAATATGTCAGGCCCGCCCAGCTCGAGACAAACGGCAGTTCGCTTGCGGTCAGCCAGTCGATCACCGCGTTTTCAACGCCGGCGAGGCCGATTCCGGCACCCCAGAGCACCACCGGACGACGTGCCTTCGACAATGTCGCGGTTAGTGCCGCAGTGACCGCTTCCGCTGATTCGGCGGCGGCCGGCAGCTCGGACGGCAACATGATGTCGCCGGGGATCTGCATTTGCTGGATATCCATAGGAACGTCGACGAGCACTGGCCCCTTGCGCCCGCTCGCGGCGATCGAATAGGCCCTGGCAAGCTCCTGGCGCAGGTCCTCCACCGTTCTCACCATGACCGCGTATTTGGTGATCGGCTTCACCATGTCGACGATCTTTGTTTCCTGAAAACCGGACTGACGCACATTGGCGCCGTGATAGGCGCTGCCCTCCCGCTGATTCACCTGGCCGGTGATGTGCAAGGACGGGATCGAATCGAAATAAGAGCATGCGATCCCGGTGATAAGATTTGTCGCGCCCGGCCCGGACGTCGCCATCGTGACCCCGACCTTGCCCGTGGTCCGCCAGACCGCATCCGCCGCCATTGCAGCCGATTGCTCGTGATGAAAACATGTATAAGCGAGCGCCGGATGGCGTTCGACGGCGTCGATCATGAACGCGCAGGCTCCGCCGGTCAGGACGAAGACATGATTGGAGCCGACCCGAGCGAGAAATTCCGCGATGTATTCCGCGCCGGTCATGATTGACCTTTTAGCGTCCGCGCGGCCGCATCACGGCAGAAGCGGTGAATGACATCCAGCACATAGCCGGCTTCCGGCTCGCCAATGCCGGGAAAGACGCCGATCCAGAACGTTTGCCCGACGACACGGTCGCTGTTGGTCAGCGGACCGTGGACCCGATAGTGGCGGCCGCTCATGTAAGGCTGACGAATAAGATTGCCGCCGAACAGAAGCCGCGTGCCGATCTTGTGCTCGTCGAGACGCCGCACGATCGAATTGCGGTCGAACGGCGCGGTCTCGCGCACGGTCAAAAGGAATCCGAACCACGACGGCTCGGCTCCGGGCGTCGGCTCCGGCAGGACGAAGTAGTCTTCGAGATCGGCCAAACCGGCCTTCAACCGTGCAAAATTGTGCCGGCGCGCTGCGATGAATTCGTCGAGATGGGCCAACTGTGCAACACCGACGGCCGCCTGCATATCCGTGATCTTCAAATTGAAGCCCATATGCGAATAGATGTATTTGTGATCGTATCCGCGGGGTAGATCGCCAAGCTGCCAGTCAAAACGCCGCTTGCAGGTGTTTTCCTTTCCGGGATCGCAATAACAGTCGCGTCCCCAGTCGCGGAAAGCTTCTACCGCGCGGCGCAATGCCGGATCACTGGTATAGACCGCTCCGCCCTCACCCATCGTGATGTGGTGCGCGGGATAAAAGCTCAACGTCCCGATATCGCCGAAAGTCCCGACGTGCCGGCCGCTCATCGTCGCGCCGAGTGCGTCGCAACAATCCTCGATCAGAAAAAGCTTGTGCCGCTTGGCGATCTCGGCGATGCGCACGGCATCGAACGGGTTGCCCAAAGTATGCGCCGCCATGATCGCGCGGGTCTTTGGCGTGATCGCCGCTTCCACCGTCTCGGGGAGAATATTGTAGGTCGGGATATCGATGTCGATGAACACCGGCACCATGCCCCACAGCATCATCGGATTGACCGTGGTCGGGAACCCGGCGGCGGCGGTGATGACTTCACTGCCCGGCTCGAGCTTGCGGTCGCGCAAAAGCGGCGAGGTCAATGCGGAAAACGCGGCAAGATTGGCGGACGAGCCCGAATTGAGCGTCAGAGCGAAGCGCGCACCGACCCGTTTGGCGAGAGCGGCCTGGAACATGTCGTTGAAGCGGCCGGTCGTAAGCCAGAATTCCAGCGCCGAATCGACCAGCGATTTGACATCGCTCGAATCGAACTTGCGGCCCGAGACCGGGACGCTCGACTGGCCCGGCACGAACGGCTTGGCGGCATGGACCGTGCAGCAATATTCCTCGACTAAACCCATGATATCCGAGCGGATATCCTCGGCGGAGCGTACGGGTGATAGCGTAGGTTGGCGATGGGCTGGCATCTGATCGTCGAGAGTTCTGCCCTCTACCACGACTAGGGTGGCGCTGATGGATGGGTGCCGGCAGACAGGGTCTCCGCCGCGC
>Ga0210405_10003963_pt1 | contig 14144 bp, 12 predicted proteins | sample IncBWH11MmetaG_FD_155492 | JGI IMG/M metagenome (GOLD analysis project Ga0210405, IMG submission 155492) | Forest soil microbial communities from Barre Woods Harvard Forest LTER site, Petersham, Massachusetts, United States - Inc-BW-H-11-M | ecosystem: Environmental > Terrestrial > Soil >... | reverse complement strand
CTTACGGTAGGCCAGGACGGTGTGCAGGAATTCCAAATCAATCGTAGCAACTACGCTGCCGACTTGGGGGCAGCCACCGGGGCTTCGATCAATATTGTAACCAAGTCCGGCACCAACAACCTGCACGGCACCCTCTACGGTTTTTTCCGCGACTCTGCGCTGGACGCCGCGAATCCGTTTTCGTTCAGCCCGGCATTGCAACCCGGCCAAACCTTCAATCCTGCCGGGCCCGACTCTGTAGGTTCGCCGATTAAGGATTCTTTGACTCGCCAGCAATTCGGCGGAACGCTGGGCTTTCCGATCAAGAAAGACAAGACATTTCTGTTTGTTGCATTCGAAGGCCTGCTGCAGAACGCACAGAATGCAGTTCCGATATTGACGGACACTAATATTTTTCGACCCACGGCAGCGCAGGATGCCATTATTGGTGGGCTGGCGAATTCATCGGCACCCGTTGGCTGCCTTAATCTTCCGAACGGAACTGTCCTAACTTTACCGTCGAATATTTGCGCTTTTGCGCTCCAGAGCGTTTTGACACTGAACCCAAACCCAGGGTCGAACCCGTTCGTGACCCCGGGCCAAGCCGCGCTGAATGCGTTCCTCCTAAACCAGTTCGAAACTCAAGGTGGACTTTTTCCTTACAATACCCGGGAATACCTGGCATCCGGACGGTTGGACCACCACTTTGATGAGAACAACGAACTTTCTGTCACCTACAGATATGGACACGATTTGGAGGAGTCTCCGGACGTGCAGTCTCTGACCGCCTATTCGGCGGGAAGTTCGATCCACACTTACGACAATAATTTGCAAGCCGCCTGGTATCACCAGTTCAGCGCAGCAGCCCAGAACGAGGCCCGGGTGCAGTGGGATTACAACAGCTTTAACGTGATTCCTAACGAGCCGGGACAGGTGGGCCTCCAGATTCCGAGCTTTATCAATAACCTGGGAACGAACATTTTTCTGCCCAGCATCACGATCCTGCGCCGCTACGAATTTGCGGATAATTTCACCCTAATCCGCGGCAATCACACGATCAGGTTCGGCGGTTCCGAACTGCTGCGCGGCAATCACACCGAATCGCACACCTTTTTCCCAGGTCGCTTTGTGTTCGGATCGCTCCCGGGTGCCGCGATCAGCCCCCAGCTTGCGACCACTACTGTCAACCCGTTGCAATCGGCATCTTTCGGTCTGCCTCAGGTTTACCAGCAGGGTTTTGGAAATCCGACCTATCCGTATTACACCCGACCGCTAACCGGGCTGTACGTGCAGGACTCCTGGAAGATCGCACCAAATTTCACTCTCAACTACGGTCTCCGCTACGAACTAGACACCCAGTTCGCACCTCTGACGACCTATAAGAAGGATTTCGCTCCCCGAATTTCCTTCGCGTGGGACCCCTCCCAGGATCACAAGACCGTGATCCGGGGAGGGTACGGAATCTTCTACGGACCCGTGGACGTCCAGATCCCCGACGTGGACTTGAGCCTGGGGGTTGTGAACAAGAATAAATCGGCGGTCGAGAACAGCACACCGGCAGGGCAGGTCGCAAACTTGACCGCGATTTGCGGAATCGCCCCGCTGTTCCCGGGCAATGGCAGCAGCCCTTGCAACCGCGAAATTTCAATTTATGTAGATCCGATCACGCCGACTGGTCTCCCGGGTTTACAGACCGCGCCCGTGGTTTTTCAGACACTCTTCGCGCAGGGATTGATTCAGTGCACGACCCCGACCCCCGGGAATGCTGCCTGCATCACGCCGGCCGCTGTGGCTCCGTTTGGGATCAACGTGACGAATAGCGGGATTCTTTCTCCGCTGCAAGTAGTTTTCGTAAACCAGCCGGGCTATCGACCCCCAATTGCGCAGCAGGCTTCTTTCGGAATTGAACGTGAGATCGGACACGGATTTTCGATTTCTCTGAGCGCAATCTACACTCACACGCAGCGGCTTCCTGTCGCAATCGATACTAATCTGCTGCCCGCGCCCTACAGCACAGTAAGGTTGGCGAATGGCCAAGTCGTTACCTATCGCAACTGGAACACAAGTCCAGCAGCCGACCCCCTGGGCGGCACTGAGGGCCTGCCCTGCGCTCCCAACCCCACTCTCTGCTTCGTGAATCCACTTGTAACGCAGAATAACCAATATAGTTCTGAGTCAGAAGCGCTTTATTGGGGCGGCATTTTGGAAGTTAAAAAGCGATTTAATGAGCACTTCTCCTTATTCGGGAATTACACATACAGCAAAGGCTTTGACACTTCCACGGATTACAACTCCGACTACGGGCCGCAAGACCCGACCAATCTTGGGATGGATCGTGCTCTCTCCGAGTTTGATCAACGGAATAAAGTCGTGATCGCGGGAGTGTTCGACAGCCCCTGGAAACAGGCCGTCCTATCGGGTTTCCAGCTGGCCCCGCTTTTCTCGTACCACAGTGGCCATCCCTTCAATTTGCTAGCCGGAGGCGAGGTGAACGGCGACAACCACACGACCAATGAACGTCCCATCGGTGCTCCGCGCGACACGGGGCTGGGCCCGAACTACATCGACTTCGACATGCGCTTGACCTGGGGGCACAAACTAGGCGAGAGGGCGAACCTGCAATTCACGGCGGAAGGATTCGACATCGCGAATCGAACAAATTTTGCCGGTGTGAATAACGAGGTTAGTCCTCTTTTCGGATTGACCCCGGGATTCACGACATTCAATGTGCATGGGATCCGTCCGGGAACGCTGCTCGCAGACGGCAGCGTAGTTACTCCCAGCACGCCGCTGGCGTTCACCTCTGCCTTCCCCAAGCGCCAGATTCAGCTCGGCGTGCGCTTCTCATTCTGAAACACAGGCGCTGAGGCAGGTGCTTCCGAGCGTCGAAGGCCGCCGCCATTTCCCTCGGCTTCGCCAGCAGTCGGGCCGAGGCCCTTGGCTTTGTACTTCCTCAATTCCAACTTCGCAATCAAGGCGCGATGCACTTCATCCGGACCGTCCGCTATGCGCAGCGTGCGGATCGTGGCAAACAGCTCGGCCAACGGAACATCGTCGGAAACGCCGGCGGCTCCATGCATTTGAATCGCCTGGTCGATAATCTCCAGCGCAATGTTTGGAACGGCGACTTTGATTTGGGAGATTTCGCTACGAGCTCCTTTGGTGCCGACTTCGTCGAGCATCCAGGCCGCCTTGAGAGTAAGCAGCCGGCCTTGTTCCAGCATGATGCGGGCATTGGCGATGACATCGGCATTGGCACCGAGTTCTGCGAGGGGCTTGCCAAAGGCCACTCGATGCAGCGAGCGACGGCACAGGAGTTCAAGCGCGCGTTCGGCGGCTCCCAGTGTGCGCATGCAGTGATGAATGCGACCGGGGCCGAGCCGACCCTGCGCGATTTCAAAACCGCGGCCCGGTCCGGCGATGATGTTGTCGAGCGGTACCCGAACATTCGTGAAGCTCACTTCACCGTGACCGAAAGGCGAATCATAGGAGCCAAACACCGGAACCATGCGCTCGATCTTTACACCGGGACTATCGATGGGCACAAGAACCATGGAATGACGCCGGTACCTCGAGGCGGAGTGATTGGTTATGCCCATGAAGATGAGCAGGCGGCAATGGGGATGGCCGGTTCCGGAACTCCACCATTTCCTGCCGTTGAGAACCACATGCTCGTCCTGAATGAGAGCTGTCGCTTGCATGTTCGTCGCATCTGAAGAAGCTACATCGGGCTCTGTCATACAGAAAGCGGAACGGATCTCGCCGGCGAGCAGCGGCATGAGCCAGCGTTGCTTTTGCGCGGCCGAACCGTACTTCACCAGCACCTCCATATTGCCGGTGTCAGGTGCGTTGCAATTGAAAACCTCAGGGGCAATCGAAGAGCGCCCGGTGATTTCCGCCAAGGGCGCGTATTCCACATTGGTAAGGCCAGCGCCATACTCCTGGTCGGGGAGAAACAGATTCCATAGGCCCGCCGCCCGCGCCTTGGCCTTCAAAGTCTCCATGAGCGCAGGCTGCTTCCAGTGGCGCCAATCGGGAAGATTCTGCAACTGTGCGCAGTACTCCGGCTCCGCGGGCAGGACGTACTCTTGCATGAAAGCCGAGAGGCGTTGAATGTAACCCTGGGCTCTTGGTGATGGAGAAAAGTCCATTGGTTAAGCGTTCACCCTGCAGTCGTCTAGACTAGCGATTTCAGCAGAATTCTCCTAATGAATCCTACGAATCCTGTAATATATGCGGCGTGCATTTAAGTCAGGTCGACCTGAATCTATTCGTGGTGCTGGAAGCCATTTATCGCGAGGGCAACATCACTCGCGCGGGCCAGCAACTGAACCTCACCCAACCGGCGATCAGCCATGCGCTGAAGAGACTCCGCGATCTCCTGCAGGACCCGCTCTTCGTCCGCCAGGGGCCGCACATGGTACCGACACCGTTCACGCGGAACATGATTGAGCAAGTGCGCCAAGCGCTGCAAATTCTGGAACTGAATCTCAGCCAGAGTCGCAATTTCGTTCCCGAACACGCGCGGCGTAATTTTCACTTGTCGTTGTGGGAATACGCCGAGGCCCTGATTCTTCCACGCTTGCTGCGACGGCTAGCGCATGCCGCGCCGGGAATGTCGATCACGACGTCGCGGGTCAAGCGCAGAGACTTGGAGACCGAACTCGCCAGCGGTTCGGCCGATCTGGCCATCGACATCCCCATGACGGTGAGTGATCGCATTCGGCATAAGTGGCTCCTAAACGAACCATTCGTGGTCATCGCCCGGCGTGGTCACCCCGCGATCGGGAGCAGACTCGATCTGGATACCTACTTGACGCAACGCCATATTCAGGTCTCCTCGCGGCGCCATGGCCCAAGCCTGATCGACGTCGAACTCAGCCGCCGGGGACTTCGCCGACAAGTATTTCTACGTAGCCAACACAACCTGACTGCCTGCATGGTCGTGAGTAAGACGGACATGCTGCTGACCTTGCCGGAGCGCCATGCGCAACTGCTGAACACGGTTTTGGTAAACCAGGTGCATCCCTTCCCACTCGAAACGCCTCGTCTCGAAGCTCACTTGTACTGGCACGAGAGCGTGGAAAATGATCCGGCCAATCACTGGCTGCGGGAAGAAATCGAAAAGGTCCTGTCCCCGAAACGACAGGCGCCGGGTAGACCGCGCAAGTCCGGCAGCAAAAAACAACGTGCTGCCTCGGCACTTCGTGGATTCGCGCGCAAACGGCGACCCGCTTTCGCGACCTGAGGTAAGGGTGAGCAACGACAACGGAATTGTCCTCTGCTGAGGTTTTCTTCTCTCAGTTGGCCTAAAGAGTGGCTGGCAGAACCGATGTTGTCGGTTGGCTGAAGAAGCGCACTAGTCGCTTGATGTTCTGGGCCACCGCTGCCAGGAAAAACTGCTCGCGCACAAACTTCAGTCTCCGCAGGCGCAAGCGACGCAGTCCGATCTGATTCTTTAGTTCCGCGAACAAGGTTCCACCTTCTTCCTTTGCCGCCGTGCGGAAAACACCGAGTGCGTCACTTAGAGCACACCGGCCGCAAAAGGCTCGACTCTAGAGATGCGCCCCCCTACCCCCTAAAGCCCTGAGCCGATGGAGGATTAAACGCACTCTCCCCTAAACGGAAGACCAAACAAGAGAGCTCTCGAGGCCCCTCGTTACTCATTTGCAAACATAGGTCGGCCGACTACCCGGAGGTCGGGCCGGGCCACTACACTCAAAACCCGGTCGACTCGGGACCGGCACAAACCGTTCTCCGCACGCTGGGCACTCCGTAACCTCAAAGTCAAAGCGCCTCACCCCCGCGGGCGAAAATTGCCATCCCGCATGTCTGGCGGACGCACACCGCGGGCGCGTAGAAAGCGGTTATCCATCCGCAATTTCTTCGGCCTCTTCGGCCCTAATAATCTGACGATGTTTGCTTCCCGCTGCGCGGCAGGTCCATCGGACGAAGAAACCAGGACAGCAGACCGCGAATGACAACCTCACCCAATAGAAAACAGTCTGGACCCGGACCGTGGAGAGATTATGGCGAATGAATATCGTATTTTCCCACTATCGGACTCCTGAAGTAGACGGAAACCAAGAATCAAGCCAACATGCCCACCAACAATGTCGCGGAAAAGCGCCGTGAAAGTTGTCCCGGGTGAATCCTGAGAGGGTCAGATACCATCTCACATTTAGCGATGATGGAAAAATCCGTTAGCGAAAAACTGTTGATTGTCGAATCGGATGACGCATTGAGGAGGAACATCGTCGCCACCCTCAGCGATGCCGGATATGAGATCTCGACCGATTCTCGTGCAGGCATGCAGTCGATCCTCGATTTTGGTGCGGATGCAGTCATATTGGGCGCAGATCCTCCTGAGTTGGATTGTTGCAATCTTCTGTCCGAAATCAAAGGCACCGAGAGCACACAGAACATACGCGTGGTGATGTTAGCTCGGGGAGGATCAGTCGAGCGCACCCGGGGTCTAGACTTAGGCGCCGATGATGTGCTGACATTGCCTTTCGACCCTCACGAATTGTTGTCCCGAGTCCGCTGGCAACTGCGGAACAAGCACGCTATTGAGGAGTTTCGGCAGCAAGCGCGGAAAGTCGAGGAGAATCGAGAGGTCGCCCAACAGGTCGTGACGGCGGTCAACGAGGAACGGCGGACGCTGCGGGTTGGTGGACTAGCCGCTATTACTGTGCTTATCGTTGCCGCACTGGCCTTTGTCTTCTTCTACCGTCGCGGCCAGGAACAGAATACTCGAGTCTATGCGGCGATCACTCGGTTGCAGACTGGCATGTTGACGCAACGACAGTTGATGGAACGATCGGGCCGAGCCCTTGAAAACGAAGACCGCGGTTCATCGAACGCGAGCGATCCACAAAAGCTTCAACTTCAGAAGAAAAGCGAAGATCTGAGATCGCAAATTGCAAGCAGCAAAACGGATAACGCCTCCACGTTGCAAAGTCAGCTAGCCGCTGTTGACAACCGCCTTCAGAAGCTCGAGACCGAGGGCAAAGTTGCGCAGACGATTATCCAGTCTTATGAGCCGAGCGTCTGCCTTATCCATGTTGTGCTTGCCTTCCGTGACCACACGACCGGATTAACGTTGCACTACGCCGGGCTGACAAGCAGTGGCGAGCCCACGACCGACGAACACAATAATCCCCTCTTGAGCCTTACCGGAAGTGGTCCGGAAGTACACCTGGATGTTTTTGGCACAGGATTTCTCGCCTCCGCCAGTGGGCAAATCCTCACCAATCACCACGTGGCCGAGCCTTGGTGGCAGAATGATGATTTGAAGGAGATGCTCAATCAAGGCCTTGACCCGGTTGTTGCTGAGATGACGGCGTATTTCCCCGGCATTCGACACGGGATTGCCATCAACACCGAAAGGATTTCCTCTGCCGCCGACGTTGCTGTCGTAAAAGCAGATGTTTCACAACTCGGAATCAAACAGATAGCTCTTGCTGATGGCCGGGGTTCGGCCGTTAGCGGCGGCCCCGTCGTGCTGCTTGGATATCCCACTGCTCTTGATGCAATTCTGGCTCGGGCAAGCGCAGAGACGCTTCAGTCCATTGCAACTGCATCCAAAGGCGATCCGAAGCAGGTGATGGAAGAACTCGCCCGCCGCAACTTGATAAGGCCGGTTACGACTCAGGGACATATCGGCGACGTGTTGCCTGACAAGATTGTCTATGATGCTCAAACCACTTCGGGCGGCTCTGGCGGTCCGCTTTTCAATAACGAGGGCAAAGTCATAGGAATTAATTTTGCCATGGTACGTGAATTCGGGGGATCGAATTTCGCCATTCCTGTTGGCTTCGGGAAGTCACTTCTGAAACAATAATCCGGCTCTGCCGTGAAACTCACGAAGATCCGATTTCCTCGGCTGGGTACTACGCGTTCAGCGAGTGAAGGACGCACAAGACGTGAATTCAGCGTTCAACGAGAGCCAATCTCCCAGTACTCTGATGACGCACCGGAGAGGCACTAAGTAAATCTTGGCTTCGGCGGCGCGCACACGGAGTCAAACCAGCGACTGATGTACACCTCGGCATGAGCTTCACCGCAGTAATGGCGGGCTCCGGACGCGTTAGCGGTTTCAGAATTCCACCGGTACACGGTAAGATCGGAATCTCCACATCGAATCACGAACCAATGGATGGGGTTAGTGGTGACCAGTCCACAGACTTCACATCTAAATTCCTGCAGAGATGTCATGCGTGCCCTTCCGTAAATTAGTGGTTTGTCATCTTCACTTCGCGATCACGGCCGGTCGCAGATTTGGCGTCAGAATCGTCAGTTCGCCGACCTGTTCCCTCTTCACGGTGCCACGCAGGTGGGCGTGATCCATCATCCAAACCTCGGGAATGATTTTCGCCTACCAGCTGCCCATGACAGAAAAGCCGCACAACCGAACTCTCAGAGACGACAATTCCCACGGCTTTGGTAACTGCGCTCATGTTGGCGGCGGCAATGTGACGGCTGCCAAGACCCAACGGCACGTCCACCTCCGCGGCCACGGCATCGAGATAGCGGCACGCCGAAAGCACAGTCCCTTCGCGACTTACCACAAACCCGCCGTCCAGTTGCGCCAATTCCTTGATGGTTCCGCGGAGATTGAGATTGGTGACGTGCCGCGAAGACTCTGGATGCCCCAGCAACGGATCTAAAATCAACGGTCTGGATTTTGCGAGCACTGCCTTCTCATCCCCGAGCGTAAATAGCGTGCCAACCCGCCTTCCCTCTCGGCCCTCGCGAGCAATTTCGACTGCGAGCCCAATTAGGGACTCTAGCACGTCGGGATCATATTCCGTTACTTGGCAAAGAATACTCTCAAACATCCATTGGACTCCTCGCTTCTAGTAGGCGCCACGGACAAAGGCGCGAATGCACTCTGCTTTGGATGAAACACTCATAAGGACGGATTCAGACAGGAAGTGCGCCGAGAATGTTCTTTGTTCAATCGAGTCGTGCAGTACAGTGCACTGTTGAACAACGATCAGCAATTACTGTGAGGTTCATCAAAACGCATTTGAGTTGCCAACCTCTACATTCGCCAATCGGTGACGGCACTCGGCTTACCTCACTGCCGCGGCAGCGTGGTCCGGATCGAAGTTGAGGTAAATGCCTTCTTCATCCGACAATCCTGCCTTAACCTGTCGGGTCAATTGATCGACGAGCACCTCATCGCGGCCAGCTTCGAGTGCACTCAGCACTTGCCGAACAACGTCTGCAGGCTTCACCTTGGGAAGCGTGAGGTTGCTCGCCATATCCGTGTCGACGGGACCGGCGTGGACACCCACAACTTGTGTACCTTGCTCGCGCAAGCCGGCCCGAAGCGAATTCGTCAAAGCCCAAGCGGCGGCCTTGGAAGCACTGTAAGTTCCGGCGTTGGGAACGGTTACCCAACTCCGTATCGAGAGAAGATTGACGATAGCGCCGCCGCCGTTCAGGTTGTCTAGCAACCGATCGTTTGATTCCGTATGAGACCGAATCGGTCGCACATAATTATCCACTTGAGTCGATGCACGATGAGACCGATTCGGTCTCTATTGCGCTGGGTAGTTCCGCTCAGGCGGCGGTAGATCAAATGCGACCTGGGACCGGTCGGTCGCATCCAACCAGTTGTATCGTGCGGCCAGCGACCATATTTATCGGCGACTTGGTATTACTAGGAGAGGGACGTGCGCAAAGGCGAGCAGACTCGGCAAGATATCATTCGTAAGGCAGCGCCAATCTTCAATCAAAAAGGATACGACGGCGCTGCACTTTCCGATCTCATGCGAGCCACTGGTCTGGAAAAAGGCGGAATTTACAGGCACTTTGAGAGCAAAGAAGAGCTTGCGGGAGATGCCTTCGACCACGCGTGGAAACTTGCAATGGATGCGCGCTTCGAAGGAACAGAGGAGATCCCGAATACCGTTGATCGTCTCAAACAAATCGTGCGGAACTTTCGCGACCGACGTACAGGGCTGGTGTCGGGAGGCTGCCCACTGCTGAACACGGCTATCGATTCCGACGATGGCAATCCCAAGTTGCGAGCCAAAGCCCGCCAGGCCCTCAGTTTTTTGCTTGATCGTCTGCAATCAATTGCCGAGCTGGGGCAACGACGGGGCGAGGTGCGTGGCGATGTCGATTCGGAGAAATTGGCCACCTTGATTGCAAGTACGCTTGAAGGCAGCATCATGGTGAGCCGTCTGCAGAAGAAGGAAGGGCCTCGTGACCTTGCCGTCCGTCATCTGGAGGAATACCTCGAAACCAAAGTTCGTGCGCGGAAATCGAAAGACCGGAGCTGACAAATCATGAGTACTCAAGAAATCCCCTCGCAAGCGGACTTCAGGGAACGCGCAAAGACGAACGACGTTCCCATCGCGCGTCTGATTGGATTTGAGGCGAAAGACATTGCTGACGGACGGGCAACGGTCGTCTTGGCAGCCGGACCACAACACGCAAATCCCATGGGAACGCTGCACGGCGGCATTCTTTGCGACATTGCCGATGCCGCGATGGGCATAGCATTTGCAAGTACTCTCGCCCCAGATGAATCTTTTACTACCGTGGAATTGAAAATCAATTTCTTTCGCCCGGTCTGGCAGGCACAACTCAAAGCGGAAGGAACGGTCGTGCGGCGGGGGCACACGATTGGCTACGTCGAGTGCACCATCACCGACGAGAAGAACCGATTGGTCGCGAAAGCGGCTTCCACCTGTATGGCACTTCGCGGTCAAAAGGCCGCAGGACGGTAATCCCACTCAGCTTTACCAGCACGCATTCGGCAGCCAGCTTGGAGGCTAACGGGCTTCCGGCGCGCTGGGCTACGTCGTTAAAGCACACGTCGGAAGCGACCTATTAGCCGCCGTCGACGCTGTCAGCTTGGGAAAGCAGTTTGTCAGCACATTGGCAAACTATGACGCACCCGCACCCTCACACTTCGTTCCTGCGACGGGGCGCGACGTGTCGGATCCCGCGAGCGATTGAGATTCAGTTGTCGGAGGACCCCCTCCAAGTATTGCCAATTCTCTTTCCGGGGTGATAAACCGCGAAAAGTCGCAATCTAGACAGACCAAAGCTTGGGAAATACCCAGACCGGGGGTTTGTCCAGATTCTTGCGGCCAGGGAAATGGACAAGAATCTCGGTACCAAATTCCTCTTCATTGGCCGATACGCACAACAGACAAGACATAGCGCGGTATGCTCGCAGAATCAGAAACCTCTGTCTGTTCAAAATGGTAGAGAGAGGTCTTGTCCGGCGACTTTTTTACCGAAAGAATCCCTTTCATCAGGCAGCAGAGCCGGGTGGGACAGCCGCTTTGGGAGGATACGGAAACGTGTATTCATGGACCTTACCGCAAGTTGGACAGGTGACCTTGGTGTTCAGTTCCATCTGTTCTTTGTTTTGGTCGGCCATCTCTTCCAGGAAGGATGTCAACGCGGGACCGCAGTCCTTGCAGAGGTCGTCAGTCTTATCGTCGGCCATACTTGTTTTCTCAGAGTAGACGCCAAACCCGGTTTAATGCAACACCCAGAGCGCAGGGTTGAAAAGCCGCTTGATTGTCGTAATCAGGCCCATGGCGATCAAAACCCCTCAATGAGCGTTATCGAGATTTTTCGCCAATTGACAGCTTCCGAGTAGCCGACCAACCGGGAGTTATCGGGTTGTTCCAACTCAGCCGTGGCATCTTCATTTAGTAGTGACGACGCCGATCAGTTTCGAAACTGAGCAAGCCCTGCGGTTGTACGGTGTCAACCATGGATCTATCTGAGACTCGTGGCCTAGTGCTTTTTCGGGTTGTCCGAGGGGGCATAGGGATTTCACAGAGACTGGGTGCCGTCGGCAGCGTTTCGTCTACAGGCATAGTCATACTCACCCTCGAACCCGAGCGTCTCAAGAACCGATTGACCACCACCCGAGAAGATCACCGGAGATGGAAGGGCTCTTCCCCCGAAACGCTCAAGCGGCTTGCGATTTCAGTTTTTTCTGCGTCGAAGTTTTCTCCCTTCTTCCAAAGTGTCAGCGTAATAGCGGCAATCTTGCGCGCCAGTGTAAGCCGCGCCATGGTCGGCTTTATACCTTTGGCCAGCGCAGCTTGGTAGAAGTCCTGAAAGGGTCCGGGACGCACACTGGCCATGGTGGCCGCACCTTTGAATAGACCTTTCAGGTCATGGTTGTGGTCTTTGTTCAGACCCCGAATGGAAAGCAGTTTCTTCGAGCGTCGCACTTGACCTTCGACAAAACGGTATTCCGCGCTGGTGCGCGTCCAAGGCCAGCCCACTATAAACCCAGAGTTGTCGCTTGCTGCGGAAACGATGCGGAGTCTGGATCAGTGCCACCGCCAGCGCCACTCGAATCGGTCCTAGATATGGAATCTGTTGCAGCTTCGCAGTGATCGCATCCTTGCGACTTTCCGCTAACAGTTCGCGGCGTGCTTGCTGCCGCAAGTGTTGCAACATGTCCAGCTGCTCGTAGAGTCGCTTCAGCTCGACGCACTCCGGTCTCGCGGATCTTGGCCAGCCACTGAGCTCGATGCCGGCGGTAATAAACGTCTCTGCCGGCGCAGGGAATCGCCCAGCTGCGGTACCCCGCTTTCAACCGATTCATCACCCGCGACAGGTCCTTGACGATGGTCAGATAACTCCGCGATAGTTCGCGCAACATCCGCACGCCGGTCTCGCCGTGGTAGACCGGTTTGAGTTTGTTGCCGCGTAACAGCTCGGCCAGCTTGCGCGCATCGATGCGGTCGCTCTTGTTCCCGTCCTTGAGCAGTACATTCTTGCGCGGATTGCACACCACCAGTTTGTCCACGCGGGAGTGCAGCCGATCGTACAGCCAGGCGGACCAGGTTCCTTCTTCGAAGGTCACCGACAAAGTTCCGCGCAAGCCGGCAAAGAACTGAACAATGGTTGCCGCTTTGGTCTCCAGGATGGATTCCATGACCAACTTACCGCTCGAATCCATGACTGCGACCACGATGGTTGCTTGATGAACGTCCAGCCCAATATACTTTTCATCGTTCACCAGGGTGCTCCTTTCTGTAGGTCATGATGCGAACGATCACCACCTACTCCAAAAGGGCGCCCTTTTATGAGATTCTCGAACCTCTTGATGCCGAAGAAGCAAAGATCACAATGCCTTAGAAGATACATCGCCAACTTGGTTTTGCGCCAGAGTGTGAAAGCAGATGGATCACGGCGACTCCGTATAGAACATTAGAAGGACACCCAGAACAATCATCAACGTGGGCCAGAGCTTCGCGAAGACGGTCTGCCACCTTGTCCTGACTTCGGCCAAACCTTTAGTTAGGCCAATGCCGAAACCGGTGGCCGCGTAGCTGAGATGCTGCGCGTGAATACGTGCCTGGATCGCCATGTGGTTTGTGCCTCTCATTCCCGCATGATGGGAATGGAGCAGCAACAGAACCGAACCCGCCACCGCGACCACGGGAAAAACCCACGCAGCCCAAACCGCTTTGAGACGCTCACGCTCTCTCTCCATTTCGACCAGACCCAAACCAAGAAGCAAGACGGCGAAGATCTTGTGCTGGATAACTTCCGGGTTCGTTATGGTGCCCTGGATCCACGGCTTCGGACCAAAGGGCCAAAGTTCCGTATCGCTGTACGCAAGGACGAATAAGCCCGAAAGCAAGAAACAGACCGGCCAAGCGTAACGCACAGCGGGCAACCTCTTCTTCCAGACATCCTGAGCCAGGAGGAAAACGCCACCCAGCGCGACGAAAAGTCCGATAAGGTGGTGATTGCCTTCGCTCTCGAGTTTCCACTTTAAAAATAGAGCTGGTGTAGGTCCGTCTGCGGGCATCGGCATCGACATGGACATGCCGGCGTGTTCATCATCCACGGGATGGTCCTGGGACCAAGTTGGCAGATGAACGAAAAGGATCAGAAAAGTTAGCGAAAGTGTTATGGCTCGCGCGTTCGGAATCACCAGTTTTTTCCTCGGTTACGGAGCATCTGCAGGAAGTTTAAGGATTACTCATGGCGCATGCTCTCCACTGGATCCAACCCGGCCGCAAACGTAGCCGGAGCCGTTCCGAAAAGAATACCTACTGAGCAAGAGACTACGATCGCCACAACCACAGACAGTGCCGAAATGGGCAGCCTGTATTCGGTAAAAATGCGCACCGATAACGGCAATGCCAGTCCGAAGATTA
>Ga0210405_10003960_pt1 | contig 14147 bp, 10 predicted proteins | sample IncBWH11MmetaG_FD_155492 | JGI IMG/M metagenome (GOLD analysis project Ga0210405, IMG submission 155492) | Forest soil microbial communities from Barre Woods Harvard Forest LTER site, Petersham, Massachusetts, United States - Inc-BW-H-11-M | ecosystem: Environmental > Terrestrial > Soil >... | reverse complement strand
CCATCACCGGCGCCAAGCTGTGGAGCTATGCCACCGCCAACGACGTGAGTGAGTCGTCGCCGGCGGTCGCCGATGGAGTAGTTTATGTCGGCTCCACCGATGATAGCTCGTTCACCGGCACCTTGTACGCTTTGAAAGCCAGCAGCGGTGCCCTGCTTTGGAGCTACCCGACCCGCGGTCGGCTATATTCCTCGCCCGCGGTGGCGAATGGGGTAGTTTATGTGGGCTCGTATGACAACAACGTGTACGCGCTGAACGCCAAAACCGGCGCCAAGCTGTGGAGCTTCACCACTGGCTCGTCTGTGAATTCCTCGCCCGCGGTGGCCAATGGGGTGGTTTACGTCGGCTCGGACGACTACAACGTGTATGCGCTGAACGCCAAGACCGGCGCCAAGCTGTGGAGCTATACCACCGGCTCCGTTGTGGAATCCTCGCCCGCCGTAGCGAATGGGGTGGTTTATGTTGGCTCCGACGACGGCAACGTTTACGCCTTCGGCCTGAAGTGAAGGCAGGGTCGGGGGTAAGCAAGGACAGCTTCCAAAGGCCCCCGCCTGAACACGCTTCACCCCAACCTCAACTTCATGTTGTTCGAGCCGGTCGCAACACTGTCAGACGCGGAATTCTCTGAGGCTCACAGGGATAACGTCGCTAACAGGCCATAAGCACTCAAAATCCCTCGCAGGGATCAATGAGTGGTATGGCAAGAACCTTCCATCGGCGGGGGATCCCGATAGGTTCTCTAAGACGCGGCCAAAAGCGTGATCAGTGGTGGTAGTAGTTGTTCCGAACAGGCCCACCCATATCGACGATGTGGCCGGCAGACGACACTGTGAAGTTGAACCTGTGCAACACCTTCTCGTTCTATTCGACTCCTTTGTTGATCGCGTTGGCGTATTTTTTGGCCAGACCATTGCCCACAAAGTCGTCGTAGATCCACATGAACCCGCCGACGATCCCGCATTCATTGTGCCACTTCCGCATCACCGTCTGCACTTGGCTTGGTGTGTAGTTCTGGTCCCACACGCCGGGGAAAACAGGCACCTTTCCAAAATCCCAACCGGAGCATGGATTGTTTCCAAAACCGCCGGCATAGGCCTGAAGATGTACTCCATCGACCGTGCCTGGGAGTTTCTTGTTGATTCCTGAAACCACACTCTTCCAATAGTTGGCGTTAACAAAAGGATCCGGCAAGACGTGATAGCCGAGTTTGCCCACCATGACCCCGAACCTAACCGTAGTGCCGAGATCGTAGCTATTTTCGTCATCAAAATCGAGGGCATCCAGAGCCGGGATCGCTTTTTTCAGGGCCTTAAAATCCTTGTACAGAATGCTCGTCGGGCCGACGCCTTGCGCCTTCACCAAAGCCGTGATGTTTTCCCAGTCCCCGTAGTTGGAGGAACCGATGCTGAAGGTGACTCTTTTGACAATTCCTGCTTGCTTTAACGTGGCCATATCCGCGGCAAATTTCGGATAGGTCTTATTGCCCACATAGACGCCGTTTGAAGTCAACGGGAACTCGCCGTTGAAGTTCAGGTCGCCTTGGCTATTGACTTCAACGCTCCAGACGATGGCTTCGGAGAAACCAGAGTGTTCAATTTCAGCTATGTTCTTCGGGACATTGAAATTCGCAGTCTTATAAAACGGGCCTCCACCAAATATTCCTGTAAACCCCGTCGGAGCGGGCGTGGAGAGTTGTTCGAACAAAGTCTGCGCCGGGGCCGACAACCCGAGCATCAGGAGGCAGGTTACAAGCTGAAACAACGGAAACACGAGACTACGACTTCCTCGGGAAAGACTTCCTTGCGAAAACCCAGGCAACAATTGAGTCATTGGAGATTCCTTTGATATGAAATTGGCATGTGTTGTTGACGAGCCGTTGATGAAGTCACCTATAGGCCTTGGCAGGTTTCCCAGGCGTGCGTGGCATGATTCCCCAACTGGCAGCATCCAAGTATCCCTCTGCGATGGGCAGGAGTCAACCGCTGCATCCCCGCTGCAATCCCTTATATAGACCTGGCCATTACACGTTTTGACCGCTGGTCGATAAGTGTAACGGGGATTTATCAACAGGAATCGGCTTCGCGTCAAATCGAATCAGTTATTTGTCAAGAAAAACAGAGATAGCGGCATCAGTCCATCGAGGTATACTTGCCATCTCTTGGACGCAGGGCACCACGACTTTCGTGCCTAAGGCTTCCGTCCGGATTAGGATTTGTGAGAAAGGCTTCTCAATGCGCAGCAGAAAGAGCCCGATGAGGTTAGATATAACTCTGGCTGTCGTTCTTGGATTTCTCATTACGGGGAGCATCAACGCGATGGGTCAGGAACGCATGCTTCACGCCTTCAATGGTCGAGACGGCGTCCACTCTGTGGGCAGCTTGGTGTTCGACACAGCGGGCAATTTGTACGGCACTACGTTAGATGGTGGAGACGATCAGTGCGATTGCGGGACCGTTTTCAAACTGTCACCGACGAAGAACGGCAAATGGACAAGGACCGTGCTGCATCGTTTTAGTGGCAAGGACGGAGCCAATCCCTTCGCCGGTTTGATTTTCGACGCGGCAGGGAATTTGTACGGCACGACCTGGCTCGGTGGAAGAGCCGGAAGCCCGTGCAACTCGAACTGCGGCGTCGTCTTCAGGCTATCACGCGGCGCGAAGGGCGAATGGACCGAGACGATTCTGCATGAATTTAATGGCAAAGACGGGGCTGAGCCCTACGCTGGCCTGATCTTCGACGCCGCGGGGAATTTGTACGGCGCTACATCGCTGGGCGGGACCCAATCCTGTTGTGGTTTCGGCACCGTTTTTAAGCTTTCATCCGGATCGAATGGCAAATGGACGGAGACGGTGCTGCATAGCTTTAATGGTAAGGACGGTGCCAACCCTTATGCGGGGGTGACTTTCGACGTGTCAGGCAATTTATATGGCACCACTTTTTCTACCACTAATGGCGTGAGCACAGTCTTCAGGCTCACACCAGGTTCGAACGGGAAATGGACTCACACTGTCCTGCATACCTTCAATGGCGAGGACGGCGCTCAGGCCTACGCCGGCGTGTCTGTCGATGGCCATGGGAATTTGTACGGGGCGACAGCAGGCGGCGGCGCTTATGGCTGGGGAGTGATCTTTAAGCTGTCGCCACGGACGAATGGCGACTGGACCGAGACGATTCTGCATAACTTTAACGGCGAGGATGGCGCTAATCCCGATGCAGCCCCGATCTTCGACGCGACAGGGAACCTGTACGGCACAACGTTCCAAGGCGGCAACTCGAAGTCTTGCAGTGGCTGTGGCACCGTTTTCAAGCTGTCACAGGGAACGAATGACCAATGGACGGAGACGGTGCTCCACTCCTTTAACGGCGACGACGGGGAAGGACCCTTTCTCGGCGGGATAATCTTCGGGGCGGCAGGGAAATTGTATGGCGCGACGAACACGGGCGGCAATCTGACCGCTTGCCAAAACCTCGGAAACAACGGCTGCGGCGTAGTCTTTGACGTCAGACCGTAGTCGGCTAGTCGGTGTTTGGGGAACTGTTTAGAAATGACAATTAGAACCATCCCAAAGCGAAAATTGGGATCAGTTAATCGTTGTAAACCGGCGTTTACACGTTTTGACTGCTGGTCAATGAGCGATACCGCAATTTTTCGCCAACAACCCTTTCGGGATTATCGTCAACATGACTCACGAAACTGGGCGACTACTACGGCATGGGCACGGTTCATAAGCAGCCCCCCGGCCTACGACCGCAGACTGTTGCAGATTGACAGGGCAACGATCACCGAGATACTGTCTGGTTCGCATTCGCGGGTGGCCCATCCTAACGTCGGGGAAACCTGTCCCCCTCATTTGCACCCACAGAAAGGAAAACAAGAGTGGGGCACTGGCACTTGTTTCGTAAAAAATGCAAACTCTTGACGGTCAGCTGACAAGCGGCGCTCAGATTTCTCTTAAGTTCTTCAGGATGCAGTTCAATCTTAATCCTGGAGACATAAATCATGAGAAGCCGTCTTACCCGTATTCCCTTGCTGCTTTCCGCTGGGCTGGTCGCTTTGCAGTTGTGGGCTGGACAAGTGAACCAAGCTGGTCAGCAGGTATTTATCGGGGAAATCACCGACACCTTTTGTGCCAAGAACGGGTCGCACGAAGAAATGATGAATGAGATGAAAAGTATGGGACGCGACAAACAGACCTGCGCGCAGAAGTGCGCCCAGATTGGCGGCCGGTACGTATTATACGATCCAGCTAGAAAGGCGGTTTACACCCTGGACGACCAGGGGAAAGCCGCCGCGTTTGCCGGTCTCAACGTGCGCGTGCTCGGAACGCTCGAAAACAATCAGCTTAAGATCGCAAGCATCGAGTCCGGTTCGTCGGGGGCAGCTTCGGGCAAGTAAGACGCTATTTCACAGTGGCGCGGTTTTACTCGCGAGGGTGCTCCGGCCTTGTCTTTCTAGTTCTTGGGGGGAGGACAAGGCCGGGGCTGACTCCGCCGTTGCTTCGCGCCACAAGATCCTCTCCTCCCCGGCCGCCCCGCATACCTAGCATCCCACAAAAGGCTTCGAGTAGAATGATAGGTTCGCAGCTCAATCTGGCGGCGGCATGGGCCGCTTGAACTAGGGTGAACCTTTTGGCGACAAGCGTAACTTCTGGGACACAGACTCCTTCGCAACTCCCCAAGCACAAGGTCAAAATCAAGAAGCCGGGGCAGCGGGCTTGCAACGAGAAGAATGAGAAAGGCAAGTTCTGCGGCGGGCATCTCAAACGCTGGTTCTACACGACCGATGTGCTCGAGCAGGCTTGCGGGGATGTGGAGAAGGCTTGGGGAGGCGATGCCGAAGTCTATCGCTGCGAACATTGCAAGACACTTTATTTGCCGAATCCTGAGGAGTCGGCTGGTTTGAATGTGGCGGGGCCGGGGCAGATTTCTGTTTTTGGGTTGACAGTTCCGCCGAAGAAGTAGGGCAAAATGCACTGCCGAGCTTTGCTCGGCTGGACAGCCGGGGGCGGCTGTCCCCACGTGATTGTCGCGGCTATGCAATCTTCCGAACTTATTTACGACTGGAACCTGATTCATCCCGCTTCGTTGCGGCCGGTGGGGCATGTTTTGCTCAACGATGAAACTTTGCGCGACGGTTTGCAATCGCCTTCGGTACGCGATCCTTCCATCCAGGAAAAAATTCCAATACTCCATCTGATGGAAACTCTGGGCATCAACTCGCTCGATCTGGGGTTGCCTGGAGCGGGGCCGCGCGCAGTCGAGCATGTGGAGGCTTTGGCGCGCGAGATCGTCGGCCACAGAATGAAGATTCGCGCCAACTGCGCCTGCCGTACCCACCCGAACGACATCCGTCCGATCGCGGAGATTGTGCAGCGCACCGGGCTGAAGATCGAGGCTGCGACGTTTATTGGATCGAGTCCCATTCGTCGTTTCACGGAAAACTGGACCGACGACTTTCTGCTGGAGACGACGGAGAGCGCCGTGAACTTCGCGGTGTCGCTCGGGCTCGATGTGATGTACGTGACCGAAGACACTACGCGCTGCGATCCGGAAATGGTGAAACGGCTGTACTCGACGGCGATCAATTGTGGGGCGCGTGCCATTTGCATTTGTGACACGGCCGGGCACGCCACGCCCATGGGCACGTTCGCGCTGGTGGAGTTCATCATCAAGGAAGCGGTGAAGCCGTCGGGTGAGAAGGTTCGCGTAGATTGGCACGGGCATTGCGATCGTGGGCTGGCCATTGCCAACTCTATGGCGGCGCTGGTCGCGGGGGCCGAGTGCGTGCACGCGACGGCTCTGGGAATCGGAGAACGGGTCGGCAACACGCAGATGGATCAGATGCTGTTGAACCTGAAACTCATGGCTATTTCGCCGTGGGCGGATCAGGATCTGACCAAGCTGAAAGAGTATTGCCTGGCGGTGTCGCGGGCTACCGGGGTGCCGATTCCGGCGAATTATCCGGTGGTCGGGGAAGATGCGTTTCGCACCGCGACCGGCGTGCATGCGGCGGCGGTCATCAAGGCTTACAAGAAGAACGACATCGAACTGGCGAACACCGTCTACTCGGGCGTGCCATCGCATCTGTTCGGCCTGGAACAGGTGATTGATGTCGGCCCCATGAGCGGGAAATCAAATGTGCTGTACTGGCTGGAGCGGCGCGGGATTCCGGCGTCAGACGATGTGGTGGAGAGCATCTACCGGCGTGCCAAGGCGTCTGATCATACGCTTAGCGAGGCAGAAATTCTGGAGTGCGTGGATCGGGTTGCGCCCCGCTGAGGCGCAGCGGGGCTTCGGGATGACGTCTGCATAATCGATTGACCTTTTGATACGAACAAAGTCTGTTACGGTCACCTAAAGGCCGCATGATTTAGACTGGCCCCGTTCCCCACGGAGGCAGGTCATGCGCCGTTTGTTCGGCTTAATTGTGATTGCGTTGTTGGTTCTTCCTGCTTTGGCTCAGAATAAACATCCCTTTACCTTCGAAGACATGATGGCGCTCAAGCGTGTCAACGAACCTATTGTCTCGCCCGACGGGAAGTGGGTTTTGTTCAGTGCGGTCGACGTCAGCCTGGAGGCGAACACGAAGACGCCGCATGTGTGGGTGGTGCCGACGGCCGGAGGCGAGGCGCGCGAGATCATTCACGTTCAGGAATCGGATCGTCCGCGGTGGGCACCTGACGGCAAGCGTTTTTTGTTTTTGTCATCGAAAGAAGGTGGGTCGCAGATCTGGATCGCGGATTTTGATGACGCCAAGGGAACGGTGACAGCGACGCGTAAGCTGACTTCGATTGCTACCGAAACCGACGGCCCGATCTGGTCGCCTGATGGGAAGAACATTCTTTTTATTTCGAATGTGTATCCCGAGTGCCCGGACGAAGCTTGCAATGCGAAAAAGGTGGAAGAAGCGGAGAAGTCGAAGGTCAAGGCTCTAATATTTACTCATCTGCTTTATCGCCACTGGAACGCGTACAAGGAGGGTAAGCGTAATCATCTGCTGATCATTGCGGCTGAGGGCGGCGCGAGCCGCGATCTCACTCCCGGGAATTACGATGTGCCGCCGTTTAGCTTGGGCGGACAGGACGATTATGCTTTCTCGCCCGATGGGCAGGAGATTTGCTATACCTCGAATCACGATGCGGTCGAGGCCCTGAGCACCAACAACGATTTGTTTATTGTTTCGGTGAATGGCGGAGCTGCGAAGGAGATCACGGACAATCCCGCCAGTGATTCGTCGCCACTTTATTCACCGGACGGGAAGTACATCGCATATCGTGCGCAGGTTCGTCCGGGATACGAGAGCGACCGCTTCCGCTTGATGCTGTACAACCGGCGCGGCGGACACATCCGGAATCTGACGGAGAGTTTCGACCGTTGGGTGGGAACTTACACGTGGGATCCCGATTCGTCGAAGATCTACTTCGTCGCTGAGGAAAAGGGCGATTCGCCGGTGTATTCCATCTCGCTGGACACCGCTGTCATCGGCGGTGACGCGGGGAATGACACGACCGCGCGTCTGACGAAAAACACTGTCAAGCTGATTGTGCCGGGCCACAACGACGATCTTGCTGTAACACACGACGGCAAAACTCTCTTATTTACCCGCATGTCGGTGAGGTTCCCGAACGAAATCTTTCGGGCTACGTTGGCACAGCCCGGTGGCGTTGCTGCTGCTTCTTCTGCTCCGACCGTTTTCGAATCTCAAGAGGTTTGCACGGATTCGAGTGGGAAGATTAAGCCTGAGGGATGCAAGAGTGCGAGCGTGGAGAAAAGTGAAATGCAACTCACCGATCTCAATCATGCCGTGCTGGCTCGGGTGGCAATGTCTCCGCTTGAATCCTTCTGGTTCACGGGCGCGGCTAACGATAAAGTTGAGGCCTTCTTTATCAGGCCGCCGAACTTCGATGCCAACAAGAAATATCCGGTCAAGTTCCTCCTTCATGGCGGGCCGCAGGGAGCGTGGGGGGACGACTGGAGCTATCGCTGGAATCCCGAACTCTTCGCGGCCAACGGCTACGTTGTCGTGATGGTGAACTTCCATGGATCAACGGGCTATGGGCAGAAGTTCATCGATGCGGTCAACGGCGATTGGGGTGGGGCACCATTTGAAGATTTGATGAAAGGCCTCGATGATGCCGAACGCTCCTATCCATTTATCGACAAAGACCGCGAGTGCGCTTTGGGTGCGAGCTTCGGCGGCTACATGGCCAACTGGATTCTCGGGCATTCACAGCGCTTCAAATGCATCGTCTCGCACGATGGGACGTTCAATAACGAATCCGATTGGGGCACTACCGAGGAGCTTTGGTTCGAGGAGTGGGAGCTCAAAGGACCGCTCTACAACAACCGTGAACTCTATCGGAAATGGTCGCCGCACTTGTCGGCACTGAATTTTAAGACTCCTACGCTCGTCATCCATGGCCAACTGGACTACCGGTTGGATGTGTCAGAAGGATTCCAGCTCTTCACCACTTTGCAGCGCCTGAATGTGCCGTCGAAGATGCTGTACTTCCCGGATGAGGGACACTGGGTGCTCAAGCCGCAGAACAGTCAGCTCTGGTACAAGACGGTGAACGATTGGGTGGACCAGTGGACGAAGAAGTGACGCTGGCACTCTCTCAGAAGTCATCCTCAGTGGCCTCAGGCCGCGAAGGATCTGGCGTGGAGCGGCAACCCGATGCATTCCCTCTACGAAAATTCCCTTCGCGGCCGGAAGTTCTTTTTATTCGCCCTTCTTAATCCATCAGTCCGTCATCGGCCACAGCGATTGCAACTGGAATGGGAGACTCCCAGGTCCAGCCGTGACTGTGCCCAGAATCGCCAAGGCACCCAGAAATCCGCCAGTGGATGGCTGGATGCTTGCAAGGCCGTTCGCGTCGGAGGTCACGAAGGCTTGCGACATCCCGAGGATGATCGGCATCGAATCCCTCGTAATGGTGGTATCTCCGCCCGACACAATCGGTGCGCCGTTGGTGGTGCGTCCAAGCAACGACTGAAATAGCACGCTGACGCCAAGCACGGGGTCCGGGGGCGTGGAAGTGTCCGTGACCCGAACCGTAATTGGCTGAAACGCAGGCCCCACGGTCATGAGTTGGAGGTCGCCAGCGACGGCCTGCAAGCGTAGCGACGATTTAGGAATCGCCGTTCCATAGAATGTCTGGCACGGTGCGTCGCCGGGTTCGACGCAGACACTCACTTGTACGTCACCAGGTAAGGACGAAAGCTGCAGAGTACTGCTGGCGTATCCGCTAGCATTCGTCGTAGCGCTCGGCGGATTGAGCGTTCCAGAGCCCTTATCCAAATAGTAGTTGACGGTCCGTCCATTCACGGGAACGCCGTTTGATAACACGCGTGCGGTCAGCGTCAGGTTGAGGCTGGCGCCTTGTGCAATCCAGACGTAGGGGGAAAGCAGAGACAGGTCGAGTGACGACTCCGTGCCCAACAGCGTGGTCTGAACCTGTTGGGGACTGGTGTAAGAAGCTGGCGCGAGCTGCGCCGTAATCGTGATGGTGCTGGCTGTAAGCACTGCGACAAGAGTCGACGCCTGGCCGGATTGGTCGGTGACCACGGTACAACTCCCGCCACCTGAGCACGCCGAAAAGCTTACAGCGGGACTGGCGGTGAAAAAAACGCTGGCTCCGGCTATGGGAGTTATTCCATCTGGCGCGAGGGCCTGCACTCGAATCGGATTGGTGGCCTGTCCGCCTACGGGCGTGGGTGGGTTTGCCCCGGCGATAATGCGGAGCGTGTCGTTCGGGCCAGCGCCATAGGTCACAACTCCGCTCAGGATCGAGCTGGCAAGAGTGGGCGGATCGGTGAGCGTCATGTCCTGCACGCCGTCCTTTTGAGGGGACGTCGTGACGATGATCTGGTTCGCGGACGCTGCCAGCGGCTGTGCGCTGCCGCTTCCGATGGAGACCCTGGTATTCGCCTGGAATCCGAAACCTGCAATCGCGAGAGCGGTGCCACCCGCAACACTGGCTCGCGTCGGAGTGATGTGGTCGCCGTAGAGGAGGCGCGCATGATAGCGGTAGTCCGGCCGCCCATCGCCCCGGATGTCAGCGATCCCAACCCGGAAGCTGGTCGTTTCCAGCAATTGTGCGTTGAGAACCGTCGTCCCAAACAGTGCGGAGTTGAACGCTGACGGTGTGTTCGCTGGAGCTGGAAAAGTTCCTGGATCAGACAGCTGCCACATGCCAACTACCGGTTGGGCCTTATTTTCCGAAGGGGCGCTGTAGTCATCCAGCGCGGCCACTAATACCGAAACTGTCCGGTTTGCCTGGCCGGAAAACCAGAAATAGTCGAGCCCGCCGTAAGGGTCGAGCGAGGCTGCCCAATCGCCTGCGGCTGGCAGGGGCGCTGGAGAGACGTAGGTCGTCGGTCCAAACCAATCGGGCTTTTGGACGGCGCTGCTCCGCATGACAATGTCCTGCGGAGCATCTCCGCCCAGGGTCACGTTTACGTTAATGGTCTGGGCCGCGCCAGACGCCAGCACTTGCCACGGTTGGTAAGGGCCCACGAAAGCCGACCAGAAAGGATCGAGAGTTTCGGCCGTCAGCTGATACTGTGCGCTGTTCCCGCCGTTGGGAATCTGCAATCCGGCTAGATCAAAGAATCCTTCGAGCGTGGTTTGGTTCGAGCCGTAGCGATTGAATGGTTGTCCCGTACTGTCGTTGAATCCGGTAACTGTGGTCCCAACATTTCCGGCAAACAGAAAGCCGGAAACGGAAGCAGCCGCATAAGCTCCCGAGGGTTGATTGGTACTGGGATCGATCCAACGGGCGACGACATTTACACCCTGCATGCCCTGGCCCGGCTGACCGCTCGCATTGGCGAAATAGACGTTGCCGTGGATACGGGCCGTGTTGGCAGAAAAGGTGGGCCCGGGATAAAGCCGCGAGAGCGCCGCCTGATCGTCCATTTTGGGCTGGTAGGGATTGACCTTACCGCCGTTCGAATAGCACAAGGCAATCGGGACGCAGCTGGGAGAATCAATGGCATGCATGATGCTGAAACCGACGTAGTCGTCGGAGGTCGGCGGCGGCATGTCGGTCTGAACGTTAAGGTTCATCTGCGACCAGCCGAGGCCCAGCACTTGCCCCAGCACGCGCACCAGCCGATATTTCACATCAGGATCAGGCAACTGGGCGACACAGTTTCCATTCAGAACAACCAGCGCATGCAGGAAGTAGGCATCGGCTCCAAAATTGTCGAGTCCGCCGAAAACCGCGTTCCCGAAGCACTCGGATGCATCGCCTGCGCCCTGGCCGAGAAGCGCGTCCGTGACTGTTCCGTCTACGTCGTAGACGATGCCCACCGGTGTGCCAGTGGCTGTTGGCATAATGTCGGCCGGCATCGTGATCGTGCCATCACTGTTGCGGTAGACGTTTGCGCCGCTGACATCTTCTGCGAGCTGTCCGGCATCCGTTACCGATAAAGCAGCGGTCGAAATGGAAGTCCACTGGCTGAAGGCGTCAGCGACCAACGCATCCCCTTGCGGCCCGGATACCGTAGGACTCAGGCTGCCCTGACCGGTGTAATAGTTAACCACTCCCTGGGCCCAGGTCAGCGGCGTTCCGGCCGTTCCCGGGTTGAAGTAGCTGATACCCGCAATGTAGCGCGGACCCCCAGCTCGCGCCAGTTGCATGAATGTGAGCAGGATCACAATTACTGTGGCTGCGGGACACAAAAACTCCAACCGGCTTGTAACGCGTCGTAAACGATTCGAGCTGTGTGGAGTGTTTACGGCAAGGAGGCAAGACTGTCCTCCATTCGCTATTCTTTTCGCACGCGAAGAAGAAGTGTTTGTCCGCATGTGTTTACTCTTCTTCCGCCGACCGCAAGAAACGGACAAGGTCACGAGGGCTGACACTCGTCGTTCCCGGTAACCGGCCTCCCATGCCTGGACGCCGAATCGGGACGCCAATTCGCCTCGGGTCGATGACGACCTGGCCATCGGGGCCGATTCTGAAACGGCCCGATGGTCCCCTGACCGGGCTGGTCAGCCCCAACTTGCTGGGAGGATAAAGAAACAGCAGAACGCGTTCGCCGGAACGATAACGCTCGCCCAATTCCCATAAGCCGGCCCATTCGCGGATGGCCAGCGTCTGTCCGGCGCGAACTCCCAGCATCGCCTGATCCACATGAAAGCTGATCTGGACGGTAGCGACGCCGTTCCCCTTGGGAGCAACCCTCTCCACAGATTGAACCGTGCCCGCGAAGATGTAGCCCGCACTTCGGGTTAGTGGCGGCGGGTGTCGTGGGTTTGGTGAATCTCGCGGGTTCGTTCCTGTTGTCGGCAGCCGCGTTGGTTGCTCTGCGACGGCCGTCAAAGAAATCGGAGTTAGGATCAGGGCAACAACAACGAACTTCCAAAACGACGACAACATGCGCAAGCCTCGCTTCTGAATCGAGGCCAGCCGCTTGACGGGAATGGACTCATGCTACAGATCGACGGAAGAAATGGCTGTGTCCTTCGTCACAGAGTTATTGAGTTTCTCCTGAGGAAATCGCGGCAGGGATAAGCATCGATATAAATGTCGCTGGCCACCTCTGCCGCGATCAGGCTTTTCGCCGGGTCTGCCGTTGGGCCGATAAATGTGCTCCCGTGAGCAGCAACATTCCCGACAGAAATGCCCAAAACATCAGGCTTGCTGACAAGGCGAATAGGCCATAGACTTCCTGGAAATCCAGTCGCGGCAGCGCCAGGATATAGCAATACTTCAAGATCTCGGAGAGCAATCCCATGATCACCGCTGTAGGCAATACTGCTCGCGCCGGCACGTTGCCGTTGGGCAACAGCCAGTAGATCAAAAAGAAAATTGCGATACTGGCGGCGATCGCGAAAGCCTTCATGACCAGGAATCCCAACAGTCGGATGGTGAGAAAGTCATGACCGAAAGTTAGAGTTTTCAGCAGCACTACATTCCCCGCAGTCAAAGCGACCGAGATCAGAGCCAGCACGCCGCAGCCGAATGTCAGGCCCAGTGCGATAAGTTGATTCCCCAGATATGAGCGGTTCTCGGGAAAACGCCAGATCCGGTTTAGCGCCACTTCGAGCGGCATGAAGATTCCTGTCGACGTCACCAACAAAATTAATAGAGAGAACACCTGTGCCCGATGACGCGCATTGACCAGCGCATTCAAGTTGCGAATCACAAAATCCTGTCCTGCCGGCAAATAGTCGCGCAGCAATTGCACCACAACTTCATACATCGCGGGTGAGTGGAACACGCGCCGAATCAGAGTCAGCAAAAGCAGGACGAAAGGAAAAAATGAAAGGATCGCATTCGCCGCAACCGAAAACGCGAAGGTGTGAACGTCGATGCGGAAGATATATTTCAAGGTAGAAGATAAGAGGCTAGCCCGAGAGCTGGAGCCCTTAACCGAAACGTTAGAGGCCGTCGCGGCCACTGAGACAGGGGTCGAGGGTGGGGGATGCTCGATCAATGTTTATCCAATATTATCAGAGGGATAGAGGCATGCTAAATGACCCGAACGAACCGCTCAGCCGGTGCTGACGTCCTCAATCCGTGTTCAGGAAAACCATGGGTCATGTTTAGCCGTTTCAATCGGTTTTGCTTTATTGTTAATTCTTCTCTTGCCAGAAAGAAAATTCCTGAATATTATTCCTGCCGTTGCCGGAATGCCGGCAGCGACGTTCATTAGCTTGGGTTGATGTTTTGCATATTGTAGTCGAAACTCGCGCCACCACGACAGGCTCCGGAGCTTCGTGCCGTTTTCTCCACCACGGCGCGAAACTCAGGAGCCTTTCTTGTTGAACCAGGTTCTCGATCGCATTGCAGGGCAAAACCAAAATCGTCCACAGGCTTTGAGGGGATCAGGTACGCGCGCGCTTCGCGAAGAATGTGGATTTCTAATCTCAGCAGAGGCGAAAGGAGTTCATTGTGAGAGAGAAGGGTACAGTAAAGTGGTTTAACGGGGCTAAAGGATATGGTTTCATCCAGCGGTCCACAGGGGAAGACGTCTTCGTTCATTTCTCCGCCATCCAGGAGAATGGTTACCGCACGCTGAACGAGGGCGAAACCGTGGAGTTCGATCTGCTGAAGGGCCCCAAGGGGTTCCAGGCGGGTAACGTCGTCCGCGCCTGAACTCAAGTACAAACTAAGAGTCCGGAATTCGCAAAC
>Ga0210405_10003959_pt1 | contig 14150 bp, 16 predicted proteins | sample IncBWH11MmetaG_FD_155492 | JGI IMG/M metagenome (GOLD analysis project Ga0210405, IMG submission 155492) | Forest soil microbial communities from Barre Woods Harvard Forest LTER site, Petersham, Massachusetts, United States - Inc-BW-H-11-M | ecosystem: Environmental > Terrestrial > Soil >... | reverse complement strand
CAACTCTAGTCGGCTCCCCTCAATCCCGAAACTTGTTCCAAATCAGCGGGCTGCCACCCAGCCGCAAGGCACCTTACGCAATCGCTGGTTCTGAGCCGCAGTCGCTTGACACCCACGATCTCCGGAGAGTAGAATTCCGGCCATGACCATGTTGATCTACTTCCTTGCGGCTTTCCTGTCCATCGCCACCCTCGCCTCTGGCCAGTCTCAGACTAAACGGTATCTGTACATGAGCACCCCCGATGCGGCTCAGAAAGATTATCGATCCGGGCAAGGCATTCTGGTTTTCGATATCGATCAAGGGCACAAGTTCGTGCGGCGCATCGATATCCCGGCCTTTCAGGAAGGCCTTCGTGGTTTCACCGGAAACCTCAAGACCCACCGGGCGTACTTCTCCACCAGCAATCGCCGCGTGGGCGCCTTCGATCTGGAAACGGAAAAGATTGTCTGGGATAAGACTTATGAAGCGGGAGCCGATCGATCGTCCGTTACTCTGGATGGCAAGAAGATGTATGTTCCAACCGGATACTGGTACTTGGGAGCCGATAGCGGCATGCTGGTCCTTAATGCGGAAAACGGCGACATGATAAAACGGATGGTCGTCGGTCCCGCGGCCCACAACACCCTCGTCAGCTTGAATGGCCGGTTCTTATATCTCGGCAGCCAAACGATGTTGACCGTATTCGATACGCGCAATGAAAAGGTGATCCATCAGATCAAGGACGTAGGCGAACGCGGAATATTTCCCTACACTATGGATAGCCAAAATCGCATCGCCTATGTGTGCCTCGGGGATCACGTCGGCTTTGACACTGTGGATCTGAAAACGGGAAAGGTTTTGAACCGTGTCTTTGCCGGGAAGGAACATATTGCCCATCGGACGCACGGAGCGGCGCTCACACCCGATGAAAGCGAATTGTGGATCAGCGATCAGGTCGGCAAGAAGCTGTTTATTTATGACGCTACCAAAATGCCGCCTGAGCCAAAAGGCGAAGTCGAGCTATCCCAGGGAGGCCACGGATGGGTAGCTTTCAGCCTGGATGGCCGCTACGCGTGGACCCATACGCCTGATGTCTTCGACGCGAAAACCAAGAAACTCGTCGCTACCTTAAAGGATGAAAACGGTGTACCGGCGAGTGGTTCAAAGTATTTCGAAGTTCATTTCCGCGACGGCAAGGTCGTCGAGATGGGAAGTGAGTTTGGTCTGGGACGCAAGTAGCCCAGGCGCTCACGGTTCTTTGATCAGCTCGTCTACGGTCCAATAGCCCGTGCGGCCCCGATTAGCGGCGCGGATCAGGCCGACCGCAGCCTCCGAAGTTGGTGCACTCGCCGCGCCGAAGCGCTTGCGAGCATACGACAGCAGCGATGCGATATCGGCGTCGGTTAAAACCGGCGCGAATCCAGGCATTTCCTGATTGTATGTCTGGCCGCGCACTGCGATCGGTCCGTGAAGGCCGTGCAATACGATTTTGATCACCCGGTCTTCAGGCCCGGATATCCAGGCAGAGCCCTCGAGCGGCGGCGCTTCCCCCCTCATCCACGGACCTTCGTCCAGGTGGCATCCAGCACAGTAGGTTTCGAAACGGGTTCTGCCCGGGTCGGCAACTGCTGTGCGAGGAAGATTATGGCGCTGAGCGCAGCCCACCAGAAGACTGGCCAGAGATAGGATGAGCAGCTTTCTCATCGAAGCTGGTGAAAGCGAGCAGTTCTGGCGGAGAGGAGCCCTTCGAACTTGGCGAGGTTGCCCATGGAGTCGCGGCCCGGGATTGGGACGTTAGGCACGTACAGCGGATGGGCGTAGCTATAGCCGTCGAGCGTCCGCGTGAACAGCTTTCCGAACTGCTTCACGTTGACGTTGGCCGTATTCAGCACCGGCTCGATAAAGGGTTGGAATATGAACTTCGAGGATCTTCGCCGGAGCATATCGAGGTTTTATTCCGACTGGTGGACCTGGTGAGATTCGAACTCACGACCTCTTCCATGCCATGGAAGCGCGCTCCCAACTGCGCCACAGGCCCGTTCGGTTGGCTCACACGAATATAACATATTGACGCTATGCGTTGACACTACGAGCGCCCGCTTGCCTACAATGGTGAAGATGCCATCGAAGGGCAGCGCCGCTGCCACACCTCTGTATCTGTGCCTGCTCATGCTCTTGCTGGCCAGTTCCCCGTCCTGCCTGGTTCGGCGGCGCATTATCACCCGCAAGAGCGGCCAGCCCGCGCAAACACTTCTCACCGCCGACAAGGAGCGTCTGATTAAAGAGATCGCCGACCAATACGCGGCCATCCAGACCCTCAATGCAACCGTCGACATGGCGCCGGCGCTCGGTACGGCCAATAAGGGCAAGATCACCGAATACAAAGACGTTCGCGCTTACATCCTGTTTCGCAAGCCGTCTTCCATCCGTATCATCGGGCTCTACCCGGTGGTGCGCAACAAAGCCTTTGACATGGTCTCCGACGGCTCGCAGTTCAGTCTCTACCTTCCATCCAAGAACCGCTTTATCAAAGGCCCCAATCAGATTGAGAAGCCTTCCGCGAACAAATTGGAGAACCTGCGGCCGCAACACTTTCTCGAAGCGCTCCTGGTGCGCCCGATCGATCCGACGCGCGAGCAGACCCTCATCGAGAACTTCACCGACGAAGATAATGCCGTTTACAAGCTCAGCGTTATTGCACCCATGCCGGGCGGCCCCCCCGCCCTCGAACGGGAACTTTGGTTCGACCGCACGGGTCTGGACCTGGTCCGGCAACTGATCTTTGACGCTTCCGGCGATATCCTGACCGACGCGCGATATAGCGATTGGAAGTATTACGATAATGTAGCTTTTCCGAAGCACATCGAGATCGAGCGGCCCAAAGATGAATACGGCGTGGTGATTACTCTCGTCAAAATGGAGATCAACAAGCCCGTGACCGACGATAAATTCCAACTCGAGCAGCCGGAGGGAACGCAACTCCAAATCGTCGGCGCGGAGCCGGAGCCTCCCAAGCCGGCGCCGCCGCCAGCCAAAAAAGGAAAGAAGAAAAGGTGATTCAAAAACTGGTTTGGGAGAACGTGAAGCATCGTCCTCTGCGCACTATTCTCAGTGCGCTGCTGATTGGCATCCCAGTCACTCTGGTGCTGACACTGGCGGGCCTAAGCAAGGGCATGATTGAGGACAATAACAAACGCATCCGGGGAGTTGGCGCCGATATCGTGATCCGGCCGAAGGACTCCAATTTCATGGATCTGGGCACTCAGGGGATGAACGATAAGATTGTAAACCTGGTACGCCGGCAGCCGCACGTCAAGCTGGCTACCGGTATCCTTGTCCATCACTTAGGGGGCATGTTCACCTCCGTAGCCGGAATTGACCTGAACGAATTCAATGCAATGAGCGGAGGGATGGAATACGTGGCAGGGGGTCCTTTCCGCGGCCCCGATGAGGTGATTCTAGACGACTTTTACGCGAAAGAACAAAACAAGCACGTCGGCGCCGAACTCGAAGTGCTGCACCAGAAAATGCGAGTCACAGGCGTCGTCAAGTCTGGAAAGCTAAATCGCGTCTTCATGGATCTGCGGAGTCTCCAGAATCTGGTCGGTAGCAGGAATGGAGTGAATATTATCTACATCAAAGTTGATACGCCGAAGAACATCAAGACAGTGATCGACGAGCTGAAGGCGCAACTGGTGGATTATCCGATCTATTCCATGGACGAGGCCACGGCGCTCTACAGTTACGACAGCTTGCCGCAGCTCCGCATGTTTTCCGATATCGTGGTGGGGATCGCCATTTTCATCGGCTTTGCCGTAGTCTGCCTCTCGATGTACATGGCGGTGCTGCAGCGAACGCGCGAAATTGGCATTCTCAAGTCCCTGGGAGCGTCGCGCTGGTACGTGCTGAGTATTATCCTGCGGGAAGCCGTGCTGCTCGCCCTCGTAGGTACGATTCTGGGGATCGGAATGAGCTTCGGAGCCAAGTGGACGATACAAACCTTCGCTCCAGCGAGTTTTCCCCCGGCGGTGGATCCGAGCTGGTGGCCGATCGCGGCTGTGATTGCACTGATCGGCGCGGTGCTCGGAGCGCTCTACCCCGGCATGCACGCCGCCGGCATGGATCCCATCGAGGCGCTCTCCTATGAGTGAGGCCTCGATCATCCGAATCGAAAATCTGCGCAAGATTTACAGGGTCGGCAAGGTGGATGTGGAAGCGCTGCGCGGCGTAAGCCTGGAGGTGGCGCGCGGCGAATTCCTCTCCATCGTCGGACCCTCCGGCTCCGGCAAGTCGACTCTCTTTCATGTGGTGGGAGGGCTAACGCCGGCCACGTCCGGAACGGTGCGCGTGGATGGCCAGGATCTGGCCGCGATGTCCGACGCTGCGCGTACCGTGCTGCGGAAGACGTCCGTCGCTTTTGTTTTTCAGAAGTACAATCTGCTGCCAACGCTCACGGCAAGAGATAACATCGCGGTGGCCAAAGACATTGCCGGCCGCGACTCGAAGCCCGATCCTGACTTTGAAAAAGTTCTGGAGTTGTTGGGGATTGCGGGCCGCTTGAAACACAAACCCTTCGAGCTATCCGGCGGCGAACAGCAGCGCGTGGCTATTGCGCGCGCAGTCGTCAATCATCCGGCGATCCTGCTGGCCGACGAGCCTACTGGCAACCTGGATACTGAGAATTCGCAGATCGTGCTGTCGTTGTTGCGCGATTTGAACGACAGGCTCGGCCAGACGATCCTCATGATTACGCACAATCCCGAAGCCGCTGCATTCGGCCACCGCATTGTGCACATGCGGGATGGCAGGATCGAGTAGGCTGATGTATGTGACTAACCACTCCCTGACGGTCGTGGCTCTGTTGCGAATGGCGCGTGTTTGGCAGAGCCGCGCGCGTCAGCGAGCGGTTTAGCGGACGTCGCCTCGCGTCGCCTGCCAAGCTTTAATTCTTTAATTCATGCACCTGGAAATGAAACCGTTCCGGCGGCAGCCAGACGGGCTCCTCGGCGGTCAGGTGCGACCAGGTCTGATAGGCGCTACCAGCCACGGTCGAGTCCAGGTAGATTAAGAATTGGTTGGAAAAGCAGTCGATTGGCGGCGGCTGGCGGAACGTCAATCGCAAGCCCACGGCCTTCTCCAGACCGACGCCGTGCGTGGGCACAGCCTTATCCGCCAGGAGAGTAACGAAGCTGCTGCGGCCGGCGTGCGGCCACAGGTCCGGGTGTAAGAGCTTGCGCAATGTTTCCTCGGCGCTGAAGGTGATCTCGCACTGGCGGATCCACTCCAGTATGGAGTCGCCCCATTGCCAGTGCGCTACCAATTCAAAGTACTTGTCGGCGAGCTGCAACGCCAGGTCGTACCTATGCCGCGCCGCCACGTCCTCACCGACAGGTGAAAACGGGATCATGTCCTCACCCTCGACGATGCCCGCAGCCAGATCCATCACTTCCGAGATCGGCGTCGCGTTTGCCGCGGGCTCTCCGTGGATCAGCAACGGAGGAAGTTCGTGCGTTCTGTTACCTGGAATCTCAATGTATGTTCGGTCGCTCATACGAGGCCCCTGCCTGTTAATATCGACGCAAAACAAACTTTTCTGCTTCAGTTGTAGCACACACAGGTCCATTAACAATAAGAAATCTTCTTATCCGGGGCATTCAAGAACCTTATAGTACTAGGGTACCGTCGATAGTTGGGTTACGAAATGGTACGTCTGGGCTATCGCAAGGCCGACAACAGCGATCCGGTTTGCCGCAGCACGTTCAGGCGCGCCCGCTCACGGGCGCTCTGGGCCTCATAGAACGTGATCCATTTCTCGTTTTCCGCGGTATGCAGCAGGGCGACATCGGTGAGAGTGGCTCGCCCCTCGCCGAACCTGGCCAGCGATACCGACAGCATCTTGCGGGTCACTTCCAGATCGAGGCGGGCCACTTCCTCAGCCGCCTCCACGTTTCGCAGCTCTTCGAAACTGCGCCGGGCATCGAGGGAGATCCGCCCGCGCGCGCTCTTGATCTGCTCCCGCAGGCGTGTGGAATCGATTTGGGCCTGTTGAGCCAGAGCCGACGGGCCGCTTCCGCTAAGCACGGGAATCTTGATCGAAATGCCAATTTGGCCGGCGTGTTGATTAAAGCGGCGGAAGAAATCCGTGTTGAAGTTGTAGCGCGTCAGCAGCGCGTATTCGGCGACCAGATCCACCTGTGGCAGGCGCGACGCATGCTGGGCCTTTACGGTATAGCCCTTAGCGGTCAACACCGATTCCAGGCGCTTCAGCTCTTTGCTGTTGCTCAGGGCGAGTTCCACGGCCTCCTGCTCGGAAGCCGGCAGCGCCGGTGCGCTGCGCTCACTGGTGGAAATCTTAACTGCATCCTCAGGTCCGTAACCCAGCACTATTGCCAGCGACCGTTCCAGGTAGTCTCGATCCAGATTCAGCGCCGCCGCCCGCTGTTTCGCGCGAGCCACATTCAGCATGGACTTATCTTTTTCGATTTCTAGCTCTTTTCCCTCCGCTACCCGAGCGGAGACTACTTCGTCGATCTTTTCGAACTCCTGGATCTGACGGGCCACGAATTCGTTGGTTTGTGTAGCGCGCTCCGCGTCCAGGTATAGTGAGGCGGTGCGGAAAATGATGTCGTCGCGCTTGATGTCGATATCCACGAGCGTAGTGCGTTCATTCTCACGCGCCTCGGCGACCTCGTAGGTCCTGGTACGGTTGAAAAAAGTTTGCACCGCATGGGCCTGGCCGACAGAGGGAGGATTACCATCGATGGTCAGCGGGTATCCGCTACTGTAGGCGGCGCCGCTGGCAAGGAAGACCCGCGGATAGAATGGATCTTTGGCTAACCGAACGCTCTGGGCCGCCTTCTGCTCGTCCAGCCGCGTTACGGTCAACTCGGGATTCTGCTGCAAAGCCAGATCGACGGCCTGCCGCAGCGTGAGGGTATAGGTCTCGGCATGAATCGCCGCACAGATAAAGAAGAAGAGAGTAGTGGTTCGGATCAAGATTCACCTCGAACCTCTACTTTACCTGTAGAACAGGCATTCAGGACGTGGGGTCAGCCCTTTTGGGCTGCCGCCGCCCTTCGGGGCGGCGTCGCGCTCGACCAAGCAAACTCCTCCGGCGTTCCCGCCAACCCCGCTTTGACAGGATTCCACTCGATATAACGCCGAATCCGGTCGAACGATTCGCTGTCGCGCACCAAGTGATCATAGCTCTCGTCCTGCCAGAACGCGCCGCTGCGGCCAAGTAATCGATTGACCGCATGCCCAGTAAATCCCTTCAATGGCCCCAGCCATTGCCGAGCAGTCACTTGAGGTGTGACCAGAAGATGGACGTGATTGGGCACCACCACCCATGCATGCAAACGGTAGCGTTCAAAACGCTCGCCATCAATAAGAGCCCGAACGATCAAATTCGCAACCTCCGGCTGGCTCAGAAACAGCGGGCCGCTCCTGTTACAGTCGAGTAATCGATCCATGGCTGCGAACGCGCGGCCGTTTCGCAGCCGCTCAGGTGGGAAGACCCGGTTCGCCGGCAGGCTGCCATGGAGGCGAAAAGTAACGAACAGCGCTTGTCCCACTGTGTCCCAATGCGGGAGGCGGCGCTCGTAGGACCGCATATTCGAATTAGTGGCGGCATGAGGGCAAAAATCTCTGATGAATGCTGACGCCGCCCGAAAGGGCGGCGGCAGGCCAGAAGGCCTGACCCCACATCAGGCCGCTGGATTCCAGACGAACTTGCCGCTCTTGTCGATGTACCCTTGGCGGCCCGCGACCCACACCGGCGCCAAGCCATTATCGAAATCTCCGGCGCGATCGAATTGCGGGTTAATCGCGAATTTGCCGGTCTTATCGATGTATCCGAACCGATTGCCCATCGCTACCAGGGCAAGACCATCGTTGAATTCGCCGCCATTCTCAAACTGCGGATTGATGACCAGCTTGCCGCTGTGGTCGATGTACCCATACTTACCGTTCAGCGCAACCAGCGCCAGCCCGTCGGAGAATTCGCCTGCCGCATCGAATTGCGGCTGAACGGCCAAGGCGCCGGATTTATCGATGTATCCGAAACGGCCGTTGACACGCACCACCGCCAACCCGTCGGAGAAGTCGCCCGCCTCTTCAAACTGCGGATTGATCACCAGTTGGCCGGTCTTGCCGATGTAGCCCCAGCGGCCCGCCGATCGCACCGGCGCCAGTCCGTCGGAGAAATGTCCGGCCCCTTCGAACTGCGGATTGACGACAATTTTCCCGGTCTTATCGATGTACCCATACTTGTAACCGGTTCCTACCAGCGCCAAGCCGTCCGAAAATGGATCCGCAATATCGAACTGAGGATTGATGACGAGCCTGCCTTGCGTATCGATATAACCCCAGCCTCTTCCAACTTTGACAGGCGCGAATCCTTCCTCGAACTTGCCCTCGTTATCGAATTGGGGGTTGATAGCGATCTTGCCGGATTTTGTGATGTAGCCATATTTGCCGCCCTGCCGGATGGGGAACAAGCCCGATCCGCTGGGAGCGCAGGATAACAACCACCCGCATTGTGTTATAACGAGGCCAATCAGAAGCTTATGTGAGGCAGACATGAGTTTCCTCCTTCGAGTGGACAGCAGCAATTTTGGCGCCACAATTGCTACTAATCCACTGAGGAGATCCTCATGATGCAAAAGTGGATTCTGAGCATTGCCGGGGTAGGATTTCTGGCGGTAACAGCCTGTAACCGCAGCCCACAACCGGCATCCGTGCTGAACCCTGACGTTGGCGTCGTTCCTGCCAATAATACCGCTCCACCCAATAATTACGCGACAGAAGAAGAGCCCGCCTACGGAACTAGGCCGCCGGTTCGCACGGTAACGGCCCAACCATATGACGCGCAACAGCCTTATGTCGAGGGCCAGCAGCCATATCCACAGCAGCAGCCTTATGCCGACGGCCAGCGGCCATATGACGCCCGGCAGCCATATGCTGACCGCCCTTATGAAGGGCGGAGGACTAGAGTGGTAACTCGGGATCGGTCGTTCGGCCACTCGGCCGCAATCGTGGGTGGTAGCGCCGGAGTAGGCGCCGCGATTGGCGCACTGGCGGGCGGTGGAAAGGGCGCGGGCATCGGCGCACTCGCCGGAGGCGGAGGCGGATTCATTTACGATCGTCTGACCCATAGAAGGAAAACAGTGGAGGAGGAGAGATAGCCATGAAAAGTTTGCTCATAGTGTTGTTAGCGGCTGGGCTTTGCTCGGCCCAGAATGTCCCGTATCCCGCTGCGCGCGATCTGATAGCTCGTGTGCAGACTCACCTCAAGCATGCCGCCGATTTCGGGAACAATGGAGACGTCAAGAAGGTCAAGAGAGACGAAAAGGATATCGAGCGGTATCGAAACGCGCAACGAAAGGCTTCGGACTTCGATCGGAACCTGAGCAAGGGAAGATTCGACAAAGGCGAGTTGGACAGCCTCATCGGCGATTTGAAAAATGTGATCGAGCACAACACGCTGGAGAGCCAGGACCGGGACGCGCTGACCGACGATATCAGGGATCTGAGAGACTTTCGCGCGCAGTGATTTGTGGCGTACGCACTCGTGCGTGCAGCGCCGACACTCGTGTCGTCGCTCCGGGTGGCGTTTGGAGAGGCGCCAGTGCCCTTGGGCGGAGATAATGAAGCATGCTATCTCCGCTTTGCGCTCTTCTGCTGGCGTCCTCGCTGCTGACCCTCGTCCCTACGACCAGGCCTTCTGGGCGATCTGGGGTGACGGCCAAGCCGAGCTGGCCGGTTACGACCTCACGATTCCACGCTACAATCAGCCGCGTCATGGTATCGCTGTCACCATCTTCGTGACTGAGACTTTCTCCAACGCGCTTCGAGTCAAAGCCGATCCTGGCAAACATCCGGCGTCCGATGAATTTCCCGTCATGAAGCTCAACCTGGTGAAAGATTACCAGACCGGCATTTACGACTACAACGAGATGACCAGCAGCTTCGTCGCGCTCCAGCCGGTGAACGGACGAGCTGCCGGCTCGCCCACCAAGATCTCCTTCTCACGCCAGGAGTGGTGCGGAAACACTTACCATCAATTGCTATTCGACGCCAAGTCAATTCGGGCCGCGCGCCACAGCTACTTCGATGGCGACGCCGACCGCCAGCGCGATCTCGACTACCCTGTGGCCGGCGTCGCCGAGGATACGCTATTGCTGTGGGCTCGCGGGATGGCGGCTCCCGCGCTTGTCCCGGGAGAGAGCCGCACGGTCCCGTTTCTGGCGGCCTTGCCGGCCGCCAAGGCAATAGATGCGGTGTGGAGTACGGCCGCGCTTTTCCGCGCCGCCAAGCCGCAGTCGGTAACTGTTCCCGCTGGAACGTTCGTTGTGGAAGCGATGTCGGTTCACTTGCCCGACAGGGAAACGCGCACGTTCTACGTGGAAAAAGCATCGCCGCATCGCATTGTGAAGTGGGAGAGCAGCGCCGGCGAGCATGCGGAGCTGCTGAAATCCGACCGCATGAAATACTGGCAGATGAACGCGGAAAGTTACGTAAGCGCGCTGAGCCGAATCGGGCTGACGCGGCGGCCGCCCAGAACACCGTAAAATAGGGCGGTGGACCGGGAGCAGATCCTAGCGAGCCTGCGTGAAAGGATTCTCATGTTCGCGGCATCTCGTGTAGGGAGGGATGCGGCGGAGGACCTGGCGCAGGAGGTCCTTGTTTTGTTGCATGAGAAGTACCCTCAGGTGACGCGGCTGGAAGAGCTGCTGCCGCTGTCGTTCCAGATCCTCCGGTTCAAGCTGATCGGCCTGCGGCGGAAAGCTGCGCGGCGCGGGGAGTATACTCAGGTATCGGTGGAGGATATTCAGTTGCCGGATGCCAGCCTCGATCCCGGTGTGCGGCTTGAGCGCAAGCAGATGTCGGAGCGGCTGACCGCGGCTATCGGCCATTTAGGCGACCGGTGCCGGGATCTGTTCCGGCTTAAATTGGAAGGCAGAACGTTCGCCGAAATTCAAGAGTTGCTGCGGGCGGGTTCCATCAACACGGTTTATACGTGGGATGCGCGCTGCCGCAAACAGCTCTTGGAATTGATGGGAGGAAGTTGGGAGAGCGGTCATGAAGGATGAAGACATCCGAAATCTGCTGGGCGGATTTGCGACCGACACCCTGACTGATCGCGAGCGCGAGCTACTGTTCACAGCCGCGCTCAAGAACCAGGAATTGTTCGATGCACTGGCCAATGACCAGGCCTTGCGGGATCTTCTGACCGACCCGGCGTCTCGCCGTCAGTTGTTGCAGGCGCTCGAGCCGCGGAAGCGCGATGTTTTTGCCAGGATGCGGCGGCCTTTAGTCTGGGCGGTAGCCGTGAGCGCGATGACGGCGCTGGTGGTGGCCGTTGCCATCCGGCAGGGTCGGCCGCACGCTACGGAGGTCGCGCAAACACTCTCGCCGCCGCAGTCGAGCCCTCCCGCGATTGCGGTGGCGCCGCAGCCCGAGTCGAGCCGGGCGAAAGTGGAACAGCGTCGCAGGGAGCCTCGTCCCACGAATGCGCCTGCCAGTCCTCCGCCCCTGGCACGCATGAAGGATGAAAAAATGAAGGTGGCGGTGCTCGATTTCGATTCCGGCCAAGGTCAAGCGAAAGAGGCCGACGTCGGCAAGACGGCGTCCGATCTGGTGGGGAAGAAGCTGGATTCGAGCGGATACGCCGTCATCGATCGCAAACAGGTGGACAAAGCTCTACAAGAGCAGAATCTGGATAAGCGTCAGCTCGACCCTTCCACCGCCGCCAGTTTCGGCCGTAGCCTGGGGGCCGACGCGGTGATAGTCGGAAGTGTCAAGCCGGCGCCGCTAGGCTTAGCGAGAGCTGCCGGTGGCGGTGGATCTCAAGCCCCGCAGCCCAAAGCGAAAATGCATAAAGCGGCGGACGTTCAGGTCACCGCAACCGCGATTAACACACAAAATTCAGCGAACATCGCCGAAGCCGCCTCGCAGGGTGGACCGTCACCCGCCCAAGGTTTCGTCGACACGGTGAACCAGGTAGCCTCCTCCCTTGGCCAGCAGATCCAGCAGAACGCCCGCGTCAAAATCGTCGGGATAGTCACCGATGTGAATGCCGCGATACTCACACTCGACGCCGGCGCCAAGAGTGGCGTTAAAGTGGATGACAAGTTCGAGGTCCGGCGGGACGGCAAGCCGATCGGCCGTGTTGTCATTCATACTGTGAAGGATTCGTTTTCGGTCGGGACATTCCAAGGCGACGGTCCGGTCAAGATCGGTGACACGGTGGCGAACAGTGAGAAGTAGTTGTGACTGCCCAGTGCCCTCGTGGCGTACGCACTCGTGCGTGCAGCGTCGAGACTCATCTCGACGCTCTTTACCGAGCGACGTCGCCGCCGGCAACAGGAGCAAGACAAAGTCCCAACGCGGCAAGCACGAGTTTAGTGAACGGTTTTGAAGGCCATGACTGCAAGTGCAGGCGTACGAGTTGATAACCAAGGGCGGCGCGACTGACTTTGCACGGCTAATCGAAGCCTGCAATTCTTTTGGACCCTATTGCCTGATAGGAGGCCTCGCCGTCAACTGTTATGTTGAGCCAGTCTATACGCTTGATGCCGATATCGTAGCGAGGGGGCATCCTGAGCTTAAATCTCTGTACCCTCGCGAATTAGACGTGGCTGCCCTTCTGGCTAATCTCGACGAATCCAGCAGCTTCGAGCCGTCGCTTGACTTCGCGGAAGGGTTGGGCTTAAGCCGCCCCAACCTCTACCTCGATAGTCCGAACCTTGGGTGGCCGGGTGGCCTGCGGCAATTCGAAGTGAAGTTCCAGCGCTTCCTTCAGGTTGGCGAGAGCTTCTTCTTCGGTCTCTCCTTGGCTGGCGACATCGACTTCGAGGCACTGAGAGACATACCAGTTTCCTTCACGCCAAACGGTTGCGGCAAACGGTCGCTTCATGACCACATTCTTTCACAGACCCCGGATCTTCGCACGTTTCATTGCAGCGGTTCAATCTCGAACTATCGTTAACCCTCTTGAAAGGATTCCCTCCATCGCGACATTTCCGCGTTTGGAGGCAACCATGCAATCGAAGTTCACCAAGATCCTAGCCGCTATCTGTTTTTTCCCCGGCTTCGCTTTAGCCAGCCAGGGAATGCTCATGAGCATCAACCCGAAGGGCGAGCCCGCGGGACCCTGCCCGCTCAAGCACACCGATGTAAAAGCCGAGATCAGCGGATTCCTCTCCCGCGTGACCGTCACGCAGGAATTTGAGAACCCTTATCGCGAAAAGATCGAAGCCGTCTATACTTTCCCGCTCCCGCAGCATGCAGCCGTGGACGACATGACGATGAAGATCGGCAATCGTACCGTGCTCGGTAAGATCAAGCGCCGCGAAGAAGCGCGCGCCATCTATGAAGCGGCCCGCGACGCCGGATACGCCGCCTCGTTGCTCGATCAGGAGCGGCCCAACATATTCACGCAGTCAGTGGCCAATATCAGGCCAGGGGAAAAGGTGACCGTGACCATCCGTTACGTGGAAACCTTGAAGTACGAGGAAGGCGCCTACGAGTTCGTGTTCCCGATGGTGGTGGCGCCGCGCTACATCCCCGGCAAGCCAGTCGGCAAGCAGGGCGGCGGCTGGGCGCCCGATACTAACCGCGTCCCGGACGCTTCTAATATTACGCCAAATGTAACGCCTCCAGGCACGCGCGCCGGGCACGATATTTCGGTCCAGGTCTCGCTCGACGCCGGCGTGCCGATTAACTTTCTGCGGTCGATGACGCACGACGTCGATATCGAGCAGCCAACGCCTCGGACAGCCGTGCTTCATTTGAAGGACAAGGCGGAGCTTCCGAATAAGGATTTCGTGCTGCAGTACGACGTCTCCGGCAACCGGATGGAAGACGCGGTCCTGACCCATCACGATAGCCGGGGAGGATTCTTCACGATGATTCTGCAGCCGCCGGCAAAATCTCCGGCGCAGGACATCACGCCGAAAGAACTGGTATTCGTTCTCGATACCTCCGGCTCGATGAGCGGCTTTCCGATCGAGAAAGCGAAAGAGACGATGAAGCTGGCGCTGGCCGGATTGAATCCGCGCGACACCTTCAACATCATCACGTTTTCAGGCGATACGCACATCCTGTTTCCCAAGCCAGTTCCGGCCACTCCCGAATATTTGCGAGAGGCTCAAGCGTTCCTCGAATC
>Ga0210405_10003958_pt1 | contig 14154 bp, 15 predicted proteins | sample IncBWH11MmetaG_FD_155492 | JGI IMG/M metagenome (GOLD analysis project Ga0210405, IMG submission 155492) | Forest soil microbial communities from Barre Woods Harvard Forest LTER site, Petersham, Massachusetts, United States - Inc-BW-H-11-M | ecosystem: Environmental > Terrestrial > Soil >... | reverse complement strand
GATATCCGCGAAGTTGATAGGGAACGGAGAGATCCGTTTGCAGGATGCGCCCCAGCATCTCCTGATAGAGCCTCTCCTGAAAGGTTTCCGTCGGCTTCAGAATGGCATCGGTATGAGCGTTTTCAGCTTCCAGGTAGGCAATGACTTCAGCGTTTTCCTTGTGCCGGAGCCAGGCGTAATGATCCATGCGGCGGTCGCCACGCAAGACGTGCTCGACGGGTTCGCGCCGGGCCACCGGGGGCTTGGGAACTACATCCTCAGGCGCTTCATGCGAAAGCACCGGCGAGGCCCTATTGGCGTGGGGATCCATCAGTCTCTTTGAGTTGCGCGCGCGGCAGGGTTGCGCGCCGGGCGTAGCGAATCGCGTGCGTCCGCTATACTACTACGGAAGTTGGCAGTGGGAGAAAGCACGCTTCGGCGGCAGCTTGGGAAATTGCATGGCCAGAGAGACGGAAATCAAGCTCCGGATCAGTGATCTGCCCGCGTTTCATCGCGCGTTGAAGCGCATCGGCGCGCGCCTCGCCGGTCCGGGATCCTCTAAAGTTCACGAGCAAAACGTAGTTTTCGATACTCCCCAAGGTGGACTTGCCAAGCATGGCCAACTGCTGCGCATTCGAACGGAGACGCCCGTAGGTCGAGGGAAGTCGCATTCCCCGCGAGCAAAACAGCGTGTAGTCCTTACTTTCAAGCAGCCGGCCGGCGCGGGGCCGGAAAGCCCCTTTGATGGGTCATACAAGGTCCGTGAGGAGATTGAGGTCGAGGTCGCCGAGGCTGGCAATTTGGCCAGAATCTTCGAGGGGCTGGGGATGAAAGGCTGGTTTCGCTATGAAAAGTACCGCACTACCTTTCGATTGCCCGCTTCGAAAGCCTGGGCCAAGGATCTCCTGATTGAACTCGACGAAACCCCCATTGGAACCTTCGTGGAACTGGAGGGCCCGGCTGCGGCCATCGATCGCGCCGCCCAGGAGCTGGGTTTTTCAAAGCACGACTATGTATTGAAGAACTATCTCCGCTTGTACCTGGAGGATTGCCGCCGCAAGGGCGAAGAACCGGGTCACATGGTGTTTCCAAGCCGCAAGAGCGCCTCTCAATAGTCATTCGAACAAAAAAATGGATTCGAAAGTCATTCTTTTCTTGACAACGCGAAGCACGCGGCTTATGAATGCAACTGTGACTGTAATTTCGTCACAAAACGGAGTGAACTTTCTCTCGATGAGTGCGGGCAGCGAACTCGAACCTGGCCCTAGTAGGTCTGGTAGGCAGCGCGGCCAGAAAATGGTCCAACGGCCAAGTTTCCAGATAATGTCGCGCGAGGCGCAGGCCACCGCGCGAACGGTCGGGTGGGGAGGGTTCGCCGGCGGCTAAAGGTAAGTCCATTTGTGTCAGGTACTTGCCCGCCGCCGAGGTTCTTCGGTGCGCGGGTTTTTTCTTGCCGGGGGCCCTCGAACGAAGAGCCGTTCGAACGACACCGGCAGCGCGCGAGGAGGTAGAGCCAATGGATATCTACGCCACGGAATTGATGGGCGCCAAAACTTACGATGTCGCCGGGAATTATGTCGGGCGTGTGCGCGAATTCTTCATCGAGCCGGCGGAAGCACCCAATCGCGTATCGCATTATTTGTTGTCACGAGGCCATTTTCAACCGCTGGTGGCCAAACACAACCAGGTGGCGTCGGTGACGGCAGGGAAGATCGAATTAAGCGTAAGCGAACGAGCCCTGGAGTTGTACCGCCCCAATGAATCGTTGCTAGCGGTTCAAAAAGACTTACTGGATCAGCAGATTATTGATACGCGGGGGCGGAAGGTCGTGCGTGTAAATGATGTCGACCTGACACCCTTTCGAACCAATGGCAACGTCGAGTTGCGCCTGACGCAAGTGGATGTGGGGCTCCCGGGCGCGGTGCGCCGGCTGCTGCAAGGGGTCGTGCCTTACGCGGTGGTTCGCAAGCTGCAGAGCAAATTGCCCCAGAGCGCGATTCGCTGGGAATTTGTGAACCTCATCGAACCCGACCCCATGCGCCGGGTGAAGCTGCGCATCACCCACGAAAAGTTGGAAGACCTCCATCCGGCGGACCTCGCGGAAATCATGGAGGACTTGTCCGCAGCGGAGCGGCAGGGAATTATCGCCTCGCTGGATGAAGAGACCGCGGCGGCGGTCCTGGCGGAACTGGACGAGCGGCTCACCACGCAAATCGTGGAAAAAATGGATCCGGAGAAGGCCGCGGACATTTTGGAAGAAATGGCCCCGGACGCCGCGGCCGACCTTCTGGCGGATTTGTCCAAGGAAACTTCCGAAGAACTCTTGCACGAGATGCCGGGCCAGGAAGCCGATGAGGTGCGGGAATTGCTGGAATTCGACCCCGCGACTGCGGGCGGGATGATGAACCCCGATTTCTTGTTCGTGGGCGAGACTTCCAAGCGCGACGAGGTGCTGGAATGGATGCGCGGGCAGGAGTTGAACTTTGACCAACTAGATACGATCGTCCTGCTCGATGATGGCGCGCAGTTTTCGGGCACCGTCCCCGTCGGGCGGCTTCTTCTGGCGGCGTCCGACCAGCGCATGGCGGAGTTGAAGATGGAACCGCTGCTCAGTGTGCCGGCAAACGCGGATGACAAGGAGGTCTTCGAGCTTTTCGACAAGTACAACCTGCGGATGCTGACGGTCATTGACAAGGAAAAGCGGCCGATCGGGGCCATCACCGTGGACGACGTGGTGTCCAAGCTGGTGAAGGACTAAGAGGAATAAGAAAAAATAAGAAGGGAATTCCAGCGGGTCGATGAACTGGACCACCATTTCCGAGAAGTTTGACCGCGTCCGCGCAGGCGATACGGATTTGCTCAGGAAGATCCGCGGGTTGCGGCGGCGGCTGACGCTGCTGCTGGCGGTCATAGGCCCGGGGCTGATCACCTCCAATGTCGACAACGACGCGGGCGGAATTTCCGTTTACACGCAAGCCGGAGCGCAATACGGCTATGCGTTGCTGTGGTCGCTCATACCTATGACCATCGCCTTGTACGTCACGGAAGAGATGTGCGCGCGCATGGGAGTGATCACTGGAAAAGGACTCTCTGATCTCATCCGCGAGGAGTTCGGATTCCGCTCGACGTTTTTTGTGATGGTCATCGGTTTCTTCGTGGACCTGGCGAACGTGGTGGCAGAGTTCGCCGGCGTCGCCGCTTCCATGCAGATTTTTGGAGTGAGCAAGTACATCGCGGTGCCGCTTGCGGCGATCCTTGTTTGGGTTCTGGTGATTCGAGGAACGTACCGGCAGGTGGAGGTTATTTTTCTTTTCGCCTGCGTTTTGTATTTGTCTTATGTGTTTTCCGCATTTTTGGCCAAGCCCGATTGGCTGATCGCCGCGAAAGAAACTGTGCTTCCGCATCTCAAGTTCGAGTCGGGCTACTTGCTTATGTTGACCGGGCTCGTCGGAACCACAATTGCCCCTTGGCAGTTTTTCTATCTGCAGGCCAGTTTCGTGGAAAAGAAAGTGGGGCCGCGTCAATATCCTCAGGCGCGCGCCGACGTGTTAGTTGGCAGCATCAGCTGCATGGTGATCGTCTTCTTTATCATTGTTTGCACGGCGGCGACGTTGTACGCCTCCGGCCACCGGGACATCACCGACGCCGCACAAGCGGCGGCGGCGCTGATTCCGCTGGCGGGCAAAGGGGCGGGCGTCCTGTTCGCTTTCGGGTTGCTCAACGCTTCGTTGTTTGCGGCTTCCATTTTGCCGCTCTCCACCGCGCACGTGATTTGCGAGGGGCTGGGGTTTGAGGCCGGGCTGGACCATAAATTCAAAGAGGCGCCGATTTTTTATTGGCTGTATACGATTTTGATCGTGGTGGGGGCGGGGGTAGTGCTGCTGCCGCATGCGCCGCTTTGGAAGATTCTGATCTTTTCCCAAGTGGGCAACGGGATTTGGCTGCCGGTGGTGGTGATTTTCATTCTTCTGCTGGTCAACCGGCGGGACTTGATGGGCGAATACGTTAACACGATGACCTTCAATGTTGTGGCGTGGGTGACGGCGATCGCCATGATCGTGCTGACGCTGGTTCTTACCTATACGGCGCTTTTCCAGCAAAGCGTCCCGCCACCGCCTTGATGGTAAAAAAGGCACGGGACATTGCGCCATCACGGAAACGTATGTTAACTTTGCGTCGTAAAGAGGTTTCCCAAGAAAGCTTGCCCACGAACCGTGCCAGATCGCCATACTTCCAAAACGCTGCACGTTGCCACTCCTAGCTCGCTCGGACCGGTCACGCCGGAAGAGGCGGGCCTGCTAGAAAAACTGGATTTGGCGCGGCTGCCCAGGCACATCGCGGTGATCATGGACGGCAACGGACGGTGGGCACAGAATCGCCACCTGCCGCGCATTGCCGGGCACCGTTCGGGAACGCAATCGGCTCGCACGACCATTGAAACCTGCGCTCGATTGAAAATCGAAGCGCTGACGCTTTATGCCTTTTCCGTGGAGAACTGGCGGCGGCCTAAGACGGAGATCGACTTCCTGATGGCGCTGCTGCGGGAATACCTCCGCAAGGAGATGCCGCTCATTCAGAAAAATGAAATTCGCATGCGCTTTCTCGGACGCATGGACGAACTCCCGGCGGGCGTGCAGAACGATGTGCGCGACGCCACGGAGAAAACGGCTGGGAACAAGGGCATGGTGCTTTGCGTGGCGCTGAACTACGGCGGGCGCGCGGAGATTGTCGATGCCATGAACGCCATCCTTTGCGAGCGCAACGGCCACGGAACGCCGGCCAAGGTTACCGAGGAGCAGCTTGCGCGCCACTTGTACACGGAAGGCTTGCCGGACCCGGATCTGCTGATTCGCACCAGCGGCGAGATGCGCGTGAGCAACTTCCTGCTGTGGCAAATTGCCTACGCGGAAATTTTCGTCACGGAAACGCTTTGGCCGGACTTTAACCGCGCGCGATTGCTGGAGGCACTGCTGGAATTCCAGAAGCGCGAGCGCCGTTACGGCGGCATCCGCGAAGGTGCGCCTTCCGACGAAAAACCGGCGCGCGTGGCCGGTAACTAATCGGGTGACCGGTGAGTTGGAATAATTCAGAGCGCTATGCTGTCCCGCCTCACATCCCTTCCGAGATCTAAGTTATTACTTTTGGTAACAATCCTAAGAAGTTAGAGTTTTTCAAGAATGCCCTCGCAGCTAACGTCCGAGTTCGTGGAGAAGGCCCTGCTGGAAAAGGTCTGGGACGTTGGGAATCGCGTACTGTACGACATGTGCGCTGCTAACCGCGAGCACATCCGTGATGATGTCATCATCGCCAAAATTTGGCTGATTGGACGCACGTATGCGGCTGCTATCGAGCGGCGGCGCGACAAAGGTGATGCCGTTGGTGATGCCTTCTACGAAACGAAGGTAGCGCCACAGATCCGCAACTCTGACATCGACAAATGGTTCGCGGCACTTGATACCGGCGCGAAAGAAGACATGGCGCTTAGTCTTGAAACGCACAAGAGAGTTATGGATCTTTTTACCTTGATTTCGGGACTAGAGAAGCGCTCCCTTGCGTCGAAGTATCTGCATTTTCATTTTCCTTCGCGCTTTTATATCTACGATTCGCGCGCGCACACGGTGATCTCTGAACTTACCAAGCCGATTGGGAGGAGACTCCCTTCACTCAGGGAGCATGATGATGTGTATGCCCGCTTTTCACATCGCTGCCGGGATTTGAACGAGCAGATCGACGCCCTCGCTGGGCGACATGTTTCGCCACGTGAGTTTGACAAGGTTTTGTTGGCATACGGTCGACCGTGATTTTTAGGGGCCATAATTCAAGCGCCTAATGCAGGGGGGTGAAGACAGACGGGACGTTTTCCCTGGCGGTGGACGGCGCATTGGCAGGTCAGGGAGTTCTTGACATGACAGTTAAAATAATCTAACATTTAGATGCTAATTGTGGCACTCATGAAAGCACAGCGTCTAAAACTGAAGCAGGCAAGCGCGGTGCTGCAGGTTCCGCCAAAGGACCTGCAGAATCTGGTTCAATTCGGTGTCGTGAAACCCAAGCGCTCCGAGGGAACGTATGTTTTCGATGCAAACGCCCTGCTGACAGCCAAGGTCGCGCTCTATCTGAAAGACTCTCTTGGCACCCGCAGCAGCGTGCTTTCCAAGCTCATGGATGCTTTTTCGGCGTCTGAAAAAGGGCTCAAGTCAGAGAATCCGGCCTATGTGGTTTTCAAATTCCGGCTTTTTGCCGAACAAGAGCCACTCAAGCTGGGAGTGCCTTTTCGATCGTTAGGCAAACAAATTGAGGAACGATTGAGACGCGTCGATGTCTACAAGGACTTGCCGCGTGGCCGCAAACGTCGAGGATGGAAGAAAGAGTTTTTGGAGTCACTGATGGAAGCGGCAAAGGACATTGGGGAGATCTCCGAGGAAGAAATCTTGAGGACGGTTCGGACGTATCGCAGAGAGAGGCGTACGCCGGAGATCACGGTTGCCGCCGAAACCTAAAAAGAAGAATAGCAAGAGGCGCGTCGTCGTTGATACGAACGTATTAGTGGCTGGCATCTCCGGATTTAAGGGAGCGTACGTCCCAGGCAAGTATCCGAGCGCGGATGTACTCTTCAGCTGGGCCGACCAGGATGATTTCACGTGGCTGGTTACGGAAGACATCCTGGACGAGTACAAAGAAGTCCTTAAGCGACGAAATGTTCGTCCGGCCTTGATCGGGAAGATCATCAATCTGATCCGGGAGCGGGCTGAAGAGATAAAGGTTCGTCAGCCGGCGCAGATTTCCCCTGACCCCGATGACAATGCCTTCTGCGTGTGCGCGGAACAGGGCAAAGCGGATTCCATCGTAACGCTCAACGTGAAGGACTTCCCCCAACATAAACTCAAAGCGAGAGTCTCGATGCCGGCCGACTTCCTAGCCCGGCGATGACTGCAAATGCTGGCTGATGGAGAGGCTGTTGCCGTCGGCTTGCCTTCGTAAAAGGCGCGAGCTTTGCGAAGGCTGGAGAAGAAAAGTGTAACCTAGAGCCACTTCGAGCAGTAATGTCTATTAGAAGCCTGGCATGAGACTCGATAGCAATGGGGACGAACTACTTGCTGGCTTCCGGAGAGGCGAAGCCGTGAAAATGCTATTCAACGCGGTTCGCGCTGCTATTTTCGGTGCCGCGTTCATTTTTCTGTGGGGCTGGGTCGCGCTCGGCGTGCATAGTCGCTACGATGAAACTCTGGGATTCGCGTTGGCCGGATGGACGCGCGGTTTGGGCGTCGTAGTAATGGCCGTGGGTGGAGTTCTTGCTTTCGCTTGCGTGGCGACGTTCGTTACGCGCGGAGAAGGAACGCCGGCGCCGTTCGACCCACCGCGCAAGTTTGTTGCCGCCGGGCCCTACCGGTTCGTGCGCAATCCAATGTATATCGGTGGTTTCATCCTGCTTTTTGGCTTCGGGTTGTACGAACAGTCGCCCGCGATTCTGGTGTTCACCCTGCCGTGGCTTCTATTGGCTCATCTCTTTGTTATCCTTTACGAAGAGCCGCATCTCCGGGGGACGTTTGGCGCGCCATACGAGGAGTATTGCCGATCGGTGCGCCGGTGGCTACCGCGGCGCTCGCCCGCGCCGTAGCTCACGTCAGGCAAGTCAGCACGCGCCGCCCACGTGAACGCCGTTGTCCTTCTCAGGCGTGATTTATTTCTCTCAATGTGATGAGATGAAAGCCGCGATTTGTCGGGGGATTCCGATTCTATGACTTGGAAGCGGGTGGCGACGGCGGCGGTGCTGATTCCGCTTACAGTGGGGATCGTTTTGTGGGGCTCGACGCCGATCCTGGCGCTGGCTGTGGCGCTGGTGACGCTGCTGGCGCTGTTCGAGTATTTTGCGCTGGGAGAAGCTATCGGGCATCGCGCATATAGGTTCTGGACGGCGAGTTGCGCTCTTCTAATAGTGTACGCGCAATGGTTGACCACCACGGTGCGTTACGGGGTTCTTGTTGGATTTGGCTCTCTTTCGCACATGACATGGAGCATGGTCCGGACGTTTCCGCGGACAGAGGATACCATCTTTGTGTTTGTGCTCGGCATCGCCACCCTTACCCTTTTTACCAGGCGTCCTCTTGTAGAAGCGCTGCCGTCGGCAGGGATTAGCGCCAGCGGACTCGTGCTGGTGGCGTTTCCACTTTCCTATGCAATTCGGCTACACGGGTCTGGCACACAAGGGCCGGCGCTACTGCTCTTCGCCATGGTCATTATCTGGGTGGGAGACACGGCGGCCTATTTCGTCGGCAGATCGATTGGCAAACACGCGCTGGCGCCGCATCTAAGCCCCAAGAAAACGTGGGAGGGAACGGTTGCGAGTTTTCTCGGATCGTTAATCGTCGCACTTGCGTTTGCGCGATTTGTGACGGTGCCGGTTGGACATTTGCTGGGGATGGCAGCGGTGGGGAACGTGGCGGGGCAGGTGGGCGACCTTTTGGAATCGGCTTACAAGCGGAGCGCGGGGATTAAGGATTCCGGCAGCATTCTGCCGGGGCATGGCGGGGTGCTTGACCGAATCGACGCGCTCATCCTCGCCATTCCGGTTGTCTGGTATTATTGGATATTGATTTACGCGCCCAGGTCGTAGGTCAGTAGGCTTCCCATTGAAAAGCGTGGAGGACGGAAAAGCGGCGGCGAGCCGCCGCACTCCACAAAGGACTTCGTGAAACAGTTAGCCATTTTGGGTTCGACGGGATCGATTGGGCGGCAGTGCCTTTCGGTAGTGGAGGCTTTGCCGGAGCGCTTTGGTGTGGTTGCGCTGGCGGCGGGTGGCAATCTCGAAGAGTTGATCGGGCAGATCGAGCGGCACCAGCCGGAGATTGTTTCCGTTGGGGATGCTCAGCGGGCTGACGAGTTGTCACGTTTGCTGCGCGAAAAGGGAATCGCGCGGTTTCCGGAGATTCACCACGGGCGGGAAGGAATGTTGGCTGTCGGGACGCATGCCAAGGCGGACACCGTGGTATCCGCGGCCGTGGGAGTTGTAGGGCTTGAAGCGACTTACGAGGCAGTGAAGCTGGGAAAAACGGTGGCGCTTTCGAATAAAGAGGTACTCGTAGCGGCGGGCGAACTGGTAATGGCCGCGGCGAAAAAAGCGGGGCGCGAGCTTTTGCCCGTGGATAGCGAGCACAACGCCGTGCATCAATGCTTGCGTGGCGGAACACACGGAGAAGTGCGGCGGCTGGTGCTGACGGCATCGGGCGGGCCGTTTCGAAAGACGCCGCTGGCCGCGCTGGCGAATGTCACGACGGAACAAGCGCTGGCGCATCCCAACTGGCGCATGGGAAACCGCATCACAATTGATTCGGCCACGATGATGAACAAGGGATTCGAAATCATCGAGGCGCGCTGGCTATTTGGCATGCGCCCGGAGCAAATCGAAGTTGTAGTCCATCCACAGTCCACGATTCATTCGATGGTGGAATTCGTGGATAGTTCCGTTTTGGCGCAACTTGGACCAACGGACATGCGCATGCCAATCCAATATGCGTTAACCTATCCGGAGCGGGTGGCATCTAATAATCAGGTGGCTCTGGATTGGCGGAAATTCAAGCGCTTGGATTTTGCGAAGGTTTCGACGCGGCGGTTTCCGTGCTTGCGACTGGCGCGGGAAGCGATGAAAAAAGGCGGCGCGCTGCCGTGCGCTTTGAATGCCGCGGATGAGATCGCGGTGGCGGCGTTTCTGGAGCGACGGCTGGCGTTCCTGGGGATTCCGGAAGTGATTGAGCGGGTGCTGGGGCGGACACCGCGCGTTCGAATTGAGAAGATTGAGGATGTGCTTACGGCGGATGCCGAAGCGCGTCGAATGGCGAGAGAAGAAGTGGAGCGGCTGGCGGTGACGGCGGCGGCGGCGTCATAAAACTAAAGACATAAAACAAAAGAGGGGCAGACCGATTTCATGAATACGTTGATAGGAATTTTCCTGGTGCTGGGCGTGATGATCCTCGTACACGAGTGGGGACACTTCATCGTCGCGCGGTTCTTTGGCGTGCGCGTGGACGTATTTTCCATAGGATTCGGGCCGCGGCTGTTCGGCTTTAAGCGGGGAGCGACGGATTACCGCATCAGCGCGCTGCCGCTGGGCGGGTACGTGCGCATGGCGGGGCAGGATTTGTCGGAGGTGGATTCGAATGATGTAGCGCCGACGGGTGCGCCGGACGAATTGATGAGCAAGCCGCGCTGGCAACGGGCGCTGATTTCCGTTGCGGGGCCGACCGTCAACCTGATCATGCCGCTGTTGCTGCTCGGTGGGTTCTATGCCATCAAGGGCCTGCCGTATCCTGCCTATCTGGACCAGCCGCTGGTTATCCAAGGACTCCCCGAGACGAACCCGCTGGCGAAGGCGGGGATCAAGGATGGCGACCGGGTTCTGGCGGTGAACGGCGTGACGACGCCGACGTGGTCCAAGGCAAACACGGTTCTTCTTCAAGCAGCGCCTGAAGGAGTTTTGCGCTTTCAAATTGACCGGCAGAGCGAGCAGCGAACTATGGAAGTGAAGGAGGCGGACATCCGGAACGTAGACCGTCCGCTTGGTAATCTTCCGATGCCGGCGATTGTGGGAACCCTGGAACCGGGGATGCCCGCGAGCCGCGCAGGGCTGAAGCGGGGCGATTTGGTTGTGGCGGTGAACGGGACGCCGGTGGGCAGCTGGTACGATTTCTTCGACCAGATCCGGCATTCGAACGGGCGGGCCCTGAATACCACGGTGAAACGCGACGGCCGCGACATGAACATTGCGATTCAGCCGGCACAAAGCAAGGATGAAGAGGGGCAGTTGGCGTGGCGGATCGGGATGGCGCCTGGAATTGAGTGGGCGTTCAAGGACATGACGCTGGCCGCGTCGGTGAGGGAAGCGACGGACGAAACGTTGGGCGCCACGGTGAAATTGTTTGGAGTGATTGGCAGGCTGTTCTCCGGGAAACTGTCGGTGAAGCAATTGCGAAGTTTTGTCGGCATTGCGGCCTTAGCGGGCCAAGCGGTGGCGGAAGGGCCCGTCGACGTCATCAATATGATGGCGATGATCAGTTTGAACCTGGGGATACTCAACCTTTTGCCCATCCCCATTCTGGATGGAGGAAATATCCTGCTGTTGACCATGGAAGGAATCCGCCGGCGCGATTTCAGCCTCGCGTTCAAGGAGCGATTCGTGCAGGTGGGATTGGTGTTCCTCTTGGTGTTCTTCGCTTACGTTATGTACAATGACGTGGTGCGGTTGCTGCCCGTCCATTCCTAGAACGGGTCCGCCGCACGAGCGGAGCACAGCAAATGGCTGCTGTTTCACCTTCCCACCGGGTCTCCACCGGGGAGCGCCTCAATACTGCAGCGACAACTGGTAAGCTTCAGCAAGCTGCGGGAGCGCGCGGCATCCGCATGACGCGCCAGCGGCGGGTCATCTTGCAGGTGATGGACGACGCCGAGCAGCATCTGGACGTGGACCAGATCCTCGAGCGGGCGCAGAAAATCGACTCCGGCGTGCACCTCGTCACGGTTTACCGCACGATTGATCTCCTCAAAAAGCAAGGTTTGATCGACGAGCTGGATTTGCTGCACTTGCGCGGCGACCGCCACTACTACGAAACGCACGGGCCGCGGGATCACATTCACGTGGCGTGCCTGCGATGCGGGAAAGTGCGCGAGTTCGAGAGCCGCTTGTACGAGCAATTGAAGGAACAAATCGCCCGCGACTTCCACATGAAGGTGACTATGTCGCGCACCGAAGTCGGCGGCTACTGTGCCGAATGTTTGCAAGCGATGAAAAAATAGTCGTTCACCTCCTTCCGCAGAGCTGACAGCCGACAGCTCACAGCAAAGACAGGGAAAAGACTTAACACAGAGATCAGAGAGAGGGGAGCACCCCGACAAGGTCGGGGCAAGCGCCGGTCACGGAGAAGAAAGAAGCCGACAGCTGACACTCACAGCAAAGAAAGGGCAAAGCAAAGCGCGTAAACGGGAAGAAGGAAAGGCTAGCCGATGAGCGCACGGATTTTGGCGCGGACCTCTGCCAATTCCGCAGGGGATACGGCTCCTTTTCGCTTAGCTCGTCTCCTCCGCCAATCGAGGCTCTTCATTTGGTCGGCGAGGACGGCGCTGCGTGCCGGCCCGGCAATTAACACCTCGAAGGGATAGTTTTTGATCTGGGTAGTCATGGGGCAGCAGAGCATTAGACTTGTCTTTGCGTTGTAAGCAGCCGGGCTCAGCACAACAGCGGGGCGGTGTCCAGCCTGTTCATGCCCGGCTTGCGGGTCAAAGTTAATCCACACAATGTCGCCTGCATCGGGCACATAGGCAGGGGGCATCACCAAGCCTCTTTGCCCACGGGTCTGCCAAAATCGGCTTCCTGGTGCAAATTCTCCGGAGTGATTCTTTTGAGGAGTTCCGAGAGATCGTACTCCTTGCGCGGGACAGGTTCGATGACAATGCGGCCGGATTCCTCACGCACGTCCACGGAATCCTCCAAGCGGAGTTTCGCGGCCTGGAGGACGGCCGAGGGGATTCGCACCGAAGCGCTGTTACCCCATTTCTTGACGACAGCCTTCATAGCGGTTATCGCCTCCCTGTAGAAACATTGTATTGACATGGTGCCATAAGAGTCAAAGACCGCACCCTTTGAAAAACCAAATGCCAAAGGGTGCGCCACCCGAAGGCGTTTTTCGGAATTAAGGCGCGGCCACCCGCCGCAAGCGGGCTGTTAAGGCTTTTCCTTCGGGGGCTTAGGCGGCGGATTCTGGCGCGGCGGCTGTTGCTTCTCCTGCATCCTCTGTTGTTGTTGTGTGTGGCGTTGCTCCATTTGCTGGGTCTGTTGCTGGTGGCGCTGTTCGACCTGCTGCCTTCTTGCTTCATTGGCATTTTGCTGCGCTACGCGCTGGTGGTCTTGCTCTTGTTTTTGCTGGAGCTTCTGATGCTCTTGTGCCTGTTTGGAGTAGAGCCTGTCCTGCTGCTGGCTGTATTTCTGGTCGAGCTTGGGATTGCCCGTGTTCGGCGGAGCCGGCCGATCGTGAGGCGTAATTTCCTTGGCGTGAGCGAAGGGTGCACGATTGGCATTGCCTCCCGGGTTGGGCGGACGATTGGGATTGTTATCGTGACGAGCAGCATTGTCATTACCGCGCCGATTGGCTGGCGGCTCGTAGTGTCCGCCGGCTTCCCTTGCTGGAACAACAGCAGAGCCGCGAAATGATCCGGGGCGTTGCGTTGCGGCGATTGGAGGCCTGCCCTGATTGACGGAAGCGCGCAATTCACGATTGCCGCGCGCTTCTTGAATGTGCTGGTGTTGCGCGGAAACCGGGGCAATGTGGCGTTCGCGAGAAAAGGATTCTTCTTCCCGAGAGGGCCGCTCGCGGGTACCGCCATCGCCGCCGTTGTAGCTGACGCGGGTTTCGTTGCGATTGATGATGGTGGTGTTGTAGACGTTGTGGACTTCCGTGATGTTCACGTTGGTCACGGAACGGTTGTAATAAAAGCGGTCGTGATCCCATCGGCCGCCTTCATACCCGTGGCCGAAATAGCCGAAACCATAACTGATGCCGCCGTACCACCCAACGTGCGGGCCCCAATACCCTTCATGGAAGAAATAGGCGCCGCGCTCCCAGCCCCAGTAGCCGGGCGTCCAGAGAAAGCCGACTTCGGGGGCTTCGACCCAGGTCCCAGGAACCCAGTAATAGTCCTCGTCCTCGGGATCCCAAGCCCAATAACCCGGGGTCCAGATATAGCCCTCGCCCGGGCAGAGAGGCTGCTCGTAGACTGGTAACGCTGGAGGGCCAAACCGAACGGAGATGCCCACAGCAACTTGGGCTCGGGATTGAGCCGGGATCGCCAATGATCCAACTGCGAGCAACAACCAACAAAGCAAACGAGCAATACGCATGACTCTCACCTTTCTGGTGCGCGCTGGGCGTTCTTGCGTACTAAGGAGTGCGGCCGGTTACGTTACCACGCCGACCGCACCCTTTCGTACAAACACTTTTTACTGGCAAAAGTTCTGGCCGATTCCAACGACTATACTAACGCTTGAGCTGAGGAGAGGAGTTTTGAAGAGCTGCGATCAGGTCATGCGCCGCGTCTGGAGCAGTGACATCCGACTCCATAATGATTTTTGCGGCGCTTGTGGATTTGCCGTAGAGCTTGCGATTGGCGTCCTCATCGGGCCTAAGCGTC
>Ga0210405_10003955_pt1 | contig 14162 bp, 12 predicted proteins | sample IncBWH11MmetaG_FD_155492 | JGI IMG/M metagenome (GOLD analysis project Ga0210405, IMG submission 155492) | Forest soil microbial communities from Barre Woods Harvard Forest LTER site, Petersham, Massachusetts, United States - Inc-BW-H-11-M | ecosystem: Environmental > Terrestrial > Soil >... | reverse complement strand
GAGTAACCAGGACATTTATCCATGCGGCCGGATATCAAGGCGGCGGTTCATCCACCAGGCGGGCGGCGGATTTCTGGGGCTCGCGATGGGCGCTCTTTGGGCCGAGGCGGGCGAAATCGAAAACGCTCTTCTCGGACCGCACTTTCCGCCCAAGGTCCGCTCGGTAATATTCCTTTTCATGTGCGGCGGTGTCAGCCACATCGACACCTTCGATCCCAAGGACAACAAATGGGCTGGCAAAATCATGGACGCGGTCGGTTTCGGCGACAATCTGGCGGAAATGAAAAGGCCGGTGATCCCTTGCCATCGCACCTTCACACGATACGGCCAGTCAGGCATCCCCGTATCGGACTGGTTTCCGAATGTCGGCAGCGTGATCGACGACATCGCTGTCGTCCGCTCGATGTGGTGCAACGAGAGCAACCATTTCCCCGCGGTAATCGAAACCTGCACCGGCCATCGCGGACGACAATTCGATCACCCGACGTTTGGCAGTTGGATCACATACGCATTGGGCAGCGCGAACCGGAACCTGCCCGCGTTCGTCAATATCGGCCGGCCTTCGTCACCGGTGCAATTGACCGGCGGCTATCTCGGTGCGACCGTCGCCGCCACGCCGTTTCGCGCCGGGGATACTCCGATTCCAAATCTCCTCCCGCCCAAAACCTGCAGCGCCGCCGAGCGCGAGAAGCAAATGCAGGCGCTCGAAGATTTGAACCGCGAATTTCGCGAGACCTACGCCATCAATTCGGACATCGCCGCCCGCGCGCGGTCGTACGAACTTGCCGCTCGAATGCAACTCGCAGCTCCGCAAGTCGTGGATTTCGCCGATGAACCCCAGCACGTGCTCGACCTCTATGGCATCGGCGAAAAGGAGACGGATGATTTTGGCCGGCAATTGTTGCTCGCGCGGCGCTTGGCGGAACAGGACGTCCGGTTCATCCAGATTTGCCACGCCGGCGGCGGCAATGGGCGCTGGGATGCCCACGACAACATCGAAAGCCACGCGCCGCTCTGCCGCGCGACGGACAAGCCGATCGCCGGGCTGATCCGCGATTTGAAACAGCGCGGCATGCTCGATCAGACGCTTGTGGTCTGGAGCAGTGAATTTGGACGAACGCCCTGGTCCCAAAACACAACGGGCCGCGATCACAATCCCAAAGGCTACACCGTCTGGCTTGCCGGCGGTGGCGTCAAAGGCGGCACCGTCCACGGCGCGACCGATGAAGTCGGCTACAAAGCCGTCGAACACCCCCATTATTACAGCGACCTCCATGCCACGATCCTTCGACAACTCGGCCTCGACTATAACCGCATGCAAATCCGCACGCTCGGCCGCACCATGCACCTCGTCGAAGACGGCGACGGCCCGATTCGCGAGATCCTGAGTTAGCCAGGGCGCCAACGGCAACTTCCGCGCGTAGAATATACAGTTATCCGGAGTTATATGGTCGCCAGGACTCACCCTTATTCAATGCGGTCGCTTCCATTCGGAGTTTTCTCACTGGAGCTTCTCTGGATCTTGGTGTTTTACCTACGCATCCATTCATCCGGATATCAGAATCTAAAATAGTGACACCCCCAAAAATATTAGTTGCATTTTAGACCGAGTTGATCTAATTATTTAGACGTTCGATGAAAACCTGTTTAGACATATCAACCGAGATTTGGCCGACGATGCGGGTCGCGCGTGCGACACGTCATAGCCGCCCAGGCCGCGGTTGTGCGTTTAGTCTCAGACTATCCCGCGCTTATAAAGGGCAGCAACCGGGAGCCAATTCGGATAGTCATGAGGTAAGCAGGTAACGAGAATCGATTTAAGGATTTCAGACCCTGCTTACCGGAAGTAAGCAGGGTCTTTTATTTGCCTGCATAGCTCAGAGTGGATCAACGACAATAACAACGAAATGTGAAATGCCTGTGGATAAGATGATACCGACATCTAAATGATGTCACCTGGTGAAAAACTGAATCCGGCGAAGGCAGGCCGAAACCTGCCACCGGTGTGGTCTGCCCGCGAGCGACCCGCCAGGCCGCCGGACGTCAAAAGCCGAATTTTACAATTTAAGGGCTTCGGAGGAGGTGTGCCCCCAAACACCGAAACAGCCGCCGTGAAACCGCGGGTTGGTATCGCAAGATAGCAAGAGGTGTTTGTTCTTTATTGTAATGGCGCGGGCCGGGAGGGATCAAGTGCATAGTGCATAGTGAAAAATGCATAATGCCGAAGGGCCTCCCGGCCTTCAATTTCTCGGTGCTACACGGATTGTTATTCTGAATCAGAATTGCGCCGCGCGGTCTTGATCGATGACAGCAGAATAGCGACGAGTTCTCTCGCTTCGTTCAACAAGGGTGCCGGTGTTTGCCGCTCCGTTTTACCAGCATCGACCAGGAGTTCAATCCAGTATCCGGATTCATCCGCTTCTTCCAGCGCATCGCCCAGTTTGGAGATAAAAGCTGGTTTGGATTTAGCAAGGCACGCGGCGCGGTAATTCGCTCCTACAGACGTGCCTGAGCGAAGCAGTTGTCGGGCAAGAATCCGGCTGATTTCATCCTTGGGCAGACCTTCGGAGAATTTGATCACTTGGAGGGCGAATTGCTTGGTTCGGATTTGAAGATTCTGATGTTTCATAGGTCATCCATTATGCACTTTTCACTATTCACTTTCCATTCAAACAGGCTGCGCGTCAGCACGCGGCAGAGTCTCCAAAACTCAGCTTACTCCGGGCGGCACGGAGGCAGCCTGCCATTTTCCGGGGATGTGGCAGAAAAGTGATGCACCTGCCTTGCAAGCAGGCTTAAGCGGGAGCGTTACCCGTCATTCTCCATTTTACCATTATTGCGGGGAACTCGACTAAAGTACAGAGAGGAGCCTCATAAACTCCTGCAGATGGGTGTGATTCCCATCCCCGCTACCAACTTAATCAAGCGGCGCCAAGCGCGCCGCGGTTTCCCGATTCCGCACTCTGCATTCGCAACTCTGAACTCAAACGGGAAGTGATCCGATTACCTGCCTGTAAATCAGGTGTCGTTAAATAAGATCGGAAGCGACGAACTGGAGCATTACCAGCACCTCCCACCATTTTAAAAGGCTAAAGGCTGAACGCTAAATGCTAAAACCTGACACCTGAGATTTCAGAATTCAGCCTTTAGAATTTAGCCTTTAGCCTTTGCGGTCGCTCTCGTAGCTGAATAGAAAAGCAACCCGTTGTCTGCGGGAAGATTACGGGTGCAAGTCCCGTCGGGAGCGCCAAACCAGTCCAGAATTTAGAGGGCAGAGTTCGGAGTGGAATAAACGACACGGGAGACGCCACCGTCCGGGTTCCAATTCTGCACTCTGCACTCTCAACTTTGCACTTAAACGTCTTCTGCGGAATGGCAGTCCAGGGACGGCCATCACCCGCACCTACAAAACCAAGTCCCCGGCCGCCCGCCTGTGCATCGGCCGGGGCAAGATTTTCTCGGAATGTAGCTCAGTATTTAGAGCGCCTGGCCTGGGACCAGGAGGTCGCAGGTGAAAATCCTGCCATTCCGACCAATTTAATTAAATGCCCGGTGGGATAACAGTAGTCCACCCGCCTGTTAAGCGGGACGGTGCTGGTGCGAGTCCAGCCCGGGCAGCCAATTTTTGCCGGCTATCGGCGTCCAGCCTTTAGAATTTAGCCTTTAGCCTTTGTTCAAGCTCGCGTAGCTTAATCACAGAGCGCGGTGCTTCTAACACCGAAGATGAGGGTGTAACTCCTTCCGCGAGTGCCAATTTGCATTTTGGCTGGGTGACAGAATAGAAATGTCCCGGTCCCGAAAACCGAGTGGGGGTAAAACCCGTGCGGGTGCAAGTCCTGCCCCAGCCGCCAGCCTTCGCCCGCAGCGTCATGGCGGGCGAAGGCTGTCGCGTCGAAGCGCATAGCGCCAAGACGGACTACGTCCGTTCACCCGAGCGGGTTATGTCCCGGCAAGCCATTTTCCGTCCCGTAGCTCAAAAGCAGAGCGTCCGCCTGATAAGCGGGAGACCAGGGAGCGTTACCCTGCGAGACGACCAGCCTTCGCCCGCTGCGCAGCGGCAGGCGAAGGCCGTCGCGCCGTAGCGCAACGCGCGTAGGCGGACTGCGTCCGTTGACCCATCGGCGGGCTACGGCTCGGCAAGCCAATTTCCGTCCAACGCAACCCTCAACCCAAGGCCAATTATGAGAATCCCAATTCGTTTCCAGAGCCGATTGCTTATTCGCCGAAGCTACAAACCGGCGCGTGGTTTTCGTCCGCTGCGAATTTCGCTCAAGCCGGCACGCAATGCCGCGGCGCGACTCGCCCATCGAATCGCCGACAAGCGGCGCTTTTGACCCGGGATGCCGCGCTCAAGCCGGCGTTACAAATGTCGGCAAACAATGATCAATTTAGTCAACAAGGCCTGAAACCAGTCTCGAAGAAAGGAACTGCATGAAAACTCTCGGTCGCCTGCTCGATCTGTCCATATTTCAACTTACCTACAAATCAGTTCGTGTGATCCGTCATGCGACGAGCGTCACGTTTCGCCCGGCGCGTTCCCCAGCTCCTGAACCCAAAGAAGAATCCCGGAAGCCGCCAGCCACGGAAGCACCCGTCGGATGGCCCAAGCCGCAACATCGCTGGATGGTGTAGTCAGTCTGCACGCCTGTCTGAAGCACAGGAAGTGTCGGCGCAATTCCGACTCCAGCGGCCGGCTTCGGGGAATGGGGTGATGGAGTGAAGGAGTAATGGAGTGGTGGTTGGGAAAGCCACTGAACGCCCGGTTTAAGTCAAACGCTCGTCTGGAAACTTTTCCGCTTATGAATGCGATGAAAAATCGATGCACTCGGCCAATGCTTTGTGCGCGTGATGTTCAGCCCATTACTCCCCCACTCCACCACTCCATCACTCCGCCTTCCCCATCCGTGCGCCTCTTGGCTTCGGCGAAAAGCTGGATCGAAGGCGAGGCCCTCCGGCAACTATACGCGACAGCCCGGCTCGAAGGTGTGCACCGGGCGATCGGATTCCCCGATTTGCATCCGGGCAGGGGCGTGCCGGTCGGCTCGGCATTTCTCACGGCCGACAAATTCTACCCGCACCTGATCGGCGGGGACATTGGTTGCGGCATGGGCTTGTGGAAAACCGATTTGCTCCGGCCCAAAGCGAAACTGGATCGCTGGGCCGCTCTTCGCTTCGACCTCGAGCATCCGTGGGAAGGCGACACTCGCGAAGTGCTCGCTTCCGCCGGATTGCATTCGACGCGATTCGACGCCGCCCTTGGAACCATCGGCGGCGGAAATCACTTCGCCGAATTGCAGGCGATCGAAGAAATTTTAGACGCCAGGAACATGAAAAAGTTGGGTCTGGGGAAAAACGAGATGGTGGTGCTCGTTCATAGTGGTTCGCGCGGATTGGGTGAAACCATTCTGCGCAACCACGTGGACGAGCACCACGCGGAGGGGGCGGTCGCCGGGTCATCCGCCGCCGAGGATTACATTCGCGGCCACGACATCGCAGTCCGTTGGGCCGCGACCAATCGCGCGCTCATCGCCAAACGTTTCCTCTCCGCACTCGGTGCATCCGGCGGACGCGTGTGGGATGCCTGTCACAACAGCATTACTCCCCTGCCCTCGTCGGCCGGCGATACCCGTTGGCTGCATCGCAAAGGTGCGGTTCCGGTCGAGACCGATCCATTGGTAATTCCGGGCAGCCGCGGCGCGTTGAGCTATCTCGTGTTGCCGCTGGGTGACGGCGAAACCAATCTGTGGTCCCTGGCACACGGCGCAGGCCGCAAATGGTCCCGAAGCGAAACGCGATCGCGGATGCGCGAACGTTTCCGTCAACCCGAGTTGGTCCAGACTCCACTGGGCGGCCGCGTCATCTGCGAAGATCGCGACCTGCTCTACGAAGAAGCGCCCGCTGCGTACAAAAACATCGAAACAGTAATCCAGGACCTGGTCGATGCGGGTCTCGCATCCGTCATTGCCACGATGCGGCCGTTGCTCACGTATAAGACGCGGGCGGCAAGGCGATAAACGGAGTATTGGAGTAGAGGAGTGATGGAGTTTTGGCCCAACACTCCAAAACTCCATTGCTCCATCACTCCATTCCGCCCTTTCGTCCGTGGATGCAAAGCAGCTCGCGCGCCCTGCCCTTCAAGCAGACCCTAGCCGGTGCAAGTCCGGCCACGGATGCCAAGATGAAAACACCAAGCACCAACATTCAAGCTCCAGAGAAGCTCCAATGTGCAAGCTCCAAAAGCCCGATGAAGGCCATGCCGCCAGTGAAATTTGGTGCTTGGTGTTTCTCTGGAGCTTGGATGTTGGTGCTTGGAGCTTTTCCTTTCGCTCTCAAAGTGTAATTAGTTCTGCACGCCGCTCTGCGAAGGCGGAGGTTCGTGGTGCAAATCCACGTGAGAGCACCATTGTCAAATCCGAAATCCGAAGCCAGAAATCCGAAGGAAATCCGAATTCCAAAATCCGAAAACTTCGAGCTTCGGGTTTCGAGCTTCCTCGTGTCGCGCCGTAGCTGCTTCTGAGCGAAGGCGGATCGGATTTCTGATTTCGGATTTCGGATTTATCCCAGGGTCGTGATGTAACAGTTAGCATCTCCGCCTGTGACGCGGACTGTGCGGGTGCAAATCCCGTCGCCCTGACCATTTTAAGAATTTGAATCAGCCAGCAGCCGTGATGGCAGTTCGCCGGAACGGTCCTGCGGATGAGTTGATTCAATCGCGGTTCGAATCCGCAATCGACTGCTAATCGATCCATGGACTGGATGGGGAGAAATCCCCTCACGAGTTCGAGGCGGGAAGCCCGCACGCAAGCGCAGCTCGAAGCCGGCCTTGTGAGAATCGCGCGAGCGATTCTCCCGCCTGCCGACGGTGGTTTCCTGCCTTGAACTTCAATTTCAAACGCAAAGAGAAAGGAAAACCATGAATACGCAATCCCTCTACACCCGATTCGGCGCCCGTCAACCGCGCGGCGCATTCCGTCACAAGTTCATTGTCGAGGAATCTCACGCGGGCTTGCTGTACCGGCACGGTGTCTTTGTGCGTCTTGTTGGTCCAGGCCGTCACGTGCTGTGGGGCTTTGGCTGGACGATCACAACCACGGACCTTCGCAAGACCGCGGTCCTTGTGCCGGGTCAGGATGTACTATCGGCGGATAACGTCGGCCTCAAGTTGAGCCTGCTGCTCGCGTATCAGGTGACGGACGCCGCCAAGGCCGCGCACGAAACGCAGAACTGGCTGGGCGACCTCTACAATGCCGCGCAGCTTGCGGTGCGGGCGACCGTCAGCGCAGCGACCATCGAAGCGCTTCTCACGCAACGCCTTGAAATCGGCGCGCAACTGCTGGCTCGCGTACAGCCGGAAGCCGCAAAGATCGGCGTCAACGTCCTCGCTGTCGAAGTGAAGGACGTATTGCTGCCAAACGATCTCAAGCGGGCCTTCAGCGACGTATTGAAAGCCAAACAGGAAGGCCAGGCTGCGCTCGAACGCGCGCGTGGCGAAAGCGCATCCCTGCGCAATCTGGCCAATGCGGCTCGCGTGCTCGAAGGCAACCCGGCGCTCATGAACCTGCGTTTGATGCAGTCGATCTCGGCTGCTCACGGCGCGGGCAACACGCTGGTCCTCGGCATGCCGGGCGGCTTCGTCCCGTTGAAGAACGGCAAGCCAACGCCGGAACCGCCGACCGAAAACTGATCACATCGCGTGCGAAAGAATCTTCTTTCACACGGATATTACATCCCGTTGGCCGAGCAGCCCAGGCGGCGGTTTGCAAAACCGCAGAGGCTGGTGCGACTCCAGCACGGGATTCCAGCTTTCGCTCTTGCACGTCCCGCATGGCGAGCCATTTCTTCGGGCATAGGTGTTGAAAGATACATGGCTGCCTTCCAAGCAGAAGTACAGGGCGCGATACCCTGATGCCCGACCGGTCTTCACTCGCAACAGCGGAGCGAGCGAAGGCTGCCGCGCCGGAGCACGCTAGCGCGTAGGCGCTGGCCTTTGTCCCGGAGGGACACCCGATAATAGCCCAGCGATTCCATCGCTGGGTTGTTCCCGCAATGCGCCAGAGCCCCGGAGGGGCGAAAGAAGATGTGCGAACCGGTTCGACCAAACCGCCCGTCGAACAATTAAGTATCTTCTTTCGTCCCTGCCGGGACTTGCTTCGCTGCGGGCGACCCCACCGATAAATCGGTGGGCTATTTTCTGTCACCCTGCCGGGCTGGGATGACGGAGACGAGAATCTCCGCCCGCGGTTTTTTTCGTCACCGCCGTTGCAATTGCGCCAACTGTTCCGCCAACGCCGCGTAAAGTTAGCCGACACTTGATTCGACGCCGATATCGGAATCGGAGGTTTCCAGATCAAATTGTTCGTCCAGTTCCATGCTCATTTGGACCATGTCCAGGGAATCGGCGCCGAGGTCCTTGCCGAATATGGATTCAGGTGTGATCTGGCTGGGCTGAACGTCAAGTTCTTCGACGATGATTTTGTTTACGGCGGCGAGTTCGGCGGTCGAAAGTTTAGCATTCATTTCGCTTCAACGTAGCCGCACAAATCGCACTTGATAGTTTGATTATTGCAAGTTACTGTACTGCCTAGTCATGTTTGAGCGCCTTTTCGCCGAGAGCGGCCTTTCGCTGGATCGATTGCGCTCTCTGCTTGAGGTGGGCGCGACGGGAAGTATCGCCAAAGCGGCCGATGGGGACCCGGTCAGACAGAGCCAGTACAGCTGACAAATAAAAGAGTTGGAGGACTTCTTTCAGGCGCGGCTTGTCGAGCGCCACGGCAAGGGCCTGCGATTGACTGCGAACGGAAAAGCGCTGGCCCGCATCTCGCGGTTCTTCATGCTGGGTCTCTCGAATTTCCAGCGCGGCTGCCTGGAAGAGGAGCAGCGGTTCAGCATCGGGGCGAGCGCCGCGTTCAACCAGGTCTTCCTTTTGCCGGTGCTCGCCAATTCGCGCCTGGCACAATCGGGCGTTCGACATGGGGTCGAGATTGTGACCGACGATGAAATCGAAAGGCGACTGCACGACCTGACATTGGATTTCGGAATCGTGACCGCCGGGAAAATCAGCCGGCCGTTGCAACTAACGCAACTTGGCCAATGGCGTCTGGTCTTGTGCGTGCCCAAAGCGCTGCACAAAACCGAAAGCCGCGCCTCGCAGGCATTTCATCAACGACGCCTGCCTTTGGCATTGCCCGCTCGCGAATCCGCCGTGACGAACCTTTCGGCTCTCCGGGGCTGCGAGCCGACGCTGAGCTGCGATAACTTTCTCGAGGCGAGGACGGCGCTGGAAGAGCAAAGCCTGGCGGCGCTCCTGCCGGATTACCTGGTCCCGACCGCCAATTCAAACTCATTTTTGCGCGTCCGATTTCCAGAGCTTGAGCCGGTCGTTTTTCACCACCATCTGGCCTGGAACCCGCGGCTGCTGCGGCTGAATCCGCACGCCGCTCGCAAACGAGATTTTCTGATCAAAGCGCTCACCCGGAGTTAAATCCGAAATCCGAAGCCGATGCCTTTGTCCCGGAGGGACACCCGAAAATAGCCCAGCGATTTATCGCTGGGTCTCGTGTGAGATCGCGAAAGCCCCGCGAGGGGCGAAAGAAAGCGTCCGGTATTCAAGCGATGTCCTTTCGTCCCTGGCGGGACTTGCTTTGCTGCCCGGGACCCCACCGATAAATCGGTGGGCTATTCTCTTTCGCCCTCTCGGGCTGGAAACAACACACAACATCAACCTGGCAAAGGAGGCATTTATGAAAAGGCTATTCAAGAGGCGCGTATGCAAGTTTCAGCTAAGCCTGCCGTGTTACGCGAGTTCCTATTTCCTCAAGCAGGCCCTGAAGCTGGAAACGGCGCTGGCGAAAAAGCCCAGGGTCCTTCGCCTGGAAATGATTGGTGACGGCGAAATTCCGGCGGACACCGCGCTTCTGATGCGCTCGATACTTATGAACCGTTCGCCGAAAACGCAACTCGTGACCGTCGCGCGCTCCAGCCTGCAAGGCGGTTCCGTCCTCGTTTGGCTGTTGGGAGATCAACGCATTATACGTGATGACGTCCGGGTATTTTTCAGGCGCAACCCCCTGGCCGACGAAGACCCGGTGGAAATCTACGCGGGCATCGGCGAGGCCGAACCGAAATACAAAGATTCGTATTCGTCAATCGACCCGGAAGATGCGGACTACGCGCGTGTGCTTCAGTTGATCAACGAATTCCTACCCGTGAACGAATTTGCCGGCAGAATCGTCAACGTGGCCATCCTGCGGCAATTCGGGCTCGTGGAAAACGAGCGCGTGGACAACTTCCTGGCCACCGCCTTTTCAAAAAGCGAACGAGCGAGGGCGTTCACGTGAATCAGACGAAGGTGAATGACAGCCAATGATCACGTAGCAGCCGAGGTAACGAGGCTCATTACAAATCCGAAATCAGAAATCAGAAACCCGAAGGAAATCCGAATTCCGAATTCCGAACCTTCGAGCTTTGGGCTTCGGGATTCCTTCGGATTTCTGATTTCGAGCTTCGGATTTTCGGCCTGCGATGTTTATGCGCTGGATTCGGCGGCACCTGGAAATGATCAAATCATCGGAGGTCTGTTCTCGTTGATCAGACGTCCAATCAATCCTCCTGTGGTTCAACTGCGATAGAACAACCGGATTCGTCCGGGAGACGTGGGTTCGATTCCCATCGGGAGCCTTAATTTCGACGGGCCGTTGAGTTTGGGTTATCAGCAAGCGGGAAACCGCGACCGGGTTCGCATCCCGCACAATCGGGCGACTGGTTGACGCGCAACTCGCCTCTTGTCCGTCTCGGTTTTATGGGCAGAAGATTGAGGTTATCACCTCCGTCGAATTGGGCGTAGCTCAGCGGTGAAGCACCCGGTTCCAACGCGGGCTTGCGTGAAACCTCAACGACCGGCGAGACTCGGCCAAAGAATTAGAGCTATCGCAAACAGGCGGGCTATTTGCGGATTTGCGGTCTTGAGTTGTCGCCACGCGTTCACGGCCGTGTCAGCGCGTAATGCGGCATTAAGCGCGTCTTGGCGGGAAAACGAAACCGATGGATCATAATCGGCAGTGTGTCGATCGTCTTGTAAATCAATGAAGGTCTGCGCGACAAGCCGAACCTGGTGGTTGTTGGCAATGCCCAGCCTCGACCAGAAAGGCTGAAGAAGGTCATGTACGTCCTGAGGATTGGGTTTAACGAACTCCCTGCAGACGGACCTCATTTTCACGTGAACAAATGCCCGAGAGGCCAATTGACGCAAGTGTTGGTCCTCCTGCCCAGCCCCGCAAATTAGTGCTGTGGATTCTTCAATGAGGAAATGAAACAGGCCGTAATAGGCCGTGGAAATGGCCCGACGAACCGTCGCCTGCCTGGGACGCCTTCGCTCGTAGCCCGCCAGCATCCGGGCTTGGGAGACAAGGTCGCGACCGATGCGAGCCATCAGGCCAGCCTCCCGGCCAGCTCTTTTTTACGCCCGACTTTCACATACGGCCAAAGCCGGTGGTCTGTTTCAGTCAGAATCAACTCACGGACCCAGGAAACCATGGGCTCAATTTTCTTCCACGCCAGGTTTTTGTCGGGTGTCTTGTCGGGAAATACCAAATACACGTAAAAGGATTCCTCGCCGGTACTGTCTGTGCCCCGGAAAAGCTGAACATCCCTGGGCCGTGGAAAGCCTCTCTTGGCCAGCTCGTCGGGTTTGATCCGCTCCCGAAGATCGTTCAAGGCATCGGTCGTCATACTAGACTCATAATACATCGCTGGCCAACTCGCGTCACTACACTTTTTGATCCTTCGACCGCGATTTTACCTATCGCCCATCCGAAAGATCGCCGGGAGGAGGCGGGCGTATTTTGCGACCGCCGGACGGACACTGGCCGTTCCGCGACTCCAGACGAGCGACACTTCTCGCGACAACGCGCCAAGAAACGGCAATGGCAGCGCTCGCACATCGGTGCTCTTGAAAGATCCAGCGGCCAATCGGGGCATTACGGCGGCGACACCAAGGTTCTGCACGGCTTGGGCAAGTTGCGGGTACGAGCTGAATCGCAATCGCACGTTGAGCTTGATACCGACGCGTTTCGCTTCCTGTTCGATGGCCTGGCGAATTCCCGCGCTGCCATCCAACATCGCCAAAGGCATATGGCCAAGTATGTCCGACTTGACCTTAAGTTTTGGATTGGCGGGTAACAAAGCGGCCGGGACGAAAAGACAAAAGCCAAGTTTGCCGAGCGGCGCGCAAGCCAGAGCCCGGTGCGATTCGGACCGGGTTACCACGCCAAGATCGACCGATCCATCAAGGACGCGGCGGAGAATTTCATCGGTCTTGAGATTTTGGAAAGTGACGGTCAACCGCGGATGCGCTTCCGAAAGACCCGGAAGCCGCGGCAGCAAAAGCCATTGAATGAGACTTTCGCCGGCGCCGATGACGAGGTCAATCGGTTGTCCCGAGCAGATTCCGCGAAATTCCTCCAGCGCCCGCAACGTGTGGCCGACGATTTCATAAAGCCGCTCGCCGGCGTCCGTAAGCTCGGCCGGCCCGCGGCCGCGCTTGAGCAGTTCGACGCCGAAGTAGCGTTCCAGTTCCTTGAGTTGCCGGCTGAACTGGCTTTGCCGATTCGAGTCATCGCCGGACGCCGCGCTGATTCCGCCTGCGGAAACAATTTCCCGGAACGTTTTCAGGCGTTCCAGCGAAAGCCCTGATTGACTGAAAAGCTTTTCGAACATGACCGCAAAGTCATCATGGTTGCCTTTTCCACCATAAACAAGCGTCTCAATTCCCGCCAAATTTGCGGGCATGAACGCAAATGATTCAGAGTCAGCCAGAGTCGAAATCACGAACGTCTTCAACGCCGGTTTCCGACGGGGAGCCAATGACCGCGCCGCAGCAGGTATAAAGTATGATTCCGAGTCCCTAAAAGATGTTCAAGTGCCGCAGCCACCACAAGGGCCCTCGGAACTGTCCCGGTCACTCGCAACAATTTGGAAGAGCGGGTACGAAACAGGCTATCAGTGCGGGGCATCCGACACTGAGTTGGCCAGCGTAGCGGTACCCGGAGCGTGCGGAATGCTCAGTGGAATGGGCGAAGGACTACTCGAAATGACGGACTTTTTCAAGGATGTGGACAAACCCGAGTGATCATCATTCGCTTTCGAATCCAACCACGTAGCAGCCGAGGTAACGAGGCTCACGACAAATCCGAAATCCGAAGCTAGAAACCCGAATGAAATCCGAATCCGAACCTTCCAGCTTCTGCTTTGTCAGAGCCTCCTTACCTCGGCTGCTACCTCCAATAAACACAAAAATATATGAGAACAGACATGCACAAAGTCATTTGCGAGGAACCGCGCCACGGCGGAGGGCGTGACCGGCAAAGTCGCCGCGCAAATATCCCGCTGGAGGATCGCCCGAAATTCGAAGGCATGATGCGTCCGCACGTCAATCGCAAGTGGTTCGGGGAACATTTGGGGCCGTTGCGGCGATGGCTGCACTCGCAGGTCGGCAGGCCATGGAATGACGTTTACAGCGAGGCTTGCAAGGTGATCAAACCGGACAGCGTGGTTCGCAATCACATCAAGTTTCACCTGCTGGAAATGGTCGAACGCAATACGTTCATGCATGCCGGAAAGGTGTGTGTCACGAGCACGCGACACCAGGGCGGAATCATTCCGCTTTCTGACCTATATGGTCCAAGCTCGTTCTACGTGCATCCGGAAACGGGAATTCTGACGGCAATGCCTCTCCGTCGTCGCCAGCGCTGGCGCGATGAGACCGTGGAGCGCCGCGCGCTCACGCAACGGCGGCTTTCCGACGGCAACCGCTTGATCAATCTGGACGGCATTTGGTTCGCCTGCCGCCTGCAAGCTTTTCCGGCGGAATTCAAGAGCCATGACAGTCCCGTTCGCTATGACTTGGCTCAGCACAGGCTCATTGGACCTGGCCACGCGTACAAGCTCTATGGAGAAGAGGCATTTTGCGCGGCCAAACGTCAACTCTCGCGCCGCGAGATAAGACGTTTCGGTCTGTCCAATTCGCAGGCACCATTCTCCGTTGCGCCATCGTCACCGCGCCTCTGCGAAGGCGCGATGACGGTGGCGCAACGGCCTGGCGATTACGAAAGATGATTGCGGATTTTGGACGGAGCAATCAATTGGTGAGTTGAGCGAGCCCATCC
>Ga0210405_10003954_pt1 | contig 14162 bp, 6 predicted proteins | sample IncBWH11MmetaG_FD_155492 | JGI IMG/M metagenome (GOLD analysis project Ga0210405, IMG submission 155492) | Forest soil microbial communities from Barre Woods Harvard Forest LTER site, Petersham, Massachusetts, United States - Inc-BW-H-11-M | ecosystem: Environmental > Terrestrial > Soil >... | reverse complement strand
CAAGCAGAAGATCGGCATCACGGGGCATTCCCGAAATGGAAAGCAAGCGCTGCTGGCCGCCGCGTTCGACGAACGGATCGGCGCTGTGATTGCCTCGAGCGGCACTACCGGCGAAAGCCTTCCGTGGAGATACACGACGGACCCTTTCGCCGTCGGAAGCATTGAAGGGATCACGGGAGGTCCACACAATACTCATTGGTTTCATCCCAGGCTGCGGTTCTTTGCTGGAAGGGAACAAAAGCTGCCTGTGGATCAGAACATGCTCCTGTCCATGGTTGCTCCCCGCGGCCTGATGATGTATGCCGGTTTCGCCGAGCACGAAGGCAATCCCTTTGGATACGAGCAGGCATATCGTTCGGCGCGCCGCGTGTACCAGTTCTTCGGACGTGAAGAAAATTTGTGGCTCCATCTAAGGCCCGGTGAGCATCCGACGACGGTTGGAGACATCGAGAACTTCGTCAACTTTCTCGACACGGTTTTCGGACGCAAGGCATATCCGAAACTTGAGACTTGGATCAACGGCTACACTTTCGAGCATTGGTTGCAGGCATCGGGTGAGCAGATCGATCCGCTGCAATATCCGAAAAGGCCTGTTGGCGATTTCATCGCCGGCGACACAGCCCGAAGGAACATTCTCTGGGCTCTGGGAGAGGAGCCCGCGGGGCTTCCGTTCCTGCCGGCCGAGCACATCCTGACTTTGCCGGATAACCTCTGGCAGATCGCGCCGAACGACAATCTGCTAGCGCTTCTTTTCAAAAGGCCCTTGCAGAGACCCAAGATGGGGTCGGCGGTTGTGCCTTTCGGCGACGGCCTCAGAGCGGATCTGTATTATCCGCTCGGCGCAGGTGGCCGTCCGAAGCCGGGGAAATTGCCCCTTGTGGTCTGGCTCCATTCCTATTCTTATGCGACCGGCTACTCGCGCTACGCGGCCGCGCCGTTCGATTCGCTCACCGAGCGAGGCTTTGCCGTGCTGGCTTTCGATCAACTGGGTTTTGGTACCCGCGTGCTGGACGCGCGCTATTTCTACGACCAGTATCCGAAGTGGTCGCTCATGGGGAAGATGGTGTCGGATACGCGCGCCGCGATCGATGCGGTTTCCGCGCTCGACGCGATCGACCCATCCCGCATCTACGTCGTCGGCTACGGTCTGGGCGGAAAAGTAGGCCTGCTGACAGCGGCTCTGGACAACCGTGTGAAAGCAATTGCGGCGCTATGCGGATTCGATCCATTGCGGATGGATACCCCCGAAAAGGGCGCAGAAGGTGTCCGTCACTACTCGCACCTGCACGGGCTGATTCCCCGACTCGGATTTTTTATCGGAGAGGAACAGCGGCTACCGTTCGACTACGACCAGGCTCTTTCGCTGATCGCTCCGAGGCCGGTGCTCCTCATTGCTCCGACTCTCGACCGTTACGCCCCGGTGGAAGATGTGAAGCGGGAGGTGGAAGCGGCTCGAGCTACTTACCGTTTGCTTGGGAAGGAGGGCGCACTGCAACTGGAAACGCCGCTCGACTTCAACCGTTTTCCAAAGCAAAGGCAGGAGCGGATCTTCGACTGGATCGCTTTGCAGTAGTTACCATTTTGTTGGCAGCCGAATAGGTCTCGTGGAGCGGGCTTTCAAGCCGGCTATGCCCGCTTTCATGCGGGCATTTTTGTAGCAGAGGCATTCTTGCCTGTGTTGGTCGCGCAGTAGCGCGACCATCGCAGGCTATCAGCCTGCGCCACTATGGCTCAGCCAGTTTTCACATGGTCCTTCTATTGGAGCAACTCCCGAAGATACTCCTCGTCTTGCGTGTCGCTCATATCTGTGAGGTCTCCCAGAACATATCGATAGCGGAAGCGAGGGCCCGCGGCCACAACGCGTCCCATCCAGTTCGTAGGGTCTGTCCATAGGACTGGCCGAGTTCCCATCGCCTTGGTGAGGTCGTCGAAGTCCCAGCGAAGTGCGAAACCGGGAATCACGGCGTCGCTCAAGTCTGTGTTCAACGTATTGTGAAGCGCCTCTAACAGGCTGTAAGGCGTCCTGTCCAACCACACTTTGGATATTCGCGTGTCGGTCGCGGCCGCCAGCAACAGCCAGATTCCCTTCACACCCTGAGCAGCGGCGCGAATCGACGCGGGATCCACATCGTCACGAGCAGCCAGAACGTCGACGCCACGCAGTATGTCGTGCGCGCGCATCGCCGGCAAGTTGCGCCCGATCAGGGTCGCGCGTTCGTCGGCAAGGTAATCCCCGACATAAGGACGGCGGCTCTCCTGGCTAAAAGAAAGACGGGGATTAAGCTTCAAAACAACTCGACCGGACTTCGCGGCTCTTTCCGCCAGCCAATCTGAAAGCTTGCCCGCCACCAGCAGTATCGCGGGCTTTCTCCCGGGCGAGACTGGTGTATACAACTTTCCGCTGATTACGATCCCAGGCTCGCTCTCGAACTGAATTTCACTTGTCCGAATTCTCTCTCCGCCTGACGGGTTCACAATCGTGACCGCCGGCGACGAGCCGTCGGTGGGAATCTTCAAGCTCCGCAGCATCGCCACCAACTCCGCGGTTGTGCCTTTGCGTTTCTTAGCTTGATAGTCGTCAAGAATCAGTTGGTACAGCTTTCGGCTTCCTGGTTCATCCTCAACGCGGCCCGTTGGCGTCACCAGCAGTTCGTGGTTATTGTAGAGCTTTACGGGCTGCTCATGAAAATCTCCATGACCGTCCTTTAGCCAACGGATCATCCATTGGTAAACCGCTTCCCGGCTCCCGAGCGGCGTGCCATGCGGGCCGGGACCTACGAAGATCGCGACTCTATCTTCGGCCCCGTAAAGACCGAACCAACGCTTCGCTTCGTCATAAAGAAGCCGAGCGCCAGGAGGCGTAAAGTAGTCCTGCTCGGTTGCCTGGATAAGCCACGGCGTCGGCGCGGATAATTCCACAAGATCCGCGATGTCCAAACCCTGTGCGAGAAAATCCGGGAAGCTCATCTCAGACCCGGGGGCGCTTCCTGTGAAGAGCAGCCGGTACGAATTCGGAAAACAGGCGGGGATGACTACCTTGAGCCGCGGATCGAGAGCCCCGATGAAGGTCGTCAACGCTCCGCCGCCCGAGCAGCCGGCGGCCCCGATGCGCGTAGGGTCCACGTCCGGCCGGCTAATCAGGTAGTCGAGAGATCGTTTGGCATCCCATATAAAGTAGCGAGCGACAGCCTCTCCAACGAGGTTGCTCTGCGCTTCGGCATGGATGTGCTCATTCACTGACCAGCCGGCCGCGGGCGCTTTGAGTTGCGGATCGTAGGTCTGCTCGCGTTCGCCCTGCCCCACTGGATCGAAAGCCAGTGAGACGAACCCTTTCAACGCCAGATTGGCTGCCAGCAACTGCGGCTCCGTCTTGCCTTCCTGCGTATGGCCCGATTGTAGAAGCACCGCCGGGTATCGGCCTGGCTGCGCCGGACGGTAAAGATGGGCAGTGACGAAATAGCCTGGAAGGCTTTCGTAAATTATTTTCTCGATGACAAAGCCGTCTGCCTGGATACTTCCGGTGACTCTGGCGTTGAGTGGTCCGTTGTACTCCGGAAGGCCGCCCATCATCGTCATGAGTTTTTCGCGGACCACTTTTTTTCGCGCCTCGGCATCGGCGACCGTTCGGATACCGGCGATGGCGGCTTCCCGCGCGTCAAGTTGCTTTTGAGCGATCTTGTCCATCCAATTAAGGAGAGGGTCGGCGGTGGCGGGAGACTGCGCGTAAAGACAGGCGCAATTGAGAAAGATCGCGAGCGAGGCTACGGCCGATTTCATCGTGTCACGACTTGTATCCTTTAGCCTTCAGAATAGGCGCGAATAACCGGCGCACATTCCCGCCGAGCACCAGCGCTTTCGCTGAGTCGGGGATATCGGCCCCCATCACCTTACTGAGCTGTGACGCGAAGCTGCGGCCTCCGACGTCACTGCCGTAAACCACTCTATCCGGACCCAGCTCGCGCACGGCCATTTCCACAAAGCCCGACGTGGGATCCGATCCGGCGATCTCCGCGCAGATGTTCTTCGTGTCGCGAATGATTCGAATCCCTCGTTCCCAATTTCCTCCCGTGTGCGCGCAAATGAAACTAGCGTCGGGATGCCGCTTGGCCAGCTCGACTAAATCATACGGGCTGGATTCACCCGGCTCATTGCCGCCTGTCTTGAGCCAGCAGTGCTGTAAAATCGGCGCCTTCATGGAGACCGCGCGCTCCACAATGGGATCGAGCTCCGGGGCGTTGCATAGTTTGTCTACTTCTATCTCCCCGACGCCGATCATCGGGCCGTCACGCACACAGCGATCGAACTCCTGCAGACTGAGGTCGACATAGCTGGGGCTCAAGTAGACAGATCCATAGGCGCGGTCAGGATGACGCCGCACGGCGCGCAATACCCGATCGTTCTCCTGGCGAAGTTGGTCGGGAGATGGATGAAGTGGGTCGGAGTAGCCTTGTGAAAGGATCAGCCGTTCGACTCCCACACGATCCGCGCATTTTATGAGGAAGTCCATTCGCGCTTCGGGCGTATCGCCTGGCGCTCCGTGGAGATGGCTGTGGATGTCCCAAATCCGCACGCGAGGTTCTTGAGCCTCGGAAGGGATGGGCACGGCGGCAAGCAAAGCCGCGTTCAGGAACGTTCGGCGATTTAACATAGCGCTTCACGTAGTATAAGCTTGGGGCTTAGGCTATGACCAGCGAAACCAAGCACGCGCCTTCCGGAATTGTGGCGCGGACACTCGTGTCTGCCGCGTCGAGACTCGTCTCGACGCTTGCCGTTGAACCGCCATCTCCCGCGAACATGCGTCGAGACGAGTCTCGACGCCGCAGGCCGGGGGCCCGCGCCACATCGACGATCCTGCTAGCGGCGTTCGTACAGCTACTGCCTGCGCAAAATCCGCCGCCCAAGGTGGACGCCAGGCAACTGTATGCGAAGCTCTGCGCCGGGTGCCACGGATCCGACGCCCATGGAACGCAGCAAGGCCCAGGGCTCAGCGGCAACGCCAGATTGCGCAGGCGGCCGATTTCAAGGCTGCGCACGTTGATCCGCACCGGAATTCCGGCAGCCGGAATGCCACCCTTCGATCTCCCAGACGAGGCGCTCGATGCTCTTGCAACCTTGGTTGTCTCTCTGAACTCGTCGGCCTCGGAAGCGAACGTGCCCGGCGATCGCGCGGCCGGGGAAGAGTTTTTCTTTGGCAAAGGGCAATGCGATTCCTGCCACATGGTTTCCGGCGCCGGACAGCCGATCGGTCCGGATCTCTCGGATGTCGGAAAGGAAATGACGGTGGACCAGATTCGCGAAGCCCTGCTGCAACCTGATGCGGAGATCACCTCCGGTTATGAGCTGGTCACTGTGCGTCTGAAAGATGGACAAACCCTTCGCGGTTTCGTCCGCGGCCGGACCAATTTCGATATCCAGTTGCAGGATTTGGCCGGCGGGGTTCACTCGTTTTCGCTGGATCAAATTTCAACTATTACCAACGAGAAGCATTCATTGATGCCGCCTTTAAAAGCCAGCCCCGATGAACTGCAGAATTTGATCGCTTACTTAAGCCGATTGACGGGTACACAGGCGGGAATACCCACTTCCACTCAGTCCTCCGCAAAAGATGGAATTGAGTTCTCGAGAATCATGAATCCGAAGCCAGGTGACTGGCTCACTTACAACGGAAATCTGAGCGGAAACCGGTATAGCAAACTGACTCAAGTCAATGCAGCCAGTGTGAACAAATTGAGTGTGAAGTGGACATTCACAATTCCCCTATGGTCGCAGTTCCTGCCCGATACACCGTACTTCCACGAAAACATGCGTTACTTCGGATTAGAGACAGTTCCGATCGTTGCCGACGGAATCATGTATGTGACGGGCCCCAACCAAGTATTCGCGCTGGATGCGCGCACCGGCCATCAGATCTGGCACTACTTGCGCCCGCGTAGCACCGGACTTGTCTCCGACGCATCCTTGGGCACCAATCGCGGAGTGGCGATTCTGGGCGACAAGGTATTCATGGTAACCGATAACGCGCATCTCATCGCCTTGAACCGCACCACGGGCCGCCTGGTATGGGAAACCGTGATGCCGGATGAGCCGCAGCACTACGGCGGAACAATGTCGCCGCTCGTCGTCAAAGATATGGTGATCGCCGGCGTTTCCGGCGGTGACTGGGGCATCCGCGGATTCCTGGACGCCTACAAGGCCTCAACCGGCGAACGGGTATGGCGGCACTGGACCGTTCCAAGTAAGGGCGAACCGGGCTATGACACCTGGAAAGGAAATGCCGTTAGTTATGGCGGCGGCGGAACATGGCTGACCGGCTCCTATGACTCAGAGACTGACACTCTCTACTGGGCCACTGGCAATCCCTATCCGGATTCCGACGATCGCCAGCGCGGTGGTGATAATTTATTTACGAATTCCGTCCTTTCACTCAATCCCGACACCGGGAAATTGAAATGGTATTACCAATTCTCTCCGCACGATGTCCACGATTGGGATGCGAACACTCCCAATGTTTTGATCGACACGAAATATCATGGCCAGGATCGAAAGCTCCTTCTGCATGCGGACCGCAACGGTTTTTTTTATGTATTCGATCGCACCGAAGGCCAACTTCTGACGAGCCGGAAATTGATCCGGCGGTTGACATGGGCGAGTGGCATTGGTCCTGACGGCCGTCCCATGCTCTTGCCCGATACCGGCGTAAACTGCCCGGACGATGCGACGAACTGGAATGGAACAGCGTACAGCCCGGTGACGCGCCTTTACTACGTCATGGTTCTTGAGAAGTGCTCGGTCAAACTTTCGGCCGGCAGTTGGAAAACAGAGCGTCCTAAGGAAGAACCGGGGAAGAAGTATCTGCGTGCGCTCAATATCGATACGGGAGAGATTGCTTGGGAAGTCCCGGAAATCGGGCCGACCGACGGTAAGAGAGTGGCGGGAGTATTGGCGACAGCAGGCGGGTTGGTGTTATACGGAGATCCCAGCGGAGAATTTGTGGCCGTCGATGAACATAACGGAAAAACACTGTGGCACTTCCCCCTGAACGCAACTATTAAGACATCCCCAATGACTTTTGCAGTCGATGGCGAACAGTTTGTCGCGCTTGCCGCCGGCTCCAATATCGTATGCTTCGGATTGCAATGAACATCGGTAAAGCTGCAAGGCGCCAAAGGCTTCGGTCTGGTGGGGCGGACCCCCTGGTCCGCGGCCGACGCCCCCGTCGGCCTCTGTGGACCGACGCAAGAACCCGGCCGGGGGGCCGGCTGCGGACCAGGGGGTCCGCCCCACTATGATCGACACTAACGCCAATTTATCCCGATGGCCGTTCCGGCGGCTCGCTGGCGACGACCCCGCGGACTTTGTGGCGCGCATGCGCAAGGCCGGCGTCACACAGGCCTGGGTCGGCAGCTTCGACGGCCTGCTGCATCGCGACATCGGCGGCGTCAACGCCCGCCTCGCGGCCGACTGCAAGCAGCATGGCGGCGGTCTGCTCATTCCCTTCGGAACCGTGAATCCGAAACTGCCCGACTGGCAGGAAGACCTGCGCCGATGTCACGAGGTATATCGCATGCCGGGCGTCCGGCTGCATCCGAACTATCACGGCTATACGCTGGCCGATCCTGAATTTGCCGAGGTTCTGCGCCGTGCGGCGGCGGCCGGCATGATCGTGCAGCTCGCCACTCAAATGGAAGACGAGCGTACGCAGCACCCGCTGATGCTCATCCCCCGCGTGAGTCTCGCGCCATTAGCTGAAATTGTGGCTGGCCTGCCGTCGCTGCGGCTGGTTGTCCTGAATGCGCCCCGCGATCCATTGCGTAAGAAGATTGTTGCCGCCGGAAATGTTTATTTCGATATCGCCATGGTGGAAGGCGTCGGCGGCGTGGGTGTGTTGGCCTCGGAGGTGTCCCCACAGCGCGTGGTGTTCGGCTCGCACTTCCCGCTTTTCTATTTTCAGTCCGCGGCGCTGAAAATCAAGGAAGCAGGATTCAGCGCTGCCGACGAGAAGACCATCCTGGAAGATAACGCCCGAAGGCTACTTACTTCGTAGAGGACTTCGGTTCAGAGCCGCCATGCGTCAGCATGCGGTCTGTTCGGTTTGATCCGCGCTGACGCATAGCGGCTCTGATACTACCAGTACAACTTCAACGAGACCTGCATGCGGCGTTGGCTGTTGGTCTGCACGCGCCACAGGCCCCAGTTGTTGTTCTGAAGAGTGGTGGCGCCGCCCAACGGCCCAAACTGGGTCCGGTTCAGCAGATTGAACGTTTCCCACCGGAACTCCAGGCGCTTTTGCTCCCCTTTGAGGTTGATGCTACGCGCCAGCGACAAGTTCTCGTTGTAATTTGGAAAGTAGCGCAGCTTTGGATTGTACCGGGTCTCGTTGCCGAACCCCGTGGTAGGCTGCGTGCCGAAGAACGACACAGGCTGCAGGAAGCTGTCCTTATTCGGGTCGAACGAACCACCACTGGTAGACGCGCGCCAACCGTCGTAGGTCGGCACCGTGGCCCGGTTGGTTCCGTCGAAAATGGGGAAGCTGACGGTCGTTCCTACCGAGACTGGCGTCCCGCTTGAGTATTGCTGAATTCCGGCGAGGCGCCAGCCGCCCAGCACCGCCGAAGCGACCCCATTGCTGCCCAGATACTTTTTCCCTTTTCCGAAGGGCAGGTCGTATACGTAGGACAGCTTCACGTTGTGCGTCTGGTCGAAACCGGCGATCGACTTTTCCAGCTTGAGGTTATAGGCGTCCATCGACGTTGGCGTGCTACTGTAGTTGTCCGAGTCGGTCAGCGCCTTCGACAGAACATAGGATGCCTGCAAGCTGAGGCCCGCGGAATAACGCCTCGTGAGCTTCATCTCCATCGAATGGTAGGTGGAGTGGCCAAGCCGGTCGCCGCCGCCGGCAATCGTGTCGATCCGCGAGTACTGCGGATACGGCCGCAGGGCCTGGGCCACGGTCGCCCCGCTCCCGAAGACGGTGCTAAACGCCGCAAAAGGCGGGGCGATCCCGGCGGCAGCGGCCGCCGGCGAAGTGATCTGCGAGTTCAACAAGGTGCGGCCCGCCGCGGTGAAGGGGTTGAGATTGGCCGGTAGACTACGGTAAGCGATCTGGTCGTCCGCCAGCAACGACGACTGAATGTCGCTTGCCAGCACACCCAGGTAGCCGATTTCCGCGACCATGCTGCTCCCCAGTTGGCGTTGGACGTTAAACGCATAGGTGAGCTCACCCGACCCTCGGGTCGCGGTCTTTCCGTTGTAATAGGCCACATTTGTGTTGCCGTTGGCGACCGAGGGGTCGATGTTCGGCACCGGCGCCCAATAGGGCGCGCCGCCCTGCAAAGTGAACAGCGGGTTCAGACCCTGGCTGGTATCGCTGGCTACAATCTGCTGCACGAAACCTTGGTAATGCGTGGAGCCCAGAGGGTTGATTACGGGTCCATAGCTGCGCGTAGCCGCGCCGCGCAGCGTGGTCTTGCTATTCAGGGCATAAGCGAAACCAAGCCGCGGTCCAACGCCGCCATACCAGGTCTGCGCCAGGCTATGGGTATTCAGCCTTCCCGGACCGAAGCCGGCGAAGTCCAGCGCGCCCAGAAGTCCGCCTGCGCCGGGGTTTGGCTTGCCCGGATTGAAATTGCTGAGGATGTCGTTTCCGTATATCGGCGCCAGGTTGAGCTCATAGCGCAGGCCCAGATTCACCGTCAGGCGCGACGACACGCGCCAGTCGTCCTGAACATACATCTGGTGTGTACGGTACTGCCCGGCAATATATCGTACAGTATCGAGGCTGTAGCCGGACGCCTGGCCCAGCAGGAATGACGCAAACGCGCTTCCGGTTTGCTGGCTGGTGTCCAGCGGGATCGCGGTGTTGAGATAGGAAAAGGTCTCGTTCCCGGCAATGTTGGTCAGTCCGAAGCCATTGTAGTGGGTGTTGTTGTAGTAGTAGCCCAATTTGAACGTATGGGATCCGTAAACCTTGGTCAAGTCGTCCCTGAATTCGACGACGATATTGTCCGAACCGTTCGGGGCGCCCACGCCCCAGGTCGTATTCCCGTCGTTAAAATTCTCTTGGGGAAAGGCGACGTTGCAGTCGGGCCAGTTGGGTATGCAAATCCCCTTGCTCTTCCACCCTACCGAGGTCGTAGGAATTCCGTCGCTCTGCGGGGAACCGGCAACAGTGGTATACGATCCGTGGTTCTGCCGCCAGTTGTTGCCGCCGGCGTAGAAGCGGTTCAGCAGGGTCGGCGAGAGCGTGTAGTCGTAACTCAGGCGATAAACGTCCGCCTGGTTGTAGCCTGGATTGCCCGACAGCGGAATAGGCAGCGTGGGAGTGGAGTTGCCGGCCCCCAGATCCTGTTCCCTGGTGCGGCTGAAAAGGAACCCGAGTCTCTGTTTCGACGTAATCACCTGATCGGCCTTGATACTCCACTTGTTTTGCGGCTGCTGGGCAGTGCCGTAGGAAACGGCGTTGTTGCGGACGTACGCCGACGTGCCGGGAACTAGACCCGGAAGGTTCGGCTTCGCCAGCGGCTGCACGAACCCCATAATGGCTTTCGCCACAGGATCGAATTGCGACTGCGGAATCTGGTTGTTGGGAAATGGCGTCCTCTGGTAGGTTCCGTTCACCAGTTGCGTGGTGGACGGATCGTAGACCTGGATCATCTTGCCGGCGGAGTTCACCCAATTGTGCAGGTCGCCCGAGAAAAATTCCGGCGGCGGCACGGTGTAAGGGGTTGCAGAGGCCCCGATGCGATTGCGGAAGCCCTCGTAGGAGAAAAAGAAGAACGTCTTGTTGCGGCCGTTGTATATTTTGGGAAGCCAGACCGGCCCGCCCACGGTGACGCCGAAATCGTTCTGTTTGTACACGGCTTTGGTGGCTGCGAAAAACCCCCGCGCGTCCAGATCCTGATTGCGCAGGAACTCGTAGGCGTCCCCATGAAGATCGTTGGTGCCCGATTTGGAAACGAAGCTGATCGTGCCGCCGGAGGCATGGCCGGTTTCGGCTTTGAAACCGCCGGCCTCCACGCTGAATTCCGTGAGGGCTTCCACCGAGGGGGAGTTGTATCCCGACCAGCTCACTTGCGCATCGGGGCGTGCGACCGTGACTGCAGTGCCGTCCAGAGTCATGCCATAAGCACCGATGCGGCCGCCGCCGATCCGGAGGTTGGCGTCCCCCGCTGTTCCCGTGCTGCCGGCCACTTCCGCCGTGGTGGTAGCCAGATCGAAGGGGCTGCGCACCGCGCCGTTCACGAGTATGGGCAAGTCGTCCACAAGCCGGTTGGACACTTCCGTGGACACACGGGCCGTGTCGACCTGGACGGTCTGCGCATGGGCGCCAACTTCAACGGTTTGTTGGGTGGCGCCCAATTCCAGCGCCAGATCCAGACGCACCGTCGCTCCGGCCGACACCACGATGTCGTTTGCGACTTCCGTCTTAAAGCCCGTGGCTTCGACCTTCAACTGGTAGTTGCCGACAGGCAGGTCCGGCACGGTGAAGTCCCCCGCCGCGGTCGTGCTGGCTTTATAGCCGGCGTTGGTAGCAAGGTGAATTGCCGTCACCCGCACGCCGGGCACGACGGCGCCCGTCGCGTCTTTCACGACGCCTGTAATGATACCGCGATCGCCCTGCGCCAGCAGCCCTGCCGCAGTCAACACTAAGATCGTTACGATAACGCTGATCTTCATTTTCATATAGGACCTCACCTCTTCAGCCCAGGAGTTAATCGGTAATGCTCCCGATCTTCGAGCCCACGATTGTAATGAGTATACACCCAACCGCCATTTACGACACGCTCCCAAGTACAGTTTTTTTGGGAGCCGTCGTAAGCTCACCCGAGCACATGCCGAACCAGGAAAAGAGGACCAACGCCGCTCGCGGTTGCTATACTTCTATAAACTCAAGAGTACGAGTTGCAACAGGAGAAAACCTATGCGAAAAGTTCTATTTTTAGCGCTGGGCTTGTCGCTCTGCGCGTTTATGATCTTTGCCGCGGAAGATGTTGCGACCGCGGTCACCGGAACGGTGAAGAAGATCGACTCGGGAACCAAGACCGTCGTCGTCAAGACGGCCGATGGCGCCGAGGAGACCTTCCACTACGTTGGCAAGACTACGGTGCACGGCGCCGAAGCTACGGCCAAGGGAACCAAGGACACTCTGCACGGCCTGAAAGAAGGTAGTGAGGTGGCGGTGCACTACAGTGCCAAAGGCACGGAAAAAACAGCCCAGGAGATTGATCACCTGGGCAAAGATGGCATGAAGGCAACCGAGGGTACCGTCAAGACCATCGACCGTGGGGCCAAGAGTCTCACCGTGAAGACAGCGGACGGCGCCGAGGAAACTTATCACATCGCCGATCGCGCGGTTCGCGATACCGCCAAAGGCGTCGGTGAAGGGACTGAGAAAGCCGCCAAAGTGACCGTCTATTATACGGAAGAAGGCGGCAAGAAAGTCGCCCACTTCTTCAAGAAAGCCGCGGAGTAGGCGAGTGTTCGGAGCGTATCGCGCGCCCATCCTCCTTCTCCTAACTCTTGTCCTGAATCCATCTTTACTGGCCGGCCAAAATACCGACGGCCAGAAAATATTCGCGGGCAAATGCGCCGGCTGCCACGGAGCCGACGCGCATGGCGCCGATCGCGGACCTGGCCTTGCCGCCAGCCGCCGTGTCCGCAGCCGCTCGGTCCAGCAGTTGCGCGATTTCATTCGCAAGGGAGCTCCGGGGTCAGGCATGCCTGCGTTCGATTTGCCGGCCGATCAGCTCGAGGCGCTTGCAGTCTTATTACACTCGCTGAACGCCCCGGCTGCGGAGATCAACGCGATCGGCGATTCCGCGGCCGGAAAAGGATTCTTCCTCGGGGAAGGAAAATGCGCCTCCTGCCACATGGTGTCCGGTGGAGGAAAAGCCATCGGTCCGGATCTCTCGGACGTCGGAGCCAGGATGACGGTGGAGGAGATTCGAGAAGCTCTGCTCAATCCTGGGGCGCACACTGCTCCCGGCTACGAGCTGGTGACAGTGAAGCTGCGGGATGGTCGCACGATCCGCGGCTTCGCCAAGAACCGAAGCAATTTCGATATTGGAGTGCAGGATCTCGCGGGGCAATTCCACTCGCTTCAGGAAGAACAAATTTCATCCGTCGAGGATGAAAAGAAATCGCTGATGGAACCTGTGAAGGCCAGCCCGGACCAGTTGCGGAATCTGATTGCCTACCTCGGACGCCTGTCGGGCGTGACCACCGGAATGCCTGCTACGGCCAGCCCTTCCGATGCGCAGGGAATCGAATTCTCACGGCTTGTGGATCCCAAGCCCGGCGACTGGCTGACCTACAACGGCAAGCTCGGCGGTAATCGCTATAGCGAGATGACTCAGATCGACACCTCCAACGTGAACAAGCTGGGTGTGAAGTGGACCTTTGCAATTCCTTTGTGGGCTCAGCTCCTTCCCGATACGCCGTATTACGTCGAGAACATGAAGTACTTCGGGCTGGAGGTCACGCCTCTTGTTGCGGACGGCGTCATGTACTTGACCGGCCCGCATCAGGCTATCGCGCTCGATGCTCTTACTGGCCGCTCGATCTGGCGGTATTCGCGTCCGCGAACTCCCGGACTCGTAGGCGACGCCGCTTTGGGCACCAATCGCGGCGCGGCCATCCTTGGAGACAAGATTTTCATGGTCACCGATAACGCCCATCTTATCGCCTTGAACCGCACCACCGGCGCCCTGGTATGGGAAACCGTGATGCCCGACGAGCCCCAACACTACGGCTCCACAGTGGCTCCCCTTGTGGTGAAGGACATGGTGATTGCCGGCGTTTCCGGCGGCGATTGGGGCATTCGCGGATTCCTGGCTGCTTACAAGGCATCAACCGGTGAGCGCGTCTGGCGCTTCTGGACCGTGCCGAGTAAGGGAGAACCGGGCTCCGAAACCTGGAAGGGAAAAGAGCCGCTATTCGGAGGCGGCTCCACCTGGTTAACCGGCAGCTACGATTCGGAAACCGACACGCTGTACTGGCCGACCGCCACCCCCTACCCGAATACCGACGATCGCGACCGGCCTGGCGACAACCTCTTCACCGAATGCATCCTGGCGCTGAATCCGAATAGTGGAAAGTTGAAGTGGCATTATCAATTCACGCCGCACGATGTGCATGTGTGGGACTCGACCACCCCGTTTGTC
>Ga0210405_10003953_pt1 | contig 14162 bp, 10 predicted proteins | sample IncBWH11MmetaG_FD_155492 | JGI IMG/M metagenome (GOLD analysis project Ga0210405, IMG submission 155492) | Forest soil microbial communities from Barre Woods Harvard Forest LTER site, Petersham, Massachusetts, United States - Inc-BW-H-11-M | ecosystem: Environmental > Terrestrial > Soil >... | reverse complement strand
CGAATTGACCGGGAGCCGGACGAATCTCACGGGGGGCGGCGTCGACACTGTCCAGTTCAACAATACCGCGAGCAATCATTTCACGATCTCGTGGGTGATCACCAATCCCGTAGCTGGCACTTGGCATTACAGCTATACTCTTTCTGGCACGCCTACCACGGGAGGACAGGGATTAAGCCACTTCATTCTCGATACCTCCGATACCTGCATCAACGTGGCGGCAGGCACGCTAGCCGACCCGAAGTGCATCACGAACAATGCTGTTTCGGTAACCCCCGCAGACTACACGTCAGCCCCCAGTAACCCCAACTTTCCCGCCGGAGCTAGTATTATCGGGGTGAAATTCAATGTTGTCGGCGGTCCGGCGCTGCCTGTCACGCTCACGTTTGATTCCGATCGGGCGCCGGTCTACGGCGACTTCTATGCCAAGGTCGCGAATTCCACGACTGCGTACAACAACGGTCTCGGTCACGAAGGGACCTCGATCGACTTGATTGACTTTATCGCGATGCCAGGTGATGCTACGCCTGAGCCGGGCACCGCTGTTCTGATGCTTGCAGGTGTAGCTTTGGTAGGCGTTGGCAAGTTCCTTGGCTTAATTAGAAGAGTCTTCACTCGAGAACCTGGGCGCTGAAATCAACGATGGCGCCATCCTCGACCAGGTAACGGACCTCGATCGGATTGCAGCAAACCTCGCAGTCCTCGACATAGGTTTGGGTAGTTATCGATAGGTCCAGCACCATCGAGATTTGTTCCCAGCAGTAAGGGCAGGTGAAGAAGTACTCCATTCCGACAATTTTGCGCCTCTCGCAAACCGCTCGCTGACGCGCGCGGCTCTGTTATTTCTCCCTGCTCAGTCCAAGCGTCCGAATCCTCTTATGCAGATTTGTCCGGTCCATCCCTAGTGCTCGGGCTGCGCCGGAAACGTTCCAGTTCGTCTCTTCCAGAGCTCGCAGAATGTGGTCCCGCTCGGCTGATTCGCGCGCTTCGTGAACACTCGACCGCGCGCCAGAGTCCTTCGGAACGCGAATCTCCACCGGGACCGAATCGACCGTGAGCCGGTCGCCCTGCGTCAGGATCGCCATGCGCTCGATGGCGTTTTTGAGCTCACGCGCGTTTCCCGGCCAGGAGTAATTTTCGAAGACTGCGAATACAGCGTCGTCCAGCGTCTTGGACTTGAAGTTATTGCGTGCGCAGAATTCCACCAGAAAATATTGCGCCAGCGCCCGCAGGTCCTGCGGCCGTTCCCGTAAAGCGGGCACGCGGATCGGCACCACGCTCAACCGGTAATAGAGATCCTCGCGGAACTTTTCCTGCTGTACCAGCACGCTCAGATCGCGATTAGTGGCCGATACCACGCGAACCGATACGTGTATGGTCTGCTCGCCTCCGACCCGGTGGAATTCACCCTCCTGCAGCACGCGCAGGAGCTTGGCTTGCGAGGCAGCATGCAGGTCGGCCACCTCGTCCAGAAAAAGCGTCCCTCCGTCGGCCAGCTCGAACTTGCCGCGCCGCGCGGAAGTAGCTCCGGAGAACGCTCCCTTTTCATGGCCGAATAGTTCGCTTTCCAGCAGCTCGGTCGGAATCGCGGCGCAATTTACCTTGACGAAGGGACCGCCGGCAAACGGACTCTGCTGATGAATGTGGCTGGCCAGCAGCTCCTTGCCGGTCCCCGATTCGCCGATCAGCAGCACGCGCGCGTCCGAGCGGGCTGCCATGGTCGCCTGTTCCACGGCTCGCGTAAACGCCGGGCTCGACCCGATCATCTTCGGCGAGCCGCCCACTAGCTCGCGCAGCCGCTCATTTTCGCGGCGCAGAGCGGCCTGCTCGAGCGCATTCTTGATAGCCAGCAGCACCCGATCCCGACCGAGCGGCTTCTCCAGAAAATCGAATGCGCCGGCGTGCGTCGCTTCGACGGCATCGGCGATGGTGGCATGGCCCGAGATCATGATCGCCGGCGAGCCGTTTTCCCCTTGCTTGATCGAGCGCAGCAGATCGATGCCGCTTCCATCGGGCAGCCGCACGTCGAGCAGAAACGCGTCGGCGCGGCGGGCGTCGGGGTGCGACTGAAACTCGGCGGCGGAGCCGCAGATCGTGACCGCATAGCCCTCGCGCTCGAGAATCAAGCGCAGCGAGCGGCCGATATTCTCCTCGTCATCCACGATTAGAATTCGCTTCATATGAAGGGAGGAGCACCCGGAAGCCGGCTCCGCCCAATTCTCCTTTGACCAGCAAAATGTCGCCACCGAGCAATAACGCGCTCTTGCGCGCAATCGAAAGACCCAGGCCCATGCCTCGCTTCTTAAACGATATGGTCGGTTGGAACAGGGAACGCCGCGCCTGCTCGCTCAAGCCCGGGCCGGAATCGTGGATCTCGATTGCCACCTTGGAATCCATGACCAGGGTCGCCGCCAGGATCTGGCCACCGGGACCGGCGGCCTCGGCCGCGTTTTCGAGCAGGTTGGTCAACACGCCTTTGACCAGATCCTCATCGGCAAATGCATTGTAGTCGTCACCGTTTAACCGCACGTTGTAGGAGATCTCCGGATGGCCGGTCTTCAAAAACGCGACCCGTTCCTCCAGCAGATTGTTGACCGCAATGCGAACCGGCCGCACGGGCGGCTCGGCCGCAAACTCGGAGAAGGCGCGGATTCTCCGCTCCAGGCTGTCTACTTCATCCACGACGATTTGGGCGGCCTGTGCCATGAATGCCGAATCGTTCTCGCCGTGCCGGACAAGCATCTCCTCCACGGTCAGGCGAATGGGGGTGAGCGAGTTCTTCACCTCGTGCGCCATCTTACGGGCAAGGATTTGCCAACTCGCAAGCTGCGTGAGATAGACCAGGCGCTCGCGGCTCTGCTGAAGCTGGTCCGCCATGTGATTGAACGCCTGGATAGCGCGGCCCATCTCATCGTCGCGGTCGGTGGGAACGCGGACGTCCGGATTGCCGCCAGCCAGCGCGGAAAGCGCGGCGGTCAACTGCTGAATCGGACGGCTGACCCGGCTGGCAAGGAACACCAGCAGCACCAAAGCCGCGGCCCAGATCACAACGGCCAGCAACCCATAGGTGTATACGAATCCGCGCCGATAGTCGCGAGTCTTCCATTCGTCTACCGATTCCCGCGCACGAGCGATCTGTCCCGTCAGGCTCTGCATCCCGATTTCGAGGGGAATCGAATAGCTCCACACTTCGCCGCCGTGCCGCACCAGGTAATCGAGCCGGTCGCCTTTGGCCCCGGAGAGTACGAAGCGCTCGGGCTCACCGCTGTCCCAGAATTCCTTCTCGGAGGGCTCTTCCGGAGCGAGCCGCTCCGGCTTAATGCGGCCCGCTTCGACATCGCCTTTCAGTGACGCACGAGCTCGCTGATAATACTCGAAGCCGGTCTTTTGGAGCGAGCGGGAAACCTCATCGAGCTGCGCCTGTCCTTTGGCGGCGTAACCCACGTTGAGCTCGAGCAGTCGCGTAGTCACCCAAAGGGTCAATCCGAGTGGCGCCAGGGTGGCCACCAGGAAGACAAGGATCAGCTTGTTGCGGAGCATAAAGAGCGGTTAGCTTTTAGCTTTTAGCGGTTAGCTTTTAGCGGTTAGCTTTCGGACCGCTCGCTGACGCGCGCGGCTCTGCTGCGGCTTTAGCAAAACGGCTAATCGCTGACCGCTTCCTTGCTCATAGCTTGGCTCATAGCTTGCTTTCATAGCTTTTAGCTTTTAGCGGTTAGCTTTCGGACCGCTCGCTGACGCGCGCGGCTCTGCTGCGGCTTTAGCAAAACGGCTAATCGCTGACCGCTTCCTTGCTCATAGCTTGCCTTCATAGATCCTGCAGCTTCAGCGGTCCGGCCGTCTCCGTCACGCTTTGTGTGGCCCGTGGTGGACGGCTGAACAGTTCCACCAGCCGATTGAGATTGATGCCGGGCTCGCCGACGATCGCGGCCCATTCCTTGGGGTCCTCGACTCGTAATTCTAATTTTATCCAGAACTGACGCGAAGGCGTCAGTGACGCGGGTATCGGCACAATCTCATCCAGGCACCAGGCTTCGCAAGCCGGCACGCTCAGCCGCGAGAACTCGCGCAGCGGTGGACCTGGCCTTGTTGCCTTGAACTTCTCCTCCCATAGGTCATAGCTCACCACAAACCTGTCAAAAGTCCTGCCGAGGAAATTCGTCGCCGTTTCTGAAGACGTGATCGAAACCTGCAAGGCAAAGCTGACCGTGGCGCCATTTTTGAGCTGTTCGAGCGTTTTGCCTGTAAGGAAGCGGATCTGGGGCGCCGCAACGCGCAAGCTGGCCGGACCTTCGCGGCGAATGAGAAGACGAGGAACGGCAAGGCTCCACCCCAGCGGCGCCGAAAGACCAGTCGCCAGCCATAGCCTCCGGGTAACAAGCCGGCCGCCCCACACCATTATGTAGACATAACCTAGAAGTTCATGCCGGCAATGAGTACCGGTTCCACCCTCCCGTCTTTGATCGGGAACGCCACTGCTACTGAAAACCCGTCTTTTCGCAATCCGACTCCCGCCGAAGAGCGGGGCGTGGCCCCTTCACTGCGGTCCCAAACCGCGCCGGCGTCGTAGAAAATCTGGAAATACCGGTAGCGGTACTCGACCGAACCGTGGGCGACGCGGCTGCCTCCCAGCGGATCGATATCGTACTTGTTCCATCCTCGCAAAGTGGAGCTGTTCCCCAACACGAAGCGCTCGAACAGCGGCGCTTGCCCGATGATCACGCCCCCCACAAAGCTGACCAGCACGGTGTTGTGGTCGCGGGTGAAGGTGTAGGCGACATTCCAATGATGGCGGACGTAGGCAAAATCGCTGCCGAGTATTTTGGTGGCCGCGCGCAGGCTGTAACCTGCGTCCAAAGCTTGCTTATGGGCGTCCGAACCTTCCAATAGCCGATGATAGCGCAGAGTATTTACCATGGCGTTCGTCGATTCGGTTCGCGCGGCCGGAAACTGGTCTTGAAAACGCTCGAAGCTCGCGCCCGCTTCGAGCGTGAGCGGTTTGGCGAGCTGGATAGTCACGATAGGCTGGAAATTCTGGCGGGTGCGATAGACGCTGAGGACATCATTGGGTACCGGGGGCGCACCGTCGAGGCGCTGGTCTTCCGCCAATAGAGTAGACCGGCTCCATCCCTGGTGGTAGCCCTCGAACTGGAATCCGAGACCCACCCGGTCACTGCCGACCCGCTTTCTGTCATACCGCGCCAGGATGCCTGTCTCGCGCTCGACTAGCTCGTCGTCGTCGCTGAGCAGCCGGAACGTGACGCTATTCGGGCCGGACGTGGCGACGCCTTCCACGACACCTGTCCAGCCCTGCTTCGAGTGGTAGAGGAACTTGGGGACAGTCACGTTCAGCTCGACGCTACGCCGCGTGATTTCGAAGTTGACCTTAACTTGTTCGGGCTGATCTCCTCGTGAAATCCGATAAGAGACTGATTTGGCGTGCAACTCCTTCTTGATGCGTCCGGTGAGATCGTCGAGCGCGGACTGGTCGAAATATTCTCCGACCAGGTTTTGGATCTCCTCATGCAGACTGCGGCTGAGATTGAATTCGTCGTGACCGGAGACTTCGATACTTTCCACGACGTAGCGGGAATTGACGTTGACGACTGGAGTGATTTGAGCGGAAGCGATGGCGCCGGCTAGTAACGCCAGGAACAATTTCATAGCAGTCCCATAGGCAATTGCGGGACCATCCGCAAGTTATTTTAAATAATATACTTACATGGGGATTGGGTGTGATCCAAGATCACAGGTGTGGTGTGGAAGGGGTAGCTACAACGCTTTGGCTAGCTCGGCGGCGAAGGCGCTTTTGGGAGGGACATCCTTGGCCGGCTTGCTGCGCTTAGGCCGGGAATCCCGGCGCTGCGGCGGTCGTTCAGTCGGGGGTGGTCCTGCCTGGCCCTTGGGCTTGGTGGGCTGAGCGGGATTGGCTCGCAGGAGGCGATCTTCAAGAGGCGCACGGTCAAAGCGGCGAATGATCGCCTGCATTTCGTCCGAGGTTGGCGCTTCCACAAAGGCGAATCCTTTGGATTCCTGCGTTTCGTGGTTGCGTATTACTTTGATCGAATCTGCGACCAGGTCTTCGGCGGACAGCCATGTCTTAATATCGTCCGCAGTGACCCAGATGGGAAGGTTGCCGAGAAATACAGTAAAGCTCAATTGTTGTAGTGCTCCGTGTGTTGGATTTTTAGTGCGTGCAAAGTGGAAGGATTCCGATCTTCGAGCCTATCAAAATCTTAGCAGAGTGCGCTCTCCCTTGCAAATTATTTTTTTTTAATCTTCATGCAAGGCCACTCGGTCACGTAACGCAAAAGTCATGATAGTCTTTGGAGAGACAAGGAGCTTCGTATGCAGAGAAGATCGTTCCTGGCTGTAATGTCCGCCGCCGCGGTAGGCACATCGCAAACGAAACAAGCAGACCTGAATCGCCCCAAAGTACCAGGAACGTTGAACCTCCGAACCCGTAGGCGAACTAGTAATAAGGTTACCGAAGGAACGCTGCGCTGGGACGTGGCACAGACAGCCATAATCATCTGCGACATGTGGGACGCTCACACCTGCAGCCTGTCGGCGCAGCGCGTCGCGGCAATGGCGCCACGGATGAATCAGGTGGTCAGCACCGCCCGCAGCCTGGGTGTGATGATCGTTCACGCTCCGAGCGACACGATGAAGTTCTACGAGGGAACACCCTGGCGGGAGCGAATGCAGCGTGCGCCCATGGTTAAGTGTCCTACGGGCGTCCCGGCTCGCTGCGCGCGGGATCCAATCGAGGAGCGCAACTTCCCGATCGACGATACCTCCGCCTGCGATGACCCGATCCCCAAGCCAGAGACAGGCCCACCGTATCCCTGGACGCGCGAGAACTCGGCGATTGACATCGTCGGCTTTGACGGCGTCAGCGACAACGGGCAGGAGATTTACAACTTCTTCAAGCAGGAAGGCATCACGAACGTGGCCCTGATGGGCGTGCATACCAACATCTGTATCCTCAACCGCTCTTTCGGAATCCGGCAGATGACCAAGACCGGGTTCCAGGTGGCGCTGGTCCGCGACCTGACTGACGCTATGTATGACCCGCGAAAGCGGCCGTTCGTCAGCCATGCCCGCGGCACTGAATTAGTCATCGAGCACATCGAGACCCGGTGGTGCCCGTCAATATTGAGCAGCGATCTGACGCGCATAATACCGGGCACCGATAGCCCCTCTAGCGTGAGCCTGAGACATTGACAGAGCCGCGCGCGTCAGCGAGCGGTTTTGGGGAGCTGTGTTGCGTCAACCAGAAATCAGAGCTAAACTACCCATAGTTTCGCTAAGCTCCTTTCCACTTAACCGATCTCCCCGTGAAAGAGATCCGATCTTGGTAATTTCACGATGAGGGAATATGATGAATCGACAAACGGTAGCCTGTATTTTTCTCGCCTTGGCCACTCTTCTCGGGCCAATGCGCGCCGCCGATCCGGCGGGAACCATTTCGGGGAGTGTCCTCGATCCCAGCAGCGCGCCGGTTCCCAAAGCGCGAGTGACCGTGACCAATACCGCAACCGGTCTCAATCGCGAAACGCTCACCGCGTCCGATGGTGGATTTGTTTTCCCTTTAGTTCCGGTTGGACCGTACACAGTGTCGGTGCAAGCGCCTGGGTTCCGACGGTTTGAGCAGCGCGGCGTAACCGTGTTGACGGACGTGAGCGCAACGGTGGCGGTCGTGCTTCAGGTGGGCGATGTCGCCGAAACCGTAACGGTGCAGGGCCAGGCAGCTCTGGTCGAGACTCGCTCCGGCGCGCTCGGGCAGGTGGTGAACCAGCAGAAGATCGTCGAGCTGCCACTTAACGGACGGAACGCAGCCACGTTGGTGCTGCTGTCGCCAGGGACGGCGGACTTAGGCGCGGGGAATTCACGCGGCGCCGGTGACGTCACACATGCCGCCGATTATCCGGGAGCGCAGGCGATCAGCTCGAACGGCTCCCGCAGCGAGGGCGTCAATTACTTCCTCGACGGCGCGAGCAACCAGGATCCCTGGACGAACGTGAATAACCCGTTCCCCAACCCCGACGCGCTCGAGGAGTTCAGCGTCCAGACCAACAACTACAGTGCGGAGTATGGCCGGGCCTCGGGCGCGGTGGTGAATATCGTGACCAAATCCGGCACCAACCAACTGCACGGATCGTTGTTCGAGTTCCTCCGCAACGGCGCCATGAACGCCCGCAACTTCTTCGCTCCGGTGCCCGATCACCTTAAGCGGAATCAGTATGGCGGCAGCGTGGGAGGCCCCATCCTCAAAGACAAGCTCTTCTTTTTTGGCACCTATCAGGGGACCCAGTTGCGCAATATTTCCACCGGGAACTCGTCGTTCGTGCTCACCCCCGCTCAGCGCAGTGGCAATTTTTCCAGCGTCACCCGGCAACTGGTGGACCCGGCGAACAACAACGCGCCGATCCCGGGCAATATCATCCCGGCCAGCCGCATCGATCCGGCAACCCTGAAGTTACTGCCGCTGATCCCCATTTCCGGGGCGCCGAACGGGATTACCTTCTACGACAAGCCGGCGAAGAACGTTGAGAACCAATACATGGGACGCGTGGATTACATCCTGAGCAAGCATCGCCTGTATGTGCGTTATTTCGATACCAAGCAGACGAACGATCCGGTATCGGGCAAGGTGAACCTGGTTGCATCGGGCCCTGGCTTTACGTACCACGATCAGGGCGTTTCGGGCAGTTATACCTTCACCCCGACTCCTACCCTGCTGAACAACGTCCTGTTTTCCTACAACCGCAACGACACGGTGCGGGTGAGCGCCGCGCCGTTCGGAGTGAATACGATCGGTGTCAATATCGCGCAGCCTCCCATTCCTGAGATCTCGCTTTCGGTGAGCGGATTTTTCAGCATCGCCACCGGCAGGCAGGGAGAATTCAACCGGCCGGCGTACGATTTTTCCGATAACGCCCACTGGATTCACGGCGTTCACGAAATTTCGTTCGGCGGTGAGTTCTTGCGAGTCCGCACCAATGTGGACAACACGTATCGCATGTCGGGCGATTTTCGATTCAGGGGCACGACCTATAGCGGAAACGCCGAAGCGGATTTCATGCTGGGCTGGGTGGACCGGTTCATTCAGGGCGGAGGCGATTTCCGGTTGCAAGAGGGCAGTTTGGCCAGCCTTTTTCTGCAAGACAATATACGGGTCACGCGGCGCCTGAACCTGAACCTGGGCGTTCGTTGGGACCCCTGGATTCCATTTGGCGAAGATCTCGGCCGCATCCCTTGCTACGTGCCCGGCGCACAGTCCACCCGATATCCGAACGCGCCTCCCGGATATCTTCTGGCGGGCGACGCGGGCTGCCCTGGCGGTGGGACCGCGGCCCGCTGGGGGCAATTTGCGCCGCGCTTCGGGCTGGCTTACAATGTGGACGCCAAGACGGTCGTGCGGGGAGGCTTTGGACTCTTCTATCAACCTCCGTTCACCGAAGCCTTGGGGACACTGACCAACAGCGCTCCTTTCAGCCCACAGTACATGCAGTTCTCTGTGCCATTCGATAATCCGTGGCTTGGAGCGACGAACCCGTTTCCGGCCCAATACGACGGAACGACCGTTCCCGGTAAGAACGCGCCGTTCACTCTTCCTCTCAGCATTGTGTCCCTGACGCGGGACTGGCGGCCGGCGCGAGTGGCCAGTTGGAATCTCGCGATCGAGCGCCAATTGCAGAAAGACATCTTGTTGCGCGTAGCCTATGCGGCTTCCAAAGGAACTTTCCTCGGATACAACATCGATATCAATGCGTCAGCCTACGGGCCCGGCGCTAACACAAACAATACCCAGGCGAGACGGCCCAATCAGAACTTCCAAAGCGTCGTGGAGGATGTCTCCGGCGGCAATTCCATCTACAACTCGCTGCAGGTGTCGCTCGACAAACGCTTCTCCAACGGCTTCAACGTGAGCGCGAATTATACCTTCGGTAAGACTATCGATGAAGTTTCCTACCTCACCGACACGTGCAGCACGAACACGATCAACCCTTATAACGTGCGGGCATACCGCGGCGCGTCCGATTTCAACGTCCCCCATCGCTTCGTGTTGAACTATCTCTGGGAGCTGCCGGCGCCGAAAGAGAACAAGGTGCTGCGCGGTCTTCTGGGCGGCTGGCAAAGCTCGGGCATTTTGAACTGGCAAAGCGGATTTCCGCTGACCATATCGTCCGGAGAGGACGATTCGCTGAGCGGCGTGGGCAATGACCAGGCCGACCTGATCTCGAAGCCGTCGCTGACCAGTGGCTCGCTCGGGTCGAAGATCAACCAGTGGTTTACCACGGGAGCGTTCACGACCGCGGCGCCCGGCACCTTCGGAAACGTGGGACGCAACATTCTTTCCGGCCCGGGAACCTTCAATCTGGACTTCTCGATTCAACGCCTGTTCACCATCAAGGAGCGCTTTAAGCTGCAATACCGGGCCGAATTCTTTAACGGCCTGAATCACACGCTGTTGAACAATCCGGGGACTACGGTGACATCGGGCGGTTTCGGCCAGATTACCAGCGCGCGAGATCCGCGCATCCTGCAAATGGCGTTGAAGCTCCGTTTCTGAGCCATTGTGGCGCACGCACTCGTGCGTGCAGCGCCGACACTCGTGTCGTCGCTCTTGTTGGCGCTACTTAGTTTCTCAAAACTAAATGACATCTCGCCGGGCATTACTTCAGCTACCAGCCGCCAGCGCCTTCTTGCGGCGGGCGCTCGCTTTGCCATCTCACGAGGCCCAGAATCTTTCCTACCCGCTGCAGGCCATCGAGGGGGCCATTACACCGCCGGATTTATTCTTTGTTCGCGACCACTTCTCTGAGCCTGAGCTTACCCTCGACGCCTGGCGGCTGAAGATTGAGGGCCGCGTTGCGCGTCCCCTCGAGCTCAGTCTGGCGGACCTTCTGGAATCGCCGACGAAAAAGTTGGAAGCCGTTCTGGAATGCGCCGGCAATACCGCTGGCGGTTCCGCTGTGAGCAACGCCATCTGGGAGGGAGTACCGCTGGCGTATCTATTACGGCAAGCGGGAGTCGAGTCGGGCGCCACAATGGCGCTTATCGAAGGCGCCGATTCCGGCCGCCTCATGCCGGATTCTCCCAGCTTGCCTTACTGCCAGCTTGTCCCCATCGCAAAATGCATGCAGCCGGAAAGCCTGATTGCGCTCAAATTGAACGACCGCTTCCTGCCGCGCCGAAACGGTTTTCCAGCCCGTGCCCTTTTCCCGGGCTGGTATGCCATGGATTCGGTAAAGTGGCTGCAGCGGATCACTGTGCTGCGCCCGGAAGCTCCAGCCTCCGGTTTTGAGGCAAGCGGCATGAACAAGGTATACAACCGAATTGTCGAAACCTCGCCCGGCAATCGGGCTGTCACGCGTCTCTCCAACATCTTGATTAGGTCGGCAATCGCGTGGCCGCCGGATAACTGGAAGCTCCCCGCAGGCCGGCACGTGATACGCGGCTTCGCCTGGACGGGCGCTGGCGTGGTACGCGGCGTGGAGTTCAGCTCCGACAGCGGGACCGCATGGACTCCGGCCAAGCTCGAGCTCGCCCCCAAGCCGTTCCGCTGGGTTCGTTGGAATTATTCGTGGCGCGCTTCTCCCGGCGAACATGTGCTGATGAGCCGCGCCAGCGATGACTCCGGCCATTCACAACCGCTGAAACGCCAGCCCGGCCGCAAGGACGGGTATGAGCTGAATTTTTGCGCACCCGTGCGGTGTTCGGTGCAATGAACGTTCTCGCAGCGCTATTATCGTTCGGTTCGGTCCTGGCCGCCGCCGAGTGCCCGCCATCGAGCCTGGGCGAAAAAGAGACATTAGCGAAGTTCCAGGACTTGGACCGCGCCGCGCAAAGCGCGTTCGACCGCGGACAGTTCGCCGCCGCCGCCGAGCAATACCGCGAAGCCGCTTGCCTGGTTCCCAAAAGCGCCCGCGCCTTCTATGGACTGGGAATCGCCGAAGCAGCCGCCGGCAAATTCGCAGCCGCGCGCAAGGCGCTCGAAACCGCTTATGCGATCCTTCCGGAAAACGTAATGCCGCTGGCGATGCTGGTGCGGGTGGAAGTTGCGGCGAAGGATATCGATCGCCTCAAGGAGGTTCTGCGCACTGCGGCGCAGCGCTTCCCAAAGAACGCGGAATTGCATTCCGGTCTGGCGCGGTTTCTGGCGGAAAGCCAACTCCTCGATCTGGCTCTTGCCGAATCTCTGCGCTTCGAGCAGACTGGCGCGAGTGACACCGCCTCCGCGGTAGCGCTGGCCGTGCTTGAGAACGGGGCCGGCGCCTACCAGGATGCCATCCGCACTGCCCAGGCCGTCGAAGGACAAAGCGGTGTGGCGGACGCCGTCAAGGCGTCGGCGGCTGGAGTGGCCGGACTCAGCTACGAAAGCATCGGCGAGCGGGAGCAGGCGATCAAGCATCTGTCGCTCGCCATAGAACTGGCGCCCGCGCAGGAGAATTCCTACCTCGCGCTGGCCTATTTGTACGAAAAGGCGCAAAGGTTCAAGGAGGCGGTCGCAGTCCTCGAGCGCGGGCGCAAGCTGATGCCGGAATCGCTCCATTTCCTGCTGCCGCTCGGGAGCAATCTTGTTTGGTCCGAGCAATACCAGCCAGCCGTCGATGTCCTGAACGAGCTCCTTCGGAAGGCTCCGGATACTCTGGAGGCGTATCTTCGCCTGGCGGAAGCTTATCGCAATACGGGCCGTCCGGAGTTGGAGATTGAGATCCTGCGAAAACTGGCGCAAGTAAAGCCGGACTATCCGATGGTGCACGTACTGACCGCCCGCGCCATGCTGAACATGGACCCGGTCGACTATTCAGCAGTCCTTCGAATTCTGGCGCAGGCCGAAAAGAGCACACCGAACGATGCGGATATCTTCTATCTTCGCGGCAAAGCCTACGTGGCGGCGGGTCGCGCCGAGGAGGCGGTCGCGGCGTTCCAACGCGCGATCGAGCTGAGACCGATGGACCCCAGTCCGTACTATCAACTTGGTCTCGTGTATCGCAAACTTGGCCAGCTCGATCTCGCGCGACAAACCCTCAGCCGCATGGAGCACGTGAAGCAAGCCGCCGGTACGCCATGAGCAGGTCAAGCTTGTGGGGCAGGATGGAATCCTGCGGCCGATTGGCAATCGGCCTTCCTCGCCGCGCACCTTTCTGCAGCCAAAGACGCCCGCGCCAGAGACCGCCGGCCGCTCATCTCGACACCCGTTAGCGCGAAGCAAAATCGTCCGCTATCCACGACCGATAATACTCGCGATCCTCCACCGCCAGCGCCCCCTTCGCCACCTGCAGCGGATGGAACGTATCGAACATCACGGCCAATTCATGCGTCTCATGCTGCCCCAGCGACTCTTCCGTTTTTCCCGGATGCGGACCATGTGAAAAGCCGTCCGGGTGCAGCGTCAACGAGCCGTACTCGATTCCCTTTCTGCTCATGAACTCACTCGAAGCGTAATAAATCGCCTCGTCCGACATGACATTCGAATGGTTGTAAGGCACCGGCACCGCCTGTGGATCGAAATCGAACGGCCGTGGACAAAACGAGCACACCACGAAGTTATCGCCCTCGAAAGTCTGGTGTACCGGAGGCGGAAGATGAAACCGTCCCACCCGCGGCTCGAAGTCTTCGATGTTGATTGCCCAAGGATAGTAGTAGCCATCCCAACCGATCACGTCAAAGGGATGGTGATCGAGAATCGCCTCCGTGATCGCGTTGCCCTTCTTGATAAGGAGGCGAAACTCGCCTTTTTCATCGCGCGCGCGAAGCGCTGCCGGCCGCCGAATATCGCGCTCGGTATACGGGCTGATCTCGGTCAATTGCCCGTGCTCATTCCGGTAGCGCTTGGGAGTGCGGATGTAGCCAGCGCTCTCTAGAATCAGATATCGAACGGGCTGTTTTGTGTAGCGATAGCGATGAGCCACGCCGCGCGGAATCACCAGGTAATCGCCGCGCCGGAACGCCAGCTCGCCGAATTGTGTTTCCAGGACGCCTTCGCCATCGCTGACGTAGATCAGCTCGTCTCCCTGTCCATTGCGATAGAAAAACTCATCCTCCGCCTGCGGCTGAACAAACAGCGCGCCGACGTCGTTATTAAACAGCAGAGGAATCCGGTTCATGATGGCGCTGCTCGAAGGCGGCAATCCCGCGGTCTTGAAATGCCG
>Ga0210405_10003952_pt1 | contig 14163 bp, 7 predicted proteins | sample IncBWH11MmetaG_FD_155492 | JGI IMG/M metagenome (GOLD analysis project Ga0210405, IMG submission 155492) | Forest soil microbial communities from Barre Woods Harvard Forest LTER site, Petersham, Massachusetts, United States - Inc-BW-H-11-M | ecosystem: Environmental > Terrestrial > Soil >... | reverse complement strand
CGGCAAACCGAAGCCTTCGACAAAGGACGGATACAGGAGCGCGCGCGCGTGCCGCAGCGTGTTCACCAGTTCCTCGTCTCCGCAACTTGCGTGCTCGAGCACGAAGCCGCGCAGCGCTTGGCAGCGCTCCAGCAGATCGACCACGTTCTCGCATTCCCAGGCGCGCTGTCCGATAACGACCAACCGCGAGGCTCCCGGACCGCGGCGATCGATCAGCTGCCGCCAAAGCTGCAGCAGCATCCAGTGGTTCTTGCGCGGCTCGATGTTGCCCAACACGACGAAATACGGCTCCTTCACAGGCGCGCGATCCGACGCGAGAGCGGGCAAGTTAATTCCGAGGGGTGCGACAACCGTTGGCGGTGTCTTCAGCCCCACTTCGTAGCAGAACGCTTCGAGGGTCTGCAGCGTGTGCCTCGAATTGACGATCACGCCACTGGCAAAGCGTGCGACGTTGCGCATCCGTTCGATGTGCCGCTCTCGCCGCCCAGGGCGGCAGTACTCCGGGTGCGTGATCGGAATCAAGTCATGCACAACGCAGATCAGGCGCGTCCCAGACTTCCGTAGGCGGGCCGCGTACCAGGGCTTCTCCAGCCCCATGTGGCCGGTATTTAGAAGCAGATGTCCGTTGACCTCGTAGTGCCACCAGCCCCGCGCAAGAGCGCTCGCCCAGGACTGCAGGATGGCCAGCGTGCCCCCTGATCGCTTGCCCAGCAGCAGATCAAAGCATCGTTTTGACTCCCTGCGAGACAGCGTCAAAGCCCGTGACCCGAGGCAGAGCACTGCTCGCGCGTCGGTGCCATAGTGGTGCACGTATGCGAGGCTGACCCGGTCTATCCCAGTCGGATTGCGCCCCAGAAGCTTGCGGTCGAGTAGTCGGCTGAGGTCGATCAGAATCGGCGGCACGTTGGGCAGGGATTTAGATTTTGGCGGGCTCGTAGGCCGCAGTTATCCCAACCGGCCGCCATGGGCCGGGCGGCAGGCCCCAGCGCTCGAGCGTCTGGTGGAGACCCGTTTCCAGCCTCGCGAACCGGCCGGCGAACGGAGGGAGTGCCGCTAAGTGCCCACCGGTCCAGGGAAGAAAGGGCGTCCGGCGGAGCGAGGCGTAGAGCTCCACGCGCCGCGTGGGATGCGAGCTCGGGCTGCGGCGATGAAATCCCGAGGTGTCGGCGACGATTAGCGTATTCGCTCGTACGGTCATTTTCACTGGAGGCGGCAGGCCCAGCGCCGTCAGGTCTGTTTCGGTTGCTCGGAACGAGCCCTCGCTGTGCATTTGGTCAGACGAGCGGGCGGCAGAAACGCTTTGCTCGCGCTCCCACGTCAGGCGCTCCGGGGTCACCAAGTGTGAGCCCGGGACGTACGCGAACGGGCCATCGTTTTCGCTCACGTCGTCCAGGAACAGCCACGCCTTGGCAGTCGGGTGAAACGTATCAGAGTGCAGCACGGTCTGCGGGTCCGAGTCCTTCCCGGGTGCGTCGGTTAGGATCGTCTGCACCGCGAAAGTGGGCTCGCCTACGTAGGACGCGGCGTAATGGATCAGGGCACGGATGGCAGGATCTTTCACAACACGGCGCGAGGCCGGCATCCGCGCGAGCCAGACGTCGTCCAGTCCGATCCGGCGCGTCACAGTACCGCCCTGGCGCATTTCGCGGGCCGGCAACCGACTTACCCGGATCTCGCGCCGCAGCGCGGCAAAGTGTTCGTCGTCGAGGGCTTCATCCCGCAGGAAGTATCCGAGCTCATCGAACTGGGCGCGCTCACGCCACGAGAGTGAACCCGCAAGCAGATCGCGACGCCCCCGGCCCATCGAGTCGGCGAGTCGGCGCCGCGCTACATGCAACCCGCAGGCATTTAGTGCGGGACTTCCCAGGATCGGGTTATCGCGGAACGATTTGGCTTTCGTCCCGATCTGGACGATCCAAAGGGGCGCCAGCACAAGGCTGCGCGCAATCAGGAATAGGCTCGGACGCATGGCGCTAGCACAACACTTCGACAGGATCGCGCGGGCTCTAAACTTGCCCGCGGCGCGCGAGGTGCGATACTAGCGCGCCGTGCTGGTGCCGCCCATGGCGCAACCGCTAACTCGGCGGCGCCGCCTGATCATATCGCGTCCTATCAGCTAAAAACATGGTCTTGAGCCGACTGATACTCGTGTTGTTCGCTCTATCGCCAATCTTGATCGGTGGCTGCGCCAACGTGCCCTCTGAGGGACCGACAAAAAAGGAAGTGACGGCCGCGGGGAAGCCGTCCGAGGCCGGCGTCGCCGTTATCCAGATCATCGACGTGGACGATACGGTCGCCCGTCAGCTCTTGGCCCAACATTCCCTTCGGATGTTCTCGGAGACGTTGGGTGCCAGTGAGGTCACGTCGGAAAAGCTCGGGCCGGGCGACGTCGTAGAGGTCAACATCTGGGAAGCGCCGCCGGCGACCCTGTTCGGAGTCTCGTCGTCCGATGCTCGCGGCGCGCCCTCCGGCGGTCGTGCAACCACGTTACCCGACCAGATGATCGACGCGGAAGGATTCATCAGCGTACCCTTTGCAGGAAGGATTAAGGCCGCCGGGCTGTCGACCGCGCAGCTGGAGGACGCGATCGTCCAGCGCCTCACCGGCAAGGCCAACCACCCGGAGGTGCTGGTGCGGCTAACGCGCAACGTTTCACATAACGTCACCGTGGTAGGCGAGGTCACCAACAGCTTGCGAGTGCCGCTTACGCCGGGTCGCGAGCGCCTACTAGATGCACTTGCCGCGGCCGGCGGAGTGCGGCAGCCGGTGAACAAAATGACAATCCAGGTAACGCGTGGCAATACTGTGGAAGCGCTGCCGCTGGAGACCATCATCCGTGACCCGCGCCAAGACGTGACACTTCAGGCGGGCGACGTAGTGACTGCAATTTTTGCGCCGCTCAGCTTTACTGCGCTGGGCGCCACTGGCAAGCACGACGAAATTAACTTCGAGGCACAGGGCATCACGCTGGCGCAAGCGCTAGCGCGAGCTGGCGGGCTGGTCGACGCGCAGTCCGATCCGCGAGGCGTGTTTATATTCCGCTTCGAGCAGAAGAATGCGCTTTCGTGGCCGCGGGAGCCAGTGACGACGACCCCGGACGGCCGGGTACCGGTGGTCTACCGCGTCAACCTGAAGGATCCGACCAGCTTTTTCGTAATGCAGAGCTTTCCGGTCAACAACAAGGATGTGCTGTACGTGTCCGACGCACCTGTTGCAGAGCTGCAGAAATTCATGAACATAGTGTTCACGATCGTGTATCCGGTGTTGAACGCGAAGCAGACGTTTGGATTCTGACAAGATAATTAGCATGCGAGCTTGTTGTTCTAATCGGAGTGCGCAGAAACCGGAAACGATGATATGAATGCATACAAGCCGATTACCCAATGTCGAGTCAGTGGCAGCGAGAATCTTGTTTCGGTCCTTAGCTTAGGCCGCCAGGAGCTAACTGGTGTGTTTCCACGCACCCGTGACGAGAAGTTGACCTCCGGGCCGCTTGAATTAGTTTGGTGCCAGGACAGTGGACTGCTGCAGTTGCGCGACTCTTACGAACCCACGGAGATGTATGGCGACAACTACGGTTATCGATCAGGATTAAATCAGTCGATGGTCAATCATCTGACTGAAAAAGTTCGCTATCTCGAGCGTTTGATCCCCTTGAAAACCGGCGACCTGGTGGTCGATATCGGCAGCAACGACGGTACGACGCTGAAAGCGTATAACAATCGTGGTCTTCGGCGGATCGGTATCGATCCGACCGGAAGGAAGTTCGCGCAGTATTACCCCGATGAAATCACTCTTATACCCGAGTTCTTCTCAGCGAGTGCCCTTAGGTCGATCGAATCGCGCCTCGCGCATATCGTGACCTCGATCGCCATGTTCTACGACCTTGAGTCGCCCGTCAAATTTGCGCAACAGATCGAAATGATCCTAGGGGACGACGGCGTATGGCACTTCGAGCAAAGCTATATGCCTTCGATGTTGCGACTTAACGCTTACGATACGATCTGCCACGAGCATTTGGAGTATTACTCACTTAGCGTCGTAAAGACGATCCTTGATCGCGCTGGGCTTCGGCTAGTGGATGTGGTTATGAATGGCATCAACGGCGGCAGCTTCGCCGTGACGGCGGCGAAGGCGTCAAATAAAGCGATTAAAAGCAACGAGGCCGTGATCGATTGGATGCTTGAGCAGGAAGATCGGATGGGGTTAAACACTCCTCGACCGTACCGCGATTTCGAGGAGCGCGTGTTTCGGCACCGGGACGACCTTAAGCGCCTTATTCACGCGTTGAATGCCGACGGGAAGAAGATTCTGGGCTATGGAGCGTCGACAAAAGGCAACGTTGTGCTGCAGTTTTGCGGACTGACCGAGAACGACATTGGTGCCATCGCAGAAGTGAATGAGGACAAGTACGGCCGCTTCACGCCAGGGACTCGCATTCCGATCGTTTCAGAGGCAGATGCTCGCTCTATGCACCCCGACTATTTCCTGGTGCTTCCGTGGCACTTCAAAGACGGTATCCTCCGGAGAGAAAAAGAGTTTCTTGCGCGCGGAGGAAGAATGATCTTCCCATTTCCGGAAATCGAAATTGTCTAGAACGCAGACGAAGCTAAAAGTCGCTGCCTCCGGCTGAGGACGGGTTTGCAACGCAGCGTAGCGTTTCAGGCAAAGTAACCTTCTCCCTGAAGATCCACTCGGCGTACTGGACGTCTGCAGAGCGGTCGATGTGCACGGTGCGTCCGCGTGCGATCGCTTCGGCGACCGCCTCCTCGAACAGCTTCCTGTGTACTTGTAGCCATTGCCACAGCAGTTCCTTACTGACGCCGGCATCGCGCGCAAGCTGAATTACTTTTGGCATCAGTACCAAATGCCAACGAGGCCGATGCACTGACCAACTGTTGTTCGCATTTCCCGTGATCCCGATATGCTCATACCAATAGACTTCGGTATATCTTAGGGCCTCGAGGATGTATTTCGTAGTGGGCACCGAATGAATCAAATCATGAAATGGAACACCCTGAAACGGATAATTGAAGCACGCGGCAAGCAGATCCGAGCGAAAGACGAGAGGATAGATCGCGGTGAAAAGATTATCGTGCTCGGCCGCAACGGAGTTGAGTGAATAGAAGCCAGAAGGTCGAGGCCCTCTGGCCAACGGCTGAGACTCCCGAAAGAACAGGTCTGGGGTATCTCCTTCACAAACTCGTTCGCGGAAGTAAACAGCGAAGTTGTTTACTATTAGTGGAGTCTTCGGGAAGTGTTTAAGAAGCTCCACCGCTGCTCGAACGGCGTCAGGACGAACGAAATCGTCGTCCCCAATGAGCCATACGTGCGGCGCGACGTCGAGCGTAGAGCAGATGTGAAGATTGCCTAGCATTCCGGTGTTGGCGGAGTTTCTTCGATAAATGAAGTGCCTGCTGGCGAAAAAGCGCGCCAAACGTTCCTCGGTGTCGTCGGTTGAAGCGTTGTCGACGACGACCACTCGGAGGGCATCAGCCATCGACTCCGCCACTTGAAGAAGCCAGGCGACATTCAGTTCCGTAAAGTGGGATCTATTGAAGGTGGAAATCACAATGGCGAGTACAGGCGAAGGCATCTGCATTTCCGCGTTTAGGGCGAAGGCCGCCGATCCGAGAAGGAGCTCCCCGGTGGCAATCTGACCGGCCCTCAGCCGAGATGAGGTAATCCTTTCAATCGCGGACGCGGCATCGGGCGGAATGTTGCGACCACTCGTCAAGGTGAATACCGAATCGGAAAGCGGAAGCACTACTCCGCGTCTTTGCAATTCGCTGGACAGAGCCGAGCGAAGAGCCGCCTCCCTAAGCAAAAGCACATCGGAGGAAGCGATTGCATCCAAATCCAGCCGGGATAGGTCATTTACTGAACCTGCTTCACAGTCGACCACTACGAGGGACGGAGGTGAGTTGGTCCCCGACACGAGCGCCCCGGATGGCTTGGTCGAGCCCAATCGAGATATGGCCCTTACCGACCACGGTATTGAGCCAAGGGAGACATGCTCGCAGCCGGACCCGGTGGCTGCGGCAATCGCCGTGTCGATGATGGGACCGACCTCCTGCGTCCAGGCTAAGGCTTTGTCGGACTGCTCCTCCATATGCGAAAGCAGGTCCTCGACGTAATGGGTCCATGATCTCCGCGGCCTCTGGTGGATCTCGTCTCCGAGAGATTGCAACAACAATGGCTGTTCGATGAGCTCTAGCAGGGCCTTGCGTAAATCCGAGTCGTCTAGAACATTGGCGACCAAGCACCCGCCGCCCTGGGCGACTTCATACATGGATCCGAATTTTGCGGTGAGGCATGGAACCCCGTGCCGGAGGCTTTCGACAATGGGAAGTCCGTAGCCTTCGCTACGTGACGCGAAAACGCTAAAGCGCGATTTCCGAAAGGCGTCAGCGATGGCGGTATCTGCCGCGTATTGATGGTAGCGAATTCGAGGATTTCGAGCTAGTTGAGTGTGAAAATCGGCGGCGCACCGAGGGTGCAAGGAGCCAAAAATATCGATCGAATAGTTACGAGGCGATTCCGCGGTCTCACAGAGATCATTGAAGATCTTCAAGAACCGAACCTGCTGCTTTCGGGGCTCCACAGCTCCGAGCAGCACTATGCGTGGCTCACGGTTTTGTAAGTTGCCTCCAGCTTGCGTCGACACGTCCCAAGGTTCGGCGTCACGAAATTCTCCAAGGAGAACGGAGAATATCGAGTTACGGACCGTCAGGCGTTCGAAGTTCTCCTTGTCTAGCGAGCCAGCTAGATATTGCAGGAGATCCCAACGTGAGTAAGCGGATATCGGTAATACCAAATCGCAACGAAGGAGCTCGAGGACGTACTGAACATGAGCCACCCTCATATCGGAGTACTCGGCCTCTCGAATCGGAATTAAATCGTAGAAAATCGCTGCCGTTCGAATTCCGTACTCTCTGCACTGAGAAAGGATTCGTGCAAAGCGTTCGTTGCCACGTGGCATGTGATACGGAATTTCTGGAAACAGAAGCCATGTGCGCTCAGGCATGTCGATCGAATCGGAGAAGCGCGCGTTGACGCGGTGACAGCGCTGGTTTAGCGAAAACGCTTGGCCGGCGAAAGTGGAAAACGCATTGAGGTCATCAAGGTCGAAGAACTTGAGCTGACCCTCCACCTCATCCCACTTGACGAGCTCGACGCGGACGCGTTCTCGGAGCGCGAGCGAAGACTCAACGACCACACGCTGAACGCCGGAGCGAGCAGCGCTAGCAAGCGTATGCTGCGCGAAGACGAGTACTCTCTGCGGTGAGAAAGTCATGTCAGAGTCGGCACGACTGGCGATGAGGCGGATCAGTAACGCTTCAGAGTCCGAAGGGATTCGTCATTCGCCTCAAACAAGCCATTGAGCCAAGGATCTGTCAGAATGCGATCACCCCACCTGATTCGGAAATGTTCGTATTCAAGCTCGCGTGTCCGCTGCACACGCGGCGCAGAGAGAGATGGCTTCAGCGAAACGGACTCCATGTGGATTAAGACGGCGCGCGGATCGACAATGAGGGCGGCACCGCTTTGGTGGGCGCGCATCGAAAAATCGACGTCTTGAAGATAAGTTGCCAGCATCGGGTCGAAGCCATTGAGGTCGTTAAACAGCGATCTGTGCATCATCATGGCGGCTCCAGTTAGACAAGACACCTGCCGAGGGGCTGCCAAGAGGAAACCGTAGTCCCCGTCCGGCAATTGAGCATCGCGTAGTGTGTGACCTGCTACCCCATTAAAACCAAGATGCATCCCGGCGTGCTGCACGCGTTGATTGGGGTAGATCAAGAGAGGGCCGACGATACAGCGCTGCGGCTGGTCGAACCAGCGGAGGAGGCGTGGAAGCCAATCCGGTGATACAGGGGTTATATCGTCGTTAAGAAAGAGGAGAAGGTCGCCTCGCGCATGAGCTGCGCCGAGGTTTGATTGGCGCGAAAAATTGAAGGGCTCATCGTAACGTAGAACACGCACACGTGGTGCCGTCTTGAAAGCCTCAAGTGTCTTCAATGCGTGAGCATTTGTTGTGTTGTTGGACACAAGAACGACATCCAGGATGGTCGACTCATGAAGCAATTTCTGGACGAGTTGCTGGAGTAAGAAGCCATTGTCTTTGGTGCAGATGACCACACTGACTCTGGGATCGGCCGAAGGCGTGGTCAAGGGCAGGTGCGACAATGGACTACCCGTGGGGATCAGTTCGGCTCTAGCCCGTTGAAGGTCAGTATTGGTGATCTTCGCGTTAATTAATGGAAGGCAAATGTGAAGATACTTGGGGGGCGAGTGCTGCGCGCGAGACTTGAGCCAGCCTCTGGCTAGGGTACCCGCGGTGTTGGTGCTTAGCTGAAATGCCTCTCGCATTTGGCGACCGCTGATGCCGAAGCGGGACCAGAAATAGTCGACGAAATCGGCGTGCACTGGGTCGACGGCGTGGAAAAGGATTGGATATATTTTGCCGGTATCCCTAAAGTACATATCGATGAGGACGAAATCCGATTTGAACGCACCGTGGAACTTTAGAGCCATGTGTAGTTCAGGACGGACTTCATCTCCAGGACGAAGCCAAAGGACGAGGTCGTGCTCGCCGACACGATCTAACAGCTGCTGGAGGGTGCCGACTAGATCACGCGAGCGGTGCATTGGGTCGGCCATAACGTCAGCCAGTGCGACATCGCTTTCGCATCTCCAAAACACCTCGACAGGATATTCGGACGCCTCTTGGAGGAGGTGAATTGATGAGCGAGACGCATCGCGCGCCGCGCGATCAGCCGTATTGAGGACGCAATCGAGGGCAATAAAGAGCGTGGCATTGGGAGGCAGGGTACCCGCAGCCCGTAAAGGCAGCGTTAGCTTTGTTGTGTACAACTCGCCGAGGTACAGCAGCCAGGTCGGCTCATCGACAGCTCGATCAGTCGAGAGCTGTATCGGCAGCGCTTTGTTGGCGGCGATCGTGGAGAGATGGGTTTCCGCGTTATCGCTCCCCCCCGCCACCGCATGAAGCGGATTTTCAATGGTTTGAGGCGGACTCGCGCGGAGGAGGGACGCTGCGGGAGGGGATGCGTGCAGGGGACTCTTGCGGACACCCGATGGGCGAAATACGAAACCGATCAGTGGCCAGCTCCGGACGCGATCTAGGTATCTGTGGAGGGCGAGGCCAGCTATGTAGGCTTGGGACCGACGCCCTTCGGGTGAGTAGCGTAAGGCAGAAAGGATGCGAATTTTGGAACTGCCGGTGTTCAGGCGCTGAATGTAGTAAGCCAACCCGGCGGGATCAGGAGGACGATCGAGAATTGCGCGGTACGCTACATCGATGAAAGCGGGGCCATCAAAAGGCGAGAAATCGGACAGGCGATAGAAGGCGCGCACTCGGGGGTCAAAAAATGGTGCGAGCAGCCTCGCAAGGGGTCGGCCAAATGGCAGGAAGCGAGTCAGCTTGAAGGCAAAGTATCGAGAGCGTAGGCCGCTGACCTTCGGTGCAAGACGCTGGCCCTCGGGAGAGTACCTGATGTCTCCGACAATCGCTATCTTCGGATATCCGGCCAGTAGGCGAGCACGGTAATAAGAGGCGCCTTGTGGATCCGGATCGCGACGAAGCAGCGCGGAATAAATGGCCAACAGGAAATCATCCAGCTGTTTCGGAAGAAACTCGAGGGCGTGAAACTCTCTCTGCTGCCGCTGGTGTTTCGCGAGGTCTTGCCAGGCGGCAGCATGAAAATCTGCAGAGGGGTGGTCGCGATGAGTTTGATTGGCGTGTGCCGAATCGACCGCATCCTGAACGAAGACTCTGCCTCGGGTGAGACTGGAGATGTTTTGGATCCGAGCCCAGGGGAGAAGTCGGCGTTTGAGATTCGACTGGAGGTCTGTCAGATCAATAAATAACGCTCGGCCGGCCGATTTAAAAGCTTCGGCCTGTAGGAGGAGCTGTTGATTTTCAGTGTGGGCGTGATCCAGGTCACGGGAGAGTTCTTGGCATTTTGTGTCGGACTCACCAAGCTGGTGGTGCAGAGCGTTGACCTGCTCCTGTTTAGAGGCAAGCTCGTGAGTTACAACGCTGACGCGTTGCCAGGTGTCCGTTAGGCGTCCCAGCAAAGCACCCTCGCGCTCGGTGAACTCTGTCGCTCTTCGGTGAGCATCCTGAAGCACCGCTTGTCGGAGGAGTTCGGCTCTCTCGAGAGAGCGAGCCTCGGTGTCAAGAGCGACTTTGAGATGTGACAATTCAGTCTTCGACGCCTCAAGTTCGCTGGTTAGGCGTGACAATTCAGCGTTTGACACCTCAAGTTCACTGGTTAAACGTGACAATTCAGCCTTCGACGCTTCGAGCTCGCGAGCTCGAGTTGCTTCGCGGTGTGCGCGCTCGAGTGTGTCGCTTTGCATGGCTTTGTACTCAATCTGCAGTTGCGCGAGCTCTTGAGCAGCAAGTCGAGTTCGCTCCTCAATAGAGCTCTGGAAATCCGCAATTCTGTTATGGTATTCACGAACCTCGGAGGCGAAATCGGTGGCTCGCTGCCGAGCGTCACGGCGTTCCCGCTGAAGCTCTAAATGAAGAGTTCGTTGTTCCGTTTGGAGGTCCGCGATCAATTTGTCGCGAGCGGACAAAAAATTGCCCAAACGGTGCGTCTCCCGTCTCGCGTGCAAGAGTTGCCGTGAGGTCTCACGTGAATAGTCCGCAGCAGCCTTATCGAGAAGGCCGATTTGTTCCTGTGCTTTTTGTAAGGCCTGCGAGCTTCGAAGAGCGGCGTTGTTTTGTTGGGCCAGAAGAGCGGCGGTCTGGGTAACTTCAGTGTTGGCGGCAGCCAGACGGTCATTGACGAGGCTACAGAAAGAGGAGCTCGCCGAGCCGCTGAGAGCAAATCCATCAAAGACGTTGGGGGGTGCTTTGAATGCAGCAGCCAGTTCCGGGTGCTGAGTAGAGAGGTAGAATCGGTTCAGGCCGTCATAATAGGTGGCGGTGTATCCCTTGCGAAGGAGGATCGCCTCCCAAGCGAGATGGCTCTCGATTTGTGTGAGTGGGATGGTACTTTCGATCACGACCAACCAGGGTCGCGCCTTGGATTGGCCCCAGCCTCGGAGGACGTTTTTTTCGAAGCCTTCGACGTCTATCTTAAGCCAGTGAATGTCGCGTGGGCCGGCTCGCTGGAAAACGTCTGCGAGAGTGGTCGATGGAACGATTGTCTCATCGACGTGGAAGCCTCGCTGTCGATGGCTATGGGCAGTGTCAGCGTGTGCTGTTGAAAGCCCAGTTTCTGGGATTTCGTAGAAGGGAAGCGCGCCCTTGGTGTGGCTCAGGGCAGCTTGAAGGACGATTTCGTCGGGGCGATCCGCGCGCAATAGCGAGGCATTGCGCTCGGTCGGCTCGACGTGGATGCCGCGCCAACCACGTTCGTAGAACAGCTTACTCACCGAATCGACGACCGGATGCTGCGCACCGACGTCGATATAGAAGCCGTTTTCGACATGGCTGAGCGCACGCCAGAGCATGACGTCTTCGAAGTTCTGCGCGTAAGAGATAATCAAAGGTCAGAGCCCCTAGTCACCTCAGCCGTTCATATAGGGAAGGCGTCGGGCGTCGGCGGGCCTGCGACGTTCTTCGAGTCTGCGGCGTGAAGCATGGTATCCCCAGTTGCTGCGGTGCTCGCGGGGTGGGAATCGCCGGAATTCGAGGCAGCAGAAGTCTCTGGCACACAATGAAGTGGTGATAGCCGACTAGCGAGCAGGCGACCGTCGTTGGAGGGCTCTAGTGTCATAAAGCTTAACAAACAGCAGCCGAGGTGCGCTTCGAGGGGAAAGTCAGCCGGGGAGTACTCGAGCTTTCCAAGCCTAGAATATGTCAAATTAATACTGATGTTTTCGAAGGATTTCGAGATTGGAACGTGTGCGCGCCTCGAGGCGTGGACGAACCGCTGCAACGCCTTGGTTCGCTTCAGGCTACCTGTTCGAGGCGAGGAAGGGATGTACTTCCAGGGCAGGTGTCGACAGCACCAAGGGTCGGCAGGGTCGGTAGGACGGCCGCTTTGGAGTCCGATAGACGAAGCGATGAAGCTCTACGTCGAAGTGACGCACACTGAACAGAGTGACCTTCACACTGGGATTCAGCGCGTCGTAAGGAACGTTTTGAGACACCTGCTTGATCTTGGGTCAGAGAACGGCATTAACGTTTTGCCCGTTATCTTCCGCAGCGGCTCATTTGTTGTTGTGTCTCCAGAAAGAGTCTTCGGGCCTAAGGCGCACCGGTCCCGACCCGGGAGTGGCAAATGGCTCGCACGCCTCGTTTCGGCGCTTCCGAGGCGAGTACGGAGGTTTGTTGAAGTCCGCTTCGGAAGCTCTGTTGCAAAGCTCATGAGAGCTGAACCGAAAGAGAAACATGTTCTCCTTCTACTCGACGCTTCATGGGGCTACGAAATACGATTGAACTCTTGAAGACGCGTGGATTGTGCGTGATTAGTGTAATTTACGACTTGATACCAGTAACTCATGCGCATACTGTTGTCGAATCGTTGACTAGCGCTTTTGACCACTGGCTTCAGGGCCAAATCCAATTTGCTGATTGCATTGTCTGCATATCCAGATCAATGGCGGAGGTCGTGCAAAACCACTTCCGGGAGAAAATGTTATCCATGAGGATGAGTCGCAGCATTCTGGTTTCGACTTTCTATCTGGGGGCAGAACTCGATGCCCTGAATGGCGGGGCCTCGGTTCAGGAGAAGATATTGAGGTTGAAGGGTGTTGCCTCGCCCATTTTCCTGATGGTCGGAACAATCGAACCGAGAAAGAATCATCGGCACGTATTTGAAGCCTTTAAGAAACTTTGGGCCCGGGGAATCGATGCGCGTCTTGCAATTGTCGGGGCGCGAGATTGGAAGACGGACGACTTGCTTGCTGAACTTGGCGAACACCCGGAGATGGGTCGTAGGATGTTGCTAATTCGAGATGCTTCCGACGCGGATCTAAAATGGCTCTACGAAAATGCGACCGCCTTGATCATGGCGTCGCAAGTCGAGGGATTTGGGCTGCCGATAGTGGAGGCGCGACAGATGGGCTTGCCGGTAATCTGCAGTGACATTCCAGTATTTGCTGAGCTTGCGGTGGCGGGCACGGAGTTCTTTCGCTTAGGTGACGTAGATGATCTGGCGCGAGTCATTTTGGTTCACCTCGCATTGCCTCACACACGGTCCAGAGCGAAGGGAGGATGGATAAACTGGCGAGAGAGTTCGCAGCAATTGCTCGTTGCGGTTCGGCAAGCTGCGGGGGATGCGGGGATTCACTGATGGTAAGGTACCCTTGAGTTCATATTGCGGCAGTGAGCCGTGACTTTTTTAAAGGCAGTTGCTCCAACAGCTCGCGCGCGCTTTCCGCCCAAGTTTTCCGAGGAATCGTTGCCGCAGTGATTGCGGTTCCCGCCGTGATTTCTTGGAGCCAACCATTGAGCTCCTGAGCAAAATGCTGTGGAGTGGGCGCGTTAAAGTAGGAAGCAGCGGCACCGGCGACTTCGCGGAATACAGGAAGATTGCGGAGCAGCAGCGGCTTGCGGTAAGCGGCGGCTTCGAGGATCGGTAGTCCGAAGCCCTCGGCCTCGCTTGTTATCAGGACGCCGCTGGCCGCGGCGTAGAGGGCGTGCAGCACTCCATCGGTTGCATTATCGAGCCAATGGAGTCGGTGGCCAATTTCAGGGTGATCGCGTAGCCTTGCAAGCAAGGCATCGACGTTCCATCCGATGCGACCTACGATCACAAGCTGCATAGGGTGTCCTTCGTGCCAAAGCGCATCGAAGGCGTCCAGCGCTTGCGCGTAACCCTTTCGAGGCTCAATCGTACCCACCATTAGAACGAAAGGGTTCTGGACGATGCCTTGGATTAAAGAATCGACGGGCAACGGCGGTTGGGTGCAAGGAAGCGAGGTACCGAGGTGGAACCAGCCGACCTGTGGCGAGGCTTCGCGGTCGAACCCCTGGCTAGCAAGCCAGGCGCCGAACTGTCGGGCAACAGACTGGGATATGCAAGCGACGGAATCGGCGTGGACTGCTACCGTCCGTATCCAGGCTTCATATGCACGCGAGTTTCTCCGCGTAAACCAGTTCGGATGAAGCAAAGGAAGCAGGTCGTACATAACAATGCAAAGGCGGGCGCCGCTGGTCCGCCACTTGAGCAGTTGCAG
>Ga0210405_10003951_pt1 | contig 14163 bp, 6 predicted proteins | sample IncBWH11MmetaG_FD_155492 | JGI IMG/M metagenome (GOLD analysis project Ga0210405, IMG submission 155492) | Forest soil microbial communities from Barre Woods Harvard Forest LTER site, Petersham, Massachusetts, United States - Inc-BW-H-11-M | ecosystem: Environmental > Terrestrial > Soil >... | reverse complement strand
CACGCGACGCTCGCCTGGACCGGTCCGTCGCCATCAAAGTCCTCGCCTCGCACCTCGCCTCTTCGCCCGAGCTGAAGCAGCGCTTCGAGCGGGAAGCCCGGGCCCTCTCCGCCCTCAATCATCCCAACATCTGCCAGCTTTACGACATCGGCTCGCAAAATGGCACCGATTACCTGGTGATGGAATTTCTCGAAGGCGAAACTCTCGCCGACCGCCTCCGCAAGGGCTTTTTGCCCCTCGGCGAAGCCCTGCGCATTGGCGCGGAAATCGCCGATGCTCTCCAGCGCGCTCATCGCGCCGGCATCGTCCATCGCGACCTGAAACCCGGCAACGTCATGCTGACGAAATCTGGCGCAAAGCTCATGGACTTCGGCCTCGCCAAACCTTCCTCGCTTGACAAGACAGCCGAATCCGGATCCGCGCCGCTGCTCTCCGCCGCCATGACCGTCACCGGCGCGAGTCCCGTCACTCCGCTGACCAGCGCGGGCGCCATCATCGGCACGATTCAATACATGTCGCCGGAGCAGATTGCCGGCCAGGAGGCAGACGCCCGCAGCGATATTTTCTGTCTCGGATGCATTCTCTACGAGATGTTCACCGGCAGACGCGCTTTTGAGGGCAAAAGCCAAATCTCCGTCGCCTCCGCCATTCTCGAAAAAGATCCGGAGCCTATCGCGAAATTCCAGCCGCTTACCCCGACGTCACTCGAACACGTCGTCCAAACCTGCCTGGCCAAAACGCCGGACTGCCGCTGGCAAAGCGCCGCCGATGTCGCCAACCAATTGCGGTGGATCGGCGCCGCCGGGCCGGCCGCGGAGAAAATGCAGCCGGCCGCCCCCACTCCCCGTTGGCCGCAGAATATCCTGTGGGGCGCGGCCGTTGCCGCTCTTCTCGGCCTGCTTTTGTGGTCCAATCTCCGCGAGAAGACTGGCGATCCGCCCCAAACCATTCGGTCGTTTCTTCCACCACCCGCGGACACGACTTTCGATTTCACCGGCGATTTTTCCGGTCCCCCAGTCATCCGTCGGGACGGCACAGCGATCGCGTTCTCCGCGCGCACAGAAAAAGAACGAGACTTCCTCTGGATGCAATCTCTCAACGATGTCACCCCAAGGAGACTCGACGGCACCGAAGGTGCTGCCTTTCCCTTCTGGTCCTACGATGGCAAGTTCATCGGATTTTTTGCCGATGGCCATTTGAAAAAGGTGCCGGCGGCTGGCGGACCGGTTACCGTTGTCGCGGATGCTCCTAACGCACGCGGCGGCGCGTGGAATCAGGACAACATCATTATTTATGAGCCCGATTACCGCGATGTTCTCTGGCAAGTCAGCGCTTCTGGCGGAACTCCCGCGCGCCTTACCAAATTTGATTCCGGTAAGCACACCACCCATCGCTGGCCTTGTTTTCTTCCGGACGGCAAGCATTTCCTCTTTTTTGCCACCAACCACTCCGGAAACTCCGAGCAAGGCATCTACCTTGGCTCCCTTGCCGACGGCTCTTTCAAACACATCCTCGACGCCGATTCCGATGCGCGCTACGCTTCCGGCTATTTGCTCTATCACGTGCAGTCCCAGCTCCTCGCGGTAAAATTTGATGAGAACTCCGGCGCCATGTCTGGAGAACCTTTCACACTCGCTAATTTTGTCGAATACGATGCCGGCACCTGGCACACCACATTTGCGGCAAGCCAGAACGGGCTGCTGCTCTACGAGCACGGCACCAAGGGCCTCGGTACCGAACTTTATTGGATGGATCGCACCGGGAAAACCGTTCATGCGATCGGCGATCGCACCTTTTACAAAGGCAGCGGACGCGTCTCTCCCGACGGCAAACGCCTCGCCGCCGCCATGGGAGACCCGGAAGCGGACATCTGGGTTTTTGATCTCGCGCGAGGCACGCGCACTCGCCTGACTTTTGGCGGCGGCACCCACCTCATGCCTTCCTGGTCGCCAGACGGGCAACACATCGTCTACGTCAAACAGAATGGGAACACCGTATTCTCAGGCACCTCGCTGCGCTCTCGCCTCGCTAATGGCGGCGGCCAAGAGGAGACTTTGATGGAAAGTGCTCCGGATGAAGGGACCCTGATGATGCCACAGTGGTCTTCCAATTCCCGTTATCTCCTCCACACGGAACAGCGCGGACCCACAGGCGCGGCCGTCTGGGCCTTGCCGCTCACCGGAGACAAAAAAAGCTTCATCGTCGCAAAGGCCCAAGCGCCGCAGGGAAGAATCATTCAATACCGCCTCTCTCCCGACGACCGCTGGCTGGCCTATACGTGTACCGATTCTGGCCGTGAAGAAGTCTACGTCACCCATTTCCCAAGTGGAGAGGGCCGCTGGCAGGTCTCACAAGGCGGTGGCACATTCCCCACCTGGCGCGGCGACAGCAAGGAGATTTATTTCGTTGGGCTTGATGCCGCCATCCACGCCGCCCGCGTAAATTCCCAAAAGGCGGAGTTTGATGTGGAAGAGGTGCGCCCCCTTTTCCGCGTCAATTACACTGCGCCCATCGGAAACGCCTTTGACAACGCTCCCGACGGTCAGCATTTTGTCATCACCGTGCTCCCTCAGGGCGTTCCCACTCCCCTGGTTGTCGTCTCCAACTGGCTCGCCGAGTTGAAAAAATAGTCCCCGCCGCTCCGATCAACAATCAGGACACGCCAAAGACATATTTCACGGTAATCCAGAATTCTAGCCGCGCGCCCACCGGAAGCGGTGCTCTGACTGCGTTAACGATGGAAGAATTAATGCGCCGATTCGGACTTTTGCACGGTAGTGGCCGGCGAGGTGGCAGGATGAGTTTTCAGATTTTCAAAACCTTCGCGTTTCAGGCGCGCTTCGCCGTCCACAAGCGCCGTGAATTCCACATCCTTTGGAATGGTTACATCTTTGCCCGAACTAAGCGGCAGAACCGCATCCGCTGAAGTATTGGAAGAACCGGAGGCTTCCTGGTAGCAGCGCACCTTCACTTGCTCTCCGTCGGCCAACGTAATCGAAGTGATGCTGAACGCCAGCTTTCCACCGTGGCCAAAACGCTTTTTGGGTTCCGCTTCGGCAATGGCGCCGCTCACCTTCGATCCCGCCGGCAATACAGTGACGCCATCGACGATCACGTCTTCGACAGCTTCAAGTTCGACCGCATCTCCCACATGGGCCGTCGCTGACGAAATTGTTTTGCACAATTTCACGCGGATGGGCGTGTTATTCGCCAGCGCGAACGCAACCGGACCCGCGTGCGCCGGTGCATCCACTTCGCTCCGCGGCTGATCGTAGTGCATGCGTTCCCGCGCGGGTGTCTTCGCGGCTGGCGTTGGCAGGCCCGTCCCCGGCTGGTCCTTGAGTAAAAGGACGCTTGTCCGCGGAACAAACCCTGCCTCGCCCGCGGCGGTCCTCACGCTGTAGTAATCGTCACTGCGTCCCGTGATTCGCACCACGTCGCCACACTGCAGCGTCATGCGTACTTCCATGGTGGTCATCGAGCTGTAAAGATAGACGTACCCGCCGTCCCGGGCGCAGTCGATTCGGCCGGTGCTTTGGGCTGTAGCCGGCAAAGAGAATAAGAGGCAAAACGCGCTGCAGCTGCAAAACGTCAAGAGTTTCATGCCGTACCTGCCGGTTTAAGTGAATTGAGAACTACTCCTCTATCCCAACGCAATGCGGCATCCCTGACAAGGACATCTGACGTGGTACTGTGCATAAAACGATACGAACTACTTGGTGCAACACCCGCAGCAATACTCGCCTTCACAAGAGGGGCGCAGACGAATCGCCTCCTCGCTCCACCGAAAGCACAAGCTGGCTCATAAAAAATCCCGCGGCCTTATATAATGCGCTGATGGCAAGTTCGGGACCCCACGTGACAGACAGCGCAAGTACCCTGCCGCGACAGGAGCCTTTCTTGCGCCTGCAGTCGGTGATGGTCTATGTGCGGAATCTCGACCGAAGCCTTTCCTTTTACCTGGACCTGCTCGGTTTCCAGATCGTCTTTGACGGGCGCTCGCAACCTGGCCAGTCGTGGGTCGTCGTCGGTCCGCCTGACGGCACCGCCAATCTCACGCTCATCGTCCCGCGGACGGACTCCGAGCAATTCAAGCTAATCGGCCGCGCATCCCACGTAACCTTTGTAACCGAAGACGTACTCACAAAATTCCGCGAATGGAGCAAGCGTGGCGTGCATTTTCTTTCCAACCCTCGCCTCAGGCGCTTCAAGCACGCTTTGCAATCGAAGCCGCCGTTGGCGAATAATTCCTCTGATTCCACAGACCATGCTCCGCCAATTTGGGGCGCCGTCTTCAGCCGCTTTCGGGATCCCGACGGCAACACGTTTTCGCTTGTGAGCTTTGACGAAGTGACTCACGCGGTCGAAGCGCAGCGACGCGCTGTCTCTGAGCATCAAGAGGCCGAGCGCCGCTCCGCGCAGGAACTCGAAATCGCACAGCAGGTGCAATCGCGGCTTTTCCCGCAGACACTCCCCCGGATGCGCACGCTCGAATACGCGGGTATCTGCCATCAGGCGCGGCAGGTGGGCGGAGACTATTATGACTTTCTCGACCTGGGTGGAGAACGCCTCGGCCTGGTCGTCGGCGACATTTCCGGAAAGGGCATCGCCGCGGCTCTCCTGATGGCCAATTTACAGGCCAATCTTCGCAGCCAATCCGCAATCGCGATCGATCAGCCCCAGCGCTTTCTCTGCTCGGTGAATCAACTCTTCTGCCAGAACACCTCCGGCGGCTCCTTCGCCACGCTCTTCTTCGCCGAGTATAACGACGCGGCTCGCCGCCTCCGGTACATCAACTGCGGCCATCTCTGCGCGCTGCTCCTTCGCGTGGATGATTCGCTCGAGCGTCTCGGCTCCACCGCGACAATTCTTGGCGCTTTCAAAGAGTGGGATTGCGAAGTCGAAGAAAGCCAGCTTTTCCCCGGCGATACCCTCGCGCTTTACACCGACGGCATCACCGAAGCCTTCAGCCCGCACCGCGAGGAGTTCGGCGAGGAGCGTCTGGTGGAAGCCCTGCGCCGCCACCGCGCCCTTCCGCCCTGCGAACTGCTTTCTTCCGTCGTGGCGGAAGTCCGCCGGTTCAGTCCCCACGAGCAGCACGACGACATCACGCTCATCGTGGCGAAATGCCTGCCCGTTTGAACCAGCCTATTTACGAATTTGAATAAATACTAAGGATGGTAAGCCTGACAACCTTTGTTGATTGGAAGCTTTCGCCACTAAACGATCTGCACCAACTCCGGCGGACAATCGCGCAAATTCTCAATCGAAATGCTTTTCTCGGAACTCGCCGCTGTCGCCGCCGGCACCAGGCCATAACTCCGGTTGCGTCCCTCGCGCTTCGCCAGGTAGAGCGCCTTGTCCGCCAGCTCAATTACGTTGTCAATGGACAGCATCTCCGTGTCGCCGGGCACCCATGGGTACGGCGCCCAGCCGATGGAACAAGTCTTGTGCACCTGCACTCCGTTGCCAACATCAAACGGCAGGTCGCGTACGGCTTCCAGCACGCGCGTGCACAACAGCCCGGCGTTCTCACGGTCCGTGGTCCGGCAGACCAGCAGAAACTCTTCCCCGCCCCATCGCACCAGGTCATCCGAACGCCGCATCACGGAGCCGATGCGCTTCGCCACTTCCTGCAGCAATTTGTCCCCCGCCGCGTGGCCCATCTCGTCGTTCACGCGCTTGAACCGGTCGATGTCCACCAGCATAAAAATCAACTCCTGCGGCGCCCCGGTTCCATGCTGCGCATCGCCAAACCTCTGATGCGAACGAAGCGTTTGCGCCTGGTCCGTCGGAATCGTTTCGTAGAAGTACCGCCGGTTCCGCGTGCCTGTCAGCGGATCGGTCAGCGAGATCTGCTCCAGTTCCTTGTTTTTCTGCAGCAGTTCCGCGCTGCGTTGCGCCACGGCCCTTTCCAATTCGCTCTTCCGGCGGTTCAGTGTTCGCGTGCGCAGCGAAACAAAGCCCCATATACCGCCCATCAGCCCGACAATCACCAATCCCCTTGCCCAACTGGACTGCCACACATTCGGCAATACCCGGAAATAAAAACTCGACTTCGCCGAGTAGTTCGGTGAATCCGCCTCTTTGCACTGCACCCAGAACTCGTAACTTCCCGGCGGCAATCCGCCATAGCGCACTTCGCGCTGCACCGTTTCCGTCGGACGTTTCTCCAGTCCGTCCAACTGGTAGCGGCAGGACACTTGTTCCGGCGTGTCCAGCACCACCGGCGAAAATTGCACCATCAGCGAGCCGTCGGTCGAATCCACAAACGACTTCTGGTTCACGCTGCGTTCCGTTCCGCCAAGCGACACGGTGGTGAGCACCACCTTCGGGGGGGCCTCCTTTCTCACCTCGCCCACCGGCTTATAGCGCGACAATCCCCGCGACGTTGCAATCAAATAGCTTCCGTCAGCTTCTTCCCGCGTTCCCGTCCACGGGCTCAAATCATCCCAGATCAATCCGTTTGCATGATTGAGCCGCTGCAGATGCCTGTCCGGCCAGAGAATCACGATTCCATCCGTCCCGTTGAACCACATCCGGTTCTTCGCGTCTCGCCCTACAACAGTCCGGTCCCAATCGTGAAACTCAAAGCGCGGGATCCCATTCGGTCCAAGCGTCACGTGCGTTACACCGACGACGTCGTTATACGCCACCCAGACTTCGTTGTCGTTCAGCGCCGCCAGGCTGGTCATCGTCTGGCCGTTCAAGCCGTCTTTCACCTTTAGGACTTTCCAGTTTTTCCCGTCGTACCGGTAAAGTGTCCCGGGGCCGGTCGCCCACAGCACGCCTTTCGGCGAAAATGCCAGATATTCGATCTCCGCATCATCCATTGCCGGCAGCGGCACTTCCGCTGGCTTTGTAGCGGGCCCGCGCGGCACAAATCGCACCAGGCGTGCACGCGTGGTCGCCCAGATACTCCCGTCCGGCGCGGCTTCGATACTCACAAAATTTCTGCCCCGGTAATTCGCGATTGTGGTCGTTCCGTATGTTTCCGGATCAATCTGCACGATCGCGCCCGTGATCGTCAGCGCCCAGATGGAGCCGTCGCGCGCAATCTGCATCTGCCGTATCTGCCGCCCCGCATGTTCCCGCAGCGCGGGCACATTTTCCCAGCTGCGCTTTTGTCCATCCCAGATTCCAATTCCATGTGCCGTGCTTACCCACAGCCGTCCATGCCGATCCCGGAGCGTCGCCCACGTGGAGTTGTCCGGCAAACCTTCCGCCGTTGTCCACGCCGACCACTCCCGCACGCCCGTCAGGCGGTCCAACCCGGTGCCCGATCCACCCACCCACAATGTTCCTTCGCGGTCTTCCATCGCGCATTGAATCAGGTTGCTCGCCAGTCCATGTTTCACATTCACTATGCGCCAGCGCCCATTCTGTTGCCAGTACAGTCCGGACGAACTGGGCACCAGCAGTTTTCCCTCGGCGTCAACCGAAGGCTTTCCCTCTTCTTCGTTTGCCTCACCAACCACTTCTCCGGCGAATATCAGTTTCCGGTCGTGCGTATCCACTCGCGCCAGCCTGGTCGCCGTTCGCAACCACAACATCCCGATGCCGTCGAACTGCAACGCCACCACGCGCTCAGTTGGTAATCGGATTCCCGGCTCCACGGAAATCTTCCGCGACTCCGTGCTCAGATGCGCCAGCTTCCGCCCTGCTGTAAACCAGATCGAATCATCCACCGCCCGGACAATTCCCTCGGGCATTTCCCAATTACATAGTGCCTGCGCGACGGTTTCCGCCTTGCCCGGATTTTTCGGATCAAGGATCACCAGGCCGCGCTTGTACATCAGCGCGTACACGACTCCTTTGCTGTCGACGGCAAAAACTTGTACTCCGTTCAGCAGCGGCATCGAACTCGCTGGAATTTCCAGTTTTTGAAACTGTCCGTCCTTGTAAAACGCGATTCCGCGAGTTCCGGCAAACCACGGCGTCCCGTCCGGCGCAATCAGCAGGTCCACAACGTAGTGCCCGATGATGCTCTCCACTTCAGGCATTTTCTTGGCGCGGGTTCCGTCGTACCGATACAGACCTGTTTGCGTGCCGATCCACAAGAATCCCTGCGTGTCTTGTCCCAGGGCGGTTGTCGTGACCGCCCCCATGCCTTCCTGGTCCTCGAACCGCTGCACGGTGAATCTTGGATTGTCAGGAAAATCGGAACGCACCTCTTCCGCCCGCGCCCCGGTCAGCAATGCAGCGAGGGCACACCATAGCGCACATATCCGGATTCGCAATCTCTTAGACACAGGGCAAGACCAACATCACTCGGACTTTCTCGCCCGCAGCAGGGCGCACCAGGGCACAGCTCAACGTGTTAAAACCAGATTAAAGAGGAATTTGCGCAGGGTAAACCACTCAATGGTACCGCGTTGTAGTACTTGCGAATAGTTACTGGTTATATACTGTAGAGGCGTACTGCTTATATCAACACCTGCTCTGCGGCCCCGGTTATTTTGCCGTTCAACTTGTTTTAGGCGCCTATTCCGCGTTGCCCTTTCCTAAGTTCTCCATCAGCAACTTGCGCAGCCGGCCCCGCTCTTCTAGCCCTATGTCTATGATTTCAAATGACATATCCTGTGCCCGATAGTCCCGCATCAGCGCCGTCGCCTGCACATTGCGCAACCCCAGTTGCATCCGCAGTTGCACCTTCGTTCCCGGCGCCAGGTGCATGTTGGTTGTCGCCAATCCGCCGGCCAGGCTCGCCGTCTTGATTTCCAGCCGGCAATTTTGCTTCAGGTTCGTGCTCACTGCCGCCACGCTCTTCTGCAGCCGGATCCGGGCGTGCCTGCGTTGCCGCACAAATTTCGATTCCGAGGGAGTTTCCAGCGGCCCCAGTGTGAGTTCCTCCGCTTCGATTCCGCTCTCTGGCAGGAATTTTTTCGCCCACTCCGGATCCATTTTCGCCAGCGCTTGAAACGCCGCGATTCGCAGCTCCTGGGGATTCGCCCACCCGAAAATCTTTTTCGCTTCCACGATCCGCCGCAGCGTGTTGGTCGACTCCGGCACGCGCAACCTGCCGAGCGCCTCGAGCGCCTTCACTCGCAGATATGGAGCGGCGTCGTTTGGCAGGTCTCCGTCGGCGATCGTCAGCAAGCGTCCGAGGCCCTCGCGGTCTCCGGTGATTCCCATCTCGTCAATCACCAGCGGCATCACCAACGGATCCACATGATCGAGCAGTGCCAGCAGCAATCGGCAGGTCCCGTGCGCGCCGCTTGCCGCCACTTGCCGGATTACGCGGTCCTGCGACGTCCGGGGAAAGTCTTGCATGCGCCCGGGCAGAAACACCTCCGCGGCCTGCGTGTCCAGCCTGGTCAGCAATCCCACCATTTCCGCTGCTTCCGCTACGGGCCCGCCGCGCACTGTGTTCCGCAGGTATTGAAGCGCTTCTTCGCCCAGATCGTGCGCCAGGCTCGTCACATTTTCCAGATCGCTCCGGAACTGGCACCGGTTGAAGCGCAGGGACAATTGCTCCATTGTCGTTTGTGGCAGATGTCTCAGCACTCCCGTCAACCCGGTGGCTATCTCTCTCGCGCGCAGCGCCTCTTCCACGAACTCCGGCACCCGCTCTTCAATCCCCATCTTTGTTCGCAGCGTTTTCGCAATTCCCGGGCGCTGCGATTCAACTCCATCCAGCAGATTCAACGCCTGCGACATTGCCGAAAATTGTCGGTGCGTCGCCGCTTCCTGGCTCAGGCGAACGAATGTCGCGCTCACCAGCGACTGCAAATCCGGATCTTGTTCTATGCTTAGCCGCAGCCCGATATGCCGCAGCGCTTCCTGCAACAATCTCGGATCGGCCTCCGCGTACAGCCCCGCCATCTCCGAAAGTCCCGTGGCCGCCCGCTTCCTGGCATCCGCCTCTTCGCTATCCGCGCACCTTGCATAGTTCTGCAAGATGCTGACGGCATCCGCCCTCTCTCCCTGCTTCAGCAAATCCGCCACGTAAGACTGCACGTTCTTTGGCGGAATGCACCACGCTTCCTCCGACAGCAGCACTTCACGTTTCGCGTCCTCCGGCACAGAGGCCCAGAACACGCGATCCAGCATTTCCCGGTGCGATTCCACCAGGATTCCCGCTTCCGCCATCTTGTCTTCGTGTTGCCCGAGGATATTTCGCAGGTGTTCGATTTCCTGGTTCATGCGGTCCAGCATCTGCCGCACCGCGTTCACTTTCACTTCACCGCGTTCGAACTGTTCCAGCGCAAACCGGATGGACAAGTGCTCCGCCAATTGCACCAGCACACTCTCGTCTAGTTTCTTGTTCTTTCCCTGCTCGGCGAGTCCCGCAAGCGCATTCCTTAGCGTCTCTTGCGCCTTGCCAGGCAATTGCGACACCTGATCCTGAAACTCCACCGTAGCCGCGGACGGATTCGTGCTCGTTGCAATGCTTCCAAACGTCGCCAGCGCACGAAGGATCCGATAAATCGATTCGTCATCCGGACCTCCAAACATCCGGCCGCCGGCACCCGGCCCTTTTCCGACGCTGCCGCCAAGCCCCGCGCCCCATCCTGGCCCGCTTCCGATTCCCTTCGTTCCCGATCCACCGCCTAATCCGCCGCTGCCCAAACCTGTCCCGGCTGCAGTGCCATTCACTCTGCCAGGCACCATGCCCGCGCCTGTTCCGCCCGTTGCGCCTGCAATGCCCGCTCTAGCTTCGGATCCAAAAGAACCGCTCACTCCGCCAGGGCCTGCGCCCCAGCCAGCTTCCCCCGCGCCCCCGAAGCCACTTCCCGATTCCCCAACGCCCTCGGCACCCACCGCCCCGCCACCCCATCCTTCTCCCGCTCCGGGGCCGGCTCCTTCACCGCCTGCACCGGTTTCTCCCCCGGTCTTCGAACCCTCTGCTGCGGCGATCAACTCCAGCAATTTCTTTGGATCGTTCAGCATTTTGCGGAATTGGTCCTGCTGGTCCCCCATGGACGCAGCCGCAATCTGCGCAGCCATGCTGGATTCTTTCAACCGGGAATCCGTGGCTACGAAGCAAATCTCATTCACACGGATGCCACGCGCATCGGCAATCGCCGTTTTCAATTGTTCGGCAAGTTCGGCAGGCTTGGCTTTTCCGGTGGGAAACGCATGGATAAATTTGGCGAGTTCCGCTTCGGTAACCTGATGCGTGAACTGCAGGCTGGCCAACCCGGCCGCGGAAAGCAGTTGCGCGAACTGTTTCTCCGCCGGCGACCCCTCCAACGGCACCCCGTCGAGCAGCAATTGCGTGCCCGAGGCTCCCAGTAGCAAGCCCGTCTCTGCCCCTTCCGGTATCGCCGTTCGCAACTCATTCCAGGCGACCGTCAACTGCTCTACAACGCGCGCGTGGTCGTACCCATACAGGCGCGCAAACTTCAGCAGAATATTCAGGCTGCGTACGAATGCCCGGGCCGCCGTCGCTTTGGGATCCGTTTTCATCCAGCTTTGCGATGCTCCGTGGCCACCAAGCTTGGAGCCACTCGACTAGGACCTTCTCACTAGTACCCTAGAACTCTTGCACTGTCCTCACAATGGTACAGAGGTCCCGTGTGACCCCAGCGTAAGCTCGCCTTCCGTACAGTTCCATTCACTGCACGAACGGACGGTTGCGCTTTTCCGGGGTACAGGTATGTTTTCGGTGGTTTTCTTAAGGAGACTTACTTCATCAGGGCGATTCGCCCCGGCCGTTTGCTGCGATTTCCCACGTTCGAAGGTTGCGGCAGTCCGCCCAATTCCAGCAGGAGTTTCCTTAGCCGCGAACGTTCATCCAGTTCCATGTCCACAAATTCAAAAGCCATCGCCTGGGGTCTGGCGCCGCGCACAATCGCCTGCGCCCGGATGTTCCGCACTCCGTGCGCAAACTTCAACGTCAGCAATGAGCCGGGCGCCAGGTGCCGGTCCGAGGCGCCGATTCCTCCGCCCATATTCAGCTCGACAACGGTCAGGCGCATGTTCTCGCGCAAATTCGTCGTGATCGCCGGCACGTGTTTTGTCAGCTTCAACCGCGCATACCGGCGCTGTCTGGTGACCGATACATTCGATTCCGGATCCATAGGCTCCAGCACCAGTTCTTTGCGGTCAAGTCCGCTGGCCATAATTTTTTCAATCGCCAGCGCAGGTTCCACTTTTTGCAACGCCTGCGCGGCCGCAATTCGAAGCTCCGTGTGGTACGCCCAACGCCACACCTGTTTCGATTCCAGGAACAGCTGCAGCATTCCGCTGGCTGCGCTCGCCCGCAATCTCCCCGCCGCCTCGATTGCCTTGATTCGCGTGAACCCCGACGTGGCGTCGTCCCGGATCAGGTCGATCAGCAAGGGGATCGACTCCGTCCGCCCGCTCATTCCCATCTCGTCCAACGCCAGCGGCCGGATCAACGGATCGAGCGACGAATACATGGAAACCAGCAGCTGCGCCCTCTGCTCCGGCGGCGTGGACGACAATTGCCGTATCGTCCGGTCATGCGACGTCCTCGGCCACTGCGCCAGGCGCGTCGGCAGAGTGTGCTCCACGGACCGCGGTGAAAGTTGGCTGAGCAGTCCGATCACTTCGGTCGCTTCGGTCGCCGGCGCTGTTTGCAGCGTTTCCACCAATCGCTGCACCGCTTCTTCGCCCAGGCCGCGAACCATTTCGCCCAGCAGTTCGCAATCTTCCCGGAAGCCGCAATTTGCGAACCGGTTCGTTATGTAATGCAACGATGCTTTGGGCATCAATCCCAGTATGTCCAGCAATCCGTCCTGTGGGTGCCCTGCCCTCATTGCGTCTTCGATGAATTCCGGCAACCGCTCTTCTGTTCCAATTCTTTGCCGGATATTCGTGGTAGATCCCGGCCTCAACGCTTCCACGCTGTCCAGAGAAGACAGTGCCTGCTGCATTGCGGGATAAAATCTCTTCGCTCCCGCTTCCTGGCTCATGCGCACAAACGCCGCCCCAACCAGCGTTTGCAAATCCGATTCGCGCTCGACCCCCAGCTGATTCCCGAGCCGCTGGATCACATCAATTAAGGCGCTTCCATCGCCGCTTCCATAAAACTCCGCCAGATCCGACAACCCAATTGCCGTCGTCCGCCGCGCTTCGGGCGCTTCCAGGCTGATGCAAGCAGCGTACTTCAACAATATTTCATTGACCGTTTTCAACTCACCGCGCCGCAGCATCTCTTCCAAGAATCCCCGCACGTTGCGCGGCGGCACGCACCACGCCTCGTCCGAAGTCAATACCTCTTTCTTGTTTTCCTCCGGAACCTGCAACCAGAATTCCTGGTCCAGTAGTTCCGTGTACGACTGCATCTGCAGGCCCGCGTTGGCCATCGTCTCTTCCTGCTGGCCCAGAATTTTCCGCAACGCCTCGATCTCCGCGTTCATCCGGTCGAGCAACTGCTTCACCGCGTTCACGCGCAATTCGCCGCGCTCGTAACTGTCCAGCGCAAAGCGGATCGCCACGTGCTCCGCCAGCTTCAACAGCATCGGTTTGTCCGGCTTTTCGTTGGGAGCCTGAGCCGCAAGGCCCGCCAGTGCTTGTTGCAAGGTCACTTGCGCGCGCACCGGTAATGTCGAAAGCCGCGATTGAAAAGCCGCTGCGTCCATGCGCGAATCCGGATCTTTTCGCGCTTTTCCGAGTTGCGCAAACAGCCCGATCATCGAACGCACATCATCTTCGGCGACTGCGTACGCGCCACCCGCGCCTGCAGCCCCAGGCATGCCAGGCATTCCGCCCACCATGGTGCCTTTTAACATCGCCGTGGCCGTCTGCCATCTCCCCGGCTCACTGGTAGCGCCTCCGCCACCGCCGGTTCCGCCTCCGGCACCTCCGCCACCACCGCCAAATCCGCTGCCCCCGGATCCGCCGGATCCGCCTGGTCCTCCGCCACCGGGTCCTCCTCCAGACCCGCCGCTGCCACCGACACCGCCAGCGCCACCCGCTCCGCCGCGGCCGTCTCCGCCTCCGCCGCCGGGGCCACCTGGACCAGTTCCACCACCGCCACCTGCACCAGTTCCACCGCCCGTACCGCCGCCCGACGCCGTGCCCGGTTTGCCGGCCTCCCACAAACTTCCGGCGCCGCCCGTGCCGCCGCTCCAACTGGCGCCGCCGCTCGTGCCGCCCCCACCTCCGCCGGGACCAAATCCCAACCCGCCTCCACCGCTGCCACTTGCCCCGCGATTGCTTTCCGCCGCCAGGATCAGTTGCAACAATTTT
>Ga0210405_10003950_pt1 | contig 14168 bp, 17 predicted proteins | sample IncBWH11MmetaG_FD_155492 | JGI IMG/M metagenome (GOLD analysis project Ga0210405, IMG submission 155492) | Forest soil microbial communities from Barre Woods Harvard Forest LTER site, Petersham, Massachusetts, United States - Inc-BW-H-11-M | ecosystem: Environmental > Terrestrial > Soil >... | reverse complement strand
AAGCAGACATCCGCCAAGCTAATCGACTTGAATTTTCCTGTGTCGCTCGAACTAGCCGCGGACGGATTGCAACAGCACCGCGTTCCTGTGGAAATCCAGGAACTGCTTTTGGACACTGGTGAACACGCCGACGTTGAAGGTTCTTGTGGTATCGATACCCATCCGTTGAAGCGACGGGCGATGGGCGACTGGTGAAATGATAAGCGCACCGTTATTTTCAAAGCCAATGAATCCACGATCGAACAAATGATCGATGCTCGGCGTCAGCAGCAATCCATTCTCACCGTTTAATCGTTCCTCATTTGTGGAGTCGCGCCACGGCTTGCAGTGGCTTGCAACAAGATGAACAGGATTTTCGACGCCGGTGATGCGGCATCTGGACTCGATCTTTCCCACCCGCTCCTTGAACAGCCCCTGCCCCTTCCTAGCGCGAACTATTGCTAACCGATCCGTCTCCGGAATCGAGGGATCGTTGACCACCCCCTGCTCTATTTTCCGTTCCCAGGAATCAAGATCATCCGTTGAAATCGGTTTCACTTTCGTCGCCGCCAGGGTCAGAGGCGCTACTTCTTGACCGATCAGCCCAAACATTACCTCAGCTAATGCTGTAGGCACTTCTGTGAGGTACACGGATTGGAGACCATTTCCGTTCGGCTGCAAGGGCGAATATTTGTCAGGAAGGAGCGGCCTCAGAATGTCGATGTGATCCTTCGGGCGCACTTTGTTTGAAAGCTCGGTGAACTGGACTTTCACTCTCCAACCAATGTCCTCCCAATTCTGACCAGAGCTTCCGAACTCAAAGGGCTTGGGACTCTCCCAGCAATACGATTGCGCAACCCCAACGGCGTATATCCGGGTGTCGATAAACGAAAAGACTAAGTCACCGGGCGCAACTTCGCGCATCGATTCGTAGAAGGGATTTCGCGCGCCATTCGCGTTGCGCTTGGGCGACCACAAATACCCGCCCGCGATTTCATGGCGGTAGGTCTGGTTTTGGTTCACCCACCAGTAACGCATGCTACAGACTAGCGAGAGGGCATCTCCAACGGAAGCCTCTACCGATCCTCTTCTGGATGCACCCATTTGTAGGGAGTGATCTCACGCTGCTCGGTCAGCTTAATGATGTGCACCGGCGGCGCATAACGTCCTTTCCTGCACGATCGGCATTTCAACGAGGCTTCGAGCTTCCATAGGGGCGTGTTACGCGGCCGGCGGATAGCGTCGAGCGGCAAGCTCGCTCGGGTCTTGCAGCGATTGCACTCGACTTCGAGCCAGCCGAGCCCACCGTTGAGACATTGCCCGATAGTCGGCGACGGCTGCGCCGGCCCGCCGTAGCCCTCCATGCGGATCGACCAGGCTTCGGCCTCGGCACGATCGGCATCTCGGATGGCCTGCTTGGCGGCCTCCCGCGCGCCCTGAGCGCGCACCTCGGCGCCCTGTGATCGGCCGCCGTAGATTGTCTAACGAGACTTGGTGTTCATCGCGCGCTGTTAGAGCGGCCTTTGCTTGCATGGCAAAGCCACTAGAATTTGAGGCCGAATGGCACGACCACACCACGGGTTTGTCAATGTGCAATCTCTATTATGCCGACCTCCGAATTATGCCGACCATTGACTCAAAACGGGCTCTGGCGGTGGCGATCGCTGCGATGGAATCGGCATAATCACAGTGCCTCCAGAAATGCGAGAAGCTTGTCGTTCGGTCGAAAACGTCCGGGAGTGGCTAACGCTGGAGCTGTCGCGGCCAGTGCGCGTTCGGACCCGAAACCCTAGCTCGTGACAGATCAATCAACGTGAAAGCCTCCCTTCAACTGGACAGAGGGAGACTACACGCCTGCCGGGACCAATCGGATTATGCCGACTCAGACGCAGCGATCACCGCAAGCTGGAGACAGTTCTGGGCCGAGGTCGGCACAATCCGGAGGTCGGCATAATAGAGATTGCACATTTGGGCGTGATTGTACCCTGCGGTGTTTAGTCGAACGGCTGCAATAAGTGTCGGTCGATGCTCGGTTCGCCACCAACCTCAACGCGCTGAGTACCGTCCTGTATATAGCAGGCCGAATAGCTTCGCATCTGCGCCGGCCCGGTGATGCCGGGCAGCCGCATGTTCCAAGCCTCGCATGCGAGCCGGTCGGCTTCCTTGCGCGCCTCCTTGGCGCGCTGAGCCGAGGCTCGGATCGACGCGCCGTAAATGCGCTGACGGGACTTGGTGGTCATTTCCAAAGGATGCGCCGGGCGCGGTGTCAATTGGCAAGCCGCTACCGCTTGTAGATAGCGTGGACAGTGCGCCATTCTTTAGTCTCAAAGCAGCCGCCAAGAAACCGAAGGTTGTTAAGCGATTGCTAATCTTACATCGCGAAGGTTCTCCACCAATCAAGGAGGACACGGTGATGCAAGATCTGCAACGAGCAATACGCGAACGAGCCCATCATCTTTGGATTGAAGGTGGTTGCCAAGAGGGGCATGCCGACAGTCACTGGCTCGCGGCGCAACGAGAGGTTCTTGCGGCGTCGCTCGGCGAACTCGGCGGCGTTACCGCCAGTGAAGTGCTCGCGATTGCCGCCAAGCTTAAGGCGAGGGCGTCTCGAAAGAAGCGCACCGCCTAGGGAAAGCAGTAATGGCGACAATTCCGAATCACAACGAACGGCAGCTAATGCAGCAGCTTCGGGGTCGAGGTTGGGTAAGGGGATTTGAACTTCCGTCGACTTGCAGGATAATCGGCGGCTTGCTTCAAAAGGGTTGGATCGAGAGCCGCGGTGCAGAGCGGTCTCTTGAGTATCGGATCACCGAAGAAGGGATCATGGCGAAGACGGCGCCCATACCGAGGTATGGGAGATGAAAGCGCGGCCACGGGAACCTTGAAGTGGTTCAACCCGACCAGGGCTACGGCTTCACCGTTTAAAGTTCTGTACGGCCGACGTTGCGGATGACAGCCGCCGGATAATCTGGAAACATGCCGGGCATCGGCGGCAGGTTGCCCACGTAGCGGTTTAAGCGGCGGAAAAGCCCGGCGATCGCTGCCTGGTGTTTTTCCCGACTATCCGGCACCTGTGATCCGCAACGTCGGGGACTCTGAAGATGGTGTTGATGCGTTGGGGGATGCCTCCCCCACCGAGGGCGGGCGAACCGCCGGTGACGAACATTCGCAACACGTCCTCGCCTCATTGGCGCGGTTGGCTGAAACCGGAGAACCGCTGTCTGGTGCCAGCGAACAGCTTCGCCGAATTCGCGCCGGATCGGAATCCGCAGAGCGGCAAGAAAGACATCGTTTGGTTTGCGCTCAACGATGATCGGCCGCTCTTCGCCTTTGCCGGTATGTAGACCGAATACAGAGGCGACCGCGGCACGAAGTCGAAGCCCGTCCCCGGTCCCCATCTGGTCTACGGCTTCCTCACGACCACACCCAATGCGACCGTTGAGCCGATCCACCCAAAAGCCATGCCCGTGATACTGACCACACAGGAAGAGTGTGACGTATGGATGCACGCGCCGTGGGATGAGGTAAAAGCGCTTCAGCGACCGCTGCCAAATGACGCCTTGAAAATCGTCGCACGCGGCGACTTTAAAGAGGATCCGGCCCAGGCCGCATAAGCGCTCTTGAAGGAGACCACGATGGCAGGCTACGGACTTTGGAGACAATACCGCGGACCTGCGACTTTTATTCTAGCTTCAGCCACAGCTATCTTCGCAGCCGCGACGCTTGTGATCTCTCTAAACCAGAAGCTGCAGACCGCCTACGACACAGCGGCCGCACTGAAGCAGCGGAAGTGGGGCGAGTTGTCCTCAGCAGTTCGCGACGCCGAGGTTACGGGCGGAATGAATAGGGGCCGAGAATCACTATGTCCGGAAGGCTATTATGTGGTTGGCATACGGACAGAGCCAATAACCAATACCTTGGTTCAAGGAGTAGCCACACTCCAAGCCATCTGCAGGCCACTCCACACGGAGTAGTAGGCGACCTCTTCTGGCCCCCAATTACTGCTTGCGACCCGCACCTATAATCCAAAACCCGTTCCTGAACCGCGCGACTTGAGGTAGTATCCGTCCCTACTAACCGGATTCCAGTCCGACAAGACGGGGGAGAGATGGACGTTTTTTTAAACGGTTGGTTTTGGACGAATATCGTGGCGCCTCTTGGCCTTCCAATCGCAGGTCTCGTGCCGCTCAAACTCCTTCCACTTGGCCCAACGGTCGCCCCTAGTGTTCGATTCATGGCAGTCGTGAAAGATGCTCAATTATGTTGGGGCGCGGTCGCGATGGGAGCATCGAGCTTCTATGAATTTTGGACCGCTGCGTCCGGTCAAAACACGTCAGTCGCCAAAGTCGGAGTTCTCCTATTGCTAATTTTCATTCTGACGCTAATGGCAATGGTTCTGGCGGCTGGTGCCAGCGCGTTCAGTACCGAACTGCTAACAAAGCCCGCAGGAGGACTGGTAGCGTGGTGCAAGCATTACACAGCCTTCGTCGGCTCTCTTGTTTTATCGAGCGTATCCGCCGCGGCCTATACGGCTTTGCATTTTGCGTTGGCTTGAAATGGAGGCGAGGGGGATAAGGGAAAGAGCTTATGACTGACGAGAGTATACCCAAATCGAACGACGTAGCCGCAAAGAAAGAATCGTCCACGGCGTCGTTCCGCTTGCTCACTAGGATCACCGTTCTTACCAACGTGTTTGCGTTGGTGGCTGCCGTTCTAATTTTTGGCCTAGCAAAACTGGACATCCCTCTCCGCACGCCCGACGAACAGCAGGTCCGCACGCCGGAGGAACAGAAGGCCTGTACGCCCGACGTGCAACGCCTCTGCCGTACGGTAATCGATCAGGGCGACTTCACCATTCTGGCGTGTCTGCAGCAAAATCGCGCCAAGATCAGCGAAGCCTGCAATCGGGTCTTGAAGTCCCACGGCCAATAAAGGGGGCGGCCAGGCTGAAGGGGCTCTCCTTCAATTCAAACGCATGAAGGCTTTTTATGAGACGACACACAGCCCTCGTATTGGCTTCGCTGCTAACCACTCATCATCGTTCATGGCTCCTCTCCCGCTCGGCCGCGACCACCAATTCTCTGCGGCTTGTTTAGAAAGTATTCGCGATTGCCAAGCGCCTTTTCAGCGTATTGGTCTATCGCAACGATAATCGCCTGGACATGCTGATAGCAGTACCCCTCTCTCGTCGCGCGGTGTCGGACTTCGGCGAGTGCTTTGATCCACGGCGGGTTGTCCGCCTGTTCGTCGTACCAGTTCACCGGAAGCGCCGCTCGATCGGCCCATTGATGACTTTGCTTGTGCCAGGATACTTTCTGCGCTGCTCGCCCACTTGCCGGTCGCGCTCAACGCACAACTCATCCACCTTGGCCAGCATCCGCGCCAGCAGCTCTTCAGCCGACGTGGTTTTGATACCGGCGCGTTGAAGATCTAGGATTTCTTTGCGTTGCCGGGCGATTTGCCGACGCCGCTGTTCGATATCCGCTCGGATGAACGCCAAATCCATGTGCCCCGCTCCTCGTTTTGCCATAAGAACAAAAAGAGAACAAGAGTGCAAGCCGCTAGGAATTGTATGGGCGCTGGCGGACACCCAATTGGCGGTGCCAAATCGGTGCCACGCTCCATTTGTTCGGCAAAGAATGCGAAAGCGGAAACTAAAAAAGCCGCTGCGTGCCAGCGACTTTTGCTTGGTGGGCGCACCAGGGCTCGAACCTGGGACCCGCTGATTAAGAGTAAGAGCTCCGTATCTGCGTCATTTTTTCCTCACGCACACTAACAATGTCCAGGAAGCCTCCGCCATTCGTAACGCAGCAGACGATTTGCTTACAGGATAAGTCCTGAAATTTTGGGCCGCCGCCGTGACGCAAGTTGAGCGAAGTTATTCGGCAGTGATTTAGGCTCGTCAAATATCCATCTGTTGTCGACGATTGCCGATCCGGGTGGCGACCCGGTGGCGATTCTTAGAAAGAAAAAGCCGCCCCGAAGGACGGCTTTTTTAATTTAATGCTGATTTATCAGCATTTTGTCTGGTTGCGGGGATAGGATTTGAACCTATGACCTTCAGGTTATGAGCCTGACCATAGGCAGCTTGAGATTCGTCCTATTTGTACGCCAGAGCTACCCAGCAGCCATACTGGCGCACTTGATTTCTTTCTTGCTGGAGAAGCCTACGATCTTATTGCCGCAGACGATCATGGTTCGGGCGCGGGGATGTGCGGCAAGGACGAAGAATCGAATCGAGGCATTAGGGTCCCCAGATCGTCGGAAAATGCGCCACGTCGTGAAGGCTGTCGCAAGAACCGTCGCATGCCGCTGCCGACAACGTTCAATGTCCTCTGAACCGTCTGGGTGGCTCGGACCAGTATTGTTTGACGCGCACCTAGGTGTTTCGTCGGTACGTCGAGAGAAATTTTTCGATGATCGTCATTGATCCGGCGGATTTCTTGTCTGAAGACGAAGTGCTCAAGCGATGGCCGATGCTCACGAAAGCGGAGCTACGGCGCGCCCGCCGAGCGAGCCCGCCGAAGATCGAATTCTACGCTTTCCGAAAGAAAAGCGGCGGGCCTCGCTACACAGCAGAGCAGGTGCAGGCTTACATCGATCGTTCATATCTCAGGGTATTGAAATGCCAACTAAACCCCGGAGTGCCGCGAAAGGCCCCGAGCAAGAGCATAGATTCGAACTTGGGGGATACTATCTCGAGCGCACCCACCCAGAGCATCTCGGCCACTGGTACGCTTGCAGATATGACTCCGGAACTCGCCAAGTCCGCCGCAGAAGTCTTAAGACAACAGATTTCGAAGAGGCCAAAGTCAGGCTCGCGGCGCTCGTCGCGTCCGCTCCCAGCAGCGCGAACCGGATAGGACCGCCCGGCCCCGACCAGGTCCTCAGTGTCGCCGCCCTCAAGACGTATCTCGACGAACGCGGCTCACACATTGCATCAGAGGATGCAGCCGAGCGGGCAGTCGAGCTGTTCGCGGACTATCTCGCCAGCATCAGCAAGATCGATGCACCTGTCGCGTTCTGGACGCCAGCCCGCCAGCTCGAGTTGGCCAAATGGTGCGTAGAAAAACACCAGCATTCGGCGGGTTACATCGAACGGTTGTTCAATGTGATGAGATCTGCATTCAACGACGCCTGCGTCACAAAAATCAGGTTGGATGCCGTCGGTAATGAAGTCGAGACGGCGCTGATGAGCTATGCGCCGAAAATCGTGTGGAAACGTGAGGCGATCGCTACTGAACTCAAAATCCCGGCACGCCGGCCGCGGCCGGCAACTCTCTCCGTCGAGCAGATGGCCGCGGTGCTGGATTCGCTCAAAACACCCCATCTCTTCCGTTTCGCGATAATGAGTCTGTGCACATGGGCTCGGCCACAAGCCATCATCGATTTCGATCCGGCAACTCAGGTCGATTGGAACGGGGGCGTGATTGATCTCGCTCCGGTCGGTTGGGTACCGACGAAGAAGCGCCGTCCCCGCCAGCCGCTCACCGGGTGCCTCGCGGGCTGGCTACTGGTCTGGAGCAAAGAGGATGAGGCTCGGCGAGCAGCCGCCCTTGCCGAGAACCGAACCCCACCAGAGCTTGGACTCATCGTGTACAAGGGCAAGCGTGTCGCAACCGTGAAGCGCGCGTTTCGACGTATCGGCACAGAGCTCGGGCTGATGGGCTTTTCGCAGTACAGCTTGCGCCATTTCATGGCCGTCGGGTAGGATCGAGACGCGGATCGGGCTTCGAATGATGCCGACGTTTTCTCGATCCCCCCTATCATTCCGTACGGTGAGTTTTCCCCAGTACGGCTGGAAGGCTGGCATTTCAGGCGAGACCTTCCCGACGCGTCAATCAGCTTAAGCCTGCTCCCGGCATGCGCTGACCGACGAACGGTTTGTCTTCGCCCTTCGTGCACCTCGTGGCCACTACGGTAGTCCCGCTCTGTGTCGGGCCGCGGGCTCGATAATGCTCCGCCTTGGAGGTCATTACTCCTCCGCCTCAGGGGCCCTCGCTCGGGTTCGGGTTATAGTGTCCCGAACCGTCATCACTTAATCGGCCCCATCCGCCCCACTCGCAGGCACATCGCGATTTCACCGCATGGCGGCTTATACGCGATGCCTTCGCTGTGCGGGAGCGCCTAGGCGACCCGCGAGTGGTTCCGAACTTTCACTGCACATTCCTTCCTGGCATGCCGTCCTCTCCGACCCCGGGGAGTCCAACATCGATATGTTCCAGAACTTCGATGCCGACATGGCCTTCGCCGTTTGACCACCGGCTCGGCACTCCCAAAATTCCCGCAATCCGTTCCACGCGGGCTTCTCATTTCGTGGCTTCACTGGTTCGCTTCCGCTACGGCCTGCCAGGTTGCTCGCCCCCCTGTACGGATCAGACTGGATCGCCCAGCCTTCGGGGACTTCTACTTCCAGGCTTTCAACGGATCGGTCTCCCTCTCCGTTGCTGGATATAACTACAACAGTGGCTGGATCTCCTTATGTTGGCGGGACTTGCACCCGCTGGAATGGCAGCTAGCTTCGCTGCACGATCAAATGAAGAAGCTATTCCGGAATGTGCCGCGAGAGCAGCGCTCATTATGGATGGGGCACGTGGTGCGTGACGGCTCGCGCACAACGGCGAACTACGAGTCAGACGACCCGGGAATGCTCGCGGATGTCGCGCTGGCCACCGATTGCGTAATCGCATTGATCCAGCAGCACTGCGGCAGGCCGCTATTTGCTGTTGACGTACTGTTGACGAAGAAGGATCTGCAGGCGATCGGGGCGAGGATGTTTCCAGAAATGCCGAGAAAACAGAGAGTTGGTGGTGGGCACGACAGGGATCGAACCTGTGACCCCTACCATGTCAACGCAGCGCGCTGACGGAAACTACAGCGAAATTCGCATCCAGAGTGCCGGAAAAGACCGCATCCGTTCTCGTTCGGATCACGGCAATCTTGGGCGTTTCTTGGGCGTAGAGGCCGCGTCCGAACGCCAGGACAATAGCGAGGCCTGATTGGCCGAAAAGAAGACGGCCGCCCTGGCGGAGCGGCCGGCTTCGAAATCAAACGAGCACCATCAACGGCTCACAGATAGCGAAGCAGTCAGCCCCAGTAAAGAGCGAAACGCAAATTTCCCCCCGGCGGCAGAGCTGTGGCCCGCGCGCGAGCGACAAAATCAAGAGCCTGGGCTGTGCCATAGCCTTCGGCCGCATCAGGTCAACCTCATCGGCGAGATAGATCGGGATCTGGCGGCCGGCATCCGGCATGTCGTGGTGCAGGCGGCGACGGGTTTCGGCAAGACGATTGTCGCCGCGACGCTGGCGAAGCGCAATTTAGACGAGCGCCGCCGAACCCTTTTCATCGTTCCAGCGCTATCGCTGATCGATCAGACCGTCGAGAAGTTCTACGCCGAAGGCATCCGCGACATCGGCGTGATTCAGGCGAATCATGACCTCACCAACTGGTCGCGACCGGTGCAGATCGCTTCGGTGCAGACGCTCATGCGGCGCCAGATGCCGCCGGCCGACATGGTGATCATCGATGAAGTTCATCGCTGGTACGACGCCTATGAAGGCTGGATTACCGGGCCATGGAAACATATTCCCGTCATCGGTCTCACTGCGACGCCATGGACGCGCGGCCTCGGAAACCATTTCGACAAGCTGATCATCGGCGCGACAACGCGGGGGTTGATCGAGGCGGGCTATCTCTCGAAATTCCGCGTGTTCGCTCCGGCATCGCCCGATTTGTCCGCCGTTAGGACGGTCGCCGGCGACTACCGGGATGACGATCTTTCCAAAGCAATGGACAAGTCGGCGCTGATCGCCGACGTGGTCACCACCTGGCTCGAGCGCGGGCAGGATCGCCCAACTCTTTGCTTCGCGGTCGACCGGGCACACGCCAAGCACCTGCAGCAGCGCTTCCTGGATGCGGGCGTCGCGGCCGGCTACATCGATGCCTACACCCCCGATGACGAACGCAAGGAGATCGCCCGCCGGTTTCATGCCGGTCAGATCAAGGTTGTCTGCAACGTTGGCTGCCTGACGACCGGCATCGATTGGGATGTCCGCTGCATCATCCTGGCGCGCCCGACCAAGTCGGAAATTCTGTTCGTGCAAATGATTGGTCGCGGCCTGCGCGCGGCCGACGACAAGGACGATTGCCTGATCCTGGATCACAGCGACAACACGCTGCGCCTCGGATTCGTGACCGACATACATCACGATGTGCTTGATGACGGGAAGCCGAGGCAAAAGGCCGAGCCAAGGGCAGCCGAGGCGCTGCCGAAGAAATGCCCGAAGTGTACCTTCCTGAAGCCGCCGAAGCTGCTGATTTGCCCGGTGTGCGGTTTCAAGCCCGAGCCTAAATGCCAGGTGATCCACAAGAACGGCGAGCTGGTCGAGTTCACATCTCGATCCGCCCGGAAGCCGATCGGCGACACCGAACGCATCGAGTTCTATCAACAGCTCAAGCATTTCGCCGCGGCCCGCAATTACAAGAGCGGCTGGATCGCCCACAAGTACAAGGAGAAATTCGGACATTGGCCTAACGGCCTTGACCATCTCGCGCCAATGCCGCCGACACCGGCCACGCTCGGCTGGATCCGCTCTCGGCAGATCGCCTTCGCCATGGGCCGTCGATGACAACGGCGCGGCTTGGTCTGGCACCGATTGCAAAAATTGAATGGCGGCGGCCAATGATCATGGACATCACGCCGCCGAACCGCCGGCCCACCGCCGACCAGGCAGGCGCTCGTCATCGGGAGGTCAAAAAGCACTGGCGTTGGCAACGCAAGCGCCGCAGCGAAGAGAAGCCGGATAAGCCTGATGATGTCCGCCTGGCGCATCTGCGCTGGCGCGAATTGCAACGGCTGTTCCGCTGGCGTCATGGCGTCGTCATGCCTGACACCTTCGAAGCTCGCCGCGATCTCGAGATCCTGATCGGCTATGCCATCTTGACCGGCAAGAAGGTACAGCACCAGGTCGAGCTCTGGGCGCCGTGGCTCGACCAGGACGAGGCCGACCACCTGGCGGCGCATCAGCGTCCGATCCTGCACAAGGCGGACGATCTCGCGCATAAGCTAAACTTGCGATATTGCGACCGGCAGGCGTTGGCGATCACCACCATCGGCAGCGTCGACGTCGACCAGGCCGAACGCAACCGCCTTCGACTTGAAAGGCGCAATGAAGCGAAGCGACGGAAGCGCGCCGCGACAAAACAGGAGACCAGGACCATGACGACCGAAACCGCACCAACGCACCTGAAGCCGAAGGTACAGAAGGTGCTGGCGAGGATCGACACCGTCGAGATCGCCGTTCCCGAACTGATCAGGCGCGTCGCCAGCCTCAAGGAGTTCAGCAAGCTCGCCGAGCCGCGGCGCGAAGTGCACAAGATCGTGGATCACCTCGTCGCCGTTGGCCTGATCGCCGACCGCGATGAACCGAACCCGCAAGGCGGAAAAGTCCGCCTCGTATGGCGCCAGCAATGATCGCGCGCCGCGCAGAGGCACTCGTCGGCCAAGGGATAGTCTATCGGTAGTTTCCGATCTCATGGAAACAGGTGCATGTGGAAGCGCCGCGCGCAGCCGGAGCCAAAGCGGAGCGAGCACGGCGCGCTTTTCGCCTTTCCCTCGTTTGCCCTTACCCTCTCTCGTCACGGGAAGGCGCGCGCTTTATGGCGCGCTTCCCGCCTTGTTCCGCTCGCGGTGAGAGGCGTGTCACAACACGCACGGCACCAGCGTATTAAGATTCGCTGCGGCCATGCTTTTGGCACACGCGACAGTGTAGGTTTTATGCGGGTTTCTCGTGTGCCAAATTCAAGAAACCAGCTATTTTATCGGCATAACCGCGTGTGTCATTTTCGACGGCCGCAGCGTTAATTTGAGCGAGGCTTGCGTGTAACGATCTCGCCGAGCCTTTCGGCGGGCCACAACACCACGACGGGACATTCGGCCACGAGCCGGGCACTATCTGAGTGGTGTGTCCGCAAATAGCGCTGGACGGCTTGGATTGGATTCTCGGAGGGGAGCTTCTCGATCGACCGACCCCAGACATCAACACGACGACCGATGAAACGCGGTTTGTCATCCACGCTGCGGCCAAACTTGGACGGCCCGAAATCCTGTAGCCCATGACGCCGTGGCGGGAAGGGACGATCATTTGGGTCATGACGGAAGAAGCCCCAAACGTCGAAGTCGTTGACACCACCTTCGCGATCAGTGGCCACACCGCAGGATGGCGTGACGTAATGGCGAGCCGCGCCTTGACACAGACAAATCAACATCAGTCGCTCTCGGTACGCACGCCATTGATGATAGCGACGGAAGAAGTCCTCGAAGTCAGCTAGGGCCAACGACGAAAGTCGATGCAGATCGGCATGGGTGATCTTTTCAAAGGAGCGATGCGCCCGGTCGCTCATAAATTCCCTCCCTTTCCTGAATGTACCAACGGCAGGCGCGGGCATCGGGCGCCCCTGCTGCCAGGATGAACTCCAACACAAAAACCGACGGCAAAGAAAAAATCGCCGCCGCCCGCCACGCCGAGCCTGCCGGCGGCCGATTGCCCGGTCCAGTTGCGATAGATGGCATATATCGCATGGTGATCGGTGTGGATCAGATCGCCGCATGGTTGGGGATCGGTCGCGGCCGATGCCGCGGCCTGGTCGACGATGTCAGCGCGGCTGACTTGGTTGTGAAACTTAGGAGTTTTACAAGAAATAGCTGGACAAACGATTTCAGTGGGTTGCAGTTTGCAGAAGTTATTTGCAAAACTGGAGTTATGGATATGGCGATCATCGGTTATGCCCGCGTTTCGACGCAAGACCAGCACCTTACCGGCCAATTGGAAGCGCTGCAGGCCGCCGGCGCCGAGACGATCTTCCGGGAGAAGATCTCAGGCGCCCGGGCCGATCGGCCGCAACTGGCGAAGCTCATGGCCTCTTTGCAACCGGGCGACATCGTGCAGGTGACGAAACTGGATCGGCTGGGCCGCTCGACGCGGGAACTGCTCGACCTGATCGAGCGCATCAGCAAGGCCGGCGCGTCGTTCCGTTCGCTCGGAGATCCCTTGTGGGATACGTCGAGCTCGCAAGGCCGGCTGCTCTCGACGCTGCTCGCCGCGATTGCGGAGTTTGAGCGCGATCTCATTCGCGAGCGCACCGGGGATGGCCGGAAGCGCGCCATGGCCAATGGCATCAAGTTTGGGCGCAAGCCGAAGCTGTCGGCCTTCCAACGCGCCGAGGCGATCAAGCGCCGCGCCGCTGGCGAGACGCTGGCCGAGATCGCGAAGTCCTATGCCGTCGACATCAGCATGATATCGCGGTTGAGCTGATCAGCGCCGGCTCCTTCGAGCCCCAAAGCCTCGTTCTGTAGGGGGGTGCTGAAACAGGCGGACTGGCTCTAGCGCCGGGGCTGGTTCTCGGCGCATAATTGGGGTGATGAATTTAACCCCTGGACTTGTCGTTGCATCTCTGGTTATGGCCCTTACGTGGGCCGTCCTGTTCCGTTGGGAAATGCAAACGGCAAACATCCCGAACGTAATATATCGGCTGGACCGGTGGACTGGTCAGGTAAATTATTGCACACCCATTTCCAATACCAAACAGTTAGCCTGCGACTGATGAAGCCGACAGCAAAGATGCGCGCGCTGTCTACGGCGGCCCTACAGGCGCGCGCCGGTGGTCGAGCGGCTGAAATCGCCCCCACCATCAAAGAGCTACAGGCCGGCCTGACGAGCCTGCGGGCCATTGCAGCGGGATTGAACGCTCAAGGCATCCGACCGCGCGCGGCAACGGCGCATGGTCCGCGGTGCAGGGTCGCGCGCGTACTGGATCGGTTAAACTGAGGCAATGACGAAGAAGGCGAGGCTCATACATTCCGCCGACCAGCGCATCACCCAGAAGCTGGCCTCTGGCGTCATCGTTCGGCAGGACTTCCGCACAGCGGCGCGGTTTCCGTTCTTTCACACCGGTTATGACCAATGGCAATACGCCACACACGGCGGGACGCTGTTTGTGGTCCTGTACCGCGGGAAACCATATGGCCTGATCTGCCGACACATCCTCAAGACATTTGATTGGGCTCAGCTGGTCGTCACTGCCGAGCGGCATAGCGGCCCGAGCGCTGATCTTAGCTACGTCGCTTACCCCAGCAATCCAACCGGCTACGCCGAGGGCACCGATGTTCTCGACATCGCGGTCATCCAATT
>Ga0210405_10003949_pt1 | contig 14174 bp, 10 predicted proteins | sample IncBWH11MmetaG_FD_155492 | JGI IMG/M metagenome (GOLD analysis project Ga0210405, IMG submission 155492) | Forest soil microbial communities from Barre Woods Harvard Forest LTER site, Petersham, Massachusetts, United States - Inc-BW-H-11-M | ecosystem: Environmental > Terrestrial > Soil >... | reverse complement strand
CGGGTGACCCTGAGCGGGACGCGGAAGGCATACGGCGGAAGAGCGGCGTGCCGCTGGTTTTGCCGGTCGTAAATGACCTTCGCGAAATCTCCAAGAAGACCGGCATTCCATTCGACTGAGCGTCGTTTCCGTTGACTGCTTGCCGAGCTGGGGCGAGATGGAAGCAAACTGGTAGCGCGCGATAAATCTGCTAGTCTCTCAGACCGTTGGTGAATCGAGGAGGGATGGCCATCATGCCGCTCGATCCGGCGGTCGCTCAACGAGCGCGAAAACTAATTGCGTGGCGCATTCTTCCTTTTCTCTTCCTGCTTTACATCATCGCATTCCTGGATCGCATAAACGTGGGTGCTGCGGCGTTGCAGATGCCTGCGGATCTGGGCTTCGACGATCGAGTGGTTGGTCTTGGAGCCGGAATGTTCTTCGTCGGATACCTGGTCCTCGAAATTCCGGGCGCGCTGATTGCCGAGCGTTGGAGCGCACGGCGGTGGATCGCACGGATCATGATTTCCTGGGGAATCCTGACCGTGTTGATGGCGTTCATTCGCACATCCCGAGATTTCTACGTTGTTCGTTTCCTTGTGGGCGCCGCTGAGGCCGGTTTCTTCCCTGCGGTTATCGTTTATATCTCCCACTGGTTTAGAGCCGCGGATCGCGCGAAGTCGGTGGCGAGGTTTTACGCCGCGAGCCCACTTTCGTATGTCATCGGGTCCCCACTCGCCGGTGTGCTGTTGGGGATTTCGTGGTGGGGTCTGCGAGGGTGGCGATGGCTATTTATATTGGAGGGAATTCCCGCAGTCGTATTTGGCGTTGTCACGATTTTTTACCTGACGGACTGGCCGCGCCAGGCCAAATGGCTGCCAGACGATGAGCGCAACTGGATCAGTGACGTCCTCGATCAGGAAAAACAGGCAAAGCAGAAGATTCGTTCGTACACTATTTGGCAAGCGCTCGTGCAGCGCGACGTCATTTTGCTGACATGCTGTTACTTCTGCGCGACTACCGGAGGGTACGGGATCGCGTTTTGGCTTCCGACGATTCTGAAGCGCCTTTCCGGTCAAAGCGATATTCGCGTCAGCTTGTTTGCGGCCCTTCCGTATGTGGCGGGCTTCGTATTGCAACAAGTGAACAGCTGGCATTCGGACCGAGGGCAGGAGCGGCGCTGGCACGCTGGAGTCGCAATTTTTCTTTGCGGAATAAGCCTGCTTCTCGCGGTGGTTTTCGGATCGTCAAACATGACCGCCGCAGTCATCTTGTTCACCGCATCAGGAGGCTGCTATTTCTCGTTTCATCCGTGCTTCTGGGCAGTTCCGACGGCTTTCCTCACCGAATCGGCTGCCGCAGCTTCGATCGGACTAATCAACTCGCTGGGAAATCTCGGGGGCTTCGTAGGCCCTTTGGTGATGGGCTATCTCGTCCATCGAACTCATTCTTTCCGTGCTGGACTGCTGTATCTGGTGGGGAGCCTGTGCCTTTCGGGCGTTCTGATGCTGGCCGTCGGAGTGGGGCGCCGGCGCGTTTCTCCGTTGGAGTTCAGTGAATCTCGGGTTCAGGGATAGGCGCGGTACCTTCCAGGAAATCGAAATCGCATCCTTCGTCGGCCTGCGTGATGTGCTCCATAAACAATTTCCCATAGCCTCGGGGATAAATTCCTGCTGTCGGCCGCCAGGCTGCGCGACGAGCGGCAAGCTCATCGTCGTTCACGCGCATGTTGAGCTGACGTGCGGCGACGTCGAGTTCGACAACATCTCCCTCTTTCAGCAGGGCGAGTGGACCTCCGACGAAAGACTCTGGTGAAACATGCAGGACACAAGCACCGTAGTTTGTGCCGCTCATCCGCGCATCAGAGATGCGAACCATGTCTCGGATACCCGCTTTGAGCAACTTTTGCGGAATGGGAAGATTTCCCCATTCCGGCATTCCGGGCGCCCCTTTCGGGCCCGCGTTCCGTAACACCAAGACGCTATCCGCGTCGACGTCGAGGGCCGGGTCATCGATACGCGCATTCATTTCGTTGTAGCTGTCGAAGACAATTGCGCGACCCTCGTGCTTGAGAAGCCTGGGGTCGGAGGCCGAAGCTTTGATCACGGCCCCTCTAGGAGCAAGGTTGCCGTAAAGAATCGCTAGTCCCCCGGACGGAAGCACCGGATTATCGGTGCTGCGGATAACGTCTTTGTTGAATATTTCACCGTTGGCGATGTTTTCTCCGAGGGTCTTCCCTGTGATCGTCGAGCAACTTACATCCAGGTGCGGAGCCAGCGCGTTCAATAGCGCCGGTAGCCCACCCGCATAGTAGAAATCTTCCATCAGGTACTTTCCACTCGGTCGAATATTCGCCAACATCGGAGTCTTCCTGGAAAATTGATCAAAGCGATCAAGTGCGAGTTTAATTCCCGCGCGTCCTGCTAATGCGACAAGATGAATCACCGCATTCGTCGAACCTCCGAGCGCGAAGGTCGCTGCAATCGCATTGTTAAAGGACGCGTCCGACAAAATGTGGCGTGGCTTGAGGTCTTCCCATACCATATCCACGATGCGCCGCCCGGAACAATTGGCCATTTTGGGGTGGTTGGAATCAACTGCGGGAATCGAACTCGCGCCGGGCAGAGTGAATCCCAACACCTCGGTCAGGCTAGTCATCGTGGATGCCGTACCCATGGTCATGCACGTTCCGGCGGATCGGGCGATGCCGTCCTCGATTTGCGTCCACGCTTGTTGATCGATGTTGCCGGCGCGGCGTTCCGCCCAATATTTCATGACATCGGATCCGCTGCCCAGGATTTCACCTCGCCAGTTACCGCGAAGCATCGGACCAGCGGGGACGTAGATCGCGGGGAGATTCATGCTGATGGCGCCCATCAAGAGTGCTGGCGTGGTCTTGTCGCATCCCCCCATCAGAACGCATCCATCGGCGGGATAGGACCGCAACGACTCCTCGGTCTCCATCGCCAACAGGTTGCGATACATCATTGTGGTTGGTTTTTGAAAGGTTTCTCCGAGGGTGAACGCTGGGATCTCCACCGGGAAGCCTCCGGCCTGCCATATACCCTTCTTAACATCTTGCGCACGTTCTCGAAGAAGGCTATGGCAGGGATTGACGTCGGCCCAGGTGTTGATGATCGCGATGACGGGCTTCCCTGCATAGTCCGCCTGCGTACAACCCATCGAAGCGGCGCGCGAACGATGTCCGAACGAACGAAGGTCATCCGGACCGTACCAGCGATAACTCCTCAGGGATTTGGGATCTCGTGACGGCATGTCATCCTTCGGCGGCGCAAGGCCTCGATCAAAAGTCGTAGAAGTTTGAAGTCACCCGGTCAACCGTGTCAAATTCTAAGCTGCTTAATAGCTGGCTTTGGGGGTGGTTTGATTTTTCTGAAGCGCGATTTGCTGGCGACGCCGTTACTATTATGGTGAAATGTCCAACGGTTTGACGCAAGGCCATGACAAAAGACTCCATCATTGTGCTCGCCGATCCAGCAGAACCCCAGATTGCCAAACTGCGCGAGTTATTGCCCGAGCTAAAGATTATCGTCGGGAATTCGGTGGACATATTCAAACAAGACGCATTCAAGCAAGGGGCAGCGGAAGCAAGCGTGCTCTTCAATTGGTCGGGCTCTCTCGCTCTGATGAAGCAGGTGTTCGCGGCGTGTCCGAATTTGCTTTGGGTACATTCTCGTTCTGTCGGGCTGGAGCGTACGCTCTTCCCCGAGTTGGTGGAAAGTGCCGTACCGCTCACGAACGGGATTGGAGTTTTTAGTCCGGCGTTAGGTGAGTTTGTGCTCGCTGCCATTTTGTATTTCGCCAAAGACTTTCGCCGCATGATTCGCAATCAAAACGCCGGAGTTTGGCAACCCTTTGACGTGAAGCCGATAGCGGACCATACCGTTGGAATTATCGGATATGGAGACATCGGGCGCGCCGTTGCCACGAGAGTGCATACCCTGGGGATGAAAGTTCTGGCGGTGCGGCGACATGCTTCGGTGAAGGGCGGGGCTGACCCAGTGGTTGAACAAGTATTCCCTCCGGAGCGTCGCATCGAGATGCTTTCGCACTGCGACTACATCGTCGTAGCTACGCCTTTGACCTCAGAAACCCGCGGTATGATCGGGGCGCCAGAGTTCGCCGCGATGAAGCCGACCGCAGTTGTAATCAATGTCGGCCGCGGGCCCGTGATCGACGAGCAAGCGCTGATCGGCGCACTCACTGATAAGCGAATCAAGGGCGCCGCGCTGGACGTCTTCGATCAGGAACCATTGCCACCAGGCCACGCTTTCTACAAGTTGGATAATGTGTTACTTTCGCCGCATTGCGCCGACAATACGCCCGACTGGCTCGAGCAATCCATGGAGCTTTTCATCACCCAGTTTAAGCGGTTCCGCAACGGTGAGCCGTTGCTCAACGTCGTCGATAAGAAACTCGGATACTAGGCGGTAACGCTCGCGCAAGCCCTTTGGATTGATATTCATCCAAAACTTGGGGGCTCCCGAAGCGAAGGGGGCCAAGAGTTACAGCCTCCAGCCTACCCACTTCTGACGCCATCATTCGGGGAGTTCACTTGACAGACATAGGTGCGATAGATACGGTTTCAAGTTCCAGGACCCTCGCCAATATCCCCCCGCTCGTCGCTCGGTGCTTTCTCGAATTGATTTCTTGCCAAGGAGAGAATTATGGCCGTCTATGTCCCCCTTCCCGGTAGCAAACGAAGTCTATTGCCCAATTCGCGGCCGGCTGGTCCGATTGATCCTTCGGAGATTGCCAGTTTGACCGTGCGTGTCCGTTCGAGTGGCGATACCGGAGCCTTGGCGAAGCGGGTTTACGACCAGGCTAGCCAGCCGCTGGCGAGCAGAACGTATTTGACGCGGGAGGAATTGGCGGCGCAGCACGGTGCATCGAAGGACGACCTGGACAAGATTGAGGCGTTCGCTCAGAAGCACAACCTGTTCGTGGTCCATCGAAGCGGGGCCGAGCGGTCCATCGTGCTGCGGGGAAAGCTGAGCGACCTGCTCGCGGCGTTTCCCGCGGACGTACAGATTTACCATCATTCGACGGGAACGTATCGCGGGCGGCAGGGAGAGATCTCGATTCCGCAAGAACTCGACAAAATTGTCACCGGCGTGTTCGGTTTCGACACGCGGCCGAAACACCGGAGTGCGCGAGTCCAACACCTCGTGAAGAATGGGCCGGGCGGAGCGAACGGCGTTGCGGCCACAGACTTCGCTAAGCGCTACAACTTCCCGACCAGCTTCAATGGCGTGACGTTGGACGGCACCGGGCAGACGATCGCAATCATTGAATTGGGCGGCGGATATCAAACCAGCGATCTGCAAGTTTTTTTCAAGGAAATCGGAGTCGCATTGCCAAGCGTGGTGTCGGTTTCCGTCGACCATGCAGCGAACGATCCGACAACGCCGGACTCTGCCGACGGCGAAGTGATGCTGGATATCGAAGTTGCAGGGGCGGTGGCCCCGAAGGCGAAGTTCGCGGTGTATTTCGCCCCGAACAATGGAGACCAGGGATTCATCGATGCCATCAGCGCGGCGGTACACGACACCGAACGCAACCCGAGCGTGATTTCGATCAGCTGGGGCGGGCCCGAAGTAACCACTGATCAGCAGGGGGTGAACGCGTATCACGAGTTGTTTACGGCCGCAGGAGCGTTGGGCGTTACTGTGTGCATCGCTTCGGGAGACCACGGCACTGCGGACCTGGACGCGCAGGATTGGGACAACAAGATTCATGTGGATCACCCCGCGTGTGACGACATGGTCCTGGGCTGCGGCGGGACGCAAATTGACGGGGGCAACGATGTCGTGTGGAATGACGGGACACCGTTTGACGCCAGCGTGCCAGGAGGCGGCGGATGGGCCAGTGGAGGCGGCATCAGCGAAGTATTCGCGGTGCCTGCATATCAGACCGGTGCGAATCTTCCGGTGTCGATTGATTCGGGAAAGCCGGGCCGAGGAGTGCCGGACATCGCGATGAGCGCGACGAATTATTTTACGCGCGTGGATCGCTCGGAGGGAGCTTCGGGCGGGACCAGCGCGGTAGCTCCATTGATGGCCGGACTAGTGGCGCTGTTGAATCAGGCGAAGCAGAAAAATGTGGGGTTCTTGAATCCGTTTTTGTATTCAAACGTCTCCAAAGGCATCGTTCATGATGTGACCAAGGGAACCAATGCGATCACGAATACGGTCAAGGGCTACAACGCGGGGCCGGGATGGGACGCGTGCACGGGGTTGGGAACCCCGGATGGGACAGCGATTTTGAATAATTTGTAAGGCACACCCAGGGACGTCCGATTCACCTGGAAGCGAATGTGACCTGCAGCCTCGGCGTCGCCATTGCTGACGGTCCGCCCTCGGATGTGGACTTCAGCATCGATCCCGGCGCTGCAACTGGCATTACCAGGCGCCTTCTTTGCCTCCCCACCACCAGATAAGGCCGAGAGTGGCGGTGTTTTGTTCCTTGCTGAGAACACCTTGCGTGCTGGTGAGGAACGACGGCTGATTTGAAAAATCGCGGCGCCATTCGTAGCGCATCAGGAATCCTTCGCTCAATTTATAATCGAAGGTGGCGGTTGTTTCCTTCAATGCCTGATTCAATCCGCTGAACATACCGCCCCGGTCGGAGAGATACTCTGCGCGAGCGGCTGCCGCGAAATGTTTGGAGAATTCGTAGCGGGCATAGCCTGCCGTGCCATCCACATGAGAGGGAGCGGCTGAGCGGCCCGGCGCCTGGATGCGCCAGAGGCGCTGAATGACGTAGTCGCCTTCGAGCGCGAAGCTTAGTTTTGGGTTGGCCTGCCAGGTAACGTAGCTGTCGAAGATGTGGAGAAGTCCGTCAGGCGCCGGAGTAATCGCCGTGAAACTCAGACCTGGTTGGACGGGAATAGGATTTGTCGGAGCGGTCACCACACGGTCGGGATGCTCCTGGCCGAGATAATAATTCACGACCCAGGTCACGGACTTTTTGGGTTTTGCGGTGAATCCAAAAAGCTCGTCTTTGAATCCATTGGTGGCTTCCACCTGGTTGGTTCCGTTTACGATCCAGTAGTTGAGAGAAAAACGATCGTTCACCGGATAGGTTAAGCGAACACCCATGTGATAGAACGGCAGGAAATCGAAGTAGAACGAACGCGAATAGTTCATCTGATCTTTGGTGTAGTTGCCTTCGATTCCCAGCGAACTGCTCCATTTGCCGAAGTCGATGGTCAGGCCGTTGCCTACCGCCGCCACGTAGGTTCCGTACGCTTGAAAAATATTCTGATAGATCGATGGGCGGGGTTCGTTGGCGGGATTGCCTTGCAACGTGTCGGTGGCCTGGCCGTATTGCAGATCGAGGCGCGCGCCGAAGCGGCGTCCGCCGCTCACGTCGGGTTCATGATCGAAAATGACCGATGCCTGGTTCAAGTTGAAGTTGTTGCTGAGGACATCGTAGGCGCGAAGCAAATTCACGCGGCCCACCGGAGCGTTGAAATTATATTCGTAGTAGCCGTCGAGGCCGAGATTGATGGTGGTGTCGCGAAGGAAGTTGAGTCCCTTTTGATCTGGTGGGACAGGCGCGGACGCGTCGACGCTCGAATGACTCACGGGCGTCACTGCGGCAGGAGTGACGCTGCCAACGGGAGGCGCCGCAGCACCGTTGGACGCCGAAGCCGAGGCGGCGGGGGAATTTGCGGTCAGCAGACGCTTTAGGTCCGCGACTTCCGCTTCGAGGGCTTCAACGCGCCGCTCGAGGTCCGCACGGGCATCGGGCGATTCCGAGTCTGCGGTGCGCCGAGTTTCAGCCCGCGCGTCAAGTTTGTCCGCATGCGCGAGAAGAAGCCCGACGATGAACATACAGATCATGGAAGCGCTGCGACGCGCGGATGGGCTGCGATGGATTCTGTGAGTCTCGGTTTGGTTCGGCATGAGTGGGTTCCCTTCTGACTGCTCGGGTTTCCCGAGATGAAGCAGGTTGAGTTATATTGCGTTGGAAGTTTACGCGGCCATTCCCCGGAGGAAATCGTTCCATGCGCAAACATATTCGCCGATCGTTAATCGTAGCCATCCTCCTCGCGGGGAGCGCCATGCTTTCATCCGCGGCGGCCGCGCAGCAGGAGACGCAACAGGTTCCTCAGCAACTTCAGCCGCCCGTCGGTGAGGGATTGCTGCTCCGGGTCCACGCGAAGGGCGATCAAATCTATACCTGCAAAGGGGACGCCGCGCAATTCACATGGGTGCTGAAGGCCCCGGACGCGCAGCTCTTCGATAAGGATGGAAAACCCTTCGGCAAACATTTTGCCGGTCCAACATGGGAAGCCAATGATGGCAGCCGTGTGAGCGGCAAAGCGGTTGCGAATGCGCCTTCGCCCGACGCCGAATCGATTCCGTGGCTGCTGGTCAACACCGTCGGCCACAGTGGCAGTGAGGGCGTGCTCACGCGCGCAACAACAATCCAGCGGCTAAACACCAGAGGCGGCAAAGCGCCTGCCGCCGGATGCGACGCGGGACACTTGGGCCAGGAAGTCCGCGTCGCGTATTCCGCCGACTATCTCTTCTACGCACCCAAGTAACCGGCACAATCGCGAGCAACGTTAATCGAGAAAAAGCACGCTGGAAATTCGAAAGGCCCCACGAGCCGCGTGGCTCGTGGGGCCTTTCTTGCAAGAACGAGGGCAAAACCGCATTTGGTCGGGGAGTGGTGGGTTGCGGCTTGCCCCAGTTTGAGGCGGGTCAGGGAGGGGCTACTTCGTGGTCATCGCGACAAGGACCTGTTCGGTGGTGCGGGGCCCCTGAGCGATTTCGTTATGGGGAAGCTTGGGTGCGGAGTAGCGAAGATCCATGCCCAACTCAGCTAGATGCAGGTCGCGAACAACGCGCATTCCGCCGACGCGCTCAACGGTGATGCTGCTGGGGGCGTCACTATTCTTCGTGTCGGTGGCTGAGGTCATAACGATTGCGAAACCGTTCGGACCGTGAAGGATGATCTGCGCTGGGACCGACGCGGACTTCAGCGACAACGTGTATTCGCCGGCGGGAAGCACGGCCTGGGACCAGCGTACGTCTTCGGTGAGGGTGAAGCGGCCTTTGTAGGCGTCTTGCGCGGCGGCGGGCGCCGGGGAGGCGCAGACGGCGATCAATCCGATCGCGATGATGGTGAGGATGCGGCTCAGATTATTTTTCATGGCGGGTCTCCTTTTCGAACGTCGTGCTTGGCTGCACGCTTTTAGAGGGAGCATCTTGCGGGCCACACTGGCTCGCGCGCCGTCGATGCAAAACCGATTGATGGTGAAGGGTTTGCGGAAATCCGGCCGGCAGCACTCGCGGCGATGCTATCCGATCGGATAGTTTCGGCTATCTATCGGGATAGAGAAGAAGAATGCAAGAAAGGAACAAGAAGAAGATTTAACGCAGAGGGCACAGAGCAGAGAACACGAAGAGTGTGGAGGTGAAGGGCAACGATTGGGCCAGTGCGATGGGCGATTTCGAGTCAGGCTTTGTTGCGTTTCTTTAGGGTGAGGCGGAGATCGAGATTGCGGATCAGGCGGTGGAGATAATTGGAGTGAACACCCAGGAGACGGGCGGCTTCCGTGATTTTCCCATCGGACTGATCCATGGCGGTAAGGATGAGCTGACGTTTCAACTGTCGGACCGCTTCGTGATACGTCGATGGGCGCATCTATTGTGCGGGCGTTTCGTGCAACGTTTCGGGCAGATCTTCAGGAAGGATCATTCCCGACGAACCGAGAACGACAGCTCGTTCAACGGCGTTCTCCAGTTCGCGGATGTTGCCGGGCCAATCGTATTGGCTGAGCAGCGCGCCGGCGTCGGGAGAGATTCCGAGGATGCGGCGATTACATCTCTCGGCGTATTTGGCGGCGAAATATCCGGCGAGTAGCGGGATGTCTTCCTTGTGGTCGCGCAGCGACGGCATGGTGATGGAGACGACGTTGAGCCGGTAGTACAAGTCTTCGCGGAAGGTGCCATCCTTGGTGGCCTTCTGGAGGTTTTTGTTGGTGGCGGCGATGACGCGAATGTTCAGCGGCATCGAGCGCGTGCCGCCGACACGCGTGAATTCGCGCTCCTGCAGGACGCGCAGGAGTTTCGCTTGCATTCCCGGGCTAATCTCGCCCATCTCATCGAGGAAGATCGTGCCGGTGTTGGCCATTTCGAGCTGGCCGCGTTTCTGGCAGACGGCACCGGTGAATGCGCCGCGTTCGTGGCCGAAGAGTTCGCTTTCGAGCAGAGTTTCGGTGAGCGCGGCGCAATTGATGGCGACGAAGGGTTGATCGCGGCGGGCGCTGTTGCGATGAATCGCGCGGGCGGCGAGCTCTTTGCCGGTGCCGCTCTCACCGTAGATCAGCACGGTGGAAGAGGTGGCGGCGACGCGTTCGATTAGTTGGTAGATTTCGCGCATTTCCGCGCTGTCTCCCACCATGTCGTGATCCAGATTCACTTCCGCGCGCAGGCGAAGGTTTTCGCTGCCAAGCCACTCGACTTGGCGTGCACTTTCCATGGCCATAGCGGCAACGCCCGCGACGGCCGTGACCAGCTGAAGATCGTCGTCCGTGAAACGCACCACCGGATTCGCAGTGTCGAGATAAATCAATCCCACGGCTTTGTCCAGATTCAGCAGCGGAACGCAGATCAGCGAGTGAACCGGAGGGGTGCGCGGGGTTTCGCCGGGGTCGTTGCTAAGAATACCGATGTGCTCCTGAAAAACTTGTTGCGCGAGGTCGCGGTCGACGTGAACGGGGTGCTGTGGACCAGCGACACGGTCCCAGGCGACGACCGACGAGAACTCCTCAGGATCGGTGCCGGCGAGAATCGCTCCGCGCTCGGCGGGAACGACGTCGAAGATCATGCCGAGGAGTTGCCACTGCAGCGATTCGACGTTGCGGATCGAGCCGATGGCCGTGGCGATTTTCAGCAGCGTTTGTAGATCGCGCGCGGTTCGTTCGCCGCTGGGCAGCGCCGCCAGGGCTTCGGGATGGAGATAGCGCGCGTCTTCGCGCCGGAGCCGAGTGGTGGCCGCGGCGTTGTTGGCGCTTTCGCTCAACTCAACGGGATTCGGAAAGGTGGCGGTGGGCTCATCCCGTAAGAAGAGAAACACCGAACCTCCGACAACGATCTGGTCGCCATGGGCCAGCGGACGTTCGAGGACGGGAAGGCCATTCACGAACGTGCCCGACAGACTGCCGAGGTCCTGGAGCGCGCATTGCCCGGCGTCAAAGGTCAGACTGCAGTGGCGCGGGGAGACCATACTATCGTCGATAATCAGATCGTTTGAGAGCTCGCGCCCGATCAACAGGGCGCCATCCTTCAAGGGAAAGACCGAGTCGCGTAACGGACCGCTTATGGCAGCGAGTCTTGGGTTCACGGGTAATGGCGACGAACGAGAAATCCCAGCCTTCTGCAGAGCACGGCTGGATGGCTGCATAGTCTACCCCGACTCCTAGTTGTGCGCTACTGGTCTTCCGAACGGGGCGGACAGGGGTTGCAGGACGGATCGCATACGGATGGGTGGGGCGTTATACAGTTACCTTAGGCTTAACATCCCGTTCCAGTACTCCGTATTGCTGCCTTGGTGCGCCCGTTTTTGGATTTGCTGCATTGCGTAAATTTTCACTTGCGGGCGCTGTGGACGGTGGTAGGCTTCCCCATTGGGTTGCGGAGGCTAGAAGTGAGTGCAGCAGCTAGATTTTCGGGGATTGAGTCCCGGCGAAGCACCCGGATCGATCGGACCGTGCCGCTGGTTGTTGTGGGCCAGACGAAGCTGGGTTTGTCGTTCCAGGAACGGACTTCGGCGGTGAGTTTGAATTTGCACGGGTGCCGTTATCCGTCTCGGCATGACTATGCGGTGGGTTCGTGGATCGGATTGCAAGTGCTGGAGCCGAATGGCGAGACCAGCACGCCGGTGATGCGCGCGCAAGTGCGCTCGATCCATCCGCCCATGAGTCCGCGGGAACTGTATCAGATTGGTGTGGAGCTCGAATCGCCGGCTAATGTTTGGGGCGTGCCTGCGCCGCCGGACGACTGGCTGAAAGCGCTGGCAGCAAACGGTCCGCGAGTGCAGGAGCCGACGGGAGCGGCGCCCGCGCGGGAACCGGAAGCAACAACCTCCGCGCCTGCGGCAAAATCAACACCTGCGGAACCCGAGTATCGCAGCACCGGAGTTACGGCGTTTCCCTCACAGCCTACGGCCGCCGCGGCGAAGCCAGAGCGCGTGGTCATTACTTCGGATCAACTGGTGGCAGCCGTTCACGGCAAATTGCAGACCGCGGCCGATAAGGCCGTGCACACCGCGATCAACGATCATCTAACGGGTGCGGTTCGCCAGGCATTGAGCAAGATCGATGATGTGTGCAAGGCCAGTGTGCACCAGATCGAGGAGCACTCCGAGCAGCGTCTGGACACCATGATGCGCACGGCTCGCGAGGAAGTGCTGAGCCGCATGGAAGTGCGGCTCGCGGAAGACCGGACGCGCTGGGAAGAACACCAAGAACAGTTTCGGGGCCGGACGGAGGAGTTGGCGGAACGCCTTGGGCAGCTTGCCGCGGAGACGCAACGGTGCCTGACCGAGGCGCAACGGATGCTGGAGAAAACCAGTAAAGAAGTAGAGCCGCGGATACGCGAGCAGTTGACCCAGTCGGTCGCACGCGTGACTGAGGATTTTGAGGCGGCGGCAACCCGCGTTTCCGACCGGCAACTCGTGCGCCTGATGGAAGACAAGTTGATGGTGACGCGCGAGGCCGCAGCGCAGATGGACGCCAGCAGCGCCGGGGCGCGCGCGCAACTCCAGAGTTCCGCAAGCACCACGATGGAGGAGTTCAAGCGCCAATCAGAAGTGCAGGTGGACCTGATCATTTCGGAAGCGACGCAGCGCGTGATGTCTTCGCTGGCGGCGCTCGAAGCGGAAAATCGCGCGGCGTGCGAAACGCGGCGCCGGACGATTGAAAGTGACGTGGCGCGCGCGACGGAGCAGTCCACGGAACAATTCCGCACGGGCATGAAGGCGTTTTTGTACTCCTGCCTGGTGGCGGCGGTGGGCGCCGTGGACGAACACGCGAAGTCCACGCTGGACGGGCTGAAAGATCCCGGCAAGGCCATTCGCGAGATTGGCAGCGCGGGCAATACGGGCAATGGCACCGCCGACGGCGCGATGGCGGCCGCGAGCGACATTGATGCAGGGCGGCAAGCGTCGTAACGCCGAATTTTCCAGGTTCTTCCCTTCGTGGTTTGAGTTAGCGTGACTGTGGCGCCGGGCTAAAGCCCGGCGGCTACATTACCGTAGAGTTTCGACCAGCGCGAACGAGCGAACTTCGATCGCTTCCGTTCACTGGGCCCAGGCCAGGCCATCCGGTTGCTTGCCCGTTGGGATTTCACTCGTGACCTCTAGGGATTTCAGGTCCACGACGGCGACTTTGTCTTTACCGCTTACGGCTACGAAGGCTCGGGAGCCATCGGCTACGATCAGGATGCCCGCGGAGCCACCACCCAGATTCAAGCCTTTGATTTCTTTGTGCGTTGCGGCGTCGAGAATCGCGAGATTCGATCCCTTGGGAGTTGCGGCAGGCCCTAAGCCGGAAATCAGAACGCGCTTACCATCGGGAGTGAACTTCAAGCGATTCGCGTGATTCACCGAGATTGGGAAAGTCTGAATGGCTTTCTTGCCGGCGACGTCGATGATCGTGACGGTGCCGTCCTGCGCGTTTGCGCCCCAGATTTCCTTCCCGTCGGGCGAGACGTCAAAACCCTCCACACCTTGGCCCGATGGGACGTTCGTTATCTTCCAGGTCTTTCGAGGCGCTCCTGGACCGGGGCCCGGGCCCGGCGGAGGACCGCCGCCAGGAGGCGCAGCTTGCGGGGAGAACGAGGGCATGACCTGCTCGATGATGCTGATGGTGCCGGAATTGACGTTCGCAGTAAAGATGCGATCGAGGCTTTGGGAAACGAGGATCATGTGGGTGCGATCCTGACCGGTGCCGAGAACCCAGTCGATTTTTTGCGTGGCGGGATCGTAGCGGCCGAAAGCTTTGTTGGTCTCGGCGGTGAAGTAGAGTTTGCCGCCGGCAAAGTCCAGTCCATGCGCGGAGTGCAACGCGCCGAGATTGACGGCGGGCAGCGGCTTTTGAGCGGCGAGGTCGACCACGGAAATCGTGTTTAGACTGCTGTCGTTGCCTCCGTAGTTCG
>Ga0210405_10003947_pt1 | contig 14177 bp, 15 predicted proteins | sample IncBWH11MmetaG_FD_155492 | JGI IMG/M metagenome (GOLD analysis project Ga0210405, IMG submission 155492) | Forest soil microbial communities from Barre Woods Harvard Forest LTER site, Petersham, Massachusetts, United States - Inc-BW-H-11-M | ecosystem: Environmental > Terrestrial > Soil >... | reverse complement strand
GTTTCGGCACCAAGCGGAGCGACAAGAAGGAGGGAACCCCGCTAATTTTCGAGGTCCGTGGGCATCAGGTTAACGTTAGCCTTGCTGACGGAGAAAGGATGGCGAATCTGATCTTCTATAGAATGTCGAAGGATTCGCCAGAAGAAGAAAAGAAAGGAAGCGGGAAAAGAAAGAGGAAACGGAAGAAGAAGAGATACGACGATCAAACTCTGCAGCTTTCAAAGTTCTTCAAAAGCTGGCCGGGTAAATTGAAGAGGAATGGCGATGGAACCGTTGAAGCAAAAAATTAGTCAGACATCTGGTTCGTTGTTTTCGCTCTCAGCGAATTTCAGGATCGTGAGATTGGGGGAAACCGACGCCCGCGGCTGCTCGGATGAGCTCAAAGCACTCACGAACATGATTAGCTCTAACGAGGACATGTACCCGAATATCAGGCGCTGGATCAGCGAAAAGGTCGTTCCCGGTCTAAAGTCATCTGAGCGAGCAGCGTGGGTAGCCTATGAAGGGGACAAACCAATTGCCGCTGCCGTCTTGAAGCTTGGTCAGAATGCAAAATTCTGCCACTTGCGAGTCGAAAACGACTTTCAAGATATGGATCTCGGGCAGCTCTTTTTTACCCAAATGACGCTGGAAACGCGGCACCTAGCCAAGAAGATTCATTTCACGTTACCAGAAAGCTTGTGGGAATCAAAAATGAAGTTTTTCGAGTCGTTTGGGTTCGAGCGCGCTTCAAAGTCAATTAGGCAGTATCGCAACGGTGACACAGAACTGGTGTGTTCAGCGCCTCATTCCGTGGCTCGTGTCGCCGCTTTGGAGCGACTGCCAGCATTGGTGAGGAAGTTCAACGTGAATGGATACTCGCTTTACGGAGACTTATTGGTCAGCATGAAGCCACAATACGCGGAACGCATCCTTGCTGGATCGAAACTGGTCGAAATACGGAAAAGGTTTTCGGGGAAGTGGGTAGGTTGCAAAGCCATCCTCTACGCTTCTAGCCCTCAACAAGCACTAGTCGGTGAGGCTACTGTGCGCTCGATCACTTCCGGCTGTCCTACGGAGATTTGGGCTCGATTCGGCGCGAGTATTGGATGCTCCTCGAAAGACTTTATGACTTATGTCGGCACAGCTAAAGAGGTGAGTGCAATCGAGCTAGACGAAATATTTCCCTACAGACAACCGGTTAGTTTGTCTCAAATCTCGTACTTGCTTGGAGAGAACCTAAGACCTCCGCAATCTTACTGCGACCTGCGCCTAGACAAGGGGCAAGGCGGTTGGGCAAAAGCTGTTTCAGTTGCCAGTGTCTTGCACGGCCGTTTCTCACCCGCGCGGCAGGTATGTACCCCTAGAGCGTGATGCAGATCAGCATAGCAACCGTATTCGCAAAGCTGAATCTCAAAGACCATAAACAGATTCCCTGAATAGCTCTGTCAAGTGCGAGCTTCACGTGGCCCGCTAGATGGAGGCTTATCCGGGGCTGCTATTCTCGGCCAGAGGCTGGCGATCTCTCGCGCGGCAGCCGCGAACGTACGATTGAACCGTGTCAGCCCTCCGGAACAGATCATTTCTTTTTGCGTAGACACGTTGAGATAGACGATGTTTTTCGCGCGGATTTTGTAGCCACCGCTCACTACGGCCTTCCGGAGCAGAGACAACAGCATGTCTATATACGAGGAATTGTGCCGCGCTATTCCGATCTTCAACAACACCTGGCTCTCCAACTCTTCAACCCAAAGGTCGGGTTGCGCTTTCACAGTGATACCACCAATGTGATACTCCAAACGTCGATTCGGCAGTATCTTAAACTTCCGGTTCCCGTAAGTTTTCTTGTACGCTTCAACGGCACTAATATTTCTCTCGAATCTGGAACGCTCGCGACTCGCCGTAGATTTGTCGGCGCGCGCCCGCATTTCCCTCAAGTCTCGTTCAAGAACGTCTGGATCATTTTGTTGCGAATGGTAGGCGCGAATTGTGCGGAGGGCGTATTGATAGTAGCTGCTTCGCGCGAACCCTTCTCCCTGTCTGTTAAATTTGAAGGGACGGAGGCGCGACTCCGGCGAGCGGCCGTAAGAGGTAACGAACTCTGCCAAACAACTCATTGAGACGCGAATACTGCCAGCATTTTTCCTGATAATCATCCGAGCCATAGCCCCACCCTCATTGCCACGTTTCCGATGGCCCCGGCTTCCCCCGGTAAAATCATAAGGCAAACAAAAAGCGAATATCAAGTCACGCAGCCATCCCCAAGAGCCTGTGGCTCCTGAGGTGTCCAAATTCTTATCAGGGTTAATGAAACCCTAAGAGAGTAGGGGCGCCAGGAACCCAGCAACTTTCGCCGCCGCATCAGCGAGGCCAGCGAAGGACGCGGCACGATTGATGCCCTCCCAGACGCGCGAGACTAGGTCACGGTCGGGCGTTGGTCTGGCCAGTTGAGTTTGGAGAGTATCCACATCGACGACAAGCTCCAGCTTCTGGGTTTCAGTAATCTTATGCGACTCCTTAATGGCCTTGCGGAGTTCGGATAATGCTTCGCCCAAAGCCTGAAAACGGACATTAACTTGATTCCCATCGCCGAGCGTAATGATGTTCTGGCCGGTAGCATCAATCTTGATTCCTTCAAACCTGTCCCGAGTGAACATGCTTGGCCCTCCCATTCTGTCGATTCCTGCCGCTGTGATGATGTAATAGCTCGTGGTCGAGGGTATTGTTCCTCCGGTTTTGGTGTTGAAACTCTTGGTCACCGGCTTATCCTCTACCCAGCCCATGCTCTCGAGATACGTCAGATTGCTGTGGACTTGTTGCCCAGTAAGGTCGTGGGAGGCCTTCAAACTGGCCCTCAAAACGCTGATCGTTACAGCGGCACCGGTACTCTTGCCTCTCCGACTTGTGGCATTTAGATTTCGGTCGAAAAGATAACGCAGGACTAATTCCCTAATCTCGTCGTCGGTGCGGTTTTGGTCTTTGCGCTTTGCCACGGAGACGTTACCTCATTCCGTTCAGCATGTTACGGGAGATTTTTTTGCGGTTATACGCAATTTGGACTACCCTCAATTGTAAATACGGGGAACCGTGACAAGATCCAATCTGTCACGCTTTTTCGTTTACACCTATAGGTGGTTTGAGCCAGTCAATGCTTCCAGCCGACGGCGGGCCGGATGATTGCGAACTGCTTCGCCGGATGGCCGATGATGCGTCCGAACGGTCGGCTCGCCGCGAAGCTTGGGGTGTGTTCTACGAGCGGCACGCTAAGTACGTTCACCGCAGATGTGCTGCCGCGCACTCGAAGTTGATAGGGATTGAGAACGTGACGGACGCGGTCAGCGACACTTTCCTTCGGGCCTACGAGAAGTCGGCGACGTTCAGCCTAACGGGTGCTTCGGCTGAAGAGCAGCAACGGATCGTACGTGCGTGGCTGCTGAGGATCAACGAGAACATCATTCGGGACCATTTTAGGAACAGCCCAAAGATTGTGTTCGCGGAGGAGTCGGAGCTAGAAAACCAGGAGGATGCTCGCGATGAAACGAGACTCTTAGCTGTCGAGCCGCTGAGCGCGAAGTCGGCACTCGTTGAGGAAGGTCTGAAACAGCTAAGTGACCGCGAACAACGGGTCTTGCGAGAGACGGTATTTTGGTTCGTACCGGGCGCTCGTTCTCAGCGCATGCCGCACGCGGCGATGGCTAGCCTGGCTAAAGAGCTTAACACTACACCGGCCAATATCCGTCAAATCAGAGCCCGAGCACTGGAGACACTGCGGCAATATATTCTAGCTCGTTCGTGAGGGGGCTCAACATGAAGCAAAGGCGCGAATCAAGGCTCACAAACGATGAACTGCAGCGAGAACTGCAGGAGGTATTTCGCAAAAAGCACTGGGCAGACGTCAAGGCAGAGCAGGCGGAAATGGATCAAGCTTTAAACACTTGCTCCCGGTCGGGTGCTCTGTCTCGGGAAAAGGCGTTGGAAAAATTCGACGCTCGATCCGGATCGACTGCAGTCAAACGACGTGGCTATTGGACCCACCCGTCAGTGACGGCGCTGGAGGGAGACCCTATAGAAGTCGTGATTGCACGGGCTCGTACGTTGGTCTTGAAGGCGATGGAAACAGGGTGGAATGGCCCGCCCTACGACCCCTTTGCGCTGGCCGAATATGAGGGGATCCGAATCGTACCTACGGAAGATGTTATCGATGCACGGACATACGGAAGCGTGAACCCCAAGTTCACAATCGAGTTTAATCCCAGCAGACCACCAGCAAGGATAAGGTACTCGATTGCTCACGAGATCGCGCACACTCTGTTCTCTGATTGTGCTGCAACGGTTCGTAACCGTGCTACTCACGAACAGATGACAGCGGACGAATGGCAGCTGGAAATGTTGTGCAACATAGCGGCTTCAGAGATTTTGATTCCGTTGGGTAGTCTCGGAAAAGTGCGTGAAGTACTCCCATCCGTCAAGAAGGTCCTAGATCTTCGGCGTGAGTTCCAGGTCTCCTTTGAAGCGATGACGCTGAGGCTTGTTCGACTGACCGACTATGTGTGTTTTGCGTTTGCAGCGAGGTATGACGACGAGAGCGACAGATACAGTTTGGATTACAGCGTTTCTTCTGAAGCGTGGCGTTCAGTTCCGCACTTGGAACAAGGTTTTATTCTTCCAAAAGAGAGTCCTGCGTCTGAATGCACCGCGATCGGGTACACGGCGCAAGGTGAAGAAAAGTGGCTATCAGGCCCTGATACCTGGTCGGTCGAGTACTTGGGAATTCCGCCTTATCCGGGCCAAATTCGACCTAGGGTAATTGGTATAGCGAGCCCGCTCGAAAAAACGACATCTCAAGCTTGCCGTATCCGGTACCTCAAAGGTAATGCGCTAGAGCCGAGAGGGACCGGCCAGAAAGTGGTCGTCCAGATCGTGAATGACAAGGCGATGATTTGGGGCGCAGGGTTTTCGCGGCAGGTAAGCCACAAGTGGCCACAGGCTCAACTGAAATTCAAGGATTGGGTTCTAGGAGCTCGAGGAGAGTTCAAGTTGGGCAACACTCATGTTGTTAGAGTGGATGATTCGACTACCGTTGCTAGCTTAGTTGCGCAACACGGTTTTGGACCTTCGGATCACCCCCGTATCCGATACAACGCCCTTGCCAGTTCTCTTCAGCAAGTTGGAGATCTGGCGAATTCCGCTGGGGCTACGATTCACATGCCTCGAATTGGCGCAGGTTTAGCAGGTGGCTCCTGGGAGGTCGTCGAGGAAATTGTTGAAGAATCTCTTTGTCGGCGGGGCCTGAATGTAACGGTCTACGAGCTTCCTCATGATAAAGGTTCAACCCATAAACAAGGTTCGCTGACTTTCGATCGCAGTAAGCGGGGTTCAATTTAAAAGGAGGGATCGCGTGCCTAAGCAGATCGTTTTGTTGACTGGTCGAATCGCCGCGGGCAAGACGACGTTATGCGACCATCTCCGCCGATTTGACGATGTCCAGGTTCTAAAAACGAAGGAAATCATTAGAAGCGCAGCCCTAAAGAAGCTGGGACACGCAATCCAAGCAGAACGAAAGGCGATGCAGGATTTCGGCGATCGACTGGACCGTGAGACGAAAGGTCAATGGGTCCGCGATGAAGTGCGACGGTTATTGGGAAAACTCGGGGCGAATGAGCCGCGCGCAATAATCATTGTTGACTCTGTACGAATCTTGGAGCAAATCAAGGCGATACGTGATTCGTATGGATACTCCGTAGTCCATATTCACCTCCATGCTTCCGACAAAGAATTGGCTCGCCGATATAGTAGGCGGCAAAGCGGGCTGAAAGAGCTTCGTTCATACGAGCAGCTCGCGGACAACGACACGGAAGCACGCGTCGCAGGACTTGAGAAGGCAGCGGATGTCGTGATCGACACGGAATTGTGTCGACCGATGGATGTGCTCGTAAGAGCGGCAGCGCAGATCGGGCTTTACACGCGGGAGTACGGTCGGACGGTCGACGTAATTGTTGGAGGGCAGTACGGAAGTGAGGGGAAGGGGCACATCGCCTCGTATCTTGCACGAGAATACGACGTCCTCGTCAGAGTGGGAGGACCGAATGCGGGGCACAAGGTCTTCATGTCGCCGACCCCGTACATTCATCACCAGCTTCCTTCGGGGACGTTACGCAATACATCGGCTCGGCTGGTTCTTGCCCCCGGGGCAGTCCTAAATGTTGATCTTTTGTTGAAGGAAATGAGTGAGTGCAAAGTAGATGTTGATCGTCTCTTTATTGACCCCCAGGCAATGGTCATTTCAGAAGGAGATATCGCCAGGGAGAGCGGATTAGTCGAGAGGATCGGTTCGACCGGCCAGGGCGTTGGTATGGCGACGGCGCGGAGGATCACCGACAGGGGAAAGAAAATAAAGCTAGCTGGCGATGTGAAGGAATTGAAGAAATATGTCCGCGAGGCTTGGGAGGTCCTGGAAGAGGCTTACAAAAGGGGTTCTCGGATATTGGTCGAGGGAACTCAAGGTACCGGACTGAGCTTGTTTCACGGTCAATATCCCTACGTCACATCGCGAGATACCACGGTAAGCGGCTGTCTCTCGGAAGCGGGGATTTCTCCGAGTCGCGTGAGAAAGGTGATCATTGTCTGCCGCACTTATCCGATCCGCGTTCAAAACCCGGACAATGGAACATCTGGAAAGATGTGGCAAGAAATAAGCTGGAAGACTGTATCAGCACGATCAGGGATCCCACGTTCGAAGCTCGAAAGGACTGAACGTACGTCGACAACCGATCGAAGAAGGCGTGTCAGCGAATTTGATTGGGAGCTGTTGCGCAAGTCCTCGGCGATCAACGGTCCCACTGATATCGCCTTGACGTTTGCCGACTATTTGGGGAGCAAGAATGCAAACGCCAGGCGATACGAGCAACTTTCTCTCGACACGATTCGATTTGTTGAAGAAGTTGAGCGCGTGGGATCAGCACCGGTTTCGTTAATCTCTACGGAGTTTCATTTCCGAAGCATTATCGATCGGCGGTCCTGGAGAATTCAGTGAGCGGGATCACAGTAGAGGAGTTGGTGGAGCACTATCCCTACTTCTATCATATGGCAGAAGCTGATAGTTGGGATTCAATCAGGAAGAAGGGCCTTCTCAGTACTTCGGCGCTCCTAGATTTGTTCGAAATCTACGGCAAGAAACGCTTTGCGATCGAGAGTTGCCATCGGCCGAAATGCATAACGATTGAACACCCTGAACACGGGCGCGCGGTGATACGCGATCAGATACCGATGCGTGAACGATCGCTACTGAAATGCCTTGAAGGAATCAGTCCCAGAAAATGGTATGAATTTCTCAACGGGAAGGTATTTCTTTGGGCCACCCTGCACCGATTGCAGGCCCTTCTCAATGCTCGGGCTTATCGGGGCAAGGAGCATGTAATACTGAAGCTCGATGCGAGAGGCCTCTTGTCGAAGTACGCGTCAACAGTGCTTCTGTCTCCCATTAACTCGGGCAGTACGATCTATCGTCCATCGCTGCGGGGAATGACGACATTTCAATCGCTCAACAGCTATCCTTTCGAGGAGCGGAGGAAAAAGCGCGGGTTGCCGGATGCCGTTGCTGAGATGGTTTTTGATTACGGAATACGCGACATTCGCAAATACGTGTTGAGGGTTGAGAAGCGACGCGAGAACAGGCTACTGAAAGTGATTTGGGAGAAGGGTTGAGGGCGAAGGGCCAACCCTGAGGAACCTGTTGACATTGCGTCGCTTTGATTTACAGTAGCATTAGAGTTCTCCACAGGGAGCGTCGCGATGGCTTCTGCTGTCATAGATTGGGATAGCGTTAAGCACCTCGTTCTGGCAGAACTGGAAGAGCACAAGGCGCTCCGACCTACGGAGCTGCTCAGTAAACTAGGCGATCGATTTCCAGACGTGGTCATCAAGGAAAGTGTCCTACGCCTCTTGCAAGAGCAATCGATTAAGATGACGCCGGACCAGCAACTGGAATTAACGGAAGATGCTGCCTGATCTACCGAACTATTTCCTCAAGACCTGAACCTACCGAAACGCCAACCAAACGAGTATACATTGCGAGTGCCTGAGCCTCTGTCATGCCCGCGATAAGGTCAATAACGGTGCGTTTGACCTGTTTTTCATCACCTTTTGCGTCGTCGAGGGCATCTCTGTAAAAGGCAGGAAACAGATTTTGTCGCTTCGGTTCTTGAGCGGCATCCCTGTAAATGTTAAATAGTTTTCTGATGGCATATCGTTGGCCAAACTGTTGGCTGACGAGTGCCGGTGCCTCGATGACGTAAACCCAGGTCAACTCCTTAAGCATTGCGACTTCACGCTGCAAATGATCGTCAATTTTCAGGAGACATTCGTTCCCCTTGATTTGCAGGCTTGTACCGCCGATATAGCGACCGATCAATTGGCTGGTGAACTGTCGGAGCGATGCTCTTTCCGTCCAAGCGCCCGTGTAAGAGTTGTTGAGGGGAAAGAGACCGACCATCACTTGATTAAAAGACTCCTCCAACGTTTTTGTATCGGCCCAAAGACCGGATCGATCGGGATGGCGGCGAAGCACGGCTTCAAAAAAAACCTCTCTTTCGCGCGCATACAGTCGATCTGCCAACAGGTGAAGTGGTATTCGATGCGCGCGGTAAAAATCGTCCAAGTCATGAACGGAGTACGTTATGTCGTCGGCCCAGTCCATCAACTTGGCTTCCAACGTTGACTGGTTGGCCTTACCGCTGAGTTCTATCGCAAAGGCGAAGTCTTTGTCTTCGCTATGGTACGCCCCCCATTTATTTTGCTTTTCCCGGTTCTCCCCGCGGCGCCACGGATACTTCAAGACTGCAGCCAAGGTTGCGCGGCTAAGATCTAAGCCACGATGAAGAGGCGAATGCTGCGCGAGCCTGGTTATGATTCGGAAGCTCTGGGCATTTCCTTCAAATCCATCCACGTCATCACCGGCAAGTTCATTCAACTCTTCTTCGACGATATGCCCGAAGGGCGGATGGCCGAGATCGTGTGCATAGCATGCGGCTTCCACGACATCGGGGTCGAGGCCATCGGATTCAGGCACCTGGGATGAGCAAACCGCGAGCAGTCTTTCTGCTAGGCGACGTCCAACTTGCGCAACCTGGAAGGAATGAGTCAGACGGTTGTGAAAGACGTGGCTTACATCTGCGGCAACAACTTGGGTGACTTGCGCAAGCCGGCGCAAAGAGGATGTGTAGAGGAGCCGGTCCCGGTCCTTTTGTGCTGGTGTGCGAGAGTCGTTTGGATCAGCCTTCTTTCCACGAGTGATGGAGTGCCTGCGGTCAATTCGCTTGCCATGGTCAATCAAAGAGGGAGACCTCCGCGAAAGCAAGGATTTGACGAGTCGCGCCGTGTCGAATGGCAATGCAACTGGCCAGTAGTTAGCAAGGCGTAACTATAATCTACTCTCCGTGGAACGAAACGGAAAACGCGCTGCCGAATACTCCCTCTGATGGCCAGTGAGCGTGACCAACGACGGTGGTCCCCCGAGGGGTAAAAATAATAGCTCACAAGGTACACAAAGTATTGTACACTTGACATCTAGTTCGTCACAACGTACAATAAGGAGTGTCTTGAGGGAGGTCACCGTGCCCCATCAACCTTTTCGAGATGAACTGGCCGACCGCCGTAGAACCACGCTCTTTGTCACCTATCTTGCTGCGTTTCTCTCTGTCATTGCCATCAGTCTTGTCGCAAAGATTCCATCGTACCGCACGCTACTATTCGCCCTGGCTGTCACCAGTGCTAGCGCGGCCATCTTCTTCTTGCTCCGTTTCCTGCGTACAAATGATGAGCGCGAACAGCAGACCAACTACCGCGCTCTGACGTTTGCCTTTACAGGAACATTGATTTTTTCTGCAGCTATTGGCTTCCTGCAAAGCTTCGGTTTGCATCCCGTCTCCTGGCTGGGCATTCCCGCCCTCATGATCATTCTGTGGAGCATCGGATTGATTCTTTATTCGTGGCGGTATCGATGAAAACCCGGTTACGTGTATTGAGAGCGGAAAAAGAATGGTCGCAAGCGGAGCTTGCCGCTTATGTCGGGGTCGCTCGCGGCACGATCAACGCGATTGAAACCGGCAAGTACGATCCGAGTCTGCCGTTAGCCTTCAAGATCGCACGCGTTTTTGGAAAGAACGTAGAAGAGGTGTTTTTGTATCCCGAGGAACAAGACCAAGCGCGTCCCCCGCAGGTCTGAGTTCCGTCTCTAGCAATCGCGACATGATGTCTGCTAGTTCACAATTCCGGATTCTTTTCTCCACAGGTCACTCGAAATCTATCTCCGTTTTCTCGTCAAGGTGAACCGAAAGGAGTCTCATCATGGACCGTCCCTATGGCATTTCCGACTTCGCATTCCCATCCCGATGGGACCGGGAATCCGGCCCCGACTTGGTGGAGAGGGCCGGTCAGGGTTCTCGCGCAGACAGAGAGCAGAGCCAAATCGGACGGGGAAAGGGATCGAATTCCACTCGGTATCGCGGCGGTTTCGACCGCCCCGTTACGATCTATCGCGGTCGAGACCGGGAATACTCGCTACGCGAATCTGAGGTTCGCACACTCACAGACTTGGGCAAGTTTCGCGTGGTGCCTGAAGATGATCTCGCGCGCTTTGGATACCAAGGCAACTATACGCAGATGGAAAGCGACATTCGCAGCCTCACCCGGCAGGGCCTCGTCGAACCGCGCACCATCGAAGGCCATTCATCGTATTCGACCAAGGTTTTAACTCTAACAAAGGACGGCCATAGGCTTCTCGAACGTGCACAGCTCGTCTCCAGTCGCCAGGCTACCTACCATGGCCTTGTGAAGCCGAAGGAGGCCCGACACGACGCCGATCTCTACCGGCTTTACCAGAAAGTCGCCAGAGAAATCGAACGCTCAGGCGGCAAGGTTTGCCGGGTCATGCTCGACTTCGAGCTGAAGAAAGACCTCTATACAGCTCTGTCCAGGATGCGGCCCGATAAAGACCCGAGGTATGAACGAATCTCCATTGCCAACCAGTTCGATCTGAAGGTAGTGGATGGCAAGATTCCCATCCCAGACCTGCGCATCGAGTATGAAGACGACTGCCGCGATGTTCGTCGTCTCGATCTCGAAATCGCTACACGCGACTATCGGCCCCAAGGCCTTGGCGAAAAGGCCAAAGCCGGGTTCCACATGTTCGCCCGGCAGCAAGACCACGCCAAATTGCGCCGCGTTCTCGACACCCAGGAAATCAGCGCGAGGATCTTTGCTCTATGAAAATCCTCCCCATCTACACGGAAGCGCTCCGCTATTTCGGCTATACGGAAGAGGAGTCCCGTTTTCTATACCTTGTGGCTACGCATTCCGGGTATTTCACCTGCCAACAGTTTCTTCAGTTCATCAGGATGAAACCCGGCAAACGCAGCGTCGTCTTTGCCAAGAAGGTTGTGGGAAAGAAACACGCCAGCTCAAAGGAATACCTTCGGCATGGCCGCGTCTTTCATCTCTTCTCGCGGAATCTCTATGAAGCTATTGGCAGGGAGAATGTCCGTTTTCGGCGCGCACACTCGACGGAATACATCCGAACCCGACTCATCGCGCTCGACTTCATTCTCCGCAATCAGGGCTTCACCTATCTCGAATCCGAGGAGCAGAAGCTCTCTTTCTTCTGCAACCAGCTGGGAATCGACAAGAAAATCCTGCCCCACAAACGCTACTCTGGGGCTATCAAGGGCGACTTGACGGACCGGTACTTCGTCGATAAATTCCCCATGTTTTACCACCCTGGCGTCTCTCTCCCCCCTGTGGTGACGTTCAGTTTCATCGATCCGGGGTTTGAAAGCATGGACAGCTTCAGGACGCATCTGGACGCGTACTTGACGCTCTTCACGAAGCTTTCGCAGCTCCGTTTCTACTACGTCGCAACCCGTGACGCGAATTTTGAGCGCGCCAAGAAGCTGTTCCATGGAACGTTTCAGAGGCTTTGGAATCCGGCAGCCCCTCGGGGATTGTTCGACTATTTCCGTACGCGGCGGACGTGGGACGAGAAGAATTACGGCAAGCTATCGGAGCACGACATCCTGTTCATGAATCAGGGAAAAGAGAGATTCGGCAATCCCGGCATCGAGAATCTGTACCAGAGATGGCGCGCCGGGGAGATTACCGAGAACACGGTGCGGTCAGAATCTGTGAAGTTCCAGATGCCTTCCGAGGTCACCTTCATTTCAGCAACGGTGAACGGACAGGCGGCGTTGTTCGAGCGGCACCCGCACCAGCCAGTAAACGTAGCTGTGAAAAGTTCCGAGGAGACATCTTTCCCAGGAGATTTCACCTCCGGCGTCACCCTGGCATGGAGATAAGAGACAGAAAGAGCAGGCAGATGCGACAGAGACGCCAAGAAAACGGAGCGTGGCCAAAACACGATCAGAGGCGGGAGCGACCCCATCGTGCCGCAAAATCGCGGCCCGATCCCTTCGGCCTTCGGGGGTCACTCCCGCCTCTTGCTGCTGGAATGCGCAGCTCGTGTTTTGGCCGCGCAGGAGAAGGGAATCAGCAACGTTGTAAGACAGCATGTAATACAAACCGCAAAGGAGGAACAAAGAGAAAGCATGGCAATCATAAAGGCACCACCCAAGCAACCAAAGTCAGTGACGATCCAGGCGCGCGTCGACGAGTTGGTGAAAACACAGCTCGATCAATACGCAAAATTCATCGACTCCACTCCGTCCTACGTCATTACGGAGGCGCTGAAGGTTCTATTCAAACGCGATGACGAGTTCAAAGCCTGGCTAGGCCAACACGTCAACGGTCAGAATTCACAACAAAATCAAGGAGAGGCTTTGACGAAGACCGCGTAACAAACATGAAGACCGTTGCAACCCAATTCGGTGTGCGCGAGAACACAGCGTCCTCAAGACAGCATGCCCCGCGCCGTGTAATGAGTGCTTCGATTCTAAAGCCTGACCCCCTGTTTGGAACTGAACAGCAGGATAAGGGGACGCGAGAACTGGCCTCTCCAATCAAAGAAACATTCGAATTGTCACTCACAGAGACGGACAAGGGGGCCACAGGGGGAAAAGACAGCGGAGCGATCACAACGGCGTTGTTTGGCGACGCCAAACTCTCAGTTGTCGAACGTCCTCTGACGTGCGAGGAAGCCGCGGCGTTTGTGAGAGTTCACCCGAGGACTGTCAAGCGCATGGCGCGTGCGGGCAAGGTGCCAGGGCATTTCCGTTTTGGACGTTGGTATTTTTACGCGAGTGAACTGGACTGTTGGATGCGAATGGAATTACACTCGGCACGCCACCCTTGAGGCTCAAACATAAAGGAGAATGCCAATGTTTGAGCGCAAGAGGTACCAGTTCGGGTATGTGCGCCAGAAATCTCGTAAGACTGGCCCGCATGTCTGGGTCTGGGAGTATCGAGATCGGAGTGGTTCGCATTCAGTGATACTCGGGACAGTGGAGGAAATGTCGGAGGTCGAAGCTTGGAAGGCTACCGAGAGTCGAAGACTCATCATCAACGACCCTCAACCGGCTAACCAGACTTCGTTCGGTGCGGTCATTGATCGGTATGTTCGTGAGGCGCTACCAGAGCGTCAGGTAACGCGCTCCCGGTACGTAAGCTGGATCAATACCCATATAAAGCCCAAGTGGCGAGACGTTCCAATCGCCCAGGTGAAGCCACTTCCCGTCGAGCTTTGGGTCAACGATTTGAAGCTCGCCGGAAAAAGTAAGGGCCACATCCGGGAAATGATGCACTTGCTCTTCAATTGGGCGATGCGTTGGGAATTGACTCCAGTTGAACGAAATCCGATGAGTCTCGTCCGAGTGAAAGGGTCTTCGAAGCGGACGAAAGTTCCGAGGATTTTGACGATCAAGGAATTCAACCTTCTACTTGCAGGGTTGACGGAGCCGTTTCGAACAATGGCCCTAGTGGCTCTTTTCTTGGGTCCGCGAGTGAGCGAAATTGCGGGGCTGAAATGGAGCGATATCGATTGGGAGAATTCGACTATCTCAATCGCACGTTCGTGGGTAGCCGGCAATGTGGAAGATACCAAGACGGAAGGTTCCGCAAAACCGCTCCCTATGGATCGCGACTTGGCCATGATTCTTCGGCGGCACCGAGAAAGAATGAAGAAAGTTGATTCAGAATGGATTTTCGCGAATCCGCAGACAGGCAATCCGTATTGGCCTGACAAGATTCGTGAA
>Ga0210405_10003946_pt1 | contig 14178 bp, 14 predicted proteins | sample IncBWH11MmetaG_FD_155492 | JGI IMG/M metagenome (GOLD analysis project Ga0210405, IMG submission 155492) | Forest soil microbial communities from Barre Woods Harvard Forest LTER site, Petersham, Massachusetts, United States - Inc-BW-H-11-M | ecosystem: Environmental > Terrestrial > Soil >... | reverse complement strand
ACGCTCGGGCGATTTGTGGCGCTGAAATTCCTGCCGGAAGACGTGGCGCACGACGCACAGGCGCTGGAGCGCTTCCGGCGGGAGGCACGGGCGGCCTCCGCGCTGAATCACCCGAACATTTGCACGATTTATGAAATTGGCGAGGAGAATGGCCGTGCGTTCATTGCCATGGAATATCTGGATGGCGTGACGCTGAAGCACTTGATCACCGGTCAGGCGATGGAGCTGGAGCGGCTGCTGGATGTGGCGATCGACGTGGCCGATGCGCTTGATGCGGCGCATACGGGGGGGATCGTTCACCGGGACATCAAGCCGGCGAACATTTTTGTGACCAAGCGCGGATACGCGAAGATTCTGGATTTCGGATTGGCGAAAGTGGCGGCGGGGCGAGACCCTGGCAAGAGCGCTACGATGGCGACGCTGAGCGTAGACGCGGAGCATTTGACGAGTCCGGGAACGGCGCTGGGGACGGTGGCGTACATGTCGCCGGAGCAAGTTCTCGGGAAGCCCCTGGATGCGCGGACGGATCTGTTTTCGTTTGGGGTGGTGCTTTTTGAAATGGCCACGGGGGTTCCACCGTTCAAGGGTGACAGTTCGGGGGCGATTTTCGACGCCATTCTGCACAAGGCGCCGGTGACGGCGGTGCGATTGAACACGGAGATTCCCGTCGAGCTCGAACAAGTGATGCAGAAGGCCATGGAGAAGGACCGCGATTTGCGTTACCAGAGCGCAGCGGATCTGCGGGCGGATTTGAAGCGGCTAAAACGCGATACGAGTTCGGGGCGGGTGAACGTCGCCAGTGGAACAACCGCCGCTGCGGAAACACGTGAGACCAATGAGGCCGCGACGAGACAATCAAGCGCGAGCGTTACTACGCGTCCGGCAAAAGCGGGCGTTTCGAAAAGTGCGGTGGCGGCGGTGGTTGTGGTCTTGCTTGCGGCAACCGTCTTCGCCGCGTTCAAGCTGCTGACACGGCCGCGCGGGCTGAATCTGCAGAACATGCAGATTACGAAGCTTACCGATAGCGGGAAGGCCGGGTCGGTCGCCATATCGCCCGATGGGCGATACATTGTGTACGCTCTCGTCGACGGTGAAGAACAAAGCCTGTGGGTGCGCAACGTCGCGACCAAGAGCGATGTTCAGGTCCTGGCGCCCGATGTTGTGAGTTTCGCCGGAGTGACTTTTTCGCCGGATGGCAATTACATTTATTTCGTACGCTCCGACAAGAACACGACAAACTACCGCTATTTGTACGTGATGCCCGTGTTAGGCGGCGCACTGCGCCAGTTGATTCGCGACATCGACACACCGATAAGCTTTTCCCCCGACGGTCAACAATTTGTTTTCATGCGCGGTGTGCCCGCGCGGCAAGAAACAGAGATTCGAATCGCCAATGTGGCCGGGGGTGATGACCGTTTGCTCGCGGCCCTGCCCGGAATGGTGTGGCACTTATTTTTCGGCGCGGCGTGGTCTCCAGATGGAAAAACGATCTCCTGCTCCTGGATCCAATTCGGCATGAAAGCCAGGTCTGTGCTGACTGCCATCAACGTGGCGGATGGCCGCACAACGGAATTGGTTTCCGAACAACAAGAAATCGGACGGCCCGCCTGGCTGCCAGATGGCAGCGCGTTGGTAGTCGCTATTGGGTTGCGTCAAGAAAACAGGTCGCAGTTATGGTTCGTCGCTTATCCCAACGGTGAGAAACAGCGTTTCACCAACGATCTCTCTGATTACGGGCCGCAGGTGGACATGACACATGACGGCCGAATGCTCGTGGCCCTGGAGAAGAGGCAAACCTCTCATATCTGGGTGGTGCCACAAGGGGTGACGGCCCGCGCGCAGCAAATTACTTTCGGGGAGACGGCAGATTCGGGAGTAGCGCCTGCTGCGGGCGGCAAAATCTTGGTACGCAGCCACGGCAGTGACCTGATTATGATGAACGCAGACGGCACCCATCGGGTGCCATTGATGCCCGAGGCGCGCAACTATATTTCCTTATCGAGCTGCGGCGATCGCTACTTCGTTTTTGATGACTTTACGCAAAAGGGGAACGAGCTTTGGCGAACCGATGCCGACGGTTCGAATCCCACGAGACTGGCCGAAGACGTAATCAATTCGGATTGCTCGCCGGATGGAAAGTGGGTTCTATACTCCTCACAGAAAAAGCTTCTGCGCATACCAGTGGAAGGAGGCGCACCATCTGAGATCGTTACTCCCTCTCAAAGCGGCGCCTACGGGATGATTTCGCCGGACGGCAAATCGATTGCGTACGGGTATTTGGAAGGCAGCCCGGTGGCGCTGTCGAAGATCGCCGTCGCTCCGGCCTTCGGGGGCCCTCCCTCCCATGTTTTCATCCAACCCACAGGAGCGGACAGATTGCGGTGGTCCCCGAACGGGAAAGGCGTGCAGTACCTCTTAACTCGCAATGGGGCGACAAACGTCTGGGAACAACCTCTCGGAGGAAAGCCGCCACACCCAATCACGGCTTTCAGTTCCGGGCGCATCTTCGATTTTGCGTGGTCGCGCGACGGCAAGCAATTGTTTCTAGCCAAGGGCGACATCAGCAGCGACGTCATCCTCATAAGCAACTTCCGGTAGTGGCGCGGTACGGCAATTCCTGACTTGGGCGCAGGCGGCCCCAGTTCAAATCCGGGCGCCCCGACCAAAATATCTCCCGCCATTTCATTCGCTTAAGCGAACATCGGTTCACCTCAACAGTATCGGTGGAAAACAAGCAGACAGGAGTGCGGGCTTCGCTATGGAAGCACCCAAGGAGTCAGCCCCGACGCAACACAGGATCGCATTCCGTTTATGTCATCAAAGTGGAGCACGAGCCGGACAGCGATCATCGCCGCGACCGGACGGCGGACAATGTTTCTGTACCCTCCATCTATGACGAGCATCAAATCAAGGACCACGAAATTGTCGGCGATATCCACCGCACGAGGGCATAAAGCAACAGAATGAGAGTTGAACTCTTTCCACCCGAATCTGCCACGGAGCCGCGTCATTGGGTACGGCATGATCAGGCTTTCGCAATGATGTTGCGGCCCGGCTCAATTGAGTGGGGCTCGAAGCGGTTTGCGTTGGAAAAGTTTGACTACGCGGCGGGTGACTTAGCACTGTGCGACCGTCATATCGGAGAGTGGGTTGGACTCATGAACGTACCGCATCTGCAGCTCGGTATTTCCGATACGGCACTGATGGCCAGCTCTGACGGAGCTTACGGCGAGGTAGAACTGCGGCCTTCACGCAAGTTTGCGAACCCGCGCCTGAGTGCGCTGGTTGCGGCCGCTCATGCCGAGATGGTTGCTGGGTTTCCGGGCGGACGACTGTTTCTGGATTCTGTCGAACAGGCGATGGCCGTAGCCCTGGTGAAGGATCGTGCAGTAAGGCACCGCCCTGTGCAGATATACCAGGGCGGACTAGGCGCAGCGCGCTTGCGAAGGATTAAGGAGTTGGTCCATGCGAAGATGGAAGACGACTTGAGCCTCGACGAGATGGCGCAATCGGTAGGGTTGAGCACAGCTCATTTCGCGCGGATGTTCCGCAAGTCAACCGGTGAGACTCCGCACCAATTTGTTCTGCGTCAGAGGGTTGAGCGTGCTAAAGCAATGTTGCGTGCTCCCGATGCGCGAGTATTGGACGTGGCCATAGCCTGTGGATTCAAAACCCAGCAGCACTTTGCGCAGGTCTTTCGTGATGTCTGCGGAGTTAGCCCGACAGAGTATCGCCAGGATTTCCTGGACTCCGAAGCGACCTCCGCCTCGGAGACCCGCTCCGAAGATACGTCACTTTCACTGGTTGCCTTTTAATTCGTTGTTAACATCCAGCCCTGTCCGGAATTTGTAGCTCATCGCTCCTTGCATCCGCCTCAGCACAATCGCCTCAATCAACAATTCTGAGTAGCCTAGCGCAGCTCATTTGAACTCTTGCCGTCGTCGCTCACTCAAGACAAACCGCAGACTCACGTGTAAGTCGTTGGAGTTTTGTGCCTGGGAGCATGAATTCAGCAAGATTCCGACCATCCGAGCAGAAACCCGCACAACTCCGTATGCGATGTGCAGTCTACTCACAGTTGTGAGCAGCGCCGCGGCGTCAACAAACAGGAGGGTGGTTCAATGGAAGCAATTGGATTGTTAGTGAAGCTCGAAGCACGCCCTGGCAAGGAGGCTGATGCCGAGGCATTTCTAAAGTCAGCTCAGGCACTCGCGCTCGATGAAAAAGCGGCCTTGAAATGGTACGCGCTCGGGCTTGGGCCTGGGAAGTTCGGCATCTTCGATACCTTTGCAAATGAAGCAAGCCGCAATGCCCACTTGACTGGCGAGATCGCGAAGGAGTTGACGGCGCGGGCCAGCGAATTATTTGCGGTTCCTCCGCAGGTGGAGAAAGTGGAGGTCCTTGCAAACACACCCTTAAAAGGGTGAGTAACTGTCTGCTTGTAAAAAGAAAAATGTGGTTTCTGGTTACAAGAGATGACAACCAAGGAGAAAGAAATAAAAAGGAGAAAGAAATGAAAATCAAGGAAAAAGAAATGAAAATCTCACAAACATACCGAGCTGCTTCCGTGTCCCAGGAGCCCAAGTTAACGCTCCTAGGCCTGATGCAGCGTCTCGGCTTGGCGTTTCTCGCGTGTACGCTCGTCATCGGTGCGACCGGTTCTGCGACTGCCGGCGAGGCTCGAGACGAAGCAGCCGTTCGCGCGCTCGGAGATACCTTTGCGAAGGCTTTCGTTCAGAAGGATGCCGAACTCCGAGCATCCCTGTTCGCCGAAGATGGAACCTTCGTGACGCCGGTGGGCGACTTTCTGCAAGGGCGGGTCGCCATGGTGAAGGACTTCGGTCCCGAGGCGCAGCAAGCCGTTAACGGCACCACGCAAGCGGCGTTTTCCAACTACCGGGTCCGCTTCATCAAACCGGATGTCGCGGTCGCCGACGCGCTCCTTACCGTGCGCAATGTCAACGGTCCAGATGGGACGATCATCCCCGTGATACCGATCAACTTTTTCTTCGTGGCTGTCCGCCACGACGGTCAATGGCTGATCGAGGATGGGCGCGCGCATTTCGCGCCCGCGCCGCCTAATAGCATGACCTCTCGAAACTAACGTGGAGAATGCTTGTCCCACATTCCAAGCAGCTCGATAAGGAGCGAATCGCTACAAGCACGCCGGAGTGTCAATCCGGCGTACTTGTAGTTCGCAGACACCTGTTGGTGCGGTGCAGCCACTGTCTGAACGTGCCAAACGCGGGTGTTCACGTTATGACGGAATTTGAGGAGTTTGCGTTCCTGGGAATCGATGGCAAGTTGCTGCTGACGTTATGGAACCAGAGCAGTTGGAATGTCCAGAAGCAGACGCCTGGACTGCATCATCTCTCATTTTAACCGACACCCAAGGAGGCTGATATGGCAAGCAAACAGAAAACGGTCATTGTAACGGGAGCTTCGCAAGGCATCGGAGCTGGCGTAGTCCAGTCGTTTCTTGATCGCGGGTACAATGTTGTCGCAAACTCGCGCAACATCAGGAAGTCGGATACCTTCATCGAATCTGATCATTTGGCGCTCGTAGATGGCAGCATCGGCGAGAGCGCTGTCGCTTCGAAGATCGTCGAGACAGCCGTCCACAAGTTTGGATCTATCAACGCGTTAGTCAACAATGCAGGCATCTTCTTCACAAAGCCCTTCCCTGACTACAAGGCTGAAGACTTCAAGGCGCTATCTTCGACCAACCTCGAAGGTTTCCTCTACGTCACACAGGGAGCGGTCAAGCAGATGCTTGCGCAGAAGTCTGGCGGAAGCGTCGTTAGCATCACGGCCTCGCTGGTGGTCAACCCGATCGCAGGTATTACGGCGTCGGTCCCGATGATCACCAAGGGCGGACTTGAAGCCGTCACGGTGAGCTTGGCCATGGAGTATGCGAAGGAGAAAATTCGCTTCAACGCGGTCGCGCCCGGCGTCGTGGACACGCCGCTGCACAAGGACAACCCGAAGGATTTCCTGAAAACGCTCTCGCCGATGGGTACAATCTCTGACGTCAAGGACATAGTGGAAGCCGTGGTTTATCTGACAGAGGCTCGCCAGGTGACGGGGGAGGTGCTGCACGTGGACGGTGGTGCGCACTCAGGAAAATGGTAACCGGCAAGGGCTCGCAACCGGCCAACGCGGAGCGCCGGCTTCAGGAACTCGGCATCGAACTCACGCCTCCGCCCACCCCGTTCGGCGCGTATGTCGAGGCCGTAAAGACCGGCAATCAGCTCTTCCTGAGCGGTATGCTTCCTGCCATCGGACACGAGCCGAAGTTCGTCGGCCGTCTCGGGAAAGAACTGGATGCGAACGCAGGTAGAGAGGCGGTCCGCATTGCCGCTCTGAATGTTTTGTCCGCCGCAAGGCAGAAGCTAGGCTCGCTCGATAAAGTAACCCACGTTGTTCGACTGTGCATCTATCTTGCAACTGATGGAGACTTCTTCGATCAACCAAGAGTTGCCGACGCTGCCTCCGAGCTATTCCGCGATGTTTTTGGAGAAGACAAAACCTCAGTCCGTATGGTGTTGGGCGTGGCAAGTCTTCCTCTGGGCGTGCCCGTGGCGGTTGAAGTCATCCTGGAAGTCGAGGCATGAGGGGGCGAGGAGACCCGCCTCTGCGTTGACGATGGCGAAACGAAACTCAGCATGGAACAGGACGCGCGTTTCAAACAAACTCGGAATTGAATACCCGATCATCCAGGGGCCGCTTGGAGGCTTTTCCTCCCAGCGCCTTACCGCCGCTGTATCAAACTTCGGGGGTCTGGGTTCTTTCGGCGCGCATGGCCTGGCTCCGTCGGCGATTCAGGAGGTCGTCGCCGAGATCCGTTCTTTGACCAATAAACCTTTCGCCATGAACCTCTGGGTTTCGATGGAGGATGAGGGAGCGGCAACGTCCGATGCCGAAGCCTTCGAACGCGCGCTCTCTCATCTAGCTCCGTATCTTGAGGCGGTCGGTGCGAGCAAGCCGCAGTTCTCACCATACAAGCCGCTTCGCTTCGAAGATCAGGTGCGCGTTCTGCTCGATGCCAAGGTGCCTGCCTTCTCGTTCATCTACGGAATTCCGCCGAAGGAGATTCTCGAGGAGTGTCATCGCCAGGGAATCCTCACGATCGGCACCGCGACGACACGGGACGAGGCCATGGCCCTGGAGGGAGCCGGTGCCGATGTGGTTGTGGCATCCGGATTCGAGGCCGGCGGACATCGCGGATCGTTCCTGCGGTCCTCAGAAGATTCCCTCACAGGCACAATCTCCCTGGTACCGCAGATCGTGGATGCGGTGGGGGTGCCTGTCGTAGCAGCTGGAGGAATCGCGGATGCCCGCGGCATCGCAGCGGCTTTCGCGCTCGGTGCCCAAGGTGTGCAGATGGGGACGGTCTTTCTTGCCTGCGAAGAGTCTGGAGCAACCACGTTGCACCGAGAGGCGATCCTGAGCGGAAAGGCGAGCCGAACTTCGCTTACACGTGGGTTCACCGGACGCCTGGCACGCGGCATCCACAATCAACTTCTGGAAGAGATGAACCGGCCCGGCGTCGCCGTTCTTCCATACCCGCTGCAACGGGCCCTCATGCGGAACCTCGCCATGCCAGCGGAGCAGACCGGACGGAGCGAATTCCTAGCCTTATGGGCCGGCCAAAGTGCTGGGATTGCCCAATATCCAGACGTAGCAACGCTTCTGCAATCGCTCGTCAATGGAGTATCAGAGAAACTTGCTTGATGCTCGGATGGTCAACATCCACTGGGCTATGGATAGTGAGCTTCTGCAAACGCGCGCGGACCTCCTGCACAATCGACAAGTATTGAGAAGTTAGCATGTGCCCAGCCGAGTCTCGAGGGTATGCGCTCGAGGGTGGCTTTGAAGGATTTGGCGACAAGTTTGGGTTTCGACTTCATGGGGAATGACACGAGCGAGGAAAAATCAAAAGAGGGCACCCGCGGCGGCGGGCGCCCTTGGGGTTAAAGGCTTTTGATAAAAGGAGACTACTTCGAGAAGCTGGAGACGGCTTCGGCTTCGGTCTTGTAGACATCGAAGACGGTCAGCAGCTTGGTGATCTGGAGGACTTCCTGGAACTTGCTGCCGAGGTGGCAGAGGCGCAGGGAGGCGCCCTGCATTTTGACGCTGTGATGGGCGGCGACAAGGGTGCCCAGCCCAGCGCTGTCGATAAAAGTGACGTTGTCCATATTGAGGACAATTTTCTTTTTACCATCGGTGATCAAGCTTTTTACTTTTTCGCGCAGGGCATTGCTTTCTTCTCCGAGCACGATGCGGCCGTCCAGCGCCACCACGGACACGCCGTCCACTTCGCGGTTGGTCATCTTCAAAGCCACGGTATATTCCTCCTCATGGGAAAGCGGTTCCGGCGGCAACCCGGGCCGGAGCCGTACAGCTTATCAAAATATGGATGATCCCGGAGTGATGAATCGTAATCGAAGACCGGGCGACGGTCAAATGGCCAGCGGGCTAATAATAGTCCGCGCAAGACATGTAATAGCCGCACCGGGAACAGATCAATTTGCAACGCCGCGACTCCAAACGCTGCGAGCAAACCGGGCAAAACCGCGAGGGATCTTCGGCAGGAGCTTCAGGACTCGGGCCAACCTGCAAGGACGCAGCCGATGAAGCTGCGGACTGTGGCGGCCCGGACTGGACCTGTGCTAGTTCCCCATTCGCGGCGCGTTCCACGGCTGGATGGTTATAGCACAGTGGGAGGGAATAGTTAAGAAGTGGGTAGTGAGTAGTGGGTAGTGGATGGGGAGCAGTGCGCAGAAGGGAACAAATGGGGCGAAAGCGCGTGCTTCGAAATGCGCATGGAGCGAAATTGGCGAGCGCCGGATTCAACGGCGGCGAATAAATTGGATTGAAACCAATGATGAGCTGGGCGCATCCTTATGAATGAGCGGGTATTGTGGAAGGGTAGTCGGTGAAAGACCCGGCAGGCCGGGCCTTCAGGTGAAGATTATGGTCCGCCAGATGATCCTCGCAGGTTTCGTGGTTTTTCTTCCAGCAGGGTTGCAGGGGCAAGGGCGCGGAATGATGGCGTCAGTACCGCGGGCTGCCGCGGTTGGGCCGAGGATGGTGATGCCGGCTCGGAGCGCAGCGGCCGTGCGGGCAATGCCTGCGGTGCGAACGGGAGCGAGAAGCGGAACGGTGCGGCCGAGAACAACGGCGCCTACAGCACGAAGCACGCGCACGCAAAACGGCACGCGAAGGCACTTCGATCGCTTCGGGGACGAAGATAATCGCTTTAGACCGGGTTGCAGCTCCGCGCCGGGACTGGGATTCGATGCGGTTCATCAGGCGGCAACGTGCGGATCGGGGACACTGGGCGCGCGGGGGTTTGGGGCTGGCGGGGGCTTTTTCTTCCCCATTTTTGACGGCGGATTTCCCGTGGCTGGTTCTTCTGTGAGCGGAGACGAAGGTCCCGTGGCAGAGAGCGCGCCGCCGGATGTCACGGATGCAGAACAACGAGGACGAGGGCGGCGTTACAGAGCGCCGGAGCCCGAGACGGCGCCAGCGGCGGAATCGGCCAGCGCCGCTGCCGACAACGAGCCTTATGTATTTGTGAAGCGCGATGGAACGGTGTTTTTTGCGGTGGCCTACTCCTGGGAAAAAGGGTCACTACGATATATCACCAGCGAAGGTCTACGCCGCGTCGTGACGCAGGATGCGCTGGACCTGGACGCAACGCGGCAATTCAACGAACAACGCGGATTGAGTTTTCGACTGCCGGCCTGAAGGCTATTTTTTCACAGGTTCGGGCATGACGTAGCCGGATTTTGCGGGCAGGCCGGCACGCTCCAACTGCACGGTGGTGTGATCCACACCAAATTCCTTTGAAGCAACTTGCTTGATGGAAGCGAGCAGGCGCTCGCACTCGTCGAGGTGCATATCCGGGACGCGCGCGTGGAGGCTGAGGGCATGGTGGCCGCCGCCGAGGGACCAGAGATGCACGTCGTGCACCTCCTGCACTCCTGCGACGGTCAGAATAGCGCGGGCGACATCTTCCACGCGCAAATCAGGGGGGCGGCCCTCCAGAAGAATGTGCGAGGATTCGCGTAAGATGCCGGTGCTGGACCAGAGCACGAGCAAGCCGATGGCGAGTCCGAGCAGTGGATCGATCCAACGCGCGCCGGTGGCATGAATGATGAGCGCGCCTGCGATGATGGCGATATTGGAGAGCGCATCGCCAAAATTGTGAACGAGAATGCTGCGCAGATTGAGGTCGCCGCGTCCGCGGACCAGGGCGAGGGTGATGCCGCCATTTACGCCGAGCGCGCCGAGGGAAGTCCAAATCATCCAACTCTCGACGACGGCCACGGGAGAGCGGAAGCGTTCGAAAGCCGCATATCCCAGCCAGAGCGAAAGAAGGACGAGGACAAAAGCGTTGGTGAACGCAGCCAGCGTGCCGGCGCGGTGATAGCCGTAGGTTTTTTCGGTGTCGGCGGGCCGTTCGGCCCAACGCATGGCGAGATAAGAAATGCCGAGGGCGGGGACATCGGAAAGATTGTGAACCGCGTCGTTGAGAAGGGCCACGCTGCGGCCGAGAATGCCACCAAAAACCTCCGCTATCACCAAGCCGAGCGTGGCGGCCATAGCCCAGCCCAGTACAGCGGGGCGCAGCGTGGGGTGAGCATGGCAGTTGCCAGCGTGAGCGCCGCCGTGGGAAGGCGAATGACCGGCATGACTGTGATCGTGCGAATGTGCGGCCATTGGCCCTATTCTACCTGCATGACGGCGGGGGTGCAGCCCTTTCCCCTGCTTATTGGGCAGTATGACACTTCGCCTCAGCGAACTGATTGACGCTCCTTCCCGTGGCTGCGACCATGAAACGAGCTTACCGTTCCGCGCGTTTTGAAGCGGGACGAGCCTGCACACAAGAGTCTTGCACGCAGGTGTTTTGCGCTCAGAGCTAATGACAGTTCCCATCGCTAAATTGAGTTTCTGGGGCGTGCGCGGTTCGACGCCGACGGTTGACCCGGCGACGTGGCGCTACGGCGGAAATACGCCTTGCCTGGAGTTGATCGCGCCGGACGGCACGCAAATCATCCTGGATTGCGGGACGGGACTGCGCATGCTGGGGAGCCGCTGGGCCGCGCCGAATGGCGGTAAAGTTCCGGAGACCCACATCCTGGTTACGCACTATCATTGGGATCATATCCAGGGGATTCCATTTTTTTCGCCGCTGTATGTGGAGAACAACGAATTTCATTTCTACAGCTTCCGTTCAAAATTTCTGGGCCGCGACAGCCTAAAGCAAGTCTTTGAGGCGCAGATGGCACTGCCCTATTTCCCCGTGGACATGTCGGCGATGAACGCGAAGCGGAAGTTCAAGGAGGTGGAGGGGGGCGATTCGTTCACGGTGGGCGAGAACAAAATCACGGCGCGCTGGCTGAATCATCCGCAAGGTTGCCTGGGATTTCGAATCGAGACGCCGGCGGGCACGGTGGCTTATGCCACGGACAACGAACCGGGCGACGCGAAATTGGACGAGAGCCTGCGGGAACTGGCCGCTGGCGCGGACATCTTCGTTAACGACGCGCAGTTTACTCCCGAACAACTGGCGACGACGAGGAAGGGCTGGGGGCATTCCTCGTGGCTGGAGGGAGCGAAATTGGCGCGGCAAGCGGAGGCCAAGACACTAGTGCTTTTCCATCACGACCCCGATTCGACCGACCGCATGGTGGATTCGATTCTGCGGCAGGCGCGGGAAGAGTTCGATTCGGTGTTTGCGGCGAGCGAAGGTATGGTGGTGACGCTGGGCGCGCCGGGAGACCGCGTGCAGGCGCATATGCCGGGAACGCGGACGACGCTGCGGCGCGAAGCGCAATTCCACGCAAAAGTTTGCGGCGTAACCGAAGGCGGGAAGGACTTTGAGGAAGAGACCATGGTCCGAGACATTTCGCTGCAGGGAGCGCTGATTTCGCTGAAGCACTTGCCGCGGCTGCAATCGGAACTGCAAGTTACCATGGAGGCGCCGGGCGCGGATGGGGTGCAGGCGATGAACTTGCGCGGTTACGTGGTGCGGATCGACGCCGGAGCGGAAAAGGGGCGTGTTGCGGTGGGGGTGGTGTTCACTGATTGATTGAAGAGCCGGGGATGCGAGATTTCCTGAGCAGCGGCACATCGTGCCGCGCATCAGACCATGAACAATATGAGATGGATTCCAAAGCTGATAATGATTTCGTCCCTGCTGTGTTGCGCTCAGGCTCAGGCTCAGGCTCTGATCTATTCCCTTTCCTATGGGGAAACCACTGCGAGCCGCCATGCGCGTTTTCCAAACGGCGGCATCGGAGTGCCAATCAATGAACGATTAGCCATTCTTCGCAGCTACCGGAAGACGGAAATCTATTCCGTCTCCGTGATCGATGGAAAGCGCACTCTTTTGTTTTCCGATGAGGGAATGAATCTCGACATCAGGCCAACAGGCCCGACGTATGGAGCCGACAAAGTTCTTGTAATGGGAGTCATGCGCGAGTGGCGCACGACGCCCATTCCGGGCGCCTATGAGGAGCCTCCCGCCATCTACGAAATCAGCCTAGACGGTTCAAAACAATTTCGCAAACTTTTTGAGCCTCCGCCGAACCAGTTGCCGGCGCTTCTGAATCCGCAGGGCAAAAAAGCAGTGTTCCAGGCTTTTCAGAATGAGGGATATGTTATTTCTGTTTACGCCTTACCCGCATGGAAGTTACTCCAAAGCTGGAAGCTCTCGAAACTTACTCAAGCGCACTGTCCCTCTTGCACGCCACTCTCCTATGGCTGGCTCGCGGACGGAGAGCGTCTTTTCTTTGATCTCGGAGTAAACGGCGAGGACGACGAGGCGTCGAAAAATGGCCACGGACCCGGCACGTACATCGCTTCCGAAGACGGCGCCGATCTCGGCAGCATTCCCCCGGAGACCGGTCACGTTCAGCTGGCCGGATACATTCGTCCAAGCTACATCCAAAACGATTTGATCGCACAGTTGCCGGACGGCAATTACCTCTTCCGGGACCACGCAGCCAAGCGAGAGGCGCCTGGAAAGCTGGAGCCTTTTCTTGTGATTTCCAGTCCCGATTCCAGGCTGCAGAAACAATTTCCGCAAAAGTTCAGCATCGGATCCGGTCACATCTCGGCTTCCGGAAAATACCTGGCCTATATCGAGGAGCGGCAGACGCCCAATTACAGAACTGAACGGCATCTGTGGGTCAAAGATCTGCAGTCGGGAGAAGAAAAAGAGTTGTTCAGCGTGCCACCCCCAAATCTTCCCACTTCTCCGGAACCAAGCGTATACCTGACCGTGCTCGGCTGGGCAAACAACTAGGCCGCTGCGCACCGGCAGCGCAGTGAAGTAGACAGAGTCGGGAGTCCTGTGAAGGCACGCTGGAACGAGAAAATGGCAGCGGCGTAGGGGAGATTTCAGTTAGCTCAATTCGGCGATTTTTTTGTCGAGGTGGGCGAGGGCGGCTTCTAGCGACTTGCGGTGGTTGGGGTGAGTGGCGGTAGCGAGATCGTTCACGACGTGGATACGCGATAGTTCAAGATCCCTGCGTTGTTCTTCGCGCATGAGTTGTTCCGGGGTCTTTGGTCCCGAATGCGGATTCTGTTTTGGCGCTTCCGCCGCTTCGACCTGCCCTTCCACGTCCTTGGATTCCCAGCCTCTTGCCATGCATATATTTTGACACAAATTGCGCAATTTGCGGACAAATCGGAAGACAAAAGTTGCAAGAAAAGCATCAAGCGCCGGCGGCGCGGCGTTGGGGAAGAGCGGGGAGAGCGGGGCGCATCACGCCGCGGATGGCGGTTTCGGCGGCGCGCGCGAACCGCCCGGCAAAGATGCCGCGGTAGGAGAATTCGGCGGTGTGATTGGCCCAGGTGATTCGCAGGCTCCCGGATTCTTTGGATTGTTCGGCGCCGACGGCGGAGATTTTGCCGACGGGGATTTCGAGGATCGGCTGGAGGTGCCGGTCAAGCGCGCAAATATGTTCGGAGCCAACGAAGAGTTGCACGGAGACCGAGGGCGAGCTTCCCTGTTGATAGCGTCCCCCGCTAACGATAGCAACAGCACCCAGTTTGTGGGCTATGTCGCTGGCGTTGGCGCCGGGTTTTGCGGGAGGCAAAAGAATGGCGCAGATGAACATGACCAGCCCGGCGATCGCCGGCACGAATCCTGCCCCCAGGCCA
>Ga0210405_10003945_pt1 | contig 14179 bp, 10 predicted proteins | sample IncBWH11MmetaG_FD_155492 | JGI IMG/M metagenome (GOLD analysis project Ga0210405, IMG submission 155492) | Forest soil microbial communities from Barre Woods Harvard Forest LTER site, Petersham, Massachusetts, United States - Inc-BW-H-11-M | ecosystem: Environmental > Terrestrial > Soil >... | reverse complement strand
TTTCGGGGAGTTGGAAGGGGTACCAGAACGCGTGCGGTAGGGCTTCGAAGACGACGAGTTGGGCGTTGTTGCCGGAATGGAGAAGAGCGCGATGGAAGAGGGCGGTGTCGCTTAGGAGGAGATCGCGCGTGCTGGTGACTAGGAGACTCGGGGGCATGTCTTTTAGATTGGCGAAGATGGGAGAGAGAACGGGATCTTTGCGATCGGTGGTGCGGGCATATTCTTCGCCGGTCGGAGCGCTGGGGTCTTGGGGCTTCAGGTTGCCGGGGAAGCCGTTGAGCGCGAAGAGTTGGTGAGATTCGGGCGTGCGGGAGTAATCCGCGAGGACCGAGAAAAGGCCGAGCGCGGCGGGTTCGGGCAAGTTTAATTGTTTGAGGCGGACGGCAACTTCAGCGGCGAGAATGGCGCCGGCGGAAGTGCCGAAGATGCCGATGTTGTGGGGCTTATAGGTCTTGAGAAGGGCTTTGTAAACTGCGACGGTGTCGTCGACTGGGGCGGGGAAGGGATTTTCGGGGGCGAGGCGGTAGTAGACGGAGACGACTTTGATTTTGGCGAGATTCGCGATGGGGACGCCTTCGATTAGCGAGCCGGAGTCGGAGTTGAAGCCACCCCCATGGAGATTAATGAGGACTAGATCGCGGTTAGTGGCGGGAGTTTCTAGGGGTGTGATGATGTCGGTGCGGACACCGGCCGTGGTGGTTTCTTCTACGTTGACGGGAAAGAGGCGGCGTGCTTCGGCGGATTGTTTTACGCGCCATTCGTCGGTGCGCTTTCGGCGAGTGGCGAGGTCTTCGGGGCCTGGCGTGGATTGCGCGAGCGAGGCTAACCATTTTTGGGCTTCGGGGCTGATGGTCGTGGGCATCGGGATTGTACGGGTGATGTGGGCAGTGCCATCGAGATCGAAGGTGGCGGAGTCTTGTGGCGCGGATTGATTTGGTTTGCTCCAGGCGAGTAGGGAGGCAAACACGACTAGCATCGCGGGGAAAATAATTTTTCTCGACATTGGAAAGTCCTCCGAACGATTCAGCTGTGATGGAGCTGAATGTCGCAACCGTAAAGGCGGAATACTACCTACTGAGCTACGTGGTGGCTAGGAATTAAATGGAATCGGGGAAAAAGGATAAAGCAGAGACGCAGAGGGGCGCAGAGATTCGCGGAGAACTTTGCGTTGAAAAAGACAACTTGAAAATTGCGCCAGGGCAAGCTGGGGCGCAGCCCTTCGAGGCTCAGGGTGAACATGCTGCGCCACTACAAGGGAGTCGCGGTGTTTAGTGGAGTTTGGCGAATTCGGATTTGGCTTGGATTAGAACGGGAATATTGGGGTCGGCGTCTTTCCAGAGATTGAGAAATTGTTGAAAGCTCGCGCGTGCTTTATTGCGGAAGTCTTCCTGGGCCGTGGGCGACGTTGCAGGATCAGCGGCCTGAAGTGCATAAGCGCGCGCTTGGCCGAGATAGGCGAGAGGCCCCATCGGGCAGTTCAGGATCAAGCCAGGGTGATCGATAATTCTTTGAAACTCCGCGGCGGCTTCAGCGCCGCGGTGCGCCGCAAGGTAAGCTTCAGCGCGGACTTCGATCGGGAAAAGACAAATGTTGGCGGGAAGGTAGAGTATGCCGCCCAGATCCATCTCCGCGGTCGCTTGCAGTTCATTCAATGCGGCAGCGGGATCTTTTTTGGCGAGCGCGACGGCGGCTCGAATGGTCGGTAAGGCGTAGGATTGAACAACGGTGGCTTGCGGATACTGCTTGTTGAGATCTTGCGCGAGCCCCAGCGCGTGCGCCGCGTCGCCAGCCTGACCTTCAGCGAGAGCCGCCAAAAATCCAATCGATTGACTGCCGGGGGAAAGAGCGATGGCTTCCGCCGCTTGCTTGCGGGCTTCCGCGAGGTTGCCGAAGAGGGCTTCGCGATAAGCGCCAAGCGCCAGCCAAGTTCCCGCGGCTTCTTTGTTGTCGGCGTGAGAGGCGGAGTCCGCGGCACGGCGAATGAGCTCGCGCGCCTTCGTTTGACGCCCGTAATAGGCTTCCGAATCGGCCTGGGCGCCAAACAGCTCATGCTGAAAATCCGGCTTGTCATCGAACCACGCCGTCTGCTTCGCCATGTCGTCCGCGTTGTGTTCCGCGAAGTCCACCATATAGAGAGCCAGATGCAGTCCGTCTACATTTGGCTTCAGCGCCAATCCGTGCTCAAGCAGCTTTCTCGCCTCGGCGAGACGGTTCAAGCTTGTCAGATTCTGTCCTTCATTCATCATGCCGGTCGTGTCGCTGGGATTGAGGAGTTGCTCCTGTTGCTGATACTTCAGCGCGCTCTCATAGTGCCCAAGAGTTTCTTCCATCAAGCTCAAGTTCGAGTACGACGAATTAGCCTTGGGATAGGCTTCGATCTGTTCCTGAAACGCGCGCTCGGCCTTCGGCAAATCTCCGATGCCGAGACCATAGTAGAGCCCTTCGATGTGCAATTTTTCTCGCTGACTCGTGTATTCACGCAGCGCAAAAGCTTTAGAGAGAGATTCCGTGGCGTGCGTGGTCTGTCCGAGGTTGCTGTACATCACTCCCATAGCCGCATACGCCTCGGCGAAATTCGGATCAATCTCCACCGCGCGTTGGTAATGACGCAACGCAGCCTGCATCCCCTCCTGATACTCAGCGCGTGCGCCAAGGCTGGCTTCACGAAGGGCTTCGAAGGAAGAAGTTGTAGCGCGCATGAGGGGGACATCGTATTTCTGCACGGTCGCCAGCGACTCGCCCAAATCGCCGCGCATTTTTGCAGCGGTTACGCCTAGCACGTCCAAGACTTTTTCTTTGCTCGCGGCCGTCGCCTGGTTTTGTGCAAGCACTTCGCCATCCAGACACTTCACCGCTTTCAGTCCCACCACGTATTCGCTACCCAGGCTGGCGATCGAGCCTTCGATGTACGCTTTGCTTGCGTCGCGCTGGCAAACTTCGCGCGCCAGCGCTGGCGTCAGCGGCGTGTTTTGTGGTTGTTTCATTAGCTTCAGCGTAGACGCCACTTTCGCGTCGGAAAGTACGTTGAGAAATGGCGATTGGCGAAGCGCGACGGAGAGAGCTTGTTTGAGCGTGTCGTCGAAGACGGGATCGCCCGTGGTGTTCGTGAAATCGGTGAGCACGACGATGTCGCGATCGGTGAGCTTCGGCGTGGGTGTGCGCAAACGGAAGAACGCAGCGGTGAGGACGAGAACAATCAAAAGGAGTGCAGCGGCTCCCCAGAGGAGAGTGCGGCGGAACTTGGACATTGCCGGAACAACTTGCGCTGCGGATGTGGAGGAGACTGCTGAGGGGTTGCGCGCGGATTCGGAAACAGCCATCGCGGAGGCGTGGCCGGAGTCGCTGTCGCGTTTGAGGCGCTGAAGGTCGGTGCGAATATCCGAAGCGTGCTGGTAACGAAGGGCGAGATCTTTTTCGAGGGCTTTGTTGAGAATACGCTCGAGGTCAGCAGGAATTTCGGCGTTGAGGCGAACTGGCGCGACTGGCGCATGATTGAGGATAGCGTCGAAGATTTCGGCGGAGCTGTTGCCGGCAAACGCGGGGCGGCCGGTGGACATTTCGTAGAGGACGACGCCGAAGCTGAATAGGTCTGTGCGGGGATCGAGTTCGCGGCTGCGGGCTTGTTCGGGCGACATGTAGGCGATCGTGCCGAGGATGGTGCCGGGGCTGGTGAGGTGCTCTTCTTTTACCGTGGGGGAATCGTCGGTGGCGGTTAGGGTGGCGCCTGTTGGAGTTCGAGCAGCGGTTTTTGCCAGGCCGAAATCGAGGATTTTGGCTTGGCCGCGGGCGGTGATGAAAATATTGGCCGGTTTGATGTCGCGATGAATGATGCCTTTGGCGTGCGCGGCGTCGAGCGCATCGGCGATCTGGATGCCTAGACTAAGCGTTTCTTCGAGCGGAAGAGGCTTGTCGCGTATGGCGTGCTTCAGAGTGTGGCCTTCGAGGCATTCCATGACGATGAATGGGTGGCCGTCCACTTCGCCGACTTCATGGATGGTGCAGATATTAGGATGATTCAGCGCCGAGGCGGCCTGAGCTTCGCGCTGGAAACGCTGAAGAGCCTGCTCATCCCGCGCGATGTCGTCAGGAAGAAATTTCAGCGCGACAAAGCGACGAAGCTTGGTGTCTTCTGCTTTGTAGACGACGCCCATGCCTCCGCCGCCGAGTTTTTCGAGGATGAGAAAATGTGCGAAGGTGCGGCCGATGAAGGGCGTGGAATCCGGCATGTGGGCCTAATCTTAGAATTGCGCTGAGCTGCAAGTCAACGCAGGGGCGGGCCCGGCACGAGGTTGGCTTAGCTAGTGGGAACGTCTTGCGAGTCTTTTTTATCTTGTGACGATATCTGTCTTACGCTCTGAAAACTCTGCTCGATACTCGGCAAATCTGCCGGCAATGCTGGGAGCTTCTGATAAGCAAATGTTCCTCTCACGCCGTGAAAAAAGGCCAAAGCGATCAATCCTCGGATTAACAAGCCCGCGAGGCCATGTGTAGCGATTTGATAAATTGTTCCGCTCATGTAAAGAGCAAACGCAGAAAGTGCAGCGATTCTAGATTTGTTGTAAATGCCGAAAGCCAGCCCGCCGAAGAGAGCGGAGTTGAGGAATCCGATTGAGGTGACATCGGTTTCATCCGGGCGCAAAAGCGATATGACAGTGAAAATTGCAGTCAACCCGGATACGAACACGGCGGCCCAAAACGCCTCTTGGATTGCGTTCTGCGCAAACCTTCGATTGCTTACTTTTGGCCAGAACCAAGCCGCAGTCAGATTCATGCTGGTCCTCAGTGCTGCGGAGGTTACCACGCGCAACGAGCGTGCGAGAAGTTGAAAGAATGCCAGTTGGATATGTCGTTTGACGGAGTTAGGCGATTGGGAACATGGGAGTTGCGGCAAGGGTGTAGAACGAAGTGGAAGGCGCGGCGTTGTGTATAATTGAAGCCTTGGGGAATTAGCGGAATTCATGCCAGAAGAGACAAAAATTGTGAAGGCTAGCGCGGAAGTATTGCGCGCGCGACGTGCGCGATTCCGACGGACGCGTGTGCGAGAGCTGAAGATGATCGCCAAGGCGCTCGCCTCGACGAAGCATCCCGTTTTGGTACACATCATTCCGATGCGGCGATGCAATCTGGATTGCGGGTATTGCAACGAGTACGACAACTTCTCGAAGCCAGTGCCGCTGGAGGAGATGAAGAAGCGGCTGGATATATTGGCGGACATGGGGACATCGATCATTACCATCAGCGGAGGGGAGCCGCTGATGCATCCGGAGCTGGAAGGCGTGATCCGGCACATCCGGAAGCGCGGGATGATCGCTGGAATGATCACCAACGGGTTTTTGCTGAGCAAGGAGCGGATCGGCACGCTGAACGAGGCTGGCCTAGAGCATTTGCAGATCAGCATCGATAACCTTGTGCCGGATGAAGTGTCGAAGAAGAGCTTGAAGACTTTGGATACGCGCCTCGAATGGCTTGCGGAGTTCGCGGTATTTCAGGTGAACATCAATTCAGTGCTGGGAAGCGGCGTGAAGGACCCGGAAGATGCGCTGAAGATTGCGCACCGGGCAGTGGATCTGGGGTTTACGAGTACCGTGGGCATCATCCACGACGGAAATGGGCAATTGAAGCCGCTGGGGCCGCGCGAGTTGGAGATTTTTGAAGAGGTTATGACGCTGGGGAAGCGGTCGTTTTCGCGATTTAATGATTTTCAGCACAGCGTGGCGCGGGGCAAAGAGCATGATTGGCGCTGCCGCTCGGGCTCCCGGTATTTGTATATTTGCGAGGATGGACTGGTGCACTGGTGCTCGCAGCAGCGCGGGTATCCGGGGATTCCGCTGGCGCAATATACCGATGAAATGCGGCATCGCGAATACTACACAACGAAACATTGCGCGCCGATGTGCACGGTGTCGTGCGTGCAGCAGGTTGGGATCATTGATAACTGGCGCGGACCGCAGACGCTGAAGCCAAAGGCGATGGCGCCTCCTTCGCCGCAGGCCGAGTTGGTGCAAATCGGCAGTACACGAAGCGATTCCTAAGAGAGAACTAATTTCCGCTTCGCCTCGGAGGAGCTATTTTCTCTCCGCGCACATGGCTGGGTGTGATTGATTGACGGTGGGGCTGAGCATGCGAAGAATGAGAGCATGCCAGGCGCAGCGATTGAAATTGAAAATCTGACCAAGGACTACCCGTTCGGGTTCCTGCACCTTAAGAAAAAAAGGTCGCTGGAAGGCTTGACCATGCAGGTCGAGAGCGGCGAGGTGTTTGGTTTTCTCGGGCCGAATGGGGCGGGCAAGTCTACGACCATCAAATTGCTTGTGGGATTGATTTTTCCCGATGCTGGTTCGGCGCGCATTCTAGGCAAGCCGATCACAGACATCGAAATGCACCGCGATATCGGGTATTTGCCTGAGCAGCCGTATTTTTACGATTATCTGACGGCAGCCGAGGTGCTCGATTACTTTGCGCGGTTTCATGATTTGACGGCGACGGACCGGAGCGAGCGCGTGGCGAGCATGCTTAAGAAAGTTGGGCTGGAGACGGCGCGAAAAATTCAGCTGCGCAAGTATTCGAAGGGAATGTTGCAGCGCGTGGGTATGGCGCAGGCGATTCTGCACGATCCGAAAGTGGTGATTCTGGATGAGCCGATGTCAGGGCTCGATCCGATTGGGCGGTGGGAAGTGCGCGACATTATTTTGGAATTGAGGCGAGAGGGGCGGACGGTACTTTTCTCAACGCACATTTTGTCGGATGCGGAGATGCTGTGCGATCGCGTGGGCGTCATAGTGGGCGGGAAGTTGCGTGGCGTTGGCGCGCCAGGTGAGCTCGTTGGGATGAAAACTCAGGGAATGGAAATTCTGTTTGAGTTGCCTCGGAGTGGCGCAAACGCTGCAGGAGTGATTGCGAAGGCAACAAAGACGGGCGACCGTTACCGGTTGCAAGTCCCCGAGGAAGAACTGTACGCGGCGGTAGAACAGCTTCACAGCGTGGGAGCGAAGATTCTTTCCGTCGCGCAAGTGAAAGCATCTCTCGAAGAGTATTTCATGGACCTCATCGAAGCGGACCGGGCGCAAGCGGCCGCAGTCGAGGTGAGCGGGAAATGAGGCGGGCGGGCGCAGTAGCGTTGAATACGTTTCGCGAGGCGGTGCGCGACCGCGTTTTGTACAACCTTGTTTTCTTTGCGCTGCTGATGATGGCAGCGGCGATCTTTGTCGGGGGAATCTCGATCGGGATCGAAGAGATGGTGATCAAGAGCCTCGGCTTGAGTGCCATCAGCGTGATTGGTTTGTTGATTGCGGTGTTCATCGGCGTCGGGCTTGTCTACAAAGAGATGGACAAGCGCACGCTGTATGCATTGCTGGCCAAGCCGGTGCGGCGATGGGAATTTCTGCTGGGAAAATTCGGCGGACTGGTTTTGACGCTGGCGGTAAACACGCTGGCTATGGCCGCGGGGTTGTTCGTGGTGCTGATATATGTAAAGCATCATTTGGAGAGCACGGATGGCGTGCTGCTCATCGCGATTTATTTTATTTTGCTGAAACTGATGCTGGTCGTGGCGCTGGCCCTGCTTTTCTCGTGTTACACCACGCCTTTGCTGGCCATTTTGTATACGTCGGCGCTGTACATTGCCGGATTGTTCGTGGAGGAAATGCGAACTTTTCACTTCGCCATCCCGAATCCCGCGATGGAGGCTCTGCTGCGCGGACTTTCGTATCTTCTCCCGAATTTTGAAAATTTCAATGTGATGGCTGCGGCTGCGCACGGACGGGACATTCCTGGCGCTTTGATTCTGCAAAATACGGCTTACGCCGCGCTCTACAGCGGCATCGTTCTACTCGTGGCCGCTGCGGTTTTCTCGCGCCGGAATCTAAAATGAGTTCACAGAATTCGAAGAACTGGCTGCTGCTGGTTTTACTCCCGCTCGGATTTGCCGGAGTGTGGCAGCTTCAGAAGCGAATCGACGGCCAGCGGACTGCTTTGCATCAGGAGCGCGACGAGCTGGTACTGCGCTCCGGCAAGCTCGTGAAGGCGATGAGCCTCGAATACGCGCCGTTGATGGCGGACATTTATTGGACACGCGTGGTGCAATACTATGGCGACAAGCGCGCGAAGCATGACCCGAATTTCGAACTGCTGTGGCCGCTTCTGGATGTAACGACGACGCTCGATCCTAATTTGTTGGTGGCTTATCGTTTCGGCTCGACATTTTTGAGCGAGCCTTCTCCACGCGGAGCCGGACGCCCGGAACTCGGCATAGAGCTCCTGGAGCGGGGAATCAGAGCGAATCCCGAGTACTGGCGATTTTATGAAGACCTGGGATTCATCTACTACTTTGAATTGAAGGATTACGCAAAAGCTTCCGCGGCGTTTGCGGAAGGTAGCAAGAATCCGGAAGCGCAGATCTGGATGAAAATCATGGCGGCGAGAATCGCGGCCGAAGGCGAGTCTCTTCAAACATCGATATTTTTGTGGAACGAGGTCTATCAGACAACGAAAGATCCCCAAGTGAAAGAAAACGCGCTCATGCATCTTCAATTGCTTGGCGCTGAACAGGACTGCAAACAGCTCGATGCACTCGCGGATGAATTTCAGAAGCGGACGGGCCGGCGCCCAACGCGCGTCGAAGAACTCGTGCAAGCAGGACTGCTGCCGCGCGTGCCCCTGGATCCAGCGGGCTTTCCTTATGTCTTCGGGCCGGACGGCAAGGCAGCGTTGAATCTGGATAGTCCACTTCTAGAGCAACAACTATTGCACCAGGATTCAAAATAGCTTTGATGCGAATCTTGTCTTGATGAGAAGCACAGGCTGAAGCCTGCGACACTGTGCAACTAGTTGGTGCCTTCCTGCGTTTTTTCCGTTTGCTCGGTAGTGCAGAGGAGCGTCATTTGCGGATCGATGACGAGCTTGCGCGGCGCGATTTGCGCTGTGAAGTGGAAGGAAGTCTCCGGGCCTGCGGCGACGACGGTGCCGAGAAAAACATTGTGGCCGGAACCGTTGTTGGCATAGACCGGTACGCTGGCGATAAACGAATGCGGCACTCCGGTCTGAAATAGTTTTCCACGGACGACCTCGCCCTTATCGGTATGGTGCGTGGAATACTCCACGCGATAGTGGGGAATACTCGTGCCTCTCACCCACTGCTCGAAAAACCATTCCATCGAACGGCCACCTTCAAGGTCCATCGCGGGCGTCATGATGGCTTCGATTTCGCGCTGAAGATCGTCCGTGGAGAGCGCGCGGTACGCGTACTTTGCGGAAATCGTTCGGAGCAGGGCCACGAAACGCGCATCGGGATCCTTGGCACCCGGCTGACGCAGCATTTCGCGCAGCATGTGAATGACCCAGGAGCCTTTGCTATAAATCACCTCTTCGAACCCGCTCGGAGACTTTGAGGAATTCAACCGGTTGCCGAGAGGCAGCGCTCCAATTTCGCCCGCAGGCGTGTCCGAGCCAGGGATTTTCTCCTCGAGCTGTTTGCGATAACGATCAAGCCAGAGGTGCAGCTCATGGGCGGAAGGCTTTCTGGTGTCCGCGAAAAGGAGCGAGAGATAATTGGCAATGGCTTCGTCAATCCACTGATCCCGGTAACTGGACCAGCCGACCACGTTGCCCCACCACTGATGGGCGACTTCGTGATAGGGGACGATGTCCGTGAAGGCTTCTTGCCGCGCGGAGGAGAGGCCCGCGCGGTTTTGCGCCTCGGGAGTCAGGAATGAATATGTCGAAATGTAAAGCAGACCGGGCCAGCCCTGGCCAAAAGTGCCGGGAATCTGCGAGACGCTGAGCGTGCGATAAGGAAAGGGCCCGCTGAAGTTTTCATAGAAGCGAATGGAAGAATCGATTTCTTTGCCGAGCTGCTTTAGCGCGTCGGCGGGGCTCGGTGTCGGCGGTTGCATGGCAGCGCGGGGACTTCCGCTCGGCATTCGAAACGGAACATCGGCGGGTGGAAGCGAACTCTGGTCCGTCGCATCCATTCGGTTGGTCAAGGCTTGCTCGAGCTGTCGGTTAGCGTAGACGTCGATGGTGCGCGTTTCGGCGGTGATGGAACTGGAAGCGTACTCGCCCAGATTGAACCCAGCGATGGCGAGCGGCTTGTCGCTTCGCCAGTGTCCTATGCGCACCTCTCCAGAGTTCTGTTCATCGATTTTCGCGCCGGTGGCGACCAGTTTCAGATGGCGCGGCCAGCGCATGGTGAGGTCATACGACGCGAAGTCCGCTTGATCGCCCAAATGGGGATACCAGCTTTCACGCGCGCCGACGAAGAGCACTCCGTTGCCTGCGTCCTCAATGACATTGCCGCGGTAGCGAAAATGAATTGTGAATTCCTGGCCCTTCTGCGAGGGTTGCGGCAGTACGACATGCAGATAATCATTGCCTCGGACGCTGCGTTCCTGGAGGTTCATCCCTTCGTTTTGGAAATAGGGCAGCGGCTTGCCGTGGTCGTCCGAAACGGTCTCGGCGTGGAGCGCACGGGAAAGTTGGAAGGTCAGAACGCGCTCGCCTGAAGTTTCGGCGCGTAAGTGGACAGTTGCCGTGGCGTCGAGCGAATTGTCCGGCAGTACGGTGGTATCCAGCACATAGTCGAGTGCGCGGAAATTGACTGGCGGAGGAATGGAACCGGGGACGCTGTAGGAAGCCCAAATATCGTAATACATGTAGTTGCCAGATTTTCGGTGTTGGCCCATAAGGACCTGCTCTCGCCGTTGAGGGTCGAAGAGGAAATCGAAGGTGCCGGTCTCGACGCCTTCAAGTACCGCGCAAAAATAGGGTTTTGGATTTTGCGAGAGGCGGTCTTCGAGAATGCGCAAGGATTGGGAAGCATTGAGCTGCGCGACGAAGGGATCCGAGAGAGAAGTGAACGCGGTGTCCAGTGCCGGAACGAGATTGGCGGAATGAAACTGGCGGAGGAGATCGTCCGCGGCGTCATCGGTGAAGCGCACGTAAGCGCTGAGAAATTCCTGATCCAAGACGGGAGCTCCCAGAAAGTGAGCCATCTGCTGTTTTTCCACGGGTTCGCGAGGGAAGGCCAGGGCGTGGCCGCGGCCCGAGAAAACGAAGCCGGTGACGCGGCCGTCGATGGGAGCGAAGAAAGCGAGTTTGCCTTCTTCGAAATAAATTTCAACGTCGCCACGGCGGAGTTCGATGCGGTTGGCGGTCGCAAGCTGGTAGGTGGCCCCAGGATCGAGTCGCAGGGCGTTGAGGGCGTCGTAGAGTTCGTGAGGCGACTGGTCGGTGGCGGAGGATACGGGCAGCGCAGCGAGACACCACAAGACTAGAAGTGCCACCCCTGGCCTCATGCAAGAAGTGTAGTCACATTCGGCATGGCGGAACAAGGCCGCGAGGAGCACGAAGGCGAGGAGGATTAGAATTAGAAAATGGGTCATTCCACCTTATTTAGACGCGCTCGGATGCTGTGCGCCGTGGTGTTTTTTGCGGCGGTTGCGGCGCGTGCGGACACGATTGTCCTTAAGAACGGGCGGCGGATTGTCGCGAGCAACGTAAGAGAAGAAGGTGACAAGGTTAAGTACGAGACGTCCGCGGGTGAGTTGAGCTTGCCGAAGTCTATCGTCGACCATATTGAAAAAGGCGGCGGAGTACCGATGGGTGATTCTCCCGCGGCCGCAGCCGCGAATCTGGCCATCACGCCGCCTGCCATGGCCGCAACAAGCGAGAGCACGGAAATCGAGAGCGGCGCTGTACACGACGGCGCGATTGACCGGCAGTACATCGCGAAACTCGAAGGGGCGGCGAAAGGCGGCGACCCGCGCGCGAGTGCGAGCGCAGCATTGGCACATCATGCGGCGGAGCAGTTCGAGCTTTCGCACGGCGACATGGAACGTGCGCTGGCCGACGAGCGGACGGCACTCACGTATTCGCCGGAAGAGCCAGCGTTGCTGATGAACGCGGCTTACCTGCACTTGCGGCGAAGCGAATACAAGCAATCGCTGGATTATCTGGAGCGCGCGCGGCGGGTTGCTCCGGAGAACGCCGACGTGGCGAAGCTGGCGGGTTGGGCGTATTACGGCTTGAACAAGATCGATCAGGCTGTCGCGGAATGGAAGCGCGCGCTGGCTTTGCGGCCGGACCCGGAAGTGCAGTCGGCGCTCGACAAAGCGCAGCGCGACAAGCAGGAAGAAGAGAGTTACAAGGAAAACGAAAGCAGCCACTTTACGTTGAAGTACAGCGGGTCCGCGGAGCCAGCCCTGGCCCGCGACGTTCTGCACACGCTGGAGGCGCATTATTCGGCGATCGAATCCGAGCTGAATTTCGCGCCGGCGGATTCCATCGGGGTGGTGCTCTACACGCAGCAGGCTTTCTCTGACATCACGCGGGCGCCCGGCTGGGTGGGAGCGCTGAACGATGGGCGCATTCGCGTGCCGGTGCAAGGATTGAGCGGAGTGACACCTGAGCTTTCTCGCGTGCTGAAGCACGAGCTGACGCACAGTTTTGTGGGGCAGAAGACGCGCGGTCACGCGCCCACGTGGATCCAGGAAGGTTTGGCGCAATGGATGGAGGGCAAACGCAGCGGCGAAAATGCCGCCGTTTTGGCGCAAGTTCAAAAAGAAGGGCATGCTGCTTCGCTTGGCAGTCTGGAGGGATCATGGATGGGATTGCCGAGCGATGCGGCTGGCTATGCCTATGCGTGGGCGCTCGCGAATATTGAATACATCGTTCAAACGAACGGTATGGGCGATATCGAGCGAATCCTCGATCGCATCGGCAGTGGGAGTTCTACGGAAGCAGCGTTACGCGAAGTGTTGCACAGCGATTACAACGATTTGATGCAGTCCACCGCGGAATATCTGAGCAAAACTTACGGACACTAACCAGATCGGGCTGATAAATCTGTTCAAGCATTGAGCAGCAATGCCGCGAGCAGCGCGGCGCGAGCGGGCATGGCGTTGATTAGGATGTGTTCGTCCTTGGAATGGGCGCCGTGGCCCACGGCGCCGAGGCCGTCGAGAGTCGGGGCGCCGACTGCGGCGGTGAGATTGCCGTCCGAGCCGCCGCCGGCTGTGCATTCTCCAAGTGACAAACCCATTTGAGCAGCCTGTGCTTTGGCTTTGGCGAAAAGCGCGGCGCTGGATTTGCGTTCGAGCGGGGCGCGATTGAAGCCGCCGCGAACTTCTAGTTTAGCGCCGGGAAGAATGGGACGGAGCGCTTGGAGCTTGCGCTCGATGCGGCGCATGTCTGAAACGCGGAGGGCGCGAAGATCGAGTACGGCACGGGCTCTCTCGGCGATAACATTTACTCGTGTGCCGCCTTCGATAACGTCAGCGTTGACGGTCACGCCGCGGCGCAGGTCGTTCCACTCTTGAATGCGCGTGAGTTGGCGCGACAGTTCGTGAACTGCGTTTACGCCTTCCTGCGGCGCGAGGCCTGCGTGAGAGGCGCGGCCAGTGACGATGAGTTCTGCTTCACCGACCCCTTTGCGCGCGGTCTTAATCAAGCCTTTGGGGCCGAGCGAGGGCTCCAGCACAAAGACGGCATCGCTTCGGCGAGCTTCCGTTTCGATGAGTTTCCGCGAGGCATCGCTGCCAATCTCTTCGTCGGAGGTCCAGAGAAAAACCAAGCGATGACGCAAAGGAACTTTTGTTCGCTGCAGCGCATCGAGAGCAAAGAGGGCTTGCGTGAGACCGGCCTTCATATCGAAGATGCCAGGCCCATAAGCTTTTCCGCCGGAAACGCGAAAGGGCATCTTCGACAGTTCGCCCAAGGAATAAACCGTATCGTAGTGCCCGAGTACCAAGAACTGGCCCGCGGGCCGGGACTTTTGAGGCCACCAGCTGACGCGAAGTTGATCGCCGCGAATCATCTGCGCAATTCTCTCGACGCGTGCGCCGCGCTTGCTCCATTCCGCGGCGAGAATATCGCAGCAGCGGTCGGCCGGCTCTTTTTCGAGGCTGGGAGACTCCGCGAGGACGAGCCTCTGGAGCGTGGACAGCATCTCCGGAAGGCGAAGTTTCAGGAGACGCAGGAATTCCTTCGGGTAATTGGTGTCCGGCATGGCCGGGACATGCTAACAATGACGGACACCGGTAGCAACGGCACGAATACAGAACAGGTGGAGGAGGAGTTCAACGCGTACCATGGCGGGCCGAGCCGCGGGTAAGAGCGCATATCCCGGTTGACGTGGGTTCGCATATAATAAGAAGTTTGCTAGGAGAGAATGGGGCGCCGCAGT